>Ga0272442_10000739_pt1 | contig 51203 bp, 40 predicted proteins | sample SSMForm2O_FD_200262 | JGI IMG/M metagenome (GOLD analysis project Ga0272442, IMG submission 200262) | Marine sediment archaeal communities from Little Sippewissett salt marsh, Falmouth, MA, United States - SSM-Form-2O | ecosystem: Environmental > Aquatic > Marine > Wetlands > Sediment ... | reverse complement strand
ACACTTATGAGCGCACAGCAGGTATCGACAACACGCCGCGCAAAAAGACCCGCCTGTCTCAAGCGCTCGCGGATATCGCAACTGTGTCGGATGACAATGCCGGCACTCTTGCCGAATTGCCCCCGCCGATAAGAACGACCATTGGAAATCTATATGATAAGACATCGCAAAATATTAGCGATACCGAAGAAGCGCTCAGCGAGAAAAAAGACTCGTATCAGGAACTCAAGAAGGCGATTAAGGACAAAGGACTGCCCGCGCTCAAAGCGTGCAGAGAATATCTTTATTCAATCCTGCCCGATGGCAAGCGTGATGCTCTGCTTATCGGATGGGGATTCGAGCCGTGGGATGAAATCGTCCATCACAAGCCCGCAGAACAGCGCATCGAGGGTAAGTCTTACGACCCCGAAACGGACATCGTCATCATCCGCGGGACAGAAGATATCCTCGCAAGTGAATATATCCTCGAATCCGGCAAAACGCAATCGCCCGCACCGACCGATTGGACTCCCGCAGAGTGGGAAATCTTCATGACATCCGACGAGCCATACTTTGAAACCGAAGCTCTCACAGAGGGTTTCACTTATGCATTCAGAATCCGCGCACACAACAGCGCAGGATATGGAGGGTATTCGGAAACATTTGCTGTGGAGGTGATTTAAATGAAACCCGCATTATTCATTGCATTGTTTTTACTCACTATTACCAGCTTTTGCCTCGCCCAAACACAATTCGTACGTGCGGTTGGTGGAGCAGGTAATGATGTTGGTTTTTCTGGCATCCAAACATCAGACGGTGGGTATATCACGGCAGGATATACCACAAGCTTCGGTGCAGGACATTGGGATTTATTCCTTGTGAAATTCAATTCGAGCGGTGCTGTGGAATGGTCTCGCGCTGTCGGCGGAACGAGCCCTGATGCAGGCTGGTCAGTAGTTCAGACAACCGATGGCGGATATGCTGTAGCAGGAGAGACTTATAGCTATTCTACAGAAGACAATTCGGATTTATTCCTTGTGAAGTTTAGCTCGAGCGGCGATGTAGAATGGTCTCGCGCTATCGACGGAACAGACGATGATGTAGGCAGGTCAGTTGTCCAGACCGTAGATGGTGGATATGCTGTCATAGGATTTTCCTATAGTTTCAGTTCAGGCGATGATGTCTTCCTTGTAAAGTTCAGTTCGACCGGCTCAGTGGAATGGTCTCGTGCTGTCGGTGGAGGCGGAACGGACTGTGATATAGGTTTGGGCATATCTGGCATTCAGACAACCGATAGCGGATATGTCGTCGCAGGATACGCAGGAAACAGAAGCTTCGACACACTTATTAACTCGGATTTGCTTCTTATGAAGTTCAGTCCGACCGGCTCAGTGGAATGGTCTCGCGCAGTCGGCGGAACTAACTTTGATATGGGTAGGTCTGTCGTTCAGACTTCGGACGGTGGATATGTCGTAACAGGATGGACCGCAAGCTTCGGCGCAGATAGTTCTGATTTATTCCTTGTGAAGTTCAATTCGAGTGGTGTTGTGGAATGGGCTCGCGCAGTCGGCGGAACGAACTATGATATGGGTAGGTCTGTCGTTCAGACTTCGGATGGTGGATATGTCGTCGCAGGAATGACCGCGAGTTTCGGTGTAGAATACTATACGGATTTATTCCTTGTGAAGTTTAGTTCGAGCGGCGCTGTGGAATGGTCTCGCACCGTCGGCGAGTGGAGCGAGGAGTGGGGTCATTCAGTTATCCGGACAGCAGATAGCGGATATGCTGTCGCAGGATGGACCGTAAGCTACGGCACAGGCTCTTATGATTTATTCCTTGTGAAGTTTGACAGCGAGGGCAATACATGCTTGGGTGAAGAAGTATCTCCCAATGTGATAGATATAACAGATAGTCTTGTCGTCATTGATCCATGGCTGAGCACGGAAAGCCCATCGCTGACAATATGGAGTGGAACTCCCACTGTTACAGTCGTTTCTCCTATCGAGACAATTATTTGTACTTCTGTTGTTAGCACACCCCACGAGCACCTAGCAATTATTGTCAATGGTGGGCGTCCAGGCTGGTCTCTATTTGAATATCTTCGAACAACTTTAGGATGTGTATATAATGCACTACTTGATGTGGGCTATACTGAAGAAGAAATTTATGTGCTTCATACCGAGGCGGATTACGACTTTGATGACGACCTTGTCAATGATGTTGATGATATAAGTTCTCAAGCTTCGGTTCAGTATGCAATTGAAACATGGGCAACTGGACTTTCAGATTCTAGCACAAAGCTCCTTATTTATCTTGGGGATCACGGTGCGATAGACTATTTTCCTCTTGGCATTGGAAGCTTGACTCCATCATGGTTGCGAACGCGAATAGACAATTACTGCGCTGCAACTGGTGCTGATACAGTCTTTATTATGTATGATGCATGTCATTCTGGTAGTTTCATTGATGAACTTTCTGCAAGCGGAAAGTTAATCACAACTTCAACTGCTGATACTCTAATCGCATATGCTGGAGATTATGATTTCACGAGACTGATGCTCCAAAAATTAGAACTTGGACACACTTACAAAGAAGCATTCAATTGGGCTGGAGACTTGATATTCTCTGTTTTTGAATACGAATATGTTCCTCTACTCGATGACAATGGTGATTCGTATGGACATCCAGCACCTTTGCCCAATACAGGAGATGGTCCTCCACTAGCTTCCCAATACAATCTGGCTTTTGAAACCAGTGGTGGAAAAGCAATAGCTGTTCTTTCGCCGCCGAATATAATTTCATTTATATTGGATACGACTTCTTCTGCTGATAGCATATTGTTCTCATTGCAGGTTTTCGATGCTTCGAATGCGAAGAAAGCATTTGTATGGATAACGCCAATGGATTCAATCCCCACAGCACCCACAGATACATTCGATGGTTTCGATGTTGAAATCTATGTCGAAATCATAATTGATACCCTTTCCCGTATTTCAGATACAGCACATACATTCACTGGTTCATATCCCAAAACGGGTTTAGGTGGCATTGTGAAGTTCCTAGGTTTCGCTGCAGATTCCAGCGGAGATATGTCATATCCGTCAGTTGCAGAAATGGAATTAGGTATGCTTGATAGCTACATTCCCGTCCGCTATGCGATGGATATATTCCCGAATCCATTCAACTCCGCAATTTCAATCGCATATTCGATCGCATCCGAATCCGATGTATCACTTGAGATTTTCGATATAGCAGGACATAAAGTTGTTTTGCTTGTGAACGAACACAGAAATGCAGGCACTCATTCTGCAACATGGAACGCACCCGATGATATACCCAGTGGAATTTACTTCGTCAAACTGAAGGTAGACGACCAGACAATTGTAAAACGAGCAATATTGATGAAGTAGGTGAAGTGAAATAGCAACGCAAAGCCCCCGACTTATCGGGGGCTTTTTCCACTGCACAAAAACAGTGCATTCCTCCTAACTCCTTGCCTCCCAATGCGTACGGACGACTTTTCAATCCGTCCGCGAGACTTTTCACTTTGCACGGATGACTTTTCGATTTCTCCGCGAACGATTTCAATGTATATCTGACCAATCGCAATGTCTCCGCAACCAGTTTCAATGAGTATCCAAGCGATTGGAATGAGTCCGCGACCGGTTTGAACCTGTCCGGGGCTGTTTCAAAGAGTCCGCGATGGATTGGAAAGAGCGCGGGAGCAATTGTAACCTGTCCGGGAGTGTATGCAACCTGTCCGCAGGTGTTTGTAATGAGTCCGCGCCTGTTTCAAAGAGCACGGACGCGATTTCAATGAGTCCGCAACAGTGTAGGGGCGATGCGTGCGTCGCCCGTGTTTGTCCGCGAGCGATTGGAACGAGTTCGTATATGTTTATAACGAGTTCGCGATGCTTTTGGTTGAGTCCAAAAGAAATTCAGGTGCGCTCAACAGAACCTCTTTTCTATCTTGACCTTTTCGATTTCCATTCTATTTTAATTATATGGTGAACGAAAAGGGAATTCTAAATAATCTTGAATATTGGGCAATAGATAACAAACTGTGGGAAGAGAACACGACAGTTATCGCCGCGGTTTCCGGGGGATGCGACTCTGTTTTCATGCTCATGGCGCTTCGTGAACTGGCACTGAAGCATAAATTCAGTCTGCAGGCGATTCATATAAATCACGGGCTTCGCGATGCTGAATCCGATGGCGATGAGCTTTTTGTCCAGAACCTATGCAAGCAATGGGCAATACCGCTTTATATCGAGCATGTCGATGTGAAAAAATCGGCAAAGGAATGGGGTTTCGGTATCGAGGAGACAGCTCGCAAAATAAGAAGACAAATTTTTAGTGAGATTTCATCCAAAGACAATACCGTTATTGCTCTCGCTCATATCGCCGACGATGTAGTCGAGACATTTTTATTCAATCTCATGCGCGGAACGGGAGTGCGAGGACTTTCGGCTATTGTTCCAAAAGATGGCATCATTATTCGACCTATTTTGCCTTTGTGGAAAAAACAAATTTATGAAGTATTATCGGCTCAGGATATCGACTGGCGCGAGGATTCATCGAATCTCGACATGCAATATTCCCGCAACAGAATCCGGCATGAGCTAATCCCGTTCATCGAATCGCATTTTGGGCGCGATAATGTCGAACAAATTGAATCGGCATCACAGATGCTTCGACAGACCAATACCTCGCTCGACCATTGCACCAAAATGCTTTACGATAAAGCTTTGCTAGACAAATGCCCGGGAATGATTGCATTTCGTGCTGAAAACATTTTAACCGACCCATTCTCGTTCGGTGAATTCTTGCGGATGGCTCTTTCTCAGCTCGATATTGGATTGAAGGACTTTTCCAGAAAGAGCGTTGATAGAGTTTATGAAAAACTCGTGGAAAGCGGGCATGAGAAGAAAATAACGCTCTACGGTGGCGCATTTGCGGTGCGTATTGGAAATAGTGTGATTATCACCGATAATGAACCGGTATTATCGAGCGTTATTCCCATCGATTTTAATAATCCTGCAGTGCTCGATGGAGGATTGGGAACAATTTCTGCGAAAACAATTCCCAAACCCGATGTGCTCAAATCGGCGGATAATTTTACTGCGCTGCTTGCATATAACGATGAAAGGATAACCGTTCAGTCACACACAAGCGGTATCGATTTCCAGCCATTGGGTGGAGTTTCTATGAGTCTCGCTTCTTTTATAAAAAAACGCAGGATACCCGGGCTTTTCCGAAAGGCGTTGCCATTGGTTTTCCTCGATAAAAAACTGGCATGGGTTGCAGGCGCCGGAATTTCAGAGCAGTATAAAATTACAAACGATACGGAGAAAGTTCTGAGGTTATCCTGGAAAGGAGATTTCCCAAAGGTTGTCACAATTGCAATGTCTTATGCAAAATTGCAAATATAAAGCAATATACGCTAAAGGTAATATCAAAAATAAAAGATTAAAAAAATCAAATTACATATCAAAATGTAAAAATACCCAGCCTATCCCCGTAGAAAAGCCATAGAGCACACAGAGAAAAAACAGAAAATGCACAAGAAACGATGAACACGAAAGACAGGGCACACATATTTCGACGCATAAATTAAAACTCGACTGATGGAACTTTTAGATTTTCATAAGGTAGATAAATTACAATAGTTCTGTGAGGAGATATGATTATTATCGCACAAATATTATTTCTCTTTATTTTAATAGCATTTTCCGCCTTGTTCTCCGGCTCGGAAACAGCGTTTTTCTCAATTTCACCTATTCATCGTGAACGGATGAAAGTTTGCGCTGACCGGGAATCGTTCCAAACGATAAAGCTTCTCGAAACACCATCCAGACTACTCGCAGGAATTCTATCGGGAAATATGATTGTCAATATTGCCGCAACAACTCTGGTAACCTCTATTACGGCAAGTGTTTTTCCGGGAAAGGGCGCTGAATATGCTATCCCATCGATGGTAATTCTCTTGCTTTTGTTTGGTGAAATAACACCAAAAATTATTGCGGCGAGATGGAACACGATTTTTGCAAAAAATGTGGCTCCGGTTCTAAAAATAGCGCTTGTTATTCTTTTTCCGATAGTATTTGTGCTCGAGAGAATTAGCGAGTTTTCCGGGTCAAAAAAGCTATTGGACGAGGAATTGACAGAAGCCGATTTAAAAACGATTCTGACACTGATGCGACGTAGTGGTGATTGGCAATCCGAGGTTGTGCGTGCTCTTCTGGGAACTCTTGAGCTCGATAGAATTCCAATCTCGCATTTCGCAATCCCCCGCGAGAAATGGCTTGTAGCATCGGATGATGCGCCCGTGCGTGAAATCAGGGGTAAATTCGCAAATACCTATGGTTCTGCAATGGTCTTGTTTGATTATGATGAGATTTCAGGCATCCTCGAGTCTGATGATTTGCTCGGCGCACATGATAATAGCAAAGCGGGCGATTATGCAATGCCGCCCGTTTCGGTCAGTGCGGAATCGTCCTCAAGCTCGCTTTTGGCAACACTTATGGGTAGCGGAATAAGATGGGCGGTAATTATGGATTGCAGCCAACAACCGGTCGGTATCATCGGCTTAAAGACAATTCTTTCGGCTCTTGTTGCCGAGGAAACACTGGGTGAACTCGAATGATGAACATTTTAATAATATTTCTCGGCTTGCTTTTTACCGCATTTTTCGCGGGAACCGAGACGGCTTTTGTTTCGAGATTATATCGGAAATCATCCGGACTTTCCGAATGGTGGCGCCAGCGTCCCGAGCGACTGATATCGACTACTCTCGTGGGCACCAATATCGCAATTGTAACAGCAACATCGATTGCAACCGAAATCGCTGTCGAGAATATGGGGAATTTCGGAGAAATCTATGTAACGATTGGTATCAGTATAATAGCGCTAATATTCTGCGAAACATTACCCAAGTCGGCAGGATTGCGCTTTTCCGGGAAATGGACGAAAGCGGCATCACCAATTCTCTGGATTTTCCATATCATTACTTTCCCTGTAATCGCAATAACCACCGCATTCTCGAGATGTGTTACTCTTTTGCTGGAAAAAACAGGCGCCGATGATACACCTCATCCTGTGGAACTCATGGAGCTTTTGCGAAGCCCGTTGAAAGGACTCGATACCGGGCGGCTGTTGACGATTTTGATTTTCCTGCGTTTTGCAGGTAGGAGACTACTCGATATAATGATTCCGATGACTCACACAGGTGAAGTTAAGGTGGGGGAGAAATCCTATGAGGCTCACGATATGTTGAAAAAAGGGATTCCATATATCGTGGTTAGCGATAGCGAAAACAGGATACTTGGCGTTCTCGACTCGGACATGACAGCTTCAATTTCTCCCGATGAACCAATTTCAATACGACACCTTTCGACGCTTTTTGTGCCCGAAACCAAGGATGCCGCCGAGTTTTTGCGAGAAACCGGCGAAACCGGATTCCCGCCGGCACTTGTTGTGGATGAGCACGGCGAAACGACAGGTATTGTCGGCGGTGGACCTCTTGTCGAGAAAATGCTCCGCACAAAACAAACCGCCAGAAGGTCGCTCGATATTCCCGGCACAAGCATGACGCTCCGAGCAGATACTCCTATAGAGCAAATCGAGTTAATGGCAGGACTCACTTTTCCAAGGGGACAATACCGTACCATTGGTGGATTTGTTGAGGAAATGATGCACTGTATCCCTCAAAAGGATGATGAATTGTTGTGGGAATCGTTTTCGATTAGAATTCTTTCTGCCGACAAGCGTAGGATTCTGCGGCTAAGAATTACGAGATTGGAATAAGCCTAATACGAATTTCTCACAAGTATTTGAGTCGGTTGGTCGAAACGAGATGCCTCGGCTTAAAAATGTATTAAAGAGAGGAAATTAACACCAGAGCTCCTCTTTTATGTGTTTCGGTTTTTATTTTGCATTTGGATTTTGGATTCTATCATTTTATTATAATGTCATAATCGAAATAAAAGAATCAACCGGCTTATTAAACTATATCCCAAAATGAAAACGCATTATGGAAAATTGTTATTTCTTTTAATCCTTACGCTATTATCGGTTGCTCCCGGTGCAAAGACCGTTTATCTCAACCGGGGGACGCGAGCGATGTCGTTCGGGGATGCGTTCGTATCTGTCGGTATCGGTGCGGAGGCTGTGATGTGGAATCCGGCGGGGATTGTTTTCGAGAAAAGAATCGAGCTTATCGGTAATTATGCGATGATGTATTCTATCGATGGGCTTTCGTCATATTCCTCATCGGTTGCATATAATGCGAAATTCGGGGCATTCGGTCTCGGCTGGAACGGGCTTGCGCTGGCGGATGAATACAGCGAGAACCTTGTCGCACTCGAATTCGCCAAAAAGTTCCGCAATGTCTCGGTCGGATTAGCGGTGAAGACATTCATCGTTTCGGCATCCGGCTACGATAAATACAACGACCCGAATTTTGAATCGAGTAAGGCGATATTCACAGGCGATATCGGTATCTTATGGAATCCGACGGGAAAATTGAAAATCGCGACTGTGATGAGAAACCTTAATTCCCCAAAAATCTCGCTAATCTCAACAACGGTCGAAAAGGATAAACTAGACAGGAATTTTGTTCTCGGTGCATCTTACAGAATCCAGGACTTTTTGACATTCAGCATGGATATGGTTACCGAAAAGGGCGATTTCTCCGATATCATTTTCAATGCCGGTACGGAAATAGCATTTTTCGATGCAATCGCATTGCGAAGCGGATTCGCCGACAGCAGGCTCGGGATGGGACTCGGACTATTCACCCAAAGATGGGCATTCGATTTCGGGCTGCATTCGCATAAAAATTTAGGTAATCTGTATCAGTTTTCACTAAAGCTGGGATTTTAAATGAATATTGAGTATAAGACAAAGCTGGCAATACTAATCGCAGTAATAGCGATACCGGCTTTTGCAGCTATTAATATCGAGGGATATTACGAAAACTACAACCTGTTCGATGGCAATCTTCGTTGGTTCATGGAAGAGCCGAATAACAATTTCGAGCTTCGTTTATGGGGAAGCCCGTGCAGCAATATCGAGGCGTATCTTAAATTTCATGCCGAAACGAAGAAATTTTTAAATAATAGTCCCGCCGAGCGCTACACACTATACGACATGCTCGAAGCGCACGGGAAATATCATTGGGATAAGGGAATCGAGCTTATGCTGTTCACCCGCGAGAATCGATTCTGGTTCCCGCAGGGATTGATGGAACTGGTTTCGCAGTGGACAGTGAATGATGATGGTAATGCGCAGGGCGTTCGTGTCGATTTCTGGAATCTTTGGAAACTATATGGGCTGGCAATTTATTCCGATTATTCGCAGTCCGGCGGCGAGGATGCCGCTATTTTCAGACTCAATCTCCCGCTGTTCTCGGATAGGTTCAGGATTTCATCGACAGTCGCTCGCAAGGATTGGGACGGCTCGTTCGAGAGTTTCAATAATGTGCTCAGCGCCGATGCATTTCTTTCACTCGGAAGGACGGCGCCGTTTCTAGAGAAATTCGGCGATATGGGCTGCGCAGCGGAAATCGCTGTCAGCAGAACACCCAACGACCCCGATGCACCCGAAAACATCGCGCTAAAAGCCGAACTTCGCAATCTGCGGTTCGTATCGCTGGAAACGAAACTGTCATATCGCAATATCGGGCAGGATTTCCGCTCATATCTCTCCAGCGACTACGACCAGGGGCAGAAATACAACGAAGAGGGTTTCAATATTCAGGCATCGTATTTTTTCCCCACAAAGGCGATAAATCTGACATCCAGTTACGATGAATACCGCGCACCGTTGACAAGGAGTTTTGCTGTGAGCGAAACGAACCCGCGCCATGTATATCGCGAATGGTATAACGAGCTTTATGTCGAGTTTGTCCATGATATCCGCTACAAAGTGTATTACAAATACTACCGCGGATGGGATACGAACTACGACGACTATCGCGCATATCCGACCCTGTTCAATGAAATCTCGTTCGAGGATTTTTTCGCCAAAGTCAGACTTCAATACCGGATAAAAGACCTCGGCACGGCTTATCGGGTTCATGCTTACGGTATCGAGCTTAATGCAAATATCACAGACAAGTGGAAATTCTATGCCCGCGCGATGAATGTGGATGAAATCGCAGAATCGCGTCAGACATTGTTTCTCCAGCTCCAGTATCACGGATGGTCGAATACCGATTTCTTTATCGAGTTCGGTAACGGCGACGATTCTAACGACGACCTCACCAACGATGACGATTTCGTGAGTTACTCCGCAGGGCAGGAGATTAACAAGCAAATCAAGACCTTTTTCAGGGTCTATTTTTAATTCGTTCCTATGCTCCCGCAGGAGCGCAAAGACACGCGCATCATCGATTACGGATTCAAGCTGTTCCCGGTGAGGAGGAAGAAGAAGAGTGAGAAGGCGGTGGATGATGTGAACAATTTATCCGTTCGCTGAAGCGGAACGGCAATGAAAATCAGGAAATGAGAGAAACTCAGCATTCATTGCCGTCTGCTTTAGCTGACGGTATGGGAAATGGAAAATTGAAAAAACATAGAAGGAGCCACAATGTCATATGTAAGAATTTGGGTTCACATTGTATTTTCGACCAAAAACAGAGAACCATATTTGAGTGAGGAAGTTCGAGGACAAGTGATAGGGCACATAATGGAAAATTGCAAAGAGAAAGGAATATTTCTGCAGACAATTAATGGCTATTTAGAGCACATTCATTGCTTGATATCATTGAAAAATGAGCAAAGCATATCAAATGTGGCACAACTAATAAAAGGCGAATCATCGAATTGGATAAATAAAAATCGATTAATTTTAGGAAAATTTGCATGGCAGGATGATTATTTTGCAGTATCGGTGAGCGAATCTCATTACAAAAAAGTTACAGATTATATAAAAAATCAGGAACAACATCATTTGAAAAAATCTTTTTCAGAAGAGACAGATGAATTTATAGAGAAATATGGATGGGAAAAGAAACAGGGATAATTCATTGCCACTATTTGTCCGTTCGCTGAAGCGGAACGGCAATGAAAAGAAGCGGCGAGAAAGAGCGGATATTCATTGCCGTCTGCTTTAGCTGACGGAAGAAGAAGGGCGAGAACGCAGAGATGTGTGAGGATGAAATGATTGCGCGAGGAGAGAAAGAATGGTATATTAAATTGAAAAAACAAAACTACATAGGAGGTTTAAGATGCGTAATGTAATCATTCTGTCGCTGGTGATGGTGGTTGGGGTGTTATCCGCTGCCGAGGTAACATTTACGAATGGTGGTGGCGACAACGATTGGCACAATCCCGCTAACTGGAGTGGTGGAGCTGTTCCCTGTGTGCGTGATAATGTTACTATTCCGGAAGGCTATGATTGCCAAGTCACAGGTGGTCACGGATTTGCTCAAACTAATAGCTTTACAAATAATGGCAATTTGACTTTACCTAATGGAGGAGATGTTACAGCTTGTGGTGGAGATTTAACAAATAATGGTTCTATAAATATAGGATCCGGTGGCGATGATGGTTCTTTTAATACATATTTCAATTTTATTAATAATGGTTCTATCGAAGGGGGTTCCTCTGTTACTATAAATGTAGAGGGAACACTTAATAATAATGGTTCGATTCATGCCGGATATGGTTCTTCCGGTGAGGGTGGCAACATATTGTGTAATGCGGGTTTTCTTAATAACCAGGGAACTATTCAAGGTGGAGATGCTATTGCTACTGCTCAGGATGGCGGTCGTGTTGATGTCAATACCTTTGGGGATTTCAATAATGACGGTACTATAGTCGGTGGCAATGGCAGCACTGACGGTAACGGTGGTATAGTTCATATCAAAATGCGAAATATGAGAAATACCGGTGGTGTCTCGAGTGGTTATTCCGATGGCGGATGGAGAGCATCGCTGTTTCCTGTCGCTGCGGATGTTTATTTCATTGGCGATAGTATATGCATCGACACGGGCGACTCATCATTGGATGGAGGTACATTTCATATTCGAGGACGCAAACTCATCTTTCAAAATATCGATATATATGCCGGTCTTACCGGTGAGAACGCAATCGAGATTTATACAATAGCCGGTGGAAGCGCAGATTTCTCGGGAACACATACGAATAGCGCATTATTCGCAGTTGCGGGAGGAATAGATATTTACAGCGATGATGTCATAGCCCCGACAGAGGGAATGGACTATATATGCTCTCCCTCACCTACGATACACGCATCCGATGCTTCTATTATCGATGGCAATATATCCGCATGGAACGAATTCGAATTCGCCGGCAATTCGGGAAATGTGAAAGTCTTTATGCAAAACCTCTCGACATCCGCAAAGGTGATGTACTATGATATATCTTCGTCGAAAGGCTGGTTGACCGCGACATCGGGCAGCACACCATCGCATGCGCCATTCGAATTTGACAGCGTTCTCGCTGGATTCACTATCCCGCCTTCGACCGCAGATAGCATCATAGATACGGTTACGGCAATTCTGTCTATCGAGCCATCTTTTACGGAAACGACCAGTTGTATCATTCACTGTATGGGAGATTCCGCAGCGGTATATGTTTTGGATAATAATTCTCTCCCGTCATGTTTGACGGTGCAAGCGTTCCCGAATCCTTTCAATTCCTCTATTTCAATCACCACACCTGCCGATGCGATGATAGAGATATACGACATAACAGGGTCTAGGGTCTGGGGTATAGGGTCTATCACGGTTAACGATGCAGCCAGCCCCTATACCCTAAACCCTATACCCTGTTCGTTCATCTGGCAGCCCGATGAAACAATCGCATCGGGGCTCTATCTTGTCCGTGCGACAACGGAAGATGGCTCGACCGTAACGAAGCGCATCTTTTATATCCGGTAGGGGCAGGTTCGCAACCTGCCCAAAAGGAGAACAGGACGGGTTTGGAACCCGCCCCTACTATCTTTGATGTCGATTCCCTTCTCTTCGATGATAATTACACTCATCAGGATGACGACTGCTTTCTCTTTGATGACGCTCACATTCATCAGGATGACGATTCCTTCCGCCTCGATAACGATTGCACTGCAAAGGAGCCTGGTTCTTTTGTTTAGGATGACGATGACATTCATTCGGATGACGATGACATCCTCTTGGATGAGTCCGCCACTCACCTTCTATAACTACTTATTCATCACTTATATCTACTGTCTCATCATTTATAAATACTAATTAAATAATTATTACTTCTGTATTATCATTTATATCAATAGCTTTATTAATTTTATATTCTGTCTTATTGTTTATATCTAATGTTCTATTAGTTATTATTTCTACCTATTCGTTCATATCATCCGACCATAGATTTATTTCAGTAAATCAATTATTTTCTCTTGCAAATCGATAATTAATAGATATATATCGAGCATGATGAGAAAGATGTTGTAATTGAGGAGGGCAATATTGCAATGGATGAGTATGAAATCGCATAGCATGAGGAATAACTTGTGTCGAATGGAGGTAAAATCATGTATAAATCGGTAAACGATTACATTCATCAGGGTAGAATGATAAAGAATGCGGATGATACTGCAATCGAGGAGGGAAAAAGCTGGGCGATTCCGCCCGTTTTGCGAACGGAGCACGATAAAATTCACAAGAAACTGGACAAAGCTCAAATGAAAGCGCATGCAATCGATAAACAATACAAAGCCGAGGTTAAGAAGAAGCGCAAAATCCTGTCGGAGTGCAAACGGGCGCGTTTTAATTTAATCGCATACATCGTTGCTGTGCACCAAAAGCGACGCGCAAAGGATATAATCACTCTCGCGGGACTCAGAAATCGTCTTCCGGACCGCGAGGTTAATGCTGTCGAGGATCTCGGAGAGACTATCAACCAGTGGACGCAGTTCGATGGCACTCCGGATGAGTTTCCAGCCGAGTATAAAGAGCCGTTCAAAGCCGCGACCAAAGCGTATCGAAAGAGTATCGCCGATGTGCAGATTGCGCTCGGCAAGAAATGCGGGGCGTATTCGAAGCGTGATGCCATTATTGCAGAATATACCGGGATTATCAAGCGGATATTCAAATGGCTCATATCGAAACTGCCCAATGGCGTGTTCGCTAAGAAGCTCGATAGCTACGGATTCGACTCGCGGGAACATCCGGTGTATCACAAGCCGGTGAAAGTCGCGCTATCCGCAGAGGTTATGTCGGAAAGCGGCGACAATGTGCAATTGGCGCGGTCGCTCGAAACGGGTGCGGAAATTCCCGCAGTCAGGCTCGATGTGGAAGAATCTCCCGGCAGAAAGCGTCCGAAAAAACCACGCAAGGGCGAACTGTTTTTCGCGACGCCGAGAATCGAATTCCAGCGCGCAACGACACCGGATAACCCGAATGACAACCCGATTTTCGCCACTATCGCAATAATCGGGCAAATCGAATTAATCGACCTTGATATCGAGCGCGGAAAGCATTATTATTATCGTGCGCGCGGCAGGAATCGCTATCATATCGGCAAATGGAGCGCACAGGTCGAGGTCGAGATACCGGACAATAACGCTGAAAGTTGAACAATCCCGGGTGAATCGGGAGTGCGCAATCGCCGTTGATGTAGGGGTGGGTCTTGCGCCTGCCCAAAGGGATAAAAACATCCACAAAGGGCTTACGAAGCGAATAGTATTTAAATAGAGGGTGATACAATGTCCAAATTCATCTTTACAGTTTTTCTTATTGCACTTCTGGTGTCGGTTGCATTTACGCAGCGCGACACACTCGACCTAATCGGTCGAATTCCCGGTGCGGCGTGTTTCTGTGTGGAATACGCTCACGGCAGGCTATATGCCGGCGCGGGAAGTTCGATGTTTATCTATCAGTCCGATAATCCCGCAGACATGGTCCTAATCGGTAGCGTGGATTTCCTGTCCCTCGTAACGAACATAGTAGTTCGCGATGACAGTATCGTGTTCGTTGGCGCGAATCACGACGGTATTTATGCGATTGACGCCTCGGAGCCGGATTTCCCTGTCATTGCGCGATACAAGATGCCCGACCGCGAACACTGGGTCGCGGACCTCGAAATATCGCAGCCCGATACACTGTGGCTGTCGGATAACAGAAGCCTCAAAAAGCTGATATTCACGGGCGATACATTCCTTGTCGCCGATGAATACCTGTCCGGTTCGATAATCTCCGGCGCGGGATTTCGCGACTCCCTCGTTGCGGTCTGCAGGCGTGGAATCCTGACCGGCTATGTAGATTTGTATAATCGAGCCGGCGGGGAATTCACGCATGTTTGCACTTTCGATTCGAGCCGATTGTGGTATGTTGTCGATGCCGAATTCGCCGACAATCGCGACGATATAATCTATGTTCTCGGCGGCAGCCCGAACCTCGGTATCGATGGCGATTTCTATGCCCTGCATTACGACGACTCGCTCTATCTCGCCGCGGGATACAAATTCAGCGGTATCCCCGGTTTCGCACAGACATTCATCATGAATATGGATTCGAAAAACGACACCGTCTTTCTCGCAACGATGGCGGCAATATTTTGGCACGGAAGTATCGATTCTACATGGTCCGACTGTCCCGCTATCGATTGCAATTTTCTCCCGGACTCGATGCCGATAATCGGGCATTTCGTGCCCGGACTGTGGTTCTTCGATGTTGCACTTCACGATGAACTGCCTGCGCTTGCGACGGGTTCCGAATGGCTCGGAGTATTTTGGACAAGCATCGCGGATTTCTCCAACCGCATCGATACGATACGAACCTATCCCACAGGCGGATGGGGGCAGCATTCGTATCTATACACCGGCGACACCCTGTTCGTTGCTATGGAAGGCTACGGTGTCGGCATCTTCGATGTCCATGACAGGGGGTATCCCGAACGGATTGCGCGAATCCCCGGCGAATTCGCTCACGACATGATGTTCCTCGACTCGATAATCTGCATTGCGCGCAGCTCGAGATTCATCTTTTTCAACCTCTCTCCATGGTGGAGCGGCGGCGAAATCGAACCGATGGATACTTTTGTTATCCCGCTTGTGTTCGGCGAGACGCATATATGCCATTCGCTGGGGATAATGACAACTGCGGATGACACATTGTTCATGCTTGCCACGAGCGACGAGGGTGTCAATGTTATCGACCCGCGCGACCTGCCCGATGTCTATTCACACGCGCTATTTTTCGATAACACCGACCCGCTCGACATTCAATGCAGCGGTGACACAATGTTCGTTCTGATGGCGGATTCGCTACATATAGCGCGCTATCTCGGCGATTCAATCGAGCGTATTTTCGACTATCCCACCGCCGGTGAAGCAACCGGTCTGTATTGGAACGGCGATTTCGTTGCGCTCACATGCAAAAGCCCCGGCGTGTTCTGGTTCGATTGGACGGGCGACACGCTTATCGAGCGCGGAAACTGGGACCCATGGGGATTCTGTACCGATGTCGAGTATTTCGACAGCTTGCTGTATATCGCATGCGCCGGCGAAGGAATGTTCGTTCTCGCAATCGACAGCTTTCCCGAAATCGACACGGTTGCATATTATCCCGGCTCGCAAGGATGGGAATTCCTGCAATACGGTTGCCAACATGTTTTTATCGCCCCCGATAGTACGGTTTTCCTGACCGATTATCACGCTGCATGTTACATCCTCGAGCCTGTCGAGCGCGATTCCACCGCTGTTGTCGGCAAATCGTACAAAGTGCCGCGGAATCTGGAATTGACCGTTGTCCCGAATCCCTTTAATTCGTCCGTCGCCATCACCGCGCCTGCAGGAGCAGAAATCGAGATATACGATTTGCGGGGGAATGTTGTGACAATCTTCTTTAACATGCAGGCACAACAGGGAATTGCCGAAGGCAAGGAAAGTAGCGCAATAAAAAGCACCCACTGGTGCCCCGATGAATCAATCGCATCGGGAATTTATCTCGTGAAAGCGTGGATGGCAGATGGCAGAACGGCAGAGAGAAAGATTGCACTGGTGCGATAGGTGTTTTGTAAAGAAGATGGACGCCATCAAAGAGATGGCGTCCATTTGACAACCGGATTTCATTGCCGTTTGCTTTATCTGATAGGCACAGATTCCTTGATTACCGATAACCCTTCGGCTTCGCTCAGGGCAATCCGATTACCATATTCTTTATTCCACCGTATAATCCGCATCGACAACATCATTCTCGGCGCTTGTTTGAGCTCCGCTTTCGGGTGGAGGAGGAGCGCTTCCAAAATCGCCCGGCGGTTGTGTTCCGGGTGCATCCGGTGGCGGTTGATTCGGTCCGCCCGCTGTCTGATACATCTTTTCCGCAATACCGTGCCAGGTTTTCTCAAGCTCTTCCATCTTAAGCTTGATAAGCTCGTTGTTATCCTCTTTAATCGCTGCGCGAAGGTCTTTAATAATCGCTTCGAGAGCCGCCCTATCCTGCGATTCGACTTTCTCGCCGAGGTCGTTTAGTTCTTTCTCGGTGCTGTATGCCATCTGGTCGGCTTTATTCTTGAGTTCAATCTCCTCTCTTTTGCGATTATCATCCTCGGCAAATTTCTTGGATTCCTCGACCATTCTATCGATTTCTTCATCCACCAATCCCGATGTCGGTTCGATTCTTATGCTCTGTTCCTTTCCGGTAGCTTTGTCCTTTGCTGTAACATGAAGAATAGCGTTGGCATCGATGTCGAAAGTTACCTCGATTTGCGGGATATTGCGTGGCGCCGGTGGAATGCCATCGAGATAGAATTTCGCAAGCGACTTGTTATCTGCTGCAAGCTGCCGCTCACCCTGAAGAACATGAATCTCAACAGTAGTCTGGTTATTCTGGGCAGTGGTAAAAACCTCTGCTTTCCGGGTGGGAACTGTGGTATTGCGATTTATCAATGTTGTCTTGACTCCCCCGAGTGTTTCCACACCGAGTGAGAGTGGTGTTACATCGAGAAGGAGAATATCTTTGACTTCACCGCCGAGCACACCGGCTTGAATCGCTGCGCCAATCCCGACGACCTCGTCCGGATTTATTCCCTTGTGCGGCTCTCGACCGAAGAGTTCTTGAACTTTTGCCTGAACTGCGGGCATTCTTGTCATCCCGCCAACCAGAATAACCTCGTCGATATCGGTATTCGAAAGCCCTGCATCTCTCATTGCATTTTTGCACGGCTCGATAGTGCGGGCAAGAAGGTCGGAAGTCATTTGCTCGAGATGTGAGCGGGTAAGCTTCATCGAAAGATGCTTTGGTCCCGAGGCATCGGCGGTAACAAACGGTAGATTGATTTCCGATTCCATCAGGTTCGAAAGCTCGATTTTTGAACGCTCGGCAGCTTCCTTAAGTCTTTGCAGCGGCATCGGGTCAGTAGAAAGGTCGACACCGGATTCTTTCTTGAACTCCGCTGCAAGCCAGTTTATAACTCTTTGGTCCCAATCGTCACCGCCGAGATGTGTATCGCCATTGGTCGAAAGAACCTCAAAAACTCCCTCGCCGATTTCAAGTATCGATATATCGAAAGTTCCGCCACCAAGGTCGAATACTGCGATTTTCATGTTCTGACCTTTCTTATCCATGCCGTAAGCGAGCGCGGCAGCGGTCGGTTCGTTCAGAATGCGCTTGACCTCGAATCCCGCAATCTTCCCGGCATCCTTTGTCGCCTGCCTCTGCGAATCGTTGAAATATGCAGGCACTGTGATTACAGCCTCGGTTACCGGTTGTCCGAGATATGATTCGGCATCGGTTTTAAATTTCTGCAGAATCATCGCAGCGACCTCGGGCGGTGAAAATTCCTTGTTGGCTGCGGGAATGAAAGCTCTCGCATCACCGCGAGGCCCACTTACAACCTTGTATGGCGCTTGCGAAATCTCGTTCTGAACTTCATCGTAGCTTCTCCCCATAAATCTCTTGATAGAATATATGGTGTTTTCGGGATTTGTAACAGCCTGCCGCTTTGCGGTAATACCCACAAGACGCTGTCCTTCCTTGTCGAAAGCTACCATTGAAGGCGTAGTTCTACCACCCTCCGAGTTTGTAATGACCATTGGCTTACCGCCCTCCATAACCGCCATGCAGCTATTGGTTGTGCCAAGGTCGATTCCGATAATCTTTCCCATTGTAATCCTCCTTGTTTTCGTAAATTAATGGAAATAATTATAATACTTGACTTTTGTTTCTAAAAATAATATTTAAAATAAGGCTTTAAAAAATTAATAACAGTATTCTATTTTCAATATCTGGAGAACCAATACCTATAATCGAGGAAAAACTATAATCACAGATGTGCTTGATTTCCTTATTGGATTTGGCTGGGAGCTAAATGAAGAGGATGATGTTGCTGACTTAAAGCTTCTATTGAGCAAATTATCCATTGGAATTGATATACTCCGCACTAGTGGTCTCGATACCGTTGCCGACCCTTTTAAAAGAGATTGGGAACTTGATAATGAACCTGATTTGTATTCAGCCGAAGACGGTGAACCAATTATCTGGGATTCTACCTAAGGGACGGCTCGACTATTGAGCCGTCCCTTATTCCGCATTCCTCATTCAACATCGACCGGAATTTCCTTGGGTTTGGCTTCCTCTTTTTTCGGCAGACTGACTGTCAGAACGCCATCTGTGTATTTTGCCGAAATTTTTGTCGCATCGACATTATTAGGTATATAAAAGCTTCTCTCAAAGCTTCCGAATACCCTTTCCGTACGATGATAGTTCTCATTTTCCTCGTTGCGTTCGATTTTCTTCTCGCCGGATACGCTGAGAACATTCTCCGAAAGTGTAATTTGAATGTTATCCTTAGTCATACCGGGGATATCGGCTTTAACTAGAATCCCATCCTCGTTTTCGGCTATATCGACGCGGGGGAGCCATGCAGTCGGAGAATCCACAATGTGTTTTATCGGCAATCTCTTGGTTAAGAAAGTGTCGAAAAACCGCGACATCTCGTCCTGAACACTCATACGGTCCTCGAAAGGTCTCCATCTAACGATAGCCATTTTAAAAACCTCCTGTTTAATTTTAGATTGACGCTGAGAAATAAGCAAATGCCATGCCAAAATATAAATTGGGCATTTACGGGTATAAAACAAAGGGTTTCACAGAAGATGGTGTCATTATCGTGTCAATAATGACGCAGGCTAGGGATAATTGACATATCGTGTCACAGTTTATTATCGCAATTCTATACTTGACGATAGCCGATTAAACTCTATCTTTTTATAAATATTGAAAAAGTTAAAACCAGAGGAGTAATAATGGCGATAACGAAGGATGAATTTGAGCAAATTGTAAGGTTTACAGCCGAGCAATTGGGCGATAAGCTCGAACGGGAGATGCTTACGGATACTGTTCTTCGAGTATTGAAACAAATTAAAGAGGAATCGAATGTAAGCGAGGAGTCTGAGACTCAACCCGAACAAACTGATACACCGGAAAAAATTATAATCACAGTTCTGGGCAGGAACCAGCCGGAAATCCTATCGAAAACTATGAGTGTTACTGCATCTCAAAAACTCGATATTATCGATATTTCGCAAAATTGCCTTCAGGAATTTTACTTGCTAAATATCCTGGTGAATAGACTATCGACCGATTTTGATATAGGAGAGCTTGAAAACGAGCTTGCTTCATCGCTTTCTGAATTAGGAACGAAGTTTTTCATTTCCTACGAGAATGAATTGCAATAACGAGATTTGCAAAAGATAAAACATACGGTCGGTAAATAATCCACGACTTTTCGCGTGGACTGCTACTAACCTGCTTATTTCACAAATTATTGAATGTGGATTTCATTCAACCTACTGAAACTTGTCTGATGCCAAGTTTCTGCCCCCTTGATTAAGGGGGGTAAATTTGCAGAGTGTAGCGAAGCAAATTGGGGGGTTCACAAAAAGCACAAAGAAAAACACTAAATCCAATGAAGTTCGTGAAATATGCGGGCTAATTTGCTTGCTATTCAGTAATCCACAATCTAAATGCTATTCCTCTTTGCGAAGTTTTTCAATATCGATATCTTTGCCCAGAATAACCAGCGTATCCCCTTCACCTATAGAATCCAGAGCGGAAGGAATTACAGTAACTTCTTCGCCCCGTCGTATGACGAGAACCTCGACACCGAAATTTCTGCGTAGATTCAGGTCCAGAATTGTTTTACCCCAGAATTGCTCGGGAGCAAGAAATTCCACAATACTGTATCCGGGCAAAAGCGGTATATGGTCGAGAATATTCGGCGATATAATTCTCTGTGCGACTCTTTCCGCCATATCTTCTTCCGGGAATACGACCTGCGATGCTCCCACAAGTTCGAGAATCTTGCCGTGTTCGGAGCCGGTTCCTTTGACAATGATTCGCTCGATACCCATCTCTTTTAGCAGCATTGTTGTCAGGACGGAAGATTCCATGCGGTCGCCCAGCGCGACAACGGCAACATCGGCGGAACCGATACCAGCCATGCCGAGAGCTTTTTTATCGGTGGCATCCGCACGAACCGCCAGAGATACATGGTCGGCAATCTGCTCGATACGCCGGGCATCCTTGTCTATAGCAATTACCGGCATGCCAAGTCCGGCGAGTGTCATGGCGACTTTCACTCCGAAACGACCCAATCCGATTACTGCAAATTGTCTCATTCGCATTCCTCCATAACTTTACGGTAGTTGGCGTAATAGGCTCCCGCTGAGAAAATCCCGAGCACAAGAGCGATTACCATTATAGACCATGCATATCCTTCCTGACCTATTACAAGGAAAAGAAAAGAAATCGCCCACAGGAACGGTGAAAGCCTTCCCCATATTATCGGTTTGGGTGCGTAGTTGTGTTTTAGCATTATCAATCCAAATATAAGAATTGCAAAATCTCTTGCGACAATGATTATTACAATCCATGTGGGGATACTTCCTTTGATTGCAAAATAAATTGCAAGCGAGCTGATGATGAATTTATCTGATATAGGGTCGAGAATCATCCCCAGTCTCGAGCGCTGGTTAAGCTTGCGGGCGGCAATACCATCGAGAAGGTCGGTAAGTATCATTATACTTCCAACAATGACTGCGTAAGCATAGCCGATTTGTACACTTGCCTCGAGCGCCCATATCAAGACAGGTAAAAGCAGGATTCGGAAAAAGGTCAGAATATTGGGAATGGTAAATACTCGATTGGAAATCCTATCGAGTTTTATCGCTGCCGATGAAATGTCGCTCGATTCAGTCATGTAATTTATTCCTAATGATGATTCATTGCGCTATTGTAAACCTTTATCAGTCGTCAGCTATCGGTTGCAAAGGGCAGAAAGCAATGAGTTATAGTAATTTTTTTTTTTAGTTTTTTCTTTAACTCAAGCTTTGAAGTTCGCCGCGACTATTATATGTTTAATTTGGATATGTTATATGTTTAATTTGGATATGTTGCCTTCCTAAGGTAGATTATTGTCTACTAAGCGCACTATACACCTAAAAGCGTTCCTTAAATCTGTGATAAAATGCTGAAAGTTGCTGTTAGCTCGACATAAAACTTGAATACTGAGCTTTTCCACTATATCACCAGCATATTCCAATCCGGTATATACATCGAATTCCTTGAAAAACTCCTTTAGCTTTCCCTTATAGTATCCTTTTTCACACCGGAAGGGAACTTGTTGGATATTTGTTGAACCCGCTATTTCTCTTATCACATCGATATCTTCTACTAACCACCTTTCGATATAAGGGCAAGGGATACAGAATACAGAAATATCTTTCATCTCTTGATGATTGGTATATAAACGATTAAGCTCTTTAATCTTTGTCTGATAGTTATTACACTCCGTTTTACTCTTACAATCAGAATCATGGATAACGATAAGTAAATCGGGTAGCCCGGAGATTTTGTTGTAATCGTGTAAAAATCTCTTTAATTCACCGATAAACCTATTGCCACCTCTTCCGGATAGAACCCTGTTACTCAAATCGACCGAGAATTCATCTCTTGCTATTCTCGTGACAAATTTCTTAATAGATTCCTCGTGTGCTCTATCCTCCAGAAAATAGAAAATTTTTAATGTCCTATCCACCAAAATCACCTCTCAACATCAAGTCTGAAAGGCTTGTTTCAATCACGTTCCTTTTAAATAGCGGACCGTAGTATTTGTCTATAGGTTTTATCCCGGATGAAGGACCTTCTTTGTATGATACGAACAGGTTTTCGTAATCGAATTGTTCCGCAAAATACGGGGAATGCGTCGTTACAATAATTTGCTTATTTTCGCTTACCCCCTTGATAATGTCGGCTATCTGGTTTATTCTTACAGGATGTATGCCATTCTCTGGTTCTTCATAGGCAATTACCGTAGAAGGATTTTTGGGATGCAAAGCCGCGAGAAGTCCGATTACTCTCAAAGTGCCTTCGGATATTAGCCTCGAAGAGTAATCGATACCCATTTCATTCAGTAAGAATTCTACTATTCCTTTCCTTTTATCAAGCTCGACTCTAAGTTCAGGTTCTGAAGGCAAAATCTGTTTTATATTGCGCACTAATGTTTCAAAACTACGAGGATGTTCATCATGCAAAGTTTTAAGGAAACATGCTAATTGCTCACCGTTCTCACCTATTTCGAAAGTATGTTGAGGTGGGCTTTCTCTTCGCATAAGTTTTCGCGGTTCCAGATAAAAGACCATCCAGTTCTCGACTTCCCTTTTAAATGCAGCTATATGTCTATAATAGGGCTCGTAAAAATCCTCTGAAATTACGGTTCTTTCTAAACCCAATGGGTAGTATTTCGGATGCGATTGTCCTTCTATTCTAACAGAAAATACTTCTTCTTTATTTCCACGCTGAAATTTGCTTAAAAAAGGATCCCTACTTCTAGTAACTGTAAGATTTTTATTCAAAGCTTCTAACCTCTCATCCCTGACCTGAATAAGAAAATTTTTCTGGGGAAAAGCTTCGAGTTCGATAGTGTATTTTAAATACGGTACCCATTTTTTCTTTTTCTTTGACTGGGCGCCATTTAACGCCTTTTTCTGTTCGATAATCCTATCTATTTCCATTTTTGTATTCTCAGAAATTTCTACTATAGCCTCGAAGCTCATTTTTCGGGATTCTTCCTGTAAAAGCCCCTCTAACCCGATATCGCCGTAATAAAAACTCTCTGAAGCGAAACCGCGATGCTCCTTGAACGCTTCATTTACGCTCTTTTTTGAGATAAATTTAGAAAATAAACTTATCGCATCGAGGAAGTTCGATTTACCCGAAGCATTTGGACCAAGCATAACAGTGAGTCGTTGCAATTCGATTGTTACATCCTTAAAGGATTTGTAACCTTTCAGTTTTATATTCTTTAACATCCTTTTCTCCTCCTTTTTTTCATTCCACTATGGGTTCTGCAAAGTAAGAGATTTTGTCATTTCGAGCAAAGCGAGAAATCTTTTCTCGTCTATTTGTAAGATTTCTCGTCACTTCGTTTCTCGAAATGACATCGGTTTGTCTATTTTGCAGAACTCTATCATTCCACTTACAAATAATCTTTCAAATCAATTTCCGCAAGAAATACTTTACCTGGATTAACAATTTTCGTCATTTCCCCCTCGATTTCCGCTAAGTCATTGCACCCTTCGGGTGTTTACGTGGAAAGAAAGTAGTCAAGCATGGAGAAAAAGTAGTCAACCACGGAGAAAAAGTAGTGGATTACGATAAGAAAGTAGTCAAGCACGGAGAACGGAGTATCAATCATGGAGAACGGAGTATCAATTATCGGCTATATCAATTTTTCTTTCCGCAGCATTGCTTGTACTTTTTACCGCTTCCGCATGGACACGGGTCGTTCCTGCCGACTTTCTTGCCGGTTCGGATTGGCTGTCTTTTGCCTGTTCCCGTTGGCGGACGCTCCGGCTGCTCGCTCAGACCTGCACCGGGAGAATGCGCCGGCGCACCCTCGCCGGTATCCTGCTGTTGAGTATTGCCGAGAACCTTTTGCGCAATCTCCGCAGATGACCGCGCACCATACCCACCCGAACCCGCATGTGAAGTCCGCATACTCGCCATTCTGTGCGAACCGGTCGGCTGGACAACCTGAGCATGGAAAAATTTCATCAATGTCTCGCGGCGAATGTCATCCATAAGGTTCTGGAATGCATCGAATGCCTCTTTTTTATATATGACAAGCGGGTCTTTTTGCGCATAGGACATAAGATAGCTTCCCTCTTTGATATCGTCGAGCGCCCGAAGATGGTCTTTCCATAACTGGTCAATTGTTCTGAGCATCGCCGCTCGTTCAAGTTTACGGCAAACATCCTCCCCAATAAAGTTCTCCTTGAGTTCATAAGCTTTCATTGCAGTGTTCTCGAGGTCTTCCGCGAGGTTATCCGATGGATGTCCCGGGTCGTCGGGGTCGTAACGAACCAGGAATATTTGTGCGAATTCACCGGATAGATTCTTCCAATCCCAGCTTTCAGGAGGTCTTTCGGGGTCGGTATGGGCATAGACCAAATCCTCGCAAAATTCCGCTATAAGTCTGCGGTATTCCGGCTTGAGATTACTCCCGAAAAGGATGTTTCGTCGAAGTGAATAAATAACTTCGCGCTGCTTACTCATGACATCGTCGTATTCCAGTAATCGCTTTCTTATTGCGAAATTCTGCGCCTCGACACGCTTTTGCGCTGTCGCAATCTGCTTTGTGATGAGCCCGAGTTCAATCGGCTCGCCCTCGGGAGGATTGAGCCTTTTTATCATATTATATGCCCTGTCGCCGCCGGCATAGAGGCGCATAAGGTCGTCCTGGAGGGACAGGAAGAATCGCGATGCTCCGGGGTCGCCTTGACGACCGGATCGTCCGCGAAGCTGGTTATCTATCCGCCGGGACTCATGACGCTCTGTGCCGATAATATGCAAACCGCATGGTACGCCATCGGCATTGCATTCTTTCGGATCTGCGGGACAAAGCCCATCGGTTTCGCCCGCCAGTTTTAATACACACACGGGCTTGGGAAAATTGCGGATTTCATAATTGCCATCGGGAATAACCTTTGCAAGTTCGAAACCGGAGAACAAAGCTACTCTGCGCGGCTTGGCAAGGTATTTGGCGATTGTTTCTGCTGCGTTTTCTCTTAGGCTAAAAGTGCGAAACTCGATTCCTCCCTCTTTGCAAGAGGCTTCAAGATTACGCAGTGTTTCTTCGTTTTCGGTAACAAACAAAAAGCTTTTATCCCGCTCTATTTCCGCGCTAATTTTCTCGAGTATCGGACTATACACAAGCTCATAAGCTTTAACAATACCGTTTCCGAGTTTAATATCCGTTCCTCGCCCCGCCATGTTTGTCGCAATAGTAATTGCGAATGATTGTCCCGCGCGGGTTACAATTTCAGCCTCGCTCTCGTGGTTCTTTGCATTGAGCACCTGGCAGGGAATTTTCTTACGGTCGAGCATTCTTTTCAAAAGCTCGGAGATTTCTACAGAAACAGTGCCAACGAGAACCGGTTGTTTATGCTTATATAAATGCTCGATTTCCTTGATAACTGCATCGAATTTTTCCTTTCGTGTCATATATATTCTGTCGTTATAATCGATTCTGCGCACAGGCCGGTTCGTGGGAATTGTAACCACATCGAGGCTGTAGATTTCATAGAACTCGGATGCCTCGGTTACAGCGGTTCCGGTCATCCCGGCGAGTTTGCGGAACATACGGAAGTAGTTCTGGAATGTGATTGTAGCATAAGTCTGCGTCTCGCCCTCGACCCTGACGCCTTCTTTTGCCTCGAGCGCCTGATGAAGTCCCTCGGAATAGCGCCGTCCGGGCATCAGTCTGCCGGTGAATTGGTCAACAATAATCACCTTGCCTTGCTGTATCACATAGTCAACATCGCGGGCGAACATGATGTAGCCTTTAAGAAGCTGCGTGATAGCATGATTCACCTCACCTCGCTCGCTGAATTTTTTGTATATGGTTTGCTTAAGTTCCTGTTTATCTTTTTCTGAAAGCTCCTCATCCACCTCGATTTGTGAAAATTCACCGGCTATATCCGGCATAACAAAAATATCTCTATCGACTTTGGCGAATTTAGCAAGTTCATCTCGACCTTTATCGGTAAGGTTTATCGAACTCTCGCGTTCATCGACGGCAAAGTAGAGCATCTCGTCAATCTCGAACATCTTCTTGTTGGCGGTATATTCAGATTCAACTTTGTTTATCATCTTGATGATAGCCGGTTCCTTGATAAGTTTCAGAAACTGCGGATTTTTCGGTGTGCTACGCCTGACCATAAGATATTTTTGCCCCACTTCGTATCGAATCTTATCCGCTTCTCCGCCCTTGCCCTCTTCTTCGAGTATTGTCGCCCGCTCCAGTTGCTTTTTGCCCTCGGAAATGAGCCTTGCGGATTGCCTCGTCTGTGTTGACACGAGATATTTGACCGCAGAATTCCATTTCTTGAACTGCTCCGAAATCGTGCTCTCGACAGGACCGGAAATAATCAACGGAGTTCTCGCTTCATCGATTAAAACTGAATCGACCTCATCGACAATCGAGTAATAATGCTGCCTTTGGACAACACCCTCCGGGAATGTTGCCATGTTATCGCGAAGATAATCGAAGCCATAAGCATTATTTGTTCCGTAGGTGATATCGCACTGGTATTGCTCCTTTCGCTGGGGAGTATATGGCTGTATTCCCTCGTGAACGACACCGATTGTCAAGCCGAGGAATTTGTATATTTGCTCCATCCATGCGGCATCGCGACGGGCAAGATAATCGTTGACCGTAATGAGATGCACACCCCTGCCAATCGGGACAGTCTCGCCGGATTGCTCATTCGTGAACGACTCGAACACCCATTTGTCGATATCTTCGCCAAAGTTTTCGATAGCGCGCGCAACCCAGTCGTGGTCGAGTGCGAGAGCATTAAGATAAAGCGGCATTGTCGCTACGAGCGTTTTGCCCTCGCCGGTCGCCATCTCCGCGATTTTGCCCTGGTGAAGTGCGGTGGCGCCAAGGATCTGAACATCGAAAGGAACCATATCCCAGACATATTTGTGCCCGAGAACATCGAATTCACTTCCCACAAGCCTCCGGCATGTTTCCACAACCACGGCGAATGTCTCGAGCATCATTTCATCGAGGATTGCCTGTTCGTGCGCATAAAGTTCATCATCGAGTTTCTCGCGCTCATTGCGAAACGATTCGATGTCATCGGCATCGTCGCATTCGGCGATTTCCGTATCGATGTCGATTAGTTCCTTATGAAAATCGAGAGTTTCGGTGGCGATTCTCCCACGAAATTTATCTGTCATGCCGCGGAGTTCATTATCGGAAAGCTCACTCATCCGTTCGGCGATTTCGCCAAACTCATCGAGCATGGGCATCAGTTTTTTTATCTGCCGCTGTGATGCTGTGCCGAATATCTTTTCAAGTATTTTTGCCATTCGATTGTTATCCTTTTGTGTGTTGCGAAATCTGTTTTCGGGAAATATAAGAGTTAAATGGAGGATTTCAAGATATTTAATTGAAGATGAGCCCTGCACCACGAAGAATTTAGCCACAGAGGACACAGAGGAAAAACAAGTAATCGGTAATCGGGTATCGGTGCCCCAACCCACTCTCCGAAGCCATTTTACCGCAGAGACAGCGAAGACCATTCTAATCGAATTGAAATCATTCGGAAATCTCGCTGGCGGGAAGTTTTTTTTCATCAATTCATGCTTAATTATTTTAAATGGCGAGCGGTTTATTTTGGATGGAGAGCGGTTTATCTTGGATGGCAGCTTGTTTATTTACGATGGCGGCTTCTTTATCCCCCTTTTTTCAGCTTTTTTGCACAAAAATTGTGCAAATATGACGAAAAGTGTCGAAAAATTCTATAAATCGAGTTTTTTGATTTTTCGTCTATTTCAAATAAACTATTCGTTTCGTTATCGTCCCGCCATCTTTTGTTGTCGCCCGGATGAGATAAATTCCCGATGAGATTGATTCTGATGGTGTCCAGATGTAGGGGCGATGCGTTGCATCGCCCTTTTCTTGGGCGACCCACCGGGTCGCCCCTACAACATTCCCCCGCAAATCGTATATCTCTATTTCCGCATCGGCAGGCGCGGTGATTGAAATCGAGGAATTGAACGGATTGGGATACACATTAAGAGAGAGGGATTGCGGTTTCTGCATGTGTGTTTCCTTCACACCAAGCTCTATTACCTCGAATGTGTCGGCATCGGGGTCGTATTTCCACATATTGTTCGTCGGGTCGTCTGCGGTATTCAGACCGCCGAAAATATATACATCAACCGAGTCGCCGGAACTCAAACATGCCGCGGCGCCGTGCGAAATCGCGGGACCATCCGCTAACCGTGTCCATGTGCTGCAAGCAGGGTCATACTTGTAGCTATATCCTACTGATGATAGCGATGCCGCTCGACTGGCATCCTCACCGCCAAATGTAAAGATAGATACACCGTGAGTGCCTGTGGCGAATGCTGAAGCAAAGTAACCCCACTCGAAAGGTAGCGTGCCGCCAGCCTCGACCCAATACCACTCGATTGTTGATGGATTATATTTCCAGACATCGTTGCGATAGATACCGGATTCGCTATAACCACCGAATGCGTATATATTTCCATCAAAAGGAAATGCACCGTGCCCGGCATAGGCACCTGGATGAGGTGATTGTGATTCCCAGTCTCCAGTCGATGGGTCGTATTTCCAAAAATCCCATGCAGATATGTCACCTGAGAGAATACCGCCACCGACATAAATCTTATCGCCAACCGATGTTGCGGAATGGTATTTTCTCGCTGCGGGTGTATCTAGACCACCGGATAGGCATTCCGTCCATGTATTGCTCGATGGGTCGTATTTCCAAATATCTTCGAGTAATCCGCTTTCACCTTCGCCGAAGAATACATACATTTTGCCACCGTGCGCCACAGCCGAGTGTGCCATTCGCGCTGGCGGAGGTCCGTCTATGGGCGTTTCTTCCTCCCACATGCTGTTATCTTCATTAAAGCGCCACAGGTCATTAAACACAGGTGCGGATTTGGCTGTGGAGTCGCCTTCGCCGCCGAATAGAAAAATTGTATCGTTGAGCATGACCATCGTGTGCCCGAAGCGCGGTTCAGGAATTGAGTCGGTCTGGGCGAAGCACACCCCCGCCAAAATCACCATCGCTAGCGACAAAATGATAATATTACGCATGATATGCCTCCTTGTTTTTTATTACGGTGTTGTAGGGGCGGGTTCCAAACCCGCCCAAATGGAACACAGGGCTATTTTTTCCTTATTAGAATCCAGCTATCGCCGAATTTTGCCATATCCTCGACATATTTCTTGTATTCGGGATACTTCTCGCTTTCGATAATCGGCTTATTTGTGCCTCGAGTAATCTGATTGTAGATAATGCTGTTGCCCTTAAGCTCTATGTCCGCTGAGAACTCGCGATAGCCCACCGAAAGTTTTTGGCTTTCCGGGATATAATCAATCTCGTATCCTTTGGGCAATTCGATTGTAATCCGCTTTTCGGCATATACATTACCGCTTTTACCGAACGGCAGTTTCCTCTCCTTTGCGCCGACATCCCATGCGCCGAAAGCCACAGTTGGGATTTTAAATGCGAGTATTTCCTCGCCTGCGCGAACCGCATAGCCGGGAATTGTTACATTATATTCGACAAAAACTTTATCCCGTAGGTCTTTGTATCCGGTAAGTTTAAAATCGACAAGGTTCGCCATCTCATCGATACCTTTGGCTTTCTTCTGAAAATAATTGTCGAGCTCGCGGGGCTTATCGTTCTTATGCCAGCGATAGCCGTCGCCGCCGGTCGGTCCATGATACTCGATAGTATAATTCACATCCATTGTACCATCCGGGTGAAGCTTGCATTTGTAATCGGGTGTGCTGTAAGCGAATTTGCCGGGGAGACGCTCGATTTTCTCGAGTTTGGAACCTTTTTCCGAGATAGGCAATATATATAGAGCGTTAAGATTTTGGTGGTCGAACCGCCGGAATTCGTTCGGAGAAAGGTATCTTATAGTGCCACTGTCATCGACTTTAACACTCAATCCATTGAAAAAACGGATATTATACATATCGGCAGGTTCGGGTGAATTCAAACCGGGACCACAAATCACGAGCTGTGCATCGTAACCCGCCGCAGTTAGAAAAATATACAGCAGATAATCCAGTTCGTGGTCGGCGACACGCGATGATTCCAGAAGTTTTGAAAGCGGCTTGGGATATGGATAATAGGAATTGAAATATACCCAGTTCGATGTGAAATTCTCTGAAACATAGTTATAAATCTCTTCGACAGTCGGTTTCTTGCCCTTGAACTCGTTCTTAATAATTTCCTCGACTCTATCCACAGCATCGGTAGCCTCCACAATTTTGGCATGATATGCCCGCGAAAGATTCTTCATTTGTTCCGGCATTGTAACAAGGACATTTGGCAGAATCCAGTCGGTATTGGGCATCATTGTTTCCTCGATATACGGCTCGATATCCTTCATCGCGTATGTTCGGATTTGGTATGCTCCATCTTTCGACTTTTCGGGTTCGATGGTAAGAGCGGTTTCATGAAATTCTAAATCGAGACTTTTGTGATATTTGACCTCGAGAATAGATTCAAGAATTGGTTCGGTGCTATAAAAATTCCATTGCAGTTCGAGACCGTTAAATTCATCGAATCGCTCGAAATGAGTAGTAACCTGATAATCGATAATATTACCGACCTCGGCGCCTGTCATCGCGAATTTTTTACTGCGCTGTCTTTGATATTCCGCCAGCCAGCATCTTGTCGAGCCATCCTCGATAGCATTATCTGCAAGTGTTGATATTTTACCCTCGCGGGTTATCGCACGCCCGAAATTAAATTCCACACTCGCTACATCGTCGAAATAAGTCCTGCTGAAATTGGCAACACTTTTTCCGCGTTCACCATTTATAAAATAAATGCTTCTTTCCACAAGTGTTGCAGACATATCCTCATTAATTGTAAGAACGCCTTTCTCATAAATAAGAATTTGCCCTGCTGTTGGGTATTTCATACCGAGTGTCATTCCGCCGCCGGTGGATTCGATAGCCTTAAGCAGAACCGGGTCATCGATATCGGCTTCAGTATGCCAATCGTCGCCGGGACGCCATCTGCCGAGGTCGATACTGCGAACCGAGTCTTTCGGAAATGTCATCTCGCCTTCAGATGTCCCGAGAACGATTTCGGTTGCAGAGATTTTTAATAATTCCCCGGTGTGTTCATCGCCGTTCATAAGATAGACGATATCGCGGTGTTTTGCCCAGAGTGCGCCTGCTAAAAGTAAAACTGCGAGAATTGTAAAAACAATACTCCTGAATATTTTGCTGTGCATTGCTCCTCCTGATTTTTAATGAGAACATTTCTTATAAAAAACATAAGTATTTCACTTCCGTCAATAGTAAAGTTTTTTCCCTGTAAACATTGTGTTTTTAAATTAGATAAACGGTTTTAGCCGTTTGGAAATGTTTGCTTGCATAGTAATCAGAAAAAAGTATTTTAGTGTAAGCAATAGAAAAATTGAGAACAAGCAGGCGGAAGATTTGTATGTCTTTAATTTCTGCGAAAAACAAACCATTACTTATTTTAAGGAGATGCTAATGTCCGTTCAAAGTATTAAGACCGACAGAACAAGCGAGCTTGAGCACGAGTATGAGCTTGCGATAATCGGCGCCGGACCGGCGGGACTTACGGCGGCAATTTATGCAGCAAGAACAAGGATAAACCATGTTATCCTTGAAAAAAATACTATCCCCGGCGGGCAGATTGTCCACACCGAAATAGTAGAGAATTACCCCGGATTCGAAGAACCTGTGGGTGGTTTCGATTTAATGGCAAAATTCCACAAACAAGCCGGGAATTTTAATGCAAATATTGTTATTACAAATGTCTCGAATCTGAGTATGGAAAAGCGAAAGTTCAAAATAACGACCGACTCCGGGGAAACCTATGCCAGGGCAGTGATTATTGCATCGGGAGCACAGCCAAGACTGTCGGGCGCTAAAAATGAAACAAAATTTATCGGGAAAGGAATCTCATTCTGTGCCACCTGTGATGGCGCTTTTTTTCGCGGGAAAGATATTGCCGTTATCGGCGGCGGTGATGCGGGTATCGAGGAGGGGATTTTCCTGACCAGATTTGCGAATAAAGTTACAGTTATCGAGATGATGGATTCTCCCGGAGCGGCAGAAATTCTTCAGGAACGCGCGCGCGAAAATCCCAAAATGGAAATCATGACAGCACATGTCCCTGTGGAGATTATCGGCGATAATGTGGTTCAGCAGCTTATCGTGAAAGGGCGGAATAACGACTCGAAACAAGCAATCGATGTCAGTGGAATCTTTGTTTATGTGGGAATCAAGCCCAATACCGATTTTATTGCTATCGAGGATTTGACCGAAGATAAAGATAGATTTATTGTTACCGATGCCGAGATGAGAACTAATATTCCGGGTCTTTTTGTTGCTGGAGATGCTAGGGCGAAAACTTTCCGGCAGGTTTCAACTGCAGTTGGCGATGGAGCTACTGCAGAACACAGTGCTGAAAAATATCTCGAAAGTATTGTATAAATAATTTGAATTCGCATAGATTATATGATTTCCCATAAACAACAATCGGGAGGATAAATGCTCAGGAAGACTTTGTTCTTAATGATTATATCTATAGCTGTCATTTCCTACGCTCTTACGATTATCCCGACCGCAAAATGGGGCAGCACCGATACTACCACCACAACATGGTTTCTTGTCCCGATGGTCTATTGGGACAGCATAGATTCTCTTACGATTTACGGTGGATTGGGTTTTGGCGACACCACAAAATATGTTGCTGCGGAATTGCGATATGCTCCCAATTCAGAAGCTATGAGAGGAGAATTGACAATCGACCTTCCGATATTCGGCGAGGGCACAAAAATATATGCAAAATATGTCGATGCTACAACTAATGACCCGCGAAAGCCCGAGGTCAGAAAGGTTATCGAGGAGGACTCGACAATAACAATAACCGATGTTAGCCAGGATATTCAGGAAGTACAGATGCGATTCGACCAGAAATACAAAGCCGGAATCGAGACTCTTTGGGGAATTTATGGCGATTATCGCACCGGGAAATATTTCAGCGACTATTCACTCGGGGAAGGATCCGGCTGGGTTGAAGAACCGGAGACAACAGAGGCAACTTATGTTGGCGGCGGAATTACTTTCGGCTATGATGGCCGCTTTGGTAGTCTCGACCCCGAAGCCGGATATGTTTTTTATATCGAGGTTGGCGCGCATTATCTTCTCGATGACACCTCGGAAGCCGACTATTCCGATATCACCACCGAAACACCGAAAGTCGTGGGTTCGATTTTTGTCGAGCAGTATATATACACACCGGCTTCAGCCCTGCCTGTCGAGATACCGCTTCTCACGGTTCAAGCGCCGACAACAATGGCAATTCGAACTACGGCATCCTATCACACCAGCGAGGCGCCACAGGTTCTTGCCTGGAAAGCCGGTGATTTCTATCTTTTTCGGGGAGTACCGCAAAGAGAGTTGTCGGGATTTGCATTTTATCTCCTTTCGCTCGATTTCAGGATTGTGCCAGTAACAAATTTATATACTCCGGCATCGCTACTTCACTTTATAGCACCACACACAATCCCCGACACACGCGGCGACCTTGAAATAACGCCATTTGTAGATATCGGTAAAATATTCGGCGCCGAAGATGAAAAGCAATTCTATTCATTTGGCGGGGGAATCGCTTTTAGAATAAGCAAATCCCTGATTACGAGATTCGATGTGGTCTATTGCTCGACATTCAGCAATTTCACGACATATTTTTCGATAAGACACCCGTTTTGATTTGTGAATAGTGAATTGTGATTTGGGAATTAGTCAGCATATTTCACAGATTATCGACCGGTGCTTTAAAAAAACCACGCCACAGAAAACACAGAGTTTGACACGGAGGATACGGAGCAACTCTTAACTCCTAATTCATAATCGCCCAATCGGGGAATTGAGATAAATCGATTCCGAATACGAATCTGCCGATGAAATATGTGAATAGAGTAATGATAATCACACCAATAATGTTAAGCGCCAACCCCGCTTTTGCCATATCCTTGATACGCAGGCGCTGCGTTCCGAATACAATTGCATTGGGCGGAGTTGCCACAGGCAGCATGAACGCACACGAACAGGATAATGTTCCGGGTATCATCAGCAACAGTGGATTCAATTTCACCGCCACTCCAAGTGCAGCGAGTATTGGAAGAAGCATCTCGGCTGTCGCGGTATTCGAGGTCAATTCTGTCAGAAATGTGATTGTGAAGCAGATTATCGCGATAAGAAAAATCGGATGAAGTGAAGCCGCTCCCTGCAACTGGTTACCAAACCAGAGCGATAATCCCGATGCTTTAAACCCGCTTGCAAGCGCAAATCCACCGCCGAATAGGAGAACAATATTCCATGGGAGTTTCGATATTGCGCCAAATTCGAGAATTCTTGTCGCCGATTGGCTTTTTGCGGGTATCAAAAACAGGAGCAAAGCCATAGCGATAGCGACCGTACCATCGTTGATATACTTTGGATTGGAAAAGAGTTGCGACCATCCGGGAATTGTTAAGACACCGATATTGATATCGGCACGGAACAGCCATAATAGCGCAAGAATAACAAAAACCGCAAGGACGATACCCTCCTCGAATGAAATATTTCCAAGTTCTTTATACTGATTCTTGAAAATATCGCTCTCCAGCCCGGCTTTGCTCTTTCCGGGGCAATAGAAATGCGCAAGGTATAGCCACGCAATTCCGAGAAATATAACGGAGATGGGAAGAGCGAAGAGCATCCAGTTTGCGAATGATATTTCGGGCACATTCGGGAAATGAATTGCCACAATTCTTGCAAACGATAGATTCGGTGGTGTCCCGACCAGTGTAGCAATACCGCCTATCGAGGCGCTGTAGGCGACTCCGAGGAAAACGCCTATCGAGTATTTCTTTAAATCTTTCTCATCGAATATGCCCTCAAGATTTAAAATTATCGCCAGTACGATAGGAACCATCATCATGGTTGTGGCGGTATTTGAAATCCACATGGACAGGAATGCGGTTGCGACCATAAATCCGAGAAGCATACCGCGCGGTCGGATACCGAACCATAGCAGAATCCGCAGCGCAATTCGTTTGTGAAGATTCCACCGCTGCATCGCCAGCGCAACAATGAAGCCCCCGATGAACAGGAATATGATATGATTGAAATAAATTGGAGCTACTGTTTTCCCATTCATGATTCCCAGAGTCGGGTATAACACAATCGGAAGCAAAGCCGTAACCGCAAGCGGTATCGCCTCGGTAATCCACCATATCGCCATAAGCAATGCCACTGCGGCGGTGCGGGTAACCTCCGGGTGTCCCGGGTCGAGGTCGATAAACAGAACCAGCGCAATACTTAGGATTGGACCACCGATAAGCGCAATTTTGCGAATCAGTCCGTCCTGTTGTGATAGGTTTTCTTTCGATTCATCCATATTTTATCCTAATTGGCTGACTATAAGAATGCTTTGAATGGCAAAATGTTAATTCTCTCGATTATCTCGCTTAATTCTAATTAGAGAGTAATTATTCCGCTGTCAATGGATAATGGAAAATTTTAGTATGGATATTACAAGGTAACTTTGTTATAGGTTGACTTTTCATTAATAAAATATATATTGGTAACCACGATTGTTAATAATTCAGGAGGTGAAATGCAGGCTTTCAAAATTATTATTGAGAAGCATCCCGATGGATATGTCGCATATCCGCTTGGCTTAAAAGGTATTGTGGTTGGTGAAGGTGATACATACGAAGAAGCGCTTGAAAATGTTAAATCCGCAATAAGATTCCATGTCGAGACTTTCGGGAATAGTGTTATCATGGGTGAGCCTGTCGAGGTTTTCACTGCCGAGATGGGAGTAGCGGTATGAGCGATAAATGGCTTTCAGATGCACCCAAGCGTAAAATTCTTAAAACTTTTCAAATTCTGGGCTTTATTATCGTCCGTGAAGGCAACCATATCGCACTGGAACGCGAAAATCTCGATGGTTCAAAAACTCCGATGACAATACCGAACCACCCGAAAATTAAAGGCTCAACACTATGAACCATTTGCACTCAGGCTGGAATATCAAGACAGGAATTTCTTGATGCTTATCGGAATGTCTGAATTTAGTCCCTAATCAACTATTTGAATAAGATTTCAAACTTGTTTTTTTCCAAATGGCACAAAAATCAGTCCAAGCAAAAGCGACACTATCATACCGGTAGTTCCGGCTTGGGGCGCTCCTTTTGGTCCCCACACAAAATAAAGAATCATGCATGTCGCCAGACCGCCGACACTCGATACAATCGCACCAGCCTTGTTTGCGCCTTTGGTTAGTATTCCCCAGATGAATGGACCGAGAAACACCGATGCGATAGCTCCCCATGAGATAGATAGGATTGTAACAATTACCGCAGGACGCATCAACGCAAGAATCACGGACAGAACGACGAAAAATGCGCTCATTATGCGCATTAGCATTGTCAGTGTGCGGTCGGAAGCTTTTTTGTTAATTATCCCGGCATAGAGGTCTTTTGTGATACTCGAGCTTGATACGAGCACCAGCGCGGCAAGTGTTGACATCGAGGCTGACAGTACAAGAAGCAGGATAATTATCGATAAAGCCTGTGGGATTGCGTATGTCAGAAGCTCCGGCATTAGTGCATCGAAGCGTGGAGTGAAGTCGCCCGCAATCCCGGTGAAAGCATTCGGATTATTTGCGGGAGTAATGAAAATTCTCGTCATAGCGCCGGTAAAATATGCCGTGCCGGTTATAAGCAGCGCAAATATTGTCGAGGCGAACATGCCGATTTTTACTGATTTCGTATCCTTGATTGCGTAGAATTTTTGCAAAAGCTGCGGCATTCCGAATGGAGCTACACTTGTCAGGAATACGAGCGAGAACAATGCCCACAATCCCGGTGGACCGACTGCTGATGTCAATTTAGGGTCGATTGCGCGCAGTTTTTCGAGAATTGCATAAAGCCCTCCGCCTTTGGTGATACAGCTTGCGAGCAATATACCGACACCGAACAGCATGATTATCCCGAAAATGAAATCTATCCTGGTCATCGATTTATACCCGCCGAGAACCAGATAGACAGCGGTGAACAGCCCCATGAATATCAGAACCTGCCAATATGCAATACCGAAATTCGCCTCGAATAGATAACTCAAGCCCATGAACACCGCGGCGGTGTATGGAATGAAAAAAACGAAAATAGCGATTGCGGTAAAAATTTTCAGGAATTTACAGTTGTATCTCGATTCGAGGAACTCCGGCATAGTATGGACATTCATATCGTTCGTAACCCGCTTGATTCGTTTTCCAAGCAGCCACCACACCAATAGCGTTCCGATAAGGGTGTTGCCGATTGCAACCCATAATCCCGATATTCCGAATCCCCAGCCGATTTTACCCGCGAAGCCGATAAATAATACCGCCGAGAAATATGCCGTGCCATAAGTGAATGCTGTGAGCCAGGGACCGACATTCCTGCCGCCAAGAAAAAAATCGGAAAAACTTTTTGTCTTCCGCATCCCGGCGATACCTATCCAGACTATCATCATAACATAAGCTAAAACAGCGATTATCTTGACTGCCATCGGACCATCCTTTGCATGAAGATTTTGACTAATATCACAATCAAAATGGTAGATGTCAAATTAAATCGTTAATCAGTCGCCAGTTGCCAGTCGTCGGCTATTTCGGCAGGCTCAATGACCTGTGTTTCGTTCCCTCAGCTTGTTGAAAAGAACGATTGATAATTGCCAAATCCCACACCACCGATTACCGCTTTTCATTTGATTACTGCTAATTATACATTTTATAATCCGAATTTGCAAAATCGGAAATAAATACTATTTTAATCGGGTTCGATTTTACCAGATGGCTGCAATCTTAAAATAGCGTCCATCCTATCATCGTTGAAACCGTAAGCTCGCAGGAGGATATAATATGGCGACAGTAACATTTGCTCATGTTGCTCTTACATGCAACGACCCTATTAAAATCGAGGAGTTTTATTGCAGGTATTTTGGTTTTAAACGAACGCGAGTGTTTAATCCCGGTCCGGAGCAATTTGTTATGATAAAGCTGGGTGAAATATATCTCGAATTATTCAAAGCTGAAAAAGAATCTCCTGAGTCTGCTCCTTTCGAGACTGGGCATGTCTATCCGGGCTGGCGGCATATTGCCTTTTCGGTAAAAAATCTCGATTCCAAACTTGCCGAATTGGGTGATAATGCAAAAATCACACACGGACCATTGGATTTAAGCGAATTCATTCCTGGCTGGCGAGTTTGCTGGATTGCCGATCCCGAAGGTAATATTATCGAACTTAGCCAGGGTTATATCGATTAACTATGATTATGGATTGAAGAACTCAACGCGGAGACCGCTGATGGCGCAGAGTTTAACACAGTTTTTAGTGTTTAGTTTTTAATTATTAGTTCCCATCACCACAATCCCATTGTGTGCGGATGGGTGGAGCAACTAAAAACTAAACACTCAAAACTAAACACTATTTCACCAATATCAGCTTGCCGGTTTTCTGAATATTGCTTGTGGCAACACGGTAGAAATACACACCGGACAGCATTGTACCGGCATCGAGCTTGATAACATAAGAACCCACAGTTCTCTCCTCATCATGCCCGAAAATCTTTCTGCCATTCATGTCAAAAATCTCGAAATCGACACGAGACGCCTCGGGCAATTCGATTTCAATTTGACATGCTGAATTAAACGGATTCGGATAAGGTACACCTATTGCTGCTTTTTCGGGGAGTTCGCCCGGGTTTGGTTTCTCTTCAATCGCAAGATAGACTGAAAGCCCCGTGATATAGCCCGCCTGATTTGTATGTGAGCCATCACCGCATTCACCGATAACCGGCTGTCCTATCGAGGCATAACTGCGATAGCCCGGTGTCTCGACAAAGCCTCCACCATTATCCTGAACATGAGGATATTCTTCTGTCTGAGCAAATAGTGCAATCGTGAGTATCATTAATCCTGTTATTATTAATCGCATATTACCTCCTGTGTTGATTATAATTTAACCTAATTTTTTCTAATCCCAAAGCTTTTTTTAAAATTGTCTGAATCATTCCCAGATGTAAATAACCTTTTTTAAATAGTTGAATCCTGTTTGCCGCTGACGAAGAAATTCATATCCCAGAAGTCCATCCATCTCTATTGGAAGATGCGATATATCCGAGAAAATCGTCATCATGTCTGTGTATAACAGACCACCGATATCGACAGTGTCGATAGCGCCGGTGGGAACCTCCATGATATTCTTTCCCGCGCCCATAAGTGTATCCATACCGGTTTGATTGAAATTAGATGTAAGCATGTCTTTGAATTCGGTTTTAATCAGATTTCCCTGTGCGCCGGTGTCGATACCGAACCGCAGTTCATGCTTCCCAATACTGCCTTTTATTATCGGTATGTGAAGTTCAAGCTCGAATGGGATTGTTTTCGAAGGTTTGGTCATAATAACCTTTGTAACCTTTTCGCCAAGGCTGTCGAGCTGGAACAGCAGGAGTTTTTGTTTTTCATAATCGATGATAAATTCGAATAGCGCCAGTTCCCTTTGCCCGATAAGACCAAGTATTTTTGTCTCTGCAGCGGTTTCGAGATGGCTTATATCCACTATGACGGCATCGAAATCGACCATCTCAAATTCATCCCATTTGAATTTAGCTACCTTGGCAATATTAATATCACCAACACTTCCGCCAACACCCTGGCTTGCATTTATTCTCTCCGCATCATCGGGAAGCTCCCGCTCCTCATCCGGCTTGAAATATGCCGAGTTAAGAATAACCATCTGCGCTCCGCTATCGACAATGAACCTGCCCTCGATGCCGTCGATTTCGGCTTCAACAAAAATCAACCCACTATTCAACTCGAATGGAATCTCCATATACACAGGGATTTTCATGTTTTCCTCACTTATTTCCTCGATTTCCGTTGTAAGAGCTTTAAAAATGTTAATCTCAATAAACTTTCCTTCTTTATCGAGCAAAAAATCGAACTCGATATCCTCATAAGTTTCAGAATCCTCAAAGTGGAATGTGGCAAGAACATATATTCCCGAATCCTTTTCCTCGCTCGAGACGATTTCGATGCTTTTCAGCTTTGTTGGATATGCCGCAATGACCTGCCCGATAACCATTTTAGCAATATCGCCATCATAGCCCTCGACCCGATAGTTTTCTGCAAGATATAGCTCGAGAATCGAGAAATCATTGCTGTTAAGCGACTGCTTTAGGATATACATGGATTTTTGCATCTTTTTATCGAGAGCATTTTCTGCCCAAACGGATGTGATGATAAAAGCTATGGCGAAAAATAGCAGTGTAAATCTTGAAATCTTCATTTGAATCTCCTTAAAATATGATTGCGTATATCAAGACAGGCAATACTCGAATTGTGTCTATGTCAAATCATTTTATATAAATAATCCTTCGCGATATTTTGCAATCATCCAAATTTACCCGAACGAGATAGACGCCGGATGTAATCGATTCATCGGGTATCCATGTGAATGTGCGGTTTGTAGGGGCGCTGCTCGCTGCGCCCTTGAATGTGGGCGGAGCAAGCGCCGCCCCTACAATATTCCCTCGCAAATCGTATATCTCGACCCCTATTTCCTGTTCCCCGACACCTGATACCTGCAACCTGACACCTGAATTGAACGGATTTGGATTCAAAACAATGTCCACCGGAACGGGGGTTTGCGAAATGTTATCGGTAACAGAGACCGATTCATCCGGGATGAATTCAAAACTGTCGATGATGATTTCAACGGTCTCACACGAAGTCAGTGAATCGCCGATGCCATCGCCGTTTATGTCCCATAGCCATAAGTTGATATGAACGCGCTCGTTTCCGGGAGAGAAAACGCAGTCCGGACATGTCGAGAAATCCAGTGTTTCCTCATCACAGACGATGCCCGGCGCAAACAGATATGGTTCCGCAGGAATTGGATATATCATCTCGGAATGATGTCCGTGTGTTCCGTGGAAATCCACCTGCCCCGGAAGCCATTCAAATTGAAAGGTCGTCGAATCTCCGCTGAGTGCAAAATCATAGCCATAGCATTCGCCACTGGTGCGATTGGGTTGGACGGAAAAGTATCCGGTATTTCCCCATCCGGTGCAGAACTCGATGTCGATTTCTCTGCAATGGCAATGATAGAGGTCGCAGCAGTCACCGATTTCGCCGCAATCGAATGTCTGGCATGGTGGAGTGTAATCATAAGTAAAAAGCCCAAGAACCACCGCGGAATCGAGGTTGTCCACGCGGGAGCTGATGTAAAACCTATACATCCCATAGCCCCAGCCCACTTTATCGGAATAGACCTCTGCGCAATACCAGATGCTGTCTCGTTTCTCGATGATTAGATGAAGATTGTTCTCGCCATCGAGCCAGACATTTTCGCTGGAAAAATGATTTGGACCCGGTCCGTAAAAGCCTTCTTTCACCCACCAATCGAAACCGGAAAAACTAATGAGAACCGAATCGCACGAGTCTCTATCGAGCTTAATTTCTCCACTAATTCGCTCATAATCGGCAAAGGTGCACAACATGAACGCAGATAGAAATAGCATAGTGAGCAATTTGTTTTTCATATCATTCTCCGTTATCTCAAATACACAATTCTTTTCGTGATTGTCTCATTGCCCGCTGTCGCACGGACGAGATAAATTCCGGTGGGGATTTTTTTATCGGGCGTCCAGATATAAACCCCCTGAGCCGATGCTGACGCATCGCCTCTGTCCCCCTTGTCAAGGGGGACAAATGAGTCCCGACTTTGTCGGGACGAATAGGGGGTTACAACATTCCCCCGCAAATCGTATATCTCTATTTGGGCAGGCGTAAGACCTGCCCCTACATTCACGGTGATGGCGCACGATGAATTAAACGGATTCGGAAAAACCGAAAGTGCAATTTGCTCCGGGTTAATTTGGATTTCTTCGATGTAGTCTATGCGTCCAATTTCATTTGTTTTAACAAGTGCTATATTTGTTTCTTGTCTTCCTCCCAAGATTACACAACTATCATTTGTAGATGAAATTGTGTATAAATTTAATGGAGGATAAGAATAGTACCATTCAGAACTTAATAAAACATTGAATTTATAAATGCGACCATCAAACATTGATATTACATAGTTTGAATCCAATATTATGGTTGCTGAGCTAAGTCCTTTAAGTCCATCACCCCAACAATCCCTATAAATTTCACCATTAGAATCAATTTCAAAAATTCCACCGCCCGATTCAATGGGGTATTCGGGATAACCAGAATTTCCGTTCCAAAAAATGACTGCATGATTATCAGAAATCGGTATTATGTATCTTGGATATTCATCCAAATAATGAAAATGATATGCTCTCGTCCAAAGTGTATCGCCAAGTGAATCGATTTTCATTGCCCGAACTATCACCTCTAAACCTGTCGGTTCTAGTCCTGTAATCATAAGATTACTACTGGTTAATCGGCATATATATGCAGGACCATAGGCAAAGTTGGAATATTTTCTAGTCCGTACTATGTCACAATTGTCATTCAACCTTAAAAGCAATATTGTTGCATCTAATAAATAATAACAATAGCCAATAAAATAATATCCAGAATCCGGAGCATTTATTATTTGATACGATTCATTGTGGACTGTCTCATCATATATATGGGTTTGCATTGTATCTCCATACTCATCCAGTCTTAATATCCATATTGCCACTGTGCCAATGCTATAGGATTCAGAATTCGCCGCAACCACATATCCACCTTCCGGGGATTCTACAATTGAAATACCTTCATCATCTTCCTCTCCACCATATGTTTTTATCCATATTGTGTCTCCCTATTCATCAACTTTCATAACAAGAACATCAATTTCATCATCTCCAATCCACCCGGTAACAACATAGTTGCCATCGGAATCCTGAATCACGCAATTTGCATTCGATGGTTCAGGGAATTCATAGACACGATTCCATGTGATTTGGGCGGGAAGCACAGCTACGAAAGCGAGGGAATAAATTAAAACTATCGCTAATCTTTTCATGACAATCCTTCACTTGTCTCAATCCCGTTGTTGTGTTCACCAATCCCGTCTTTGCAGCCTGCAATCCAGCCGAATATCGCTGCTGTCGAGTGATTGCAATGCTGATTCTTGCCGTTTAAAACGCTCATCGAGGGAACAATCATGTTCATATAGGAAACAATGTAATCCATCAAGGGATTCCAGATTACTATCGAGGAACGACAGCTTATAAACGAGGGGACACGGCTTGCTATCGAGGGGACATTGCTCACTATCGAGGGAACACACTCGTGAGAAGAGTTCCTCGATACCGGATTGTGTTCCCTCTCTTAACATATGTGTTCCCTCATTAGTCCATATTGTTCCCTCTCTTAACATATATGTTCCCTCCCTCGACGCATGTAACCCCTCTTTCGATATATGCGTTCCCTCTTTTGATATATGTGTTCCCTCGATGGGCATCCCAATCCGCTCTTTCCATCACGGGCGCTCCGTTTTCGGCGGCTTTATCCGCGCTTCTTCGAGTGCATGATTGTTTTCAATCGGGTCATCGAACGGTCTTCTGAACTTTCTCGTCTCGGGGTCGATGTCATCGGGCTGTTTGAGTATCCTTCGCACCGTTACCTGGCAACCGAAGACGCTCAGCACCTTGTTCAATCCCTCTATCGAGCCGGACCTCGAGCCGCGCAGGATGCGTGTTATCATCGACCTGCCCACACCTGCGCGACGGGCAAGCTGTGACGCCGTCATGTTAGCCTCTTCCATAAGGCATTTCAACAAGAGTGGTATTTCATTCATAAAAAAACCTCCGGTTATTTCATTATCAGTCTCCAATTCCATCCTTTCCCAATCGTGTGGTGGTGAGGGGAACTTATTACCGATTACCGATAACTGATTACCGATTACCGATAACTTATTACCGATTACCGATAACTGATTACCGATTACCGATAACTGATTACCGATTACCGATAACTGATTACCGATTACCGATAACTGATTACCGATTACCGATAACTGATTACCGATTACCGATAACTGATTACCGATTACCGTTTCCTATGGGAAATGACGATAGAAATCCTTTCGAGCCATGACCCGTAGGAAAATAATTTGCTTTTCCTTTGAATATATGGCAAATCCAACTCGAAAGTTGCCAATTCGTATCCTATACTTGTTCTTAGCTCCACTCATCTTCTCGATTTGTGGGTGATTGAATATCTCTTCGCAATGCAAATCTATTGCCAGTTTCTCCACTTTCCTGCGGACAGATTTGGGAAGACGCTTCATATCCCAGAGGAAAGGCTCCGTGATTATGCACTCCCATTCGATTTTTTAGGCATGTTTACCCCGGGGACTCAGCTTTTAGAATTTCCGCATATCGCTTCTTCGCTTCCGTGCGCGAGTATCTCTTTGCTTTCTCAGCTTCATTAAGCAACTCGACAAATATCCTATCCTCCTCCGCTTCCGTGAGGAATTTTGCGAAATCGAGCAGTTCACGCCTTCGGTGTACCGATAATATCCCGGCGATTCTGGTCAGCAATTCAATATCAGATTGCTTCTTGCCCTTTTTTGTTCTCTCAGGCATTGCTGCGACCTGTCCCATTTTCCCTCCTATTTTTATGATTTGCTTTTTGTTCTCGTCGCGTCAGCATAGAATATTGATAATGGATTTATCGCAGATACACAATTCTTTTCGTGATTGTCTCATTGCCCGATGTCGCACGGACGAGATAGATTCCGGTGGGGATTTTTTTATCGGGCGTCCAGATATAAACCCCCTGAGCCGATGCTGACGCATCGCCTCTGTCCCCCTTATTAAGGGGGACAAATGAGTCCCGACTTTGTCGGGACGAATAGGGGGTTACAACATTCCCCCGCAAATCGTATATCTCAATCTGTAAGGGCGTTTCGCGAAACGCCCTTACACCATTCACGGTGATGACACATGATGAATTAAACGGATTGGGATATGCTTCTATTGTAAAAGCTTGTGGAATATGCGGTTTTTCGCTTTCGCGGATACCGGCGGGGTCAGCCCAGTTTAATATTTTGGAAAAAAGTTCTGTTCTGGTCTCCATAGTAGCCGTCATCCTGCCGATACCCTCGAAACCCAGTGATGAAAACAAAATTCGCCCGCCTGAACAAAATCTTCGGCTGAAAGCGACTACATTTGTGTCGGGCATTGCGGCATTCCCGACTATCCAGCTTGTGGCATCGTAAGGGGGAATCATCCAATCGAGCGAGGATTGATTTCCAGCTGAGCCTGCTCCACCTGTCGAGAGCATCTCGAATCCCTCGTAAATATCGCTCAAATATATCGCCGTTCCGCTTCCGGTAACAGTTGCGCAGATATAGTTCGTCCAGAAATCTGTGCACTCGATTTCCTCGGTAATATATTGCCCGGAGATAATTACACGACCGCCGCTATCTATGAATGTCCCGAGGAAATCCATATCGGCGGATGTCAGTGTCGAACAGTTCTCATCACCGGTGAACCAGAGAATTGTGCGCCATGTGAATGGCTCGGTCATGGACATGTCGATTTCACCGTCGCGCCTGTCCCACACGGCATAATGGAGTCCAATCGAATCGAGAGATACTGCAAAATACTCTCCATAAACTCCATTATCATCCTGAATAATCATAACCTGCGGATTTGGAATATTAATATTCCATGTTGGAGAAATATCGGCAATATTAACCGAATCAATCCAGTGCGGTGGATATGGGAATTCCGGCTCGACATATACGCGGTAAATAATTTCCGGCAATGTAATATCGAACATATAGCTTGCGCTGTCCGATTCGAAAAGCCCTAAAAGCCCGGTTGAATCGTAGATTGAATAAAATGTCAGTTTTCCATGAACACCGGAACCGAGTGAATCCCACATATAAGCTTCGAATTCGGTAATCGGAGTAACACCGATAGAATATGAATTAGTATCATTGTTATGGGAATCATCGAGTGCGGTGATGACAAAAAAATCGAAATACGCTGTGTCGGGAGTTTCGAGGATATACATAACTGTTTCCGCTGCCATTTCCGCCAGAGTCAATGAATATGAATTTATAAAAATCGTGTCATCCATGCAAAGCAAATATGCGATAGTCTCATCGAGCGGCATGGTTCCACAATTTGCAGCTTTTATCTCGAGCCATATCGTATCGCCGATGAGGTAGAACGGCGCAATTTCACCGACCTGTTCCAGACTTATTGCTCCGGCATCGTATTCCGCAAGCGAATCCCATATTCCCTCGAGTCCCATGAATACAAGATATGTCGTCACCCAGCTCATATCCATTGTGTCGCCGTGAAATGCCGATGATGGAATCCCACCATCGAAATCCGTGTCCTGAGCAATTAAATAATCGACGAGCAACTCGAATTGACACCGGTACAGCGGGTCATCGGTGATATCGGCAAGGGCGCGATAACCGTTGGCATACCAGATATTCCATGAATTATCCCATATATACGGGTCGAATTCAGTTGCGGCGGGAGCGCAATCTGGATAGAACGGGTCGATAAATTCGGCATTCCAGCTATCGAATTCATCGGGATGATAGATGAAATAAGAGTTTATCGCTCCCCATACGAATGTTCCCGCACTCATAGCCCAAACCTCCGTTCCATAGGCCGTTGCCGGATTGTCAGCAGCCCAATCCATTGCGAGAACAGCAAGGCTTTCGGCTTGTTCGATATAATAATCGTTGTCACGATACTCGCCATAATTGGCAAGACATCCCGCTACATAAGAGGTTACAAAACAATGCAGAAGATTATAAAGCGGATAAATAGTATTCATTGGCAAAATACTGTCGATAACAAATGCCGCACAGCTATCGCCATAAGTCAGATATGAGCTATCGCAGGAAGCCTCGATATAATAAATAACGGACATCATCCCGAGACCGCAATTCCAGACAGGATAATAGAAACTGTATTCGCTGATTTCCTCATCATAAGCCGGGAAACGGGATATATAATCCCATGACAGCGCAGTATTTGAATCGAATCTCGCGCTTTCGAAAATATTTCTGTAAAGTGACCATATAATCACGGATTCCTGCGTGTTGTCGGTCTGGATAACCTCGCGCAGTTCGCCGGTTTCCGCTTCGATAATCCCACCATGCTCGACAGAATCGCTATCGTAAAGCTGCCAATCGGCGACAAAACCGCACGCATCATCCATAGCTTTCGGGTAGCAGTTGTTGCCATCCAAATCGAGTGTTCTATCCAATCGTGTCGCTCGATAGCGAGAATAGGCGGTTTCGAAATTATTCATATCTTCTATATCCCAGGATTCTGTTGCGAAAAGAGAGAGAAAGGTTGAAGACATAAGCAAAATGGTGAAGATTTTTTGCATTTTCCCTCCGGTTTTTTGAATGCTCTATCAATACATCAATGGCTCTAATTTTCTGACAATCTTAACCTTTTGCCCGGTTGTAATACCATGTTTTGCAAACCAGCCCTCGTTTGCCTCGATTGCATACAAAGCGATTCCATTTGAATAATATCTCGGTTCGGTGTTTAAGGGAGCCATTTGCAGAATATTAACAATTGTACTGTCTGCGGATACAAACGCAATATCCAAAGGGATATATGTGTTTTTCATCCAGAAGCACAATACCTGCGGTGTTTCAAAAATGAAAAGCATCCCCTTGTTCTCGGACATTTTTTTGCGAAACATAAGTCCTCGCTGCCTTTCTATCGGTGTGTCGGCAATCTCCACCCATAGAGTTTCCGTTCCAAATATGGTCATCGAAAACCCGGGTGATGTATTTCCAGAAGGATTTTCTTTACTTTTACTCCCTGATTTTACCGGTTTTTCGGTTTTGCCGCATCCACTCAACAGTAAAGCCAAAAATAGGACGATACTTATACACAGTGTTTTTTCCATAAAATTTATTCCTGAATAAGTTTATAAGCAATATAATCAAAATATTTGCATTCGGCAATAATAAATACCGAAAAACGGCAAGCTATAAATAAAGAACAATTTCCGTTAATTTTTAATTGTCATATTGATTGTCGATATTTTATATTAAGAATTCTAAAGTCACAAATCGGGGAGTCGATGAGTCTTAAGAGAATCAGATTTAAGGAAAGCGTTTCAAAATTCGGCGGATTTTTTACCGCTGTCGGTCTGCCGATTTCACATGTATTTGGATATATCGGAACAATTATAGCTCTCCCGACTATTGCGGATAGAAAAACTCTTCACAAGGGTTTTTCAATTATTATCCCTTCAGGGCTTTTCGTTTTCTATTGGCTGATTCTTGCTTGTCTTACTCCCGATAAAGTTCTCGCTTTCAAATCGGTATTGAATTATACTGCGCATTGGTTTTTGCCATTATGTCTTGGATTAGTCTGCGGCAAATGGGCAATCAGATATCTAAGAACATACACCGCCATAATTGCTTTGATAGTATTATTCGGCGCCGGTTCCGCTCTAGGAATATTCCCGGGGGTTATTTTCGGCGAGAAAGTTTGGGCGGATGGAATGCTCTGGGGTTTCCATCATCACAATGCTCTTGCGGCAATGATTCTACTTGTAACACCGCTTTCGATGGCTCTTGGCAAATCATTTGAAATTGTGGCTGTTGTATTGCTTGGTGGAGTGATAATGAGCGGCTCACGCGGTTATTTTTTAACGGTACCATTGGTTATTGTCGGCATTTTTACGAGCATTCATAAAACTCTTCGTCAATCGGACAGGATACTGTTCTTTATCATTATTGCTCTTGTTGTTGTGGGATTGGCAATATCTATCGCTCCGGGTCCAAGAAATCGAATTATTTCACTGATAAGTGGCAGTTGGCGAAGCGACCTTGCCGCGACATCGAGATTCGGATTCTGGCAGGTCGGGCATTATGCTTTCATGGAAAGACCAATATTTGGAATCGGTCCCGGTCAATTGCCCTCACGAACCGATTTCCTCGACAAACTCGAGCAAGACCATTTCAAAATAGACCTCCGCGGGGGCAAAATTGTGCACCTGCATAATTTCTACTTAACTATACTAGCGGAAGGGGGAATTATCGGACTTATGCTAATCCTCTGGACACTCGTTGCATTGGGCAGAAAATTGAGTAAATCCGGTAAGCTGGGGCATGCGCTCTTGTGGGGATTATCCGCAATTCTACTCGGTAATTTGTTCGATTCACAATTGAGAGGTCCTTCCGTAGCTATCGACCTGTTCTTTATTGCAGGAATGATTATAGCATTACATTACGACCACGAAAAAGCTCATAATAAGTAATTCATATGCATGTCCATGCCAATTTGTCGGGTAAGCCAGTTTAAAGTATTAACATCTTACTAGAATTCTCTTGCTTAATTATTTCGGAAGTATTATTTTAGTCAATAGATTTAAAAAAAATATCAAACAACCGGGAGGTTTGTGATGAGAAGGTTTTGCATTGTTGTTTTGTTCCTCACAGTTGCAATTTTCGCCGATGTCCCGCACATAATTTCTTATCAAGGTCGGTTGACCGACACAAAATCGGGTGAACCTATGACAGGTTATCATAAATTAGAATTCAAGCTTTACACATCGGAGGATGGTTTCGACCGCGTGTGGACTGAGATGCACCCGGATGTGTTTCTAAATAATGGCTTGTTCAATGTGATGCTCGGCTCGGTTTCTTCACTCGATATTGATTTCTCCGAACAATATTGGCTCGAAGTCATTGTCGATGGCGTTGCACTCGAGCCGCGCTATCAGCTTGGCGCAAGCCCATACTCGCTCGGTATCGCCGATGATGCCGTAACCGGCGAGAAAATCCGCACCGGCGCAGTAACTAATTCAGACATCGCCAACGATGTCGTTTTCGCCGAAATATATGATGGAGCATTCGAGCGGCAATTTGCCTTAACCAATCGAGTCCCGCATTTGCAGTTCGTCGGCGGAAGCGGCGCAGAAGTGGAATTTGATGAAGCGAATCATAGAATTACGATTTCGGTTGCGGATGATGATGACAGTTCTGAAATTAAAAGATATGATTGGCAAGTTAGCGGAAATAATTTATTCACAGGGCATGGAGGTTCCTACCCATCCGGGAATTGCGGTATTGGAACAACAAGTCCGGCTTCAAAGCTCGATGTTCA
>Ga0272442_10000738_pt1 | contig 51225 bp, 30 predicted proteins | sample SSMForm2O_FD_200262 | JGI IMG/M metagenome (GOLD analysis project Ga0272442, IMG submission 200262) | Marine sediment archaeal communities from Little Sippewissett salt marsh, Falmouth, MA, United States - SSM-Form-2O | ecosystem: Environmental > Aquatic > Marine > Wetlands > Sediment ... | reverse complement strand
ATCGGCACGCTGAAAACAATGCCCAGGAACATGACGGCCATGAACCATGCGACAGCCCGCGAGATCTCGGTCTGCCCGATCTCGCGCTTCGCCTGTTCTTCGCGGGTTTCTTTCATCACTCTCCACAATAGGGCTAGAAAATGAAGTAAATGAACGGGTGAAAACTCGTTGCCACCAGCATTACCACGGCCAACACAAAGAGAATCGTCACGGTCAGAGCCTTGGGCCAGGTGATGCGGCGCGTGAAATCCCATGTCTGTACCCCGAACCATGCCACGGCCGCGGCCACAAGCACGGTGGCCGTATGGTAGAGCGTGTACACCTGCCCGCCGACGAGCATGGCGCTGTCGTGTCCCTTCGCCAGCCCGACCATGCTCGCGCAGTACTCGAGGGCCGCCGGCAGATCCTCCGCACGGAAGAACACCCAGGCTATCGTCACAATGACGAACGTCACCAATACCCGCGCCGCGCGCGGGAGCTTGCGGTATACGCTGTCCTTCCCCTGCAGCCGCTCGGCCGCGAGCATCACGCCGTGGATCGCGCCCCATATCACGAAGTTCCAGGACGCACCGTGCCAGAGGCCGCCGAGCAACATCACGAGCATCAGGTTGACATAGGTCCGCCCCGCCCCGAGGCGATTGCCGCCGAGCGGGATGTAGAGATAGTCGCGCAGCCACGTGGACAGCGACAGGTGCCAGCGCCGCCAGAACTCGGTGATCGATTCGGAGATGTACGGCGAGTCAAAGTTCTTTGCGAACATGAACCCCATCATCAACCCGAGGCCGATTGCCATGTCCGAGTACGCGCTGAAATCGAAGTATATCTGAAACGAGTACGCCACGGCGCCGAACCACGCGTCCATCGTCTCCAGGGAACCAGCGGCGAAGCACTGGTCAGCCACCTTCCCGCACGGGTCGGCCAGCAACACTTTCTTGGTCAACCCCATCCCGATGAACGCCGCGCCCCTGGCGAACTTCTCGATCGTGTGCGTGCGCTTCTTTATCTGGTCGGCAACTTCCTGGAAGCGGATTATGGGCCCCGCCACGAGCTGCGGGAACATCGATACGTAGCACGAGAAATCGGTCCAGTTCCTTATTGCCCGGGCATCGCCACGGTACACGTCGATGCTATAGCTCATGGACTGGAACGTGTAGAAGCTGATCCCGAGCGGCAGGGTTATCCGCAGGAAGTTCTCGTACGTCGCGGCGTCCGCGCCAAGCGCGTGCATCAGCGCGTTCCAGCTATCCATCCCGAAATTGAAATACTTGAAGAACCCGAGCAGGGACAGGTTCGAACAGATCGAGATGACCAGCGCCACCCGCTGACGCCGCGTCCGCGTTCCGCCCGGTTCGAGCAGGGGCACCTCCGTTTCACCCCGCGGTCCCCTCCCGGGAGGGGTGCCCGCAGGGCGGGATGGGTTCCGCCCCAACTGGCCGGACATCCAAAGTCCGCATATGTAGTCAATGAGCGTGGATGTCAGCATCAGCACGAAAAACAGCGGATTGGCCCAGCCGTAGAACAGGTAGCTAAGGAGCGTGAGGAACCCGTGTTTCACCTGCCGCGGCGCCAGCAGGTGCGCCAGGTAGTAGACCACCAGCACCAACGGCAGGAAGTAGAACAGGAAGATTATCGAACTGAAAACCATCGGCCGTCAATATACGTCCACCGCACGCCAACATCAAGCGTTGCCGGACTGAATGGTTGATGGCGAATCGTGAATGGCGGCCGAACGCCCCGAACCGACCTGCTTGCGCTGGAGTGCTGTCCCTGCTAGGCTCTGAACAATGAATCGCTCGCGCCCAGCACTCTGCCTGCTGCTCCTCCCGCTTTCCGCTCTCGCCGCATACGTGCCGCGCCCCCTGATCCCCAAGTCCAGCATTCCCGAGGACATGCCCGAGGAAATACGTCACCACGTCGAGCGGCTCTACACCAGGAACGAGAGGGAAACGGTGGGCGCAGCCAGGGCGCTCGGGGCGATGGGCAAGGACGCCGCGATCGCCGCGCCGTTCCTGGCGGCGATGCTTCACGACGAGGTACGCCACGGCAATACGGGCTGGAGCGCGGCGCACGCACTTATTCAGATAGGCAAGCCCGCGCTCGAGCCTACCATCCTCGCGTTCCAGTTCGGCAACCGCTACGCCCGGATGCGAGCCTTCAAGGTGTTCACCGCGCTCAAGGACCCCCAGACCATTCCCTTCCTGATCTCCGCCGCCGTGGACAGTCTTTCCGCGTCCGGGGGCGATGCCAGGAAGACCCTGGCAGCTATCGGACAGCCCGCCCTCGATTACATCGTGGAAGCGATCAAGAGCCCGAACGCGGAGATCCGGCGCGGCGCCGTGCTTACCATCACCGCGTTCCCGTCGAAGGCCACCGTCGCCCTGCTGTCCAAACGACTCACCGACGACAACGCACTGGTCCGCTACGAGGCACGCAGAGCGCTCCTGGAGCTGTTCCGGGACGACCCGAAGCTGCGCGTTCCGCTCAACGACAACCTGCGCGCGCTGCTCAAGGACGCGGACGCCGATACGCGGCGCGACGGCATCAAGCTCATCGTGTATGTCGACGATCCGGCAAAGATCGATGAAATATACAAGCTCACGAAGGATGCCGATATCGAAGTGCGCCGGGCCGCCATCGAGACCATCGGCTGGATCCAGACGGACCGGGCCGCCGAACTGCTCCTGGAGCTGCTCAAGTCACCCGAGCCATGGGTCCGGACCACGGTTGCAGAGGCCCTGGCCAGGCAGAAGCGGAAGGAAGCCATCCCGGCGATCGCCGCCATGCTGGATGACGATTCAGCGGCCATCAGGGAGAAGGCCGTCGGCGCCTTGGCCGGCTTTCCCCGCGAGACCATCCCCGCGCTACTGCGCGCGTCCGCCGACCCCGACCCCATCGTTCGCGCGAAAGCTACCGCCGCACTGCGCAATACCCGCGATGCCCGCAGTCTAAAGCGGCTCACGGCACTGCTCGACGACAAGGACAGGGGCGTACGCATGGAAGCCACCGTCTCCCTTGTTCTCTACTACACCGGCTCCGTCAGGCTGCCGAAACGCCGGGAGCAACGCCTCCCGGCGACCAAGGACATGCCGCTGTTCGACAAGTCCGTCCGCACGGCACTCCTGAAATCGCTCAACGACGACAATGTCGCGGCCCGACAGACAGCGATAGCAGCCCTGCTCGACAAACGCGCGCCCGTTGATCCGGAAGCGGCACTTGCCGCGATCAACAACTCCGACGCCGGTGTCAGACAGTCCGGCCTGCGCTATATCCCAAGGCTCAAGAACATCCCCGACCTCGCCCGCATCCGCAAGCTCGCGAGAGACAGCAACCACCGCGTGCGCGGCGCGGCTATCGCCGCGCTCGGGAGGGCGAAGGACGAGGAGAGTTATGACCTGTTGGTTGCCGCACTGAAGGACTGGCGTGACGTGGCGTGCTCGGCCATAGAGGGCCTGCGCCATTTCGGCCCCAGGGCGGTGCCCCACATCGCGAATTCCCTTCGCGCGAACGACAGCCGTGTCCGCGAGCGCGCCGCGCAGGCACTCGTCGCGATGAACCACCCCGAGGCGCGCAAGGTCCTCGCCGAGGCGCTCGAGAGCAATCACTACGGGATGCGCGCCGCGGCCGCCGCTGCCCTCGGCCGCGAGGTCCGAAACGTTCGTTCGCCCGATGTGCTGGTAGGGCTCCTGGAACGCAATCCCGGCGACGAGCGTGGTGAGGTACGGCGCGAGCTCGTCGAGCGCGGCACCGAGGCGATTCCCGCGATCACGGGGCTCCTCACGAACAGGAACCAGAGCGTCCGCATAGCCGCAATCGGCGTCCTCGGCTCATTCCAGGACCGAGCAGCCGCGGATGCCCTCCTGGTCGCGGCCGGGGACCCCGCGCCCCCCGTCAAGTCCGCCGCCATCGCCGCGCTCGCGCGCGCCGGCGACAGGCGTGTCGTGTCCCTGGCAACGAAGGCACTCGGCAGCGACCATGCGCTGGTCAGGGAGTCGGCCACGGCCGCACTGGGCAAGCTCGAGACCGGCGCTTCCCTCGATCCACTGCTGAGAACCATGGATCACCCGGACTGGCACATGCGCTGGCTCGCCGCCGAGGGGCTGGGTAGACTGAAGGACCGTCGCGCGCGCGAAGCTCTGGTCACTGCGCTTTCGGATGAGCACTGGTACGTGCGCAGGGCCGCCACCGAGGCACTCGGCAGGCTGGGCGACAAGGCAAGCATCCCCGCGTTGATGAACAACATCGAGGACGAGCACTGGTACGTTCAACGCAGCACTCGGATCGCACTGTGGCGCATCACCGGGCAGCATTTCGGAACCGAGCCTGCCAGGTGGAAGGAATGGTGGCGGAACGGAATGAAGGACACATCCCCGCACCCGCCGCCGGACACAGGCAAGCGCAAGCGCAGAAAGAAACGCCCCCCGCCACTGCCCGAGTAGTCCCTCCTACTTGCCAAAGACAATACGCTTGCCGTCGAAGGTCACCGTCTGATCGCCGATCGCTGCTCGCGAGGTGTTGTCCTCGGTCGAGAAGGTCACGGCCGGGGCCGGGCCGTTGGCGAGAATAGCGATAACGAAGCAACGGTTGCCCGGTGTAACCGAGTTGCCTCGCGGCTCTCCAGACGCGAAATGCCAGCTCAGGTTCCTGCCGGCCGGATCACCCAGTACCGTTGGACGTCGCCTCACCTTGCTCGCCGGATACAACCAGCGCTGCCTGTCAACATTCTGCAGCTCGTCAACAATCACAAACATGCCGGGAACACCCGCGGCGCCCGAGTAATCGACCGCGAAGTGCCGGGTGCACTTTATGCCTGTTTCGTCGGTGGGCGTACGTTGGGGCATCTCGAACACGTTTGGCTCGGCCGGGTTCCAACGGCCCGGAAGGACGCGGCGCCGGCGGCGCCAGCCCCGCCGGCTCCTGCGCTCGTACATTCTATCGAGCCGCGCACCCACGAAAGCCTGGCCCGCCCTGCCCTTGTCCGCGTAGAGCAGTTCGCCGCCGTATGCGCCGTTCAGGGGCGGCAATCCGATTCGACCGTTCACCCAGTTCGTGCCGAGGCCCGTGATGCTGATCGAGCCAAGCCGGGCCGACGCGGTGCGACCCAAACCAGGCGGGAAAAGCGCACCCACGTCCAGCGTCACAACAATGTCGTTCCCGTCCTGCCACCGGTTCCGGAACACGCAGTTACCGTGCGCACGGTCCAGGATCAACAGCGGCAGACCGTTCTCGCCGCCCGGCGCCTTTGCCGCCAGATCGAACGGATAGTTCTTCACGGCGTAGGCGGCCTGGTAAGGGTACGTGCAGTCGAAATGCTGCAGCCCCTGTGGCCCGACCGAGCGATCGAAACACCACTTCATCGCCGGCATGAATTCCGCGGGAACGCACCCTAGCCCCATCGGCCACCGGCCCGATGCCTGTATCGAGATGCTCGAGAGCCCGAACCGGCACCGTGCCGGACCGATCTCGGTCGACTTCACTACGTGGCCGGCAAGCACGAATGGGTTTACCTTCGAGAGGTCCCGCCCAAGAACAACGCGTTCGGCGTGCATGAACTGGAGGACGCCGTTCGCCAGGGCGATGTTCTTGTACATGCTCCCCTCCAACCCGCGCCCCGATCCTGTGATCCCCCGGCGCAGGTAGTCGACAACATGCCGTTCCGCGAGCTCCGCCAGCTTTGCCGCCCTCGCCATCGGTTGTCCGTCGGAATCGGGATCGTTGAGGACTGCCAGAGCGGCAACGCCCACGCAGGACATCCGAACGGCGTTGCGGTGCCGCCACGGTGTCGGATCCATCGTGCCCGGCATCATGGGCAGACCTTCGTGCTGCCCCACTGCCAGGTCTTCCGCCGTTATCATCAGGAATTCGCCCAGGTAGCGCCGAAAATCCTCGTCCCACGCGTCATACCCGAGATCGTAGGCGAGCGCGAGGCCGAGCAGCCGGGTGGCGTGATGGGTGTCGTTCCGGTCGGACGGCATCGCCTTGTTGATCGCCTCCTCCATCAGGACCGACCTCGCCTCCTTCGCGTTCGCCTCGTCTCCCGTCATCTGGTAGAGCGCGCCCCAGTTCGCCGCCATCCATGACGCCCGCCTGTCCGTTACCTGCGACGCCAGGCGCAGCGGCGACCGCACCAGCAGCATGGATTCAATCGCCTTGCCGGCCGGCGTGGCAAGGCGGCGGCGCATCTCCGCCACTTCGTGCTTCCGAAAGATTAGGCGCGGGTGTTCGCCCGATTTTGGCGGCCGCACGCCCGGCACGGCGCCCACCACCGGCGCGACGATGCTTCCTTCGACCGCGCCCTTGACGTCCGATGCGATGAACTTGCCGGAATAGGTCCCCTTGAACCCGTCGCCCTCGCGGGTCAGCATGAGCGCGTAGTCGGCCTTGCCGCCGACAGCAACCAGGTCCGTGGGGACCGCCAGCATCACGGTGACCTTCCCGCCCTTCACGGAGGCCCTGTCCACCACGGCATTCCCCTCACAATGGGCGAAACTGTAGTCAATCGCCCTGCCCCAGAGCCCGGGCGACCACTTGCCGGCCTTCATGGACATGTCGAGCACCATGGCCTTCCCCGGCCCGGCGCCGTTCTCGAGCACGAGCCGCACATCGCCCGTATCGAGAGGAGCGGCATGGGCGCATATCGAGGCGAAAACAGCCACGATCCAGATGCGGCGGAGGACAGCCGCTCTCCATGTCTGGTCACACACCGAACACCTCCTGGTGCTACATCCCAAACGTCATGACGCCACTACGTACCCTTGCCTTCTGTTCCTTGCCGTTAAGAACCAGCTTCGGCTTGCCCTGGACCTTCAGCTTCATGCCCAGGAGCTCGCCGGTGGCGCTTACCTTGTCCGCTTCGATCCGGACGTAGGCAAAGCCCTTGAAGCGGAACTCCTCGCCGCCGCCGCCGAGCGTCACCGTACCGTCCGACGCATCGCCCAGCGCCACCGCCAGCCGGTCGTCAACCGGCGATCCATCCCCGCCCTTCATCGCAACCGCCAGCGCCTCGTCCGTCTGCTGGATCCGCCTGAATTCCGGGATCTTCCATTCCCCGTTGACGAACGGCTCGTGCAGCACCGCGAACACCGCGCCGGTCCCCTTGCGCTCCCCGACGATCGTGACCCCGCCCGTCTCCGGCAGTTTCTCCGCAACCACACCCACGGGCTTGAACGGTTCCTTGTTCTTCTTGACCTCCTTGCGGTCACCCGGCTTGATCTGCTCCGCAGTCGGCGGCAGTATCTGCAGCTCCATGATCTCGCTGTCCACCTTGTTGTAGGTCTCGGTACGCGGCCGAAGGCGCAGCGGGTTCTTCTCCATCTCGAGCCTCTCGCTCTCCTCGCGCGTCAACTTCCGCTTGAGAGGCCGGCGCGCACAGAAAGCGCGCGTGCCCGGCTCCCCCAGCATCGTAACGCGCACCCCGACCCGCCGGTTGTACCATTCCGGGCCGAGCACCGTTGCCTCCAGGTTGGTGTTCAGTGACGTCTGCACCACGTTCATCGACCACGTGTCCTTGCCGGGATCGAACGCACGTTGCTTCGTGTAGTTCAGCGGCAGCCCCCTGTCGCCGGTGCCCGGCAGCGACTTGTTGAGATCCTCCGTGGGCTTCCATGCTCCCGGCTCGTCCGGCTCCGCCGAGCCGAGCACCTGAACCATCCAATCGTACGTGTGCTCCTTCTTGCCACGGAGCCGAAAGACATCAAACAGGTACTCGCGAGTGAGCGCCAGTACCCGCTCGGACTCCACGCCCGGAGACAGCGCCGCGTGCTTCGTCACCGTCTTCTCCTCGCCGTCCTCGTCCTCGACCTTTTCCTGCCAGGTTCTCGGGAGGCTGCGCGCGCCGACGAACTTGACCAGCGGATCGAAATGATGCCTGAGCTTCGCCTTGTCCGGCACGCCCACGCACTCGTTGTCGATCACCACCGTACTGAACGGCTTGCCCGTCCTGTCCCAGCGCGGGCCGTGTGTCCCCCGGTGCCTGTGCGTGTGGTAGAGTGGCCTGTTGAACGCGTGGAACGAAACGATCGAGAATGAGGGGCCGCCGTTCCTGTGGCGGGAGTGGCCGGGCAGCCGCAGCGCCGCATAGGGCGCCGGCGATTCCCAGAAGCCGGCCCCCTCCTCCGCGCGCAGCAACGCCACCTTGGGCGCCCCGTGGATTGCCGACTTGACGGAAGGCGGCTTCACATCGGACACATCGATCGGCTCACAGCCGAAGTAGATCGACGGGTAGTACTTGTCCGTGCCCGGCTTCCGCATCTGTGCCAGGAAGTAGTCGAAATCCCCGTCCGGCCATCGCTGGTTCGCCAGCTCGAGCACAAGCGACAGATACATCCGGAACGTTCCGCGCTCATAGAGGTCGAAGGTCTTGCTGCCGGAAACGTTCATCCAGAGCGGCCAGCCGCCCGAGCCGTCCCTCATGTAGCCAATCACGATCGGCGCATGGAACAGCTCACGCGCCAGCGCCGGCATCGGGAGCCGGTGGAACGAGCCGGCGTGGAAGTCCACGTGTACGGCCGAACGCCCGTAGTAGGGTGTCCCTCCCGGTATGTCGATTCTCGGGTCGCCCACAAGGAATATGCCCTCGAGCAGGTCGCGCAGCCCCTCGCCTCTCTCGTTCTTGTAGCCGAACCCGAGCTCGTTCATGCCCAGCCGTTCCACCGCGCGGCACCAGGTCCATATCTGGCCGAGAGTCCTGTGGCTGGGATTCTTACCGCGCGAAGTGAAGTGCCCCTCGAGTATGCCGTCAAAGTAGTCCTTCCCGCCACCCTTGCAGTTGAATATACCCTTGATCAGGCGCTTGTCCCTCGTGGCCAGCGCGCTGAACATGTGACTCATCATCCGCACGCTCTCGAACCCGCGGAGCGGTTCCTCCTCGATGCCGAACACAGCCAGCATATGGAAAGTGGTGTAGACCGCCTTGCGCTGTGCCGGCGTGAGCTTGTCGTAGAACACATCGTACCGGATCGCCATGTCCGAATGGTCCACGTGGTGCCACTGCCAGTCGAACATGTCCTTCTTCAGAGGCGGCGCATTGATGAAACCCATGAGAGGCGGGATTTCCGCCTCGTAGGCGGAACGGTCACCGACCATCGTGAAGAAGAACAGGTTGTCGACGGTCGAGCGTTTCATCGCGTTCGTCTGCACCTGGAACCGCTCGATGAAACGCTGCTTGGCCCACTCGTTCCCGAGTATCTTCGCGCGTAGCTCCTTCGCCTCCTCCTTCGTCCAGAGGATGTACGGATGCTTAACATCATCCGCCGCGGATGCGACCGAAACCGCCAGGAAGAGATTTGCGTGCACGAGTAGATGCGCGAGCACGGATTTGCCGCCACGCACACGATTCCCGGCCCGTGCTCGCACACTTACTCGTACACTCGTATCTCTGGTCTTGAACATACTCTCACTTCCTCAATACAGCGTCGCACAGGTTCACCCGTGCGCCGCTTCCCATGGTTCCCTCGACGAAATCGGCCAGAATCGTCATCTTCTTCGCGCCGCTCACGTCCACGTCCAGCTGTTGCGGTTCCTCCGCGCGGTCGAGCGTTGTCTTCACGACCGGCTGCTTGCCGTCGACGCTTACGGCGAGGTGCGCGGAACCCGCGCGCACGCTGTCGTCTATGCCGGCGGTCGCCGTGAAACGCCTGTACGCGCCCCCCAGGGCGAATTCCATCCTGCAACGCGCGTGCATGCCGATGCCCTTCTCGTAGACCCTTCCGCCAAGCTGCAGCGGTCCGCCGCCGATTGCGCGGTTCCGCTGCCAGGGGAAATCCTCGTCGAAGAACGGTGTCTGCTGTACCTTGGGCTTCATAGCCCCCAGCGACACCAGGCTCTCGCTCCAAAACCTGATTGCGGCGACCGACTTGCGCGGAACCGTGACCCGGTCGAGCGCGGACGAGGTCAGCACCAGCGCATCTCCCTTGCCCGCCAGGCCCGTCACAAGGATCGTGCTGCCGTCCCTCATCACAACCGTCGCCACGGGCTTAGATTCCGCCGCCTCCCGGGTGGACTTCGCCATGCGCACTGCGCGAACCGTCTTAAGGTCCATGGGCGACTCCACGCCCTCGTAGTCGAGCACGATCTCCTTGGCGTCCATGCGGAGAACGATCCCGGACAGGGTCACGGGATCGCCGCCCGGCGTCTCAATGACAAGCGTATCCTGGTCCTCGGCGCCCAGGTGCAACGACTCGGTCATCGACCTGACGTCGAGCGGCCGCTCGTGCGGGGCCGGGGTGATCAGCCATGCCAGACCCTTGACAGGCAGCTCGATCTTCTCCGCGAACCCCGCGCGTCCCACAAGCTTGCCTTCGGCCACCCCGGCATCAATGCAGCCGATACGGCTTCCGTCCAGCGCGATCGCCACGCGCCGGCCCGCGGTGGCCATCAGGGAAGCCGGCCTATCGCCGCCGAAATCGACGGCGGCGACCGATCCCGCCGGGATGCGGCGGGTACTGCCCTCGACCCTCACTTCCATGGATTCCGCGTCCAGCGAAAGTACCGAGCCTTCCAGGTGCGCTCCGTCCGAGAGACGCACCGTTTCGGCCTGAACACAGTGCGCCGCACATGCGCCGAAGACAGCACCACGCAGTGCGGCTCGGCACAGCCTCGCCCTCCAGGCGTCCCGTTGCAGGGCGAACCTGTGGCGAGCCGTAGCCACGCATGCCCTGTCAGTCGGCATCTTCCTCCTTCTTCGTTTCCGCGATCGACATGCTCCGGTAGTACTCCTCCAGCATCTCGCGGTAGCGTTCCGAGTAGGTCTCGCTGAACATCTGGATGAGCTCCTGTTTCTCGCGCGGACGAAGGGCGCCCCAATCGTCGGTTCCCACGACCGATACATCGTTCGTCAGGAAGAACTGCGCCGTTGCCGAGCCCTTGCGGAGCGTGGCCTCGTCGATCGGGTTTCCTGCCAGACGCATGGAGTTCTCCCCGAACCAGTTCTCGTCCTTCTCAGGGGCAATAACCATATCTTTCATGAGCTCGATAAGGCGGCCCTGGTTACCTTGCGTCGTATTGCCGAGCCACGGGATGTCGACACGGCGCGTAACGTCACCGACCATCCTGGTTCCGACGCGGTAGGGATCGTTCGACATCCAGCGCAGCATTTTGATGCGCAGGCGAAGCAGTTCCGTGTCCACCAGGTTCATCGCCTGCTGCTCCAGCAACGCGCCGTAGATCGTGATTGCGTAGTGGGCCCGCTCGCTCTGCTCGTAGAGCTCGGCGGCGCGCACGCGCGCGGTCGGCCCGAAGCTCACGCTGCGCGGCAGCTTGTTGTAGGCGATCTGGTAGGCAACTATGCAGTGCCGGCTCGCACCGGCCAAGCCGTAGACCTCGGCCTGCCAGAGCTTCACCGCGGCGTAGCAGTAAGGCGGCATGGTATCGAATGCGTAACCCCTCTTGACAAGAAGTATCTTCTCCTTGGTCAGCGCTATCGATGTGTCCAGCGCCGGCATGAAGTCGCCCGCCTCCAGGCGGTCGAGCGCCTGCTGGAACGTTGGGATGCGTTCGCCGAGCGCTTTCCGAAACCGCATGTTGTTGTCCTGCACCGTGTTGAGCGCCCCCTTCTCCATGCGATCGATGATCGCCTCAACCTTCTCGCCACTCATTTCGGGGACGAGTTCGTAGACACGGCTGGTGGTCTGAAAGTTGTTCGAGCGGTACTTGGGCAGGAAACGAAGCTCGCGCGCGAACATCTTACGTTCCTGCTTCAGCGCCTCGACGGCGGCGGGAGTCAAGAGCTTCGGAGCCGGGTATTCCAGGACCTCTATCGGCGGTCCGGTGAACACGTTGCTCGACACACCGGTCGCCTCCTCTTCCGCCGGCGCCTCCTGCGCAACGCACACAAACGGCACAGTCACGATCAACGCCGCAATCAACACTTCCAGTTTCATTCTTGCCTCCCGTACTGCTTCATTTCGATCGATTCCTGTCGATTGAGGTCGTTCCCGCGACACGCAACACGTTACCTCCTACAACCCGCCTCGGCCAATTCCCCGGCCCTGGCCGGTAAGATTCCACCAGGCCGCGTCCTTGAGCGCAAACTGCACGATATTGCCGTGAACCATCGTCTGCATCTCCTGCAGACGCTCGGCCTCCTTCTCATGGTCCTTGTTCCACTTGCCCGCGCGCTTGATCTCGTCCAGCTGTTGCGTGCGGTAGTTTATCTGCTCTTGAAGAGATATCATCAGGCGCATGACTGCCTTCCTGGATTCGTCCGGAGGCTTGGGGCCGATCATGAAGTTGTTTGATGCCATGGACTGCGCGGCGTTGAGATCATCCTCATCCGGTTCCTCCAGTCCGATGCCGGCCATGGCCTCGAGATGGCTCTTCACGAGCTCCTGCCGCTTCTGCGTGTCGAGGCCGGGATCGAACGCCTCCAGCTTCTTGACCACGTTGTCCAGCTCGATCTCGATCAGGGCAATGAACATGCCGAACACGGACGCCTTCTTCCCGAGAGAGGCGCCCATCGCCCGTTCAGTCAGGGTCTCGTTGGGTTTTTCCCCGTATCTGCTCACAGGCATCGGTGCATTCTTCGCCCCGCCGGATGTCGTCGCCGTGTTGTTCGCCACGGCGACCACGGCGTTCAAGGCACGACGCATCTGCCAGACATCGTCCTGCATCCCGTCCTGCGTCCTGGCTATCGTGCGTATCTGAAGCTGCTGCGCCCTGGCGAAACGCTCTTCGGAACCTTCAGGCCGGCGCTTCTTCCAGACGTTCTTCGTCTCCTCTATGCACATCTTCTGCTTGAGCAGCATCCGTTGCAGGAGCGCGTTCCAATAATCGAGAAAGTCCTCTATGAAGCCGCCGATGTCGTAAGTGTTCATGTTCTCCAGGTCCTCGACGATCTTCGTCAGAAGACGTATCACTTCGAGCTGGGCACTGTTCGCGGGCTCGGCCTTCTCGTCGCCCAGCAGGGCCGCAGCCTTGACCGCAAGGTCCGCGGCGCCGGCCATCGACGAACGCAGCTCGCCGGTCATCGCCAACGGCGTCTTCTCCGCACCGCCGGCCGCCTCGCTCAGCGAGCTGTACCGTTCCAGAACGTGGCGCAGGTCCTTGACAATGCCCTCCTCGTCCATCTTCTGGATGGGGAAACGGGGACTGGTATGCCATTCCCGGATATCGGCGGCCGCATCATCCAGGCGCGCTACCAGGTCACCCAGCATATTCAGTGTCTGTTCCTGCTGCTGCCGGGCGCCCGGCAGGTCGTAGTTCTCTATGGCCCGCCGCATCGCCGCCGACAGCATCTCCTGGTATTCCTCCGCGGTCATTCCCCTGGTCTTTTCGACCGACGACTTGCCCAGCTCGTAATCGACCAGCCCGGCGCTCGGCAGGTCAACCGACAGGTCCCGCGGAACCGTCTTCTCGACCAGGGGCCGTATCTCCGCGAAATCCTTCGAAAGGGCTTCCTGCTCGGCCAGCACCTTCTTCAGTGCGCGCGCTTGCGGGTCCGACTCCGTTATCAGGCCAAACGTCTGCTGCGCCTCCTTCAACCTGTGCGCGCACTCCGCAACCGCAAGCAGCGCCTCATCGAGCCGGTTGCCGTCGAACGCCTTCGCAGCTTTCCCCAGCTCCGAAACCACCGCGTCGATATGTTCCATCAGCTCGGCGGACCTGCCCTGCACCTTCTCCCGCTTCACGAATTCGAGGATGTCGGGCTCGTTCAGTACCGTGCGAACCGAGGCGCGCATTTCCGAGGCCGACCGCTCCATCTGACGGGCCGCGGTCGCGTTGTTGATCATATCGTCGGGCGATGGATACGCCTTGTTGAGCTGCCCGCCAACGTCCGCCATCCGCCCCGCGAGCTCGCCGATCTCACCCCTGGCTGCCGCGAACCTCAGCGACAACTCGCTCTCCGGCACTTCGTCCATGGCACTGAGCAGCTTCTTCTGCCGCTCCGCCAGCGGCTCGACCTTCGGCCGCAGAACCTTCAGCTCGGCCAGCATCTCCTCGCCCTTGAAAACGGCCCTGGAATGCATCTCCAGCTCCCGCTGCCGGCCAACCAACAGGACCAGCCTCTCGCGCTGCTCCTTTATCATCTCGGTCATGAACAGCAGCCACTCCAGCTCGTCGCCGCCCTGTAGCGCCTTGAGCACGTGGCGCAGCCGCTCGACAATCTTCCCCTGCGTCGCATCGGCCGGAAGGATGAGCCCGCTCTGCAGCATCTGGACGACACGGTCCATGTCATCCGCTATCAGCGCTTCCTCCGCCCGCTGCGCCGCCGTCTCGATCGCAACGGCCGTGTCCGGGTCGGCCTTTGCGAGCTGCTTGGCCACCTCGTGCATGATCCGGATCAACTCCAGGTAGCGCCGCTTGATCGTCCGCTCCAACCGGATTGCCTCCGAAATACGTTCGTTCGACATCTTCTGCGCGTGCGCCGGCTCGATCACCGAAACGGCGAACAGAAACAGCACCGTCACGAATGGCATCCATCCCGGACCACGGGCAACCCATGTAACCCGCTCCTGCCGGCAGCCGGCCGGCCGCGTGCTCGGCAAGCGCTCTCGACAGCCATAAGGAAACGCCCTCATTGCTTGTCTTCGTCCTTCTTTTTCGGCGGCGGAGCCTTGGCTTTCATCATACCCCTGACCTTGTCGCTCAGCTTGATTATCGTGCGCAGGCCGCGTTCGACTTGTTGCGCGTTCTCCATCTTGATCATCTCGGCAACGACCTGCTCCAACAGCTTGATGAGATCGTTCTGCACCTGGACCAGGCCCTGCAGACGACCGGCAATCTCCTCGCTGCCTTTCAGCGCCTTGGCCGCCTCGAACTCCTCCACGAGCACGGTCACGTACTCCTCCTGCGCGGATTTCAGGGTGGCAATGATGCTCCTCTGCATACGCCGCTCGTCGGTCTCCGCCACGATGCGGTTGTTCCGAATGCGCGCCAGCAGCTGTTCCAGACGCTCGGTGGTGGCGCCCAGCTGGTCCTGCACCTGCTGTTCTGAGTCGGCACACTTGACGACCTCGTGGCGCGCGAGCCCCAGTGTCGTCTCCCCGCCCGAATTATCGATCGCCGTCTGCGTTCTGTCACGCACTTCCATCTGCAGCGCCACTATCTGGCGCAGCCGCTCCCGCATGACACGCTGCGCATCCACCAGCGCCGCAAGCACCTCGTCATCGGGTACGATACGAAATGTGATCATGTTCGACAATATTCGGTTCGTGGCTATGTTCCCCGGTAGACTGTCGCGGGCCGACATCTGGATACGAATCGTCTCCCCCACCTCCAGCGGCGGCGTGTTGCTCGTGGCCGTGGCGCGTATGGACCGCAGATCGAAGACTCCCCGCAACGGCGGCGGCTCCGGCACGGGCGGGTTGTAGAGCTTCGCATCGTTCGTCTGAACGTTCAGCGGCATGCTCTGGAGGGACCACTGGAGCTGAATCTCCTCGATGCCGTAGTCGTCTCTGGCGGTCGCCACCAGCGGAACACGCGCCGCGCGGCTGATCTGGGAACCCATGCCCACTTCCTCCAGCTGTATCACCGGCGGATCGTCCCGCACGAGAAGAACATGGAACGCCGCCGCGCTCGCATTCTCGAAGCCCTGTGTGTCCTTGAGGGCGATCCGAAGGTTGAGTCTCGGGTGAAACGGCTCGGGCGCCTTGACGTACAGGTCACCGCGGATGGTCCGTGCCGGCGCACCGTCCGATCCATGCCGGATAACGCAGTCACCTGCCGGCTCGTCGTCCAGGAAGATCGCCGCCGCCGTGAGGTCCTTCGTTGCCGTGCCCTCGAGCTGTACCCGGCTGCCTTCCGGAACGCTGAGCGCGCCTTCCGTTGCGTGCACGTGTGTCGCCGGCTTCAGCGTGTAGGGCGGCGGTGTTATGACGAAGCGCACGTCCGACAGCGAGGGCGGCTCGACCAGCTCAACCCGGATCCGCCCCGTCCGGTCGTCGTTCCCGGTGACGAAGAAGCTGAACGGCTCGCTCACGGAGGGAAAGACCTTCTCGAATCGCGCAGGGTCGTCGCGGCTCGGCTTCACCGTCTGCACGAGGTCGCCCAGCGACGGGAATCGCATATGACAGGTCAGCGCGTCCGGCACCACGCGCTCCGGGTCGGCGCGGACCACCACCGTGAGGGCGCCGCCCCGTACGACCTTGAGCGGGTTCCCCCCTTCCACCGCAAGGAGCGTTCGCTTCGGATAGCTCACGTTCCTCAGCATAAGCGTCCGCAGCAACCACGGCCGGGCGACTTCCCACTGCCACGCCGCCAGCACGGTCACCGCGACGAGACACGCGAGCGCCCTGGCCAGCATCCTTCGGACCGCGTCGCCACGCAGCACGTCCCCGAACGCGATCGCGGCAACCGACTCGTTTGCCTGCTCCACCACCGCGTCCATCAGCTCCTGCGACACCTCGCCGGCCGGCCGCCGTGCCGGGTCAGCGAACTGCATGGCGCTCACCAGGCCGTCGTTCAGGCCGGGGTTCGCCTTCTCTACCACGAGCGCGAGGTCGCGCGGGCTGAAAGTCTTGGCCGCGGGCCGCACGAGATGGCGGGCCGCCACGACAACCACGCCCGCGAGGCATATCGCGTTTATTACCAGGCGCTGGAGCGCCGAGAGGTGCTGCAGGCTTAACCGGTACAGGCCGTAGTCCAACACGAAGGTCACCGCTCCCGCAGCCAGCAGCGCCAGGATCACGCGGCCCAGACCGCGCAGGAACAGGCGCAGCCGGATCCCCGCGCCGAGAGCCTTGAGCCGGCGCTGGATCCGGGGGTCCAGAGTTGCAGCGTTGTTTGCCGTTTCATTCATTTGTCGCGTTCTCGGACATGTCGGACTCGTCCGACTCCCTCGCTGCTTCACATCATGTGGTACAGCTTCCGGAACACCCACTCCACCAGCAGCAGGAGACCCAGGAGAATCAGCATAAATTTCGTATTCCAGATAGGGTGCGTTACCTCCGCGGGAACGGCCAGGACTCCCGCGGGGATCTTGTCTGCCAGGCTCTCGACATCCGACAGGCGGACAAAACGGTCCGAGCTCCCGGCCAGCTCGACGAGCGCCTCGAAGTTCGCCTCCGGGCGCCGGAACTCTTCCTGCGGCAGGCTTATCTCGATCCGTCGCATCGCGACGTCTTCCGGCATCCAGTCGGCTTGCCCCGAATCATCTTTCACCGCGTCCAGCTCGAACATGCCCACACGGTCCGCCGGGATCATCCCCGTGTAGCTGCCCGGCTTGTCGGTTTCCAGGACGTACTCCGTGCCCTTTTCCTCGCCAACCGACCGCATCGCGAGCGTGAGCATCTTGCTGCGCATCGGCGCGAAGTCGCGGTCATACGCCTCGACCCGGACGCGGATGTCGGAGCCGGCATCGAACTTCTCGCCGTTCGTCGTGATGAGTATCCGCTTCTTCTCCAGCCGGCCCTGGCCCAGGAAGTCCAGGACGTTCTCCCAGAAACGCTCGTAGTAGGACGAATCCTCCAGGTTCCGCCAGCGCCACGTACTGTCGAACCCCATGTAGAGAACCCGGCCCTTGCCGTAGTACTGGATGGCGATAAGCGGCTCGGGTTGCTGGTCCGAAGTCAGGCGCCCGGGCGCGCCGTTCACCGCGAGCGCGGTAGCCAGCGTCTTCAGCCGGGAAACGGGACGACTACGGTACGTACCGGGAAGGACGTCCCAGATACGGCTGTTCTCGCCGGCACGCGACGAAAGCTGCATCATGGGGTGGACCATTCCCGAGGGGGACAGCCTCACCGACGACATCTCCTTAATCCCCTCCAGCTGCAGTGCCACCGCGCTGTCCTGCCGTGCCAGCACGACCGGCAGCAGTTCGGCCAGCGGCTCAAACACCCCGCCGGTAACCAGGTTCTCGTCGGTGTACTTGTTCCCCACCATGTAGCATATCCCGCCGTGGTGTTTGCCCGCGAACTCCTCCAGCATGCCGAGCAGTTCGCCGTTCATGCCCTCCGTCGCCTGCGGGTCGTAGAGCATGATAACGTCGTATTTGAAAAGCTCGTCGCGGGACGACGGCAGCGTCGCACGCTTCATGCCGGTCGAGGCGTCCTGGTTGAAACGCGGATCCGCGTTCTGCTGCCAGATCGTCGCAGCGTAGTGTTCCGACATCTTGAGGAGGTAGTTCCTGAGGAACTGGAACTCCCAGCCCGCGTCGCCGCTGACGAACAGCACGTTCAGCTTCTGGTCCGTGATGCGAACCGTGGCGGACGCCTCGTTGTCCGTGGTGATCATCTCTTCGCTCAACGGCTCTATGCGTGCCTTGTACATGTAGACGCCCACCTCGCCGGGCGCCTCGGCAATCAAGGCGACTTCCTTCAACCCGTGCTCGTCATCGTCCAACACTTCGTTCTCTCCGCCGCCGAGCTCGACCTGCGCCGTAACACCCGTCTCCTCCCATTCGTCCTCGCCGAGCCGGCACCGCATTAGCGCCACGTCCACGGACTGCCGCGGCATCAGGCGCTGAGTGACAAAAGCCGTAAACGACAGCCTGCTCTTCTGCCGCGCTTCACGGGGGCCCTGCAGCTGTGCCACCATGATGTTGCGCGGCGGCCGCGGATCGCCCGCGGAGACGGTGAAGACCGGGATCCCGCGCTGCTGCGCCATCTGGCGCGCGCCGGACAGCCGTCCGCCGCCCTGCGCCGCGCCGGTGTTCTGGCCGTCCGACACTACCACGACGGCCGCGAGCCGCTGACCCTCGAGCCGGTTCAGCGCCTCGCGCATCGCGCGCGCCAGGCTCGTATGGTACCCACCGGACTCGAGCTTCGCCATCGCCTTCCGGACCGTCTCCATCCTGTTGTCGCCCTCGGGCGCGTCCTTCGGTACCGACCCCGCGTCACCCACCTGGCCGATCGGCTCAACGTATGTCGTCGCGTCTCGCGAGGTTATGCCGAACCGGAACAGAAAGAGCGGGTGGTCCTCGGCCAGGCGTTTCAGCACGCCACCCTCACGCACCAGTATCCGCCGCACCAGCTCGGTCCTGGACGGGCGGTCTTCGCCGGCGAAACGCGCGTTCGGCAATCCCGACAGCGTCACCAGAGCCGCGCGCTGCCCGGCATCCGAGTAACGGTCCTGCCAGCGCATGGAGATCGTATCGTCAACCAGTACAACTACCGCGGTAGTTTCCTTCCTGACGAAGCGCGCGACCAGGGCCGGTTGAAGAATGATGATGAAAAGCAGGAACAGCAGCGTAATCCGGAGCACCGACAGCCCGTGCTTGACCCGAAGCGGGGTCCGTCCCTCGCCCCGGTAGCAATTCACCACGAGCCAACCCAGCAGCCCGAAGACGACGAACAGGCCCAGGAGAATCCAAAGGTTCTCCGGTATCCCGGTCAGGCGCAGCGACCATATCTCCGTCCCGGCAACATCGCCGCCCGATACCCCGAATAACCATTCGATCATCGCGATCATGCCGCGCTCTCCAGTGCGCTCTTAACACGTGGCTGGTAATGCCCGAATCTTTGGGCCAGGAAACTCTCCAGGGCAAGCACCGGGAGCAGCACCGCCATGAAGATCCACCAAAAGGCCTTGCGCGGCGCTTCCTCCTCAGCCGCGCCCTCGTTCACCGCCATGTTCGGAACGTAGCGATAGTCACGATCGACCGCCGCGGCGATCTGCCCCTCCGTCGCACGCTCGAGGTTCGACTCGGTCGGATCGACACGCCGCGTGAAATAGACCACCTGTTCGGTCCTGTCCGGCAGTGACAGCGTCATCTCGTAGACACCCGCGTAGCGCGCATCCGCGAACTGAACCATCCGGTTCCGCCCGTCGTGATGGATATCCAGTGTGACGATGTCCTCTTCGGGATAGGCCGGGGTCTTCAGGAGGGCCGAAGTCGCCTCCTGCAGGCGCCCGGGCAACGCGTAGCCGATGCGCTGCCCCACCGTGCCGGTGAACTCGTCCCTGGCCGGCCTGACAAGCTCCCAGGCCATGTCGTTCATCACCGGCAGGAAGGAAAGGTCCTTGGGCCAGTTACTCCATGCCGTGTCGGCCGACGTGCTCCAGAACACCACCGTGCCGCGTCCGTATGTCCGCTGCACAACGGCCGGCGACCCCTTTTCGTCATCGAACCGCGCGAGCACATTCGCCGGGCCGGCGACCTCGGAGCTCACCCCCGAAACGGACAGCAGCGGCGCGAAGACATGGAAGCGGACGAGGTCGGCAAAGCGGCTGCTCCGCCCGGTGAAGATGCGCAGCATGGGCACGGGACCTATGCTCTGCGGATCGAGACGCACGAACTTCTCCGGATCGGGCTTGGGGAAGTTCTCCGGCGCTACCTGCGCGGGGCAGAGACCACGTCCGTCGCCGAAGAACGGGCCGCTGTAGAAAGCCGCGCTGACGTCCGGCCCCAGGAATATCCCGAGCCCGCCTCCGTCCCGCACGTATCTCTCGAGGGCCTGGAGATGCGGATAGACCGGCTTCCCGGCCTTGTCGGCCGACGCGGGGAAGTCACGAACATTCGCCAGGATCACGAAGTCGTACATGTCCACCGACGACGGCTTCCACAGCTCGGCCTGCCTAACGTCCACGACCTGGGCGAAGCTGCCCTGTCCCGAGGGATCGAATGCGTGTGCCAGGCAGAAGGAAGCGCTCCCCGTCTCCCGCTGGTCGGCGCTACCGTCGACTATCAGCGCCCGTACGGATTCGCGCACCGCGATCGCAAGCGCCGAGGAATTGTCGCCCGCCAGCGTGTCCGCCGGCAGTGTCGCCGACACCGCGGCGAAGCCGGCCGGCTTGAACGTGTAACGCAGATCGATATCGGCGGCCTCGCCGGGAACGAGCGCCGGCACCGGCAGCGTGGGCAACGTGGCCTCGCCGACGGCCACCGACAGCTTCGTCTCCCGGCTGGCGCGGCTGCCGGTATTGCGCACCGTGACACGCAGCGGCACACTGGCGCCGCTGACCACGACCTTCCTGCCCAGCGCCACGCGCTCAACGGCAAGGTTGTCGCGGCACGGCACACCGAAGTCCAGCAGGACCAGCTCCGTGGTCTTCTCATCGAACTCCGCGAAAGCCTTCCGCAGCGCTTCCGTCCGTTCCGCACCGGTGAAGTCACGCCGACGGAAGTCGCCCACGATATAGAGCTTCACCGGTATCGGATCAGAGGTCGCTTCGATAAGCTTGTGCGCCTCACGCAGGCAGCCCGCCAGGTCGGCCGCCAGGTCCGTCGGCCGCAATGCGGCGAGGCGCGAGGTAAAATTGCCTCGCTTGATGTCGATAACCGGCGCAAGCTTGCCGAGGGGCTCGCCGCTCTTCGGCCGGGCGGCGGAGAGTATCCCGACGACGTCAGAGTCCGGAAGCTCGGAGATCCGTCCCGAGAGGAAGGTGAGTGCCTTCTGGAACAGCGTCGTGGTGCCTATCTGCTGGCTCATCGACAGGCTGTCGTCCAGTATGAATACGTGCGCCGTCGCGGCGTCAGTCCCGGCAAACGGCGTCGTGGACCTGATGTTCGCCAGCATGAAACCGATCAGCAGGCATGCGAGGCAACGCAGCGCGATGATAATCAGCTCCTGTATCCGCACGCGCTGCTTGTTCCGGCGCATGCTCTCCAGAAGGAACCGCATCGCCGCGAAGTCGATAGTGCGATAGCGCCTCCGGAAAATGATGTGGATAATGATCGGCCCGAGAGCCAGGATCGCACCACCAATCGCCAATGCCGGAATCCAGGTCATATCAGTTGCCTGTCGTCCTCTCCAGGACGAGGCCTTCGCCGTCGTACCTCACGGTCCTGTTCCCCGCCCTGACCACCGCGTCCAGTCCTTCCCCCTCGACCAACATGAAAGGGGGCTCCTTGTCCTGGAGCGTGAACACACAGAAATAGTCCCCGCGGCCGTCGCACATCACGACGTCCGAGCGCAGTTTCGCCGGGCCTGTGAAGACGCCGGCGATCGTCGGCCCCGAGGAGTAGCCGAGCTTGAACCGGTTCCCGTCGATTCTCACCATCGGCGGGACCTTCCCGGGCGGCATCGGCAGGGACCAGCGGGTCGTCGCATCCGGCGGCGTCTCTGCGCGTCCGCCGCCGCCGTTCATCGTCCTGACCTCTATCCCCGTCTCCTTCATGAACATTGCTCTCAGGGCGTTCTCGTTGCTGCCCGCCGCCGCTGCCGTCTTCGTCGAGTCTTCTCCCGCTGTCTCCGGCCCGGCAGCCCTGGCCTTCGGAACGTCAACGCGCTCGACGAGCGCCACCAGCAGGGGCGCGCCGCTCGCGCCGCTGCAATCGACCGCCATCGAACGTGTGGCTCTCGTGCCGTAGTCGATCTGTTCGTACCATCCGGGCGTCGCCACGAGCTTCCCTTTCTTCTTCTTCGCGTGCGCGGCCGGGTCCTTGACGATTTTCCTGTTCACATCCTCGTAGTAGGCGCGGTCCATGTTCCAGTTGATCACGCAGGTACGCTCCGGCGTCGCGTGCCAAGACGTAACCACCCCGCCCAGGTGCTGGTTGCCTCCGGGTGTCCTGTAGAGCTTCACAAGGTAGCTGCCTCCGAACCACTGCCTGCCGAAACCCCAAAGATCGAACAGGCAGTGCGTGCCCGAGCGCGCCGCAGCCCAGCTTCCGCGCAGGTTTTCCGACTTCATGTTGAGCACGACCATGATGTCGTTCTTGTCCCGCAGTGTCGGGCGAAACACCCAGTGGCCCTTGCGCGGATCCGGCGACATCCACCGGAAACAGTCGCCCGGATGCTTCTCCTTCACGTCGTACGGGTAGTTGGCCATGATGAACGGGGCATGTATCCCCTTAGCAATCCCGAAGGAACGATCGCCCTTAAGACCCACCGCACGGTCGAACAGCCATTTGACCCCGGGCAACATGTCCTCCGGGACGGTGTGCATCCCGACCGACCAGACAACCGGGTCGAGCCCCCGGACGAGCTCACCCGGCTTGCCCTCGATAAAGTAGCCGGCCATGTCCCAGTCGCCGTAGGGTCCGGCATCGACCTTACGCCCGAACACATTCTCGTAGGCGGGAAGAAAATGCGCAAAGCCGCGCTGCAGCGTCATCACCTTGTAGTAGCTTCCCTCCATGCAGTAGGCGCCGCCGCCCAGGGCCGTTCTGAAATGCTCCCGCGCTTCCCAGGCCATCAGGTCCGCGATGGCCTCGGCGTCCTCCATCACGTTTCCCTGCGAGTTCTTCTCGCCGAGGACCGCCAGGGCGCCGAGCCCGGCGCACGAAACACGGATGGCGTTGTGGTTCGACCACGGGTTCGGGTTGTAGCCCGACATTCGCTTCCCCTCGAACTCGCCCAGGCGCAGCTCCCACGTTCTGCGCTGGATCTCGTCGATGCACTTCAGCCGGAACGACTCGGCCCAACCGTCGTAGCAGAGGTCGAACGCCAGCGCCAGGCCCTGCAGCCGGGGCCCGTGATGAATATCCTGCACGCAGCCCTTGCCCTGGCGACCCGTCGCGTTGGCGAAGATGGTCTCCCGGACTATCTCGCGGGCCTCGTCGGCATATTCCTGCTTGCCGGTCATGACGTAGGCAAAGCCGTATCCGACGGCGGGCCAGGTGGTGAACTTATCCGTCTCCCCGCCTCCCTTGCCGAGCACCTGCAGCGCGCGCGCGAGTATCGCCTTGCCCTCGGCCGTTTCGCGCGCAAGCTGCCGCAGCCTCGGTATGTCATGCTTTCTGAAAACAAGCCTGGGGTGCTCGCCCGGGGCCGGACGCCTGTGTTCCGCCGTTCGTCCGGGCCAGGCCGGACCGACACGGCCGCGAACGGTGCCCTGCGTCCCCACGCCCTCCGAGGCCGCCTTCAGCGCCCGTCTCGCCGCCATGCCGTCCCGCAGCCGCGCGCCGCCGGGTTTCAGACACGCCGGCATCTTGCGGTGCTCGCCACCCAACAGCGGCCCGCCCCGCCAGCACTTTCCCGTGAACGTGCCGTTGAAGATCCTGCCCTTCCTGGTGACTTCTATCTCGTAGGTGGCCCAGCCACCCGCTTGCCAGTTGTCGGGACACACGTCCATTTCGATCGTCAGCCTGCGCGTATTGTCCACTGTCTCGTTCTTCAGTATCCGCGACTGGTGCAGGCCGCGTCCGAGATGCATCGTGTAGCCCCACGCTGCTTCGGGCCACTTGCCGTTCTCCAGCGGGAATTCCAATTCCAGCTCCACCCAGTTCGTCCCCTCGCGCTGCACACCCCTGTCCAGGTACAAGAACACGTTAGCATTATCGCCCTCTGCCGCCGCGTGCCGCCCAAGCAGCAGAACGGCGGCCAATCCACCGCAGAACCGACGACCGACACGCGACACCCGACACCTCCCCGCACTCACTTCCGCCTCTTCCCAAACGAAGCCCGGCCGGTAAGGAACCTTGAAAGCACAGCGCCGATATGGTCACTCGTGCTCACCGTTGCATAGTCTACGCGGCTGCTCACGCACTGGCGCTTGATATGCCTGATGAACCGGCCCAGCGCCTCCAGGTAACCGTCCCGCAGGTGTCTCGGCTCCGCAGTAAGGAGTCCAGCCTCCTCGAGTCCGACGAACCGCATATTGCCCTCGAACGGAAACGTCAGCTCCTCCTCGTCGAGTACGTGCAGCACCATCACGTCGTGGCCACGGTGAGCCAGGCGCACCAGCGCCCGCACGAGCTCACCGTCATCCTCCACGAACAGGTCGCTAATGAGGCAAACCACGCCGCGCCGTCCCAGCTTCTCGGCCACCTTGTGACAGACTTTTGCTATCGACGTCTTGGCCCGCAGTGAATCCGATGCCTGCGAAAGCAGGTGGCATATGGGCTTGATCTGGTTAGGGTTTGCCGACGGCGCCAGGCTCGCGGCAAGGTCCTCGTCGAACGTGCACAACCCCACCGCGTCCTGCTGATTCAGCAAGAGCAGCGAGAGCGACGCCGCGAGACAGGAAGCGTAGTGGAACTTCGTCAGGCCTTCGCGGTAGCGGGTCGCTCCCGCGTACTTCATAGATTCCGACACGTCCACCAGGAACGTGCAGCGCAGGTTCGTCTCCGTCTCGTACTGCTTGATGAAGTAGCGGTCACTCCGCGAGTAGACCTTCCAGTCGATATGCCTGGTATCGTCGCCCGGCGTGTACTCACGGTGCTGCGCGAACTCGACGCTGAGCCCGTGATACGGGCTGCGGTGCAGGCCGGCCATGAAGCCCTCGACCACGAGCCGGGTGCGCAGGTCCAGGCGGTTGATCCGGCTGAGGACCGCGGGATCCAGATACCGCTCGAGATCGGAAACTTGCCCTGCCGTATCAGCCATGGCGTTCCCCTGTGAGCCTTCCCACACTATGCGTTAACAACTTCCTTCGCGTCCCCGTCCGCCGCCACCGCCCCTTCCTTCGGAGGGAACGTTTCGATCAGCCGGTCCACCACCTTGTCGGTCGTGATGCCCTCTGCGTCAGCGTTGAAGTTCGTCACGATCCTGTGCCTCAGCACCGGCTTGGCCACCGCTATGACGTCTTCCGTGGAGACATGATACCGCCCGTTCAGCGCTGCGTGCGCCTTGCCCCCCAGTATCAGGTTCTGGCAGGCACGCGGACCGGCGCCCCAGCTCACGTAGTCGCGCACGAAGTCGGGAATATCCGCCTCCGTCACGCGCGTAGCCCTCACCAGCCGCATCGCATACTCCATCACGTGATCCGCCGCCGGCAGGCGGCGAACGACACGCTGCAGCTCGATGATGCGCTCAGCCTCGAGCACCGGCGTCACTTCCGCATCGACATCCGCCGTGGTGCGCCGGATAACGTCCAGTTCCTCGTCCCATTCCGGGTAGTCCACGAAGATCTTGAACATGAAGCGGTCCTGCTGGGCCTCCGGCAGCGGGTATGTGCCCTCCTGCTCGATCGGGTTCTGCGTGGCGAGCACGAAGAACGGGTCGAGCATCGCGTAGCGCTGGCCACCCGCGGTTACCTGGCGCTCCTGCATTGCCTCGAGCAGCGCCGCCTGCGTCTTGGGTGGTGTCCTGTTGATCTCGTCGGCGAGGATTATGTTCGCGAAGATCGGCCCCTTGAGGAACTTGAACTCGCGTTCGCCGGTCGACTTGTTCTCCTGGATAACCTCCGTACCGGTAATGTCGGAAGGCATCAGGTCCGGGGTGAACTGAATGCGGCGGAACTCCAGCTTCATGCAGTCCGCCAGCGTCGATATCAGGAGCGTCTTGGCCAGCCCGGGCACTCCCTCCAGGATCGCATGTGAACGCGTCAGGATGCACATCAGCACCTGCTGGATCACCGTTTCCTGCCCAACGATAATCTTTGCGATCTCGTCCCGCAGCTTCTTGTACGACTCGTTCAACTGGTCGACCGCCTTCTTGTCGTCTCCATCGCCTGTCTTCTTTTTCGCACTCATCTGCGCCTCCTTATCATTGATCTTTGTCGCGATCTTTATCGATGAGGTTCCAGGTGTCAGGTTTCAGGTGTCAGCTCCAGACTGCAGGTCTCCCGGTCATGTCCCAATTCCGGAGTGGACACCTCAAACCCGACACCTGACACCTTCTCCTACCTCTCACAAATCGGCAGATACCCGTACGGAAGCTGGAGTATCATGCACGCGATCGATGTGCCGTAGGTCGGTCCCACGTCCTCGCCCGGCCAGGTGCCGTTCGGCGACTGGCTCGCCAGTAGATCCTTGGATATCTGCTTGTAGTAGTTCTCCCAGTGGAGGCCGCCGCGCTGGTACTTGGCCTGGGCCAGGTAGAAGTTCACGTAAACCCGGAAGCTCTTCCTGTCGCTGAAGTTGCGCGTGTTGTGATCCACGTACCGCCACAGCTTGTCCACGAACTGCGACTCCTCGCTCTTGCCGCCGGCAGCCTGGTCGTAGATGCCCATGGAGTAGAAACAGACGATGGCGGCGGTTGATATCGCCGGCAGGCTCCCGCCGCGGAACGCGTCGGAATAGGCCAACCCGCCGTCGGGATTCTGGCAGTAGCGCATGTACTCGACGGCACGGTCTATCGTCCTCGTCGGAACCTTTATGCCGACGTTGCGGCATGCCCGCAGTCCCTGGAGAACGCACGCGGTTGTGCTTCCCTCGGAGCCCCCGCCCGCCGGGCTGTAGAGCCAGCCGCCCTTCCCGCTCTGGCCATCGGCAACCAGCTTGATGGCACGGCCAAGGGTGTGCTCGAGGCGCTTCTCGTAGGCCTTGGTCTGCTCCATCCCGTAGCACTGTGCGAGGAACATCATGCTGAACCCGTGGCCATACGTGCACCGCGCCTCCTCCTTCCCCGCGATCAGGCCGTTCGGGTGCGCGTCACCCGCGTTCAGGAGGTAGATCATGGCGCGCTTGAGGTTCTCCGCGTAGGGACCTTCCTCGGGCGTGGAGCCGCTTGCCATCAGGGCCAGTCCGCTTAACGCGGTCATGCAGGCGGGGTAGCTGCGCGCGTCCCACTTCGCCGGGAAGCTGCCGTCCGGCTGTTGGATCTTTGCGAGGTAGTTGAGCCCTTTCTCGACCGCCTTTGCTATCTTCTTGTCAACGAGCTTCGGCAGCTTGGCGGGGCCCTTGTCATCCGCGCTGACCGGGGCCGCCGTCAACAGGCATAAGAACACAAAAATGAACAACTTGTACATGGCTTTTGCAGACAACTAAACAGGACACCCCTCCTCCATAACGACCTAAAACGCCCAAATCACGGCACTATTGCCGCCGGTTCGGGGTGCGCTTCCCTTTTTCGGCCAAACCACGCTCGATTCTATGCAAAATGAACATCAGAGCCGCCCCCTGAGACAAACAATCCCGGCCTCCGTTTCGACGATAACTCGACCGTTCAGGATCCCTGGACTGCCCGCCCAGGCCGGCGCCCGCGATGCGCTCGCCGCTTCCGGGCCGATCGACTTGCCCCGGTACTCGCACAGCTCCCGGGTACGAGTGTCCAGTGCGCCGTACCGCACCGGCGCATTCGCATCCTTCGGCCGCAACAGCAGGCTTATCACGCCGTCATGGTTCTGCGGGCCGGATACCCTGCATACTTCGCCACCCGCCGGGACTTCTCTCCACCAAAGTTGCTTGCACTCCGGAACCTTCAACGCCACCACGTGCAGAGATCGCACCAGCCCGCTCTCGCCCACCGGCTCGCCGCACAGAACATAGAGAGCGCCATCCCCGGCCACCAGGCTCACGAACGCGAGCGTTTCTCCCTCCCCGCTGGATAACTGCAGTTCGGAGAACCCTTCACTGCGTCCCACGTCGGCATGGCTTATCTTACCCGGCGACTCTGCGTCGCCGAGCACCACCACGTTGCGACCGAAGTGCAGGATCGGTCTCTCCCCGCCCAGCGGCACGGTCTTCAACACCCCGAGTCCGCCGAGCCGCGGATCAAGCAGTTCCAACTCCTCGCCCTTCAGCCAGACGACAATTCCGTCGCGATTCAGGAACGCGGTCGTTCGACTCCACCCACGCGCCGCCACCCTGTGCAGGTGTCGTCCCGTCCGAGCGTCCATCATGCTCACGCCCCTGCCACGGTCATCGGCACACATGAGCACGTCGGTCCCGATCTGCAACGAATGCGCGAACAGGCTGCGAACGTTCCGCTGCCATTCCCGGTCCCCCGAAACCAGGTTCACCCCCGTCAGGTTCCCACGGCTATCGGCAATGATCATGCGGTCGCCTTCAACTACGCCGTGGAGCCACGAGCCGATACCGAGGCTGTTCAGCGTCTGCCTTTTGAATTCGCGTCCCGAGACAGGGTCAACGATTGTCAACTCGCGCCGCCCCAGGATCGCGAGTCTACGATGCTCCCGGCTCAGCGCCGCAATGCGCCCGGGGAATTCCTCGACCGGTGCCAGCTCCACGTTCCACCGGACAGCTTCGCCGTACGAATCTCTCCTTGTATCCAGGCACAGGGCATGCGTGCGCGTGTCCGCGAAAGCCAGGTCCCCCAGCAGGACCGCCCTGCCGTCGAATCCGCGCAGCAGTCCCATCGTCCTCTCGCGCGACGTGAACGCGTGTTCGACCGGGCCTGAAAGCGCCGCCGGCCCACCTTCGTAGGTCGCGAGCTTGTCCTCCCTCGCGAGATGAGACACCAGGTTGCTCAGCACGACGTTCGTGCCGCCAAAGGAGATACGCGTGGCCGGCTCCGCCTCCAGCAGGTCCGCGTAGCCGCCGGGACTCGGACGCGGCCCCGAGATTGACTGGGCCATGTACTGCGCGGCCCTGGCGCGCACGACCCGACCCGGCACGGAGGCCAGTATGCGATACGTCCTGCGGGCAGCGCCGGGATCAGCCTGCTTCGCCGTCGCCCGCTCGTACAATTTCCCGGCAGCGGCAAACAGCGCATTACTCGAACAGCCGGCGCCCGGCCAGCGCTCCCAGACCCCCAGCATGGCGTCCACATCCCCGGCCGTCACGGCTCGAGAGAGCGCCGTTCGAGCCTTCGTAGCGATTGCGGCAGAGGCCGAGCCGTGCCCGGCCACGGTTTCGGCTATCGTCAGGCGCGCGTACGTTCTTCCGTCTACCCACTCCCCCTTGGCGAGTTCACGGCCCTCGAACTGCAACGCTACGCCGGGGTATTGCTCGCCGAGCGACTGCGCCACCGCAATCACGTCCTTCCACCTGCCCGCACGCGAGTGGTTCCGTACCTGTTCCCTGAGCACCCCGGCTCTCTCGCGGTCGGAACCCGCGTAGCGCATAGCATCCGCGAAGTGTTTCCCGGGGAACGCACCTGCGCCGGCCGACTCCGCCAGGGCCATGAACGCCCTGTACAGCGATCGCCGGATGCCCTCCTTGACGTCTTCGTCCCGGCTGCCCGCGAGCTTCTCCGCCCGAAGGAGCTCCTCGGCCGCCACCTTGTGACGTCCACTCCGCAGGGCGATGGAACCGCGCTCGATCCGGACGCCAAGCTCAGCCTTGCTGTCGCGCACCTCCTCAAGCCGCTTCGACAACATCCCCCACGCATCGTCGAAACCGAGGTACGCCGTAACACTCGCGGCGTTGGCGGCAACAAGCTTGCCGCTCGAACTCACCATTGTTCCCAGCACCGCGCCTTCCAGGCGGACATCCTGCGCGTCGGTTTCGTAGCTTTTCAGGTCCATCTGGACGATTCGGCCGGGACCGGACGCTATGACGGCGTTTCGGGTCACCGCCGGCCGGTCCAGCACCTGCTCATCTGATTCGTGCACCACGCTCCCGTCGGCCGTCGCGATAACCCGAAGCCCCGGGTCGCTGAGCAGCAAGCGGTCCTCGCCAATCGCCACCAGGTACCTGCAGCCCTTGCGGTCGATCCGCCAGATCAGTTCTCCGGTCACCCCGTCAAGCGCGATCAGATCGCGGCTGTCGCACGGCAGCGAGATCACGCGTCCGCTCGCCGCAACCACGGCGTTCTGCGGCGGGAAGGGTGAACGCGCGGCCGAGATGAGGAATGCCAGGTTCGCCACCTCCTTCACGCCGGCCCCGGCCTTTCCGCTCACGTTGCTGTCGTACCGGTACGCCCAGAGCGGCCGGCCCGTGGCAGCATCGAACGCGGCGACCAGCCCCGAGTTAGTCGTCAGGTAAACCGCGCCGTCCCGGACCGCAACCGGACTCGCGCGCTCGGTCATCAGCTCCATTGTGTACGCCGCCTGCCACGACAGCTGTTCGCCCGTGTGAGTCGGTATCGGGCCGATGGACGACTTCCACACCGTTTCTCCCGACCCGGCGTCCAGGCAGAGGACATGGTACCGATTCCAGACCTTCACGAATGCGAAGAGCCTGCCGCTGTGGTAAGTCGGCGCCCCCAGGAATTTCGCCTTGCGGACAACATCGTTGTCGCCCCTCCCTCCTCCCACTTCCCACACCAGGCCACCGTCAGAGAGCGACAGCGCCAGCAGGGACGACGAGTCCACCTCCAGCGAGGAAGCGAACTTGCGGTAGGTCTCCGGATCGATCCTGCGCAGCCCGGCCACCACGTACGCTTTCCCCCCCGCCACGGTCACCGTGTGCCTGCCCATATCGCCTGCCAGCGGAACGTAGCGGTTGACGGTCTTTCCCCTCAAACCGGTGTAGACCGGCCGGTCCGACACGCGCCAGATCGCGTTGCCCGCGTTCAGGCTATAGGCTGCTATCTCGTTCTCGCGGCGCACAACGATCTTCCCGTCCAGCACCGCCGGGTGGACAAGCGCAGGTACATAGAACGAGTAGTCCGCCTGAGTCCCGCTGCTCATGGTCACCCGGACCCTTCCATCCACCTCCGCAACGGAAATGCCCGTTCTGACACCTTCCCCGGGCCTGCCGGTGATCCCCTGGAGCATCGCTTCCATGGCAACACGCCGCTCCGCTTCCGGGCGCTTCCACAGGGTCAACGGGGAGAACACGCAGGGCGGCATCAGGGCCACCGAGTCCGCCGCCCCCGCCATGGAACACCACTCCGAGACGACCCGCCCCGCGCCACCGCCCGTTCGCGGGCCAGTGATTGCGCGCCGCACCTTGTCGGCCAGCTCGACCTCCTTGCCGGCTATCACGGCCCTGGCCCCCGGGTGCGCCTTCTCCAGGACTTCCAGCAGGCGAACCGCCCTGGCTTCCACGCCCGCAAACCCATAGGCCACCGCGGCCTTTGCCAGGAGAAGCGGTGACGACAAACCGCCGGCCGCCCGGCCCGCATGGACACGCTCCCAGGCGTGCGCCGCGTGAAGAAAGACGCCCCTGTCGAAGGCGAGCTGGGCATACATGTTCAACGCCCTGGCGCCGTATTCGGTATTGAAGTAGTCGCGCCCGACCTGCAGAAGAAGACGCTCGTCCCGTTCCACGCTCGCCCGCTCGTATAGCTTGCGCGCGGCAGCGGAGTGGAGGCGCGAGTAGGCCTCGGCGGCTTCCTCGGGCAACAGGCCCAGGACCCGCGTGGCAACGTCGGCACTGGAAACGTAGCGCCGGCCATCCTCGTGGCTCGGGTAGAAATGCACCTGGTCCGACACCACGAGCAGGTGCAGTTTCTCCGCCGCGTCATCGAAACGCCCTTCCCGAACGGCATCGGCGACCTTCGAGAGCTCGTCAGCCAGTTCGCGATTGGCGTCAACGAGAATGCCGCCGGGTAACGCCTTGGCGTTGATGACCGCGTCGATAGACAGTTCGTCGGCCCGGGTCTGAACAGAGGACACCACGAGGCACAATGCCACCAAGACGCAACAGCACCGCTCACGCGACATCTCGTACTCCCCGTCCTTCGTCCCCGTCCTTCGTCCCCGTCCTCGCCCTCGACGATCGCACGGTAGCCGGGCACGAAGACGAGGGACGAGGACCAGGAAGATGTGCAGAATCCGTTCCCTTATACACCCTTGACCGTTGAAAATCAACTCATGGCCCTTCTGTCTTCCACCATTCCTTCCATTTACCCGTATCTTCGCCGAAGTACTTGCCGCTGATCCGGAACAGGGCCAGCCGCGCGCTTCGCCGGACGTACCAATGTTCGTCCTCGAGCGCCGCGAGGAGGCCCGGGACTCCTCGCTTTCCGCCCACTCGCCCCAGCGCCTCCGCGGACGTTCGCCGCACGTACCAGTGCTCGTCGTTCAGGCCCGTGAGCAGAGGTTTGACCGCGTCTACCGACTCGAGCTTGCCCAGGCTCCGCATGGCCACCCAGCGCAGGTGCCAGTCGGGGTCGCCCGCGGCCGCGGCCAGGCTGCCAACCGCGCTATCACCCCCTATGGCACCCAGGGCCGAGGCGGCGCCTTCCCGTACCGCCGGATCCTCGTCATGAAGCGCCTCGCCCAGTGCTTCCACGGTACGCGTATCGCACAGCGACCTGAGCGCGCCTATCGCCCTGCGCCGAACCGTGGTGTCGGGGTCGTCCAGCATGTCCGCAAGCCGTTCCGAGCAGGACTTGTCTCGGATGCGCCCCAACAGCTCGACCGCGGTGCCGCGCACGGTCGGCGACCCGTCCGTCAGCAACCCGACGAGCGGCTTCACGGCGTCCCCGCCCATCCGCACGATTTCGTTCCCGGCGTTCTTGTCCAGGACGCCCTGTTTCTGTTTTACTAGGTCGCCCAACATCCCGGGCTCCAGGTCGTGCCTGGCCATGCCGCGAACCGCCGCCTCGGTCAGGCGTCGGTCCCCGACTCTCCCTTCCTTGACCAGCTTCGCCAGCGCCTTGGCGGCTTCCGGCGTTTTGAGGGATGCAAGCGCCTTCTGTGCCGCCTCGCGTACGCGCCAATCCCGGTGCCTCATGGCCGTGACCAACGCGTCGACCTGGCCGAATCGACGGCAGGCTTCCACCCCCGCGCCCGCTACGCTCCCATCCCCGTGCCGCACCGCGGCACGAAACACGTCCATGACGGTCTTGTCGCCGTGCGTGGCCAGGATGCGTATCGCCGCGCCCCTGACCCGCCCGTTCCGGTCCTTCAGCTTCGCGCGGATCGGGTCGAGGTCGGCTATCTTGATGCGCCACCTGCCGTTCGAAAGCCATTGCATCGCCCGTTCGCGGACGTGCCAGTCATTGTCGTCGATCAAGGACATGATCGTGGACGTCATCGCCGGCTCGTACCTGTTGCGGAACTTGTCCAACGTGTAGCGTCGTATCGATGCGTCGTCGTTAGTCGCCGCGCACCGTAGTGCGGGGACCCCGTTCGTTCCGGCGTCCGCGAAGACGTCCACTACCGCGAGGCGCACGACCCTGTCGGGATCATCCAGCCGCGCCAGCAGCGCTTCGATGACGCCGGGATCCTTCCACCGCCCTATCGCCGTCACAATCTTGCGCCGCAGCATCGGGTCGCCTTCCTCCTCCAGCATCTTCACCAGCCACTTCACCGCTTCACGTCCCTGGATCGCGGCCAGGGCGCCCATCGCGTTCTCGCGCACGACAGCCACGCGATCCTTCAGCAGTCCCGTCAACGGATCGACGGCCTCCTTCCGCCCGGTCCTGCCGAGTGCCGTGGCAAGCCGCGCTCGCACCAGGTCGTCACGATCGCCGGCGAATCTCGTCAGCGCCTTGACGACACGCGCTTCCTTGAACCAGCCCAGCGACTCGATGGCCTGCATTCGAATGGTGTAGTCGGGATCGTCGAGAAGAGCTATGAATTTTGTGGCCTTCTCGTCCCAGCGCCCCTCGGTCCGCGCCAGCAGAGTCAGCGCGAGACGACGCGCGCCCGCATCGCCGTCGGCCAACATCTCGAACATCACATCGGAGGACGACACGCTTAGGCCGCGCACGTGTCTCGAGTCCATTGCCTGCACCAGCGACCGGCCTGCCTGTTGCCTGACCTTCTCATCGGCATCGTCCAGCGCGCCCACAAGGACCCGTACAACGTTTGACGACGCGAAGGCGGGTAGAGCCGTCACCGCCGCGTGGCGCACTTCCGGCTTCTCGTCATCGACTCCCGCAAGGAGATAGTCAAGGGCCGGACGGCCAATACTTCGAAGCGCGTCTTCGGCGCGGCGCCCGCCGAACCCGTCCACTATAGACGCCACGAGCGCCGGCACCGCGCGTTCGTCTTTAAGCTTGGCCAGGATTTCAAGAGTGCGCCGGCGGGCGTATCTGTCCCCCACTCTCAATGCCACGATCGTGGGCTCGACGGCTGCCTTGCCTATCCGGACCAGCGACTGTGCCGCCGCATTCGGAGTGGGACAGGTCTTGTGCCCGTCCAGGACGCTTGCCAGGAACGGTGCCGCGCAGGCCGCCTCCTCACCCATGTTCCCGAGCGCCTTCGCCGCGGCGGTGCATTCCCTGTCGTTCGAACTGTACAGCTTTTCCACGTGCTCGTGGATGTGCGCGGGCATGTCGTCCGGGATCTTGTCCTTCGGTATCCTCGGCGGCGGATGCGCAAAACCCGACGCCGCGGCCAGGACGCTGGAAAGCACCAGCGCCGGTATGGTGGTTCTATTCCGCATGCGGTCTCATCATAAACTTTCCCTTCAACACGGTCAAACTAACATGCAAACCGTCGGTCGCATCGGCTCGTTGTTGCTTTCCCCTCCGCCATTCCTGTACGATCCATCCGCTATGCACAGTTCCGCGAAACTGCTTGTCGCTCTCCTGCTCGCCTGGTCATGCTCGGCCTGCGGCCGTGCGAAGGCGCCGGACGCCCCCGGTGTCCGGGTTGTCTCACTGGCGCCCAGCCTAACCGAGATAGTCTGCGCGGTCGGCGCCTCGGATCTCCTCGTCGGACGCACGTCCGCCTGCGACTATCCGCCCGATGTCGTCACCAACGTGACTGTCATCGGCGAGTTCGGCAAGCCGTCGCTCGAGCGCCTGCTGGCTCAATCACCGACGCTTGTTCTCTCGATCGACCTCGCCGATGAAACCGTCGGGAAGAAGATAGAGACCCTCGGCCTGCACAGGGAACGGATACGCTGCAGGAGCCTGGACGACATACCGTCCGCCGTCGAAAAGGTCGGGGTACTCCTCGACAGGTCTGCGCGAGCGTCCGAGCTCGCGGCGCGGATTAAGAAGGACGTCGATACGCTCCGCGCCGAGGCCGGGCGGCTGGAGAGCCGCCCGACCGTCTACATAGAGACGTGGCATGACCCGCCCTGGACGGCCGGCAAGAACACTTTCCTGTCGGAATTAGTCTGGTTGGCGGGCGGCAGGAACATTGCCGACGAGATCGACAAGGAACACTTCCAGGCCTCGGCGGAATGGGTGCTGTCGAAGAACCCCGACATAATCCTGTGTCTCTACATGTCAATCGAGGGTTCCGCGAAGGACGTGGTGCTCAACAGGCCCGGATGGAAGGATGTCGCGGCCGTCCGCAACGGCAAGGTCTTCGACGGGTTCAACAACGACCTGCTCCTACGGCCCGGCCCCAGGGTGGTGGAAGGCATCCGCGAGCTGAAGGAACGCATTTCGCAATGACACCGCGCATCAAGCTCCTGCTGCTGGTCTGCGCATCGCCGCTGCTGCTGTTCGGCTGCGTTCTGCTGGGCGCGTCCGGCATCGGCCTGCCCGACCTGGAGAATCATCTCGGGCGAGCCATCCTCACTCTCCGGATCAACCGCGTGGCGGGCGGCTTCGTGGTCGGCGCCGCCCTCGCCTGCGCCGGCGTCGTTTTCCAGGCGTTGTTGCGCAACCCGCTGGCCGAGCCCTACATTCTGGGCGTCAGCAGCGGCGCCGGGCTCGGGGCCACGCTCTGCATACTCGCCGGAGTAACTGTCGCCTCCGTCTTCCTGCTCCCCGTCACGGCCTTCATGGCCGCGGCCCTCACGCTGGTGGTGGTTTTCATGCTCGCCAGCGACCGGGGCGCCTTCCCGTCCGTCTACAGCCTCATACTCAGCGGCGTTATCGTGAGCGCCATATGTTCCAGCATCCTCATGTTCATCGTCGCCATGGCGCCCGTCGAAGGGCTGCACAGCGTTATATGGTGGATGCTCGGCAACCTCCAGCCGTCCGCCAGGGAGTTGCTCGTGATCTGCGCCGCGATCATCGTGGCCGGCTGCTCGATCGCCTGGCTGATTGCCCCAGAGCTGAATGCGCTCACCCTCGGCCGCGAAACGGCCCACAACATCGGCGTCCGGACCACGGCCATCGTCATCGTCGGCCTCGGCACGGCCACGTTGATGACGGGCGCGGCAGTCGGCCTGTCCGGGCTGATCGGTTTCGTCGGGCTGATAGTGCCCCACGTAATGCGGAACCTGTTCGGCCCCAACCACCGTACTCTCATCCCGGCCGCCGCGCTGGGCGGCGGCGTGTTTCTTTCCGTTTGCGATGCCGCGGCAAGAACGGTGATGCCCGGCGTCGAAATACCGGTGGGTGTGGTAACCGCGCTCTGTGGAGGCCCGTTCTTTCTTGTCATCCTCAGGCGACGCAACAGGCGGACATTCGCGGCATGACTTCGGCGCTTGCATTTCACCAGGTCGCCGCCGGCTACCGGAACAAGGTCGTGCTCAACGACCTCACGTTCGATGTGCCGGAAGGGGAGATGACGGCGGTAATAGGGCCCAACGGATCCGGCAAGACCACGCTGCTCAGGGTCGCAACAGCCTTCATCGAACCCGTCGCCGGCAGCGTCTCCGTGTTCGGCCGCCAAGCCGCGCTCCTGCCGTCGGTCGAACGCGCCGGCCTGGTCGGCGTGGTGCCCCAGAACGTGGAAACCCCCGTGGACTTCACCGTCGAGGAAATCGTCATGACCGGCCGCACCGCGTCCCTCAGCCGCTGGCGCCGGCCGTCCGTCGCTGACCGCTCGATCGTGGAGCGTGCCATGGACTACACCGACACCGCGGGCATGAAGAACCGTCCCTTCGCCGCACTCAGCGGCGGCGAAAAACAGCGCGTTGTCATTGCAATGGTCCTCGCGCAGCAGCCGCGCATGATACTCATGGACGAGGCAACGTCGCACCTCGACATGAACCACCGGCTGGAAGTGATGGAGATAGTCGAGCGGCTCAACAAGGAGGAAGGGGTTACGGTCGTCATGGTCAGCCACGACCTGAACCTGGCGGCCGAATTCTGCCGGCGGCTGCTCCTGCTCGACCGCGGCCGGCTGGCGGCCGACGGCACGCCTGCCGAAGTGCTTACCGAAACGATCCTCGCCGAGACCTACCGATGCGACGTGCGGGTGCAAACGAACCCGACCGACGGTTCGCTCCTCGTGAAACCGGTACGGCGGACTTGAACTCCCACCGTGAAACGGGGATTCACCTACCCGCAATGCCGCGCATAGCGCCGCAGGCGGGCAAGCCCGTTCGTCCTACAGCCGTTGCTTCGTGAGCCTGAACTTCTGCGGCTTCGACGACGCGGTCCCCTGCCAAGCCTGTTCCGGGTACTTGAGGAGCTTGCCCTTGTAGCGGTCCTCCGCAACATCCATCACGTAGTCGAACCTGACCGTGTACACGGCTGTCTCCGGAACAGTGAACAGGAGATCGAACGACTTCGTATACGACTGTCCGGGCTTGAGCACTACCATGTAGTCACGCGGCCACTTGGTGCCGGGATAGAGCCCGGACACGAAGTGTCGCGTCGCCATCCTTAGCTCCTTGCCGTTTGCGTCGGTCACGTGGAAAGAGTAGAACGGCAGGTACCAGGACCACTGCGATCCGTTCAAGGGCTTGACTATCACCACGTCGGCATTGTTCGTGTTCCTGATCGTAACCTGGAACCGGTTCGAGACAACGGTCTGCGGGGTCACTTGCTTCAGCGTCACTTCGAGCGGCATGTCACCTGCATCCACGCGTGTCGCCGCGACAAGGAGTACGACGAGACCGGCGCTCCACGCCGTTCTCCGCGGCCGCCGTCCCCGCCCGTGCGCCGTCAAACGAATTCCCATCACACCTTCTTCCTGCACATAGCCATGTACTCCTCGAACCCCATTGATTTCCAGAACGCGGTGGCCAGCGGATTGGCCGTTGCCGCACGCACCTCCACTGTCCGTACGCCCTTCTCCTCAAACCAGCCCCACACCTTTCTCACCAGACGCCGACCTATGCCCTTGCGGCGCCACTTCGCCGTGACCGCCAGATCCTGGATCCCGCCGACCCCGGCTTGCCGGAACACTCGTGACCTCTTGTCCAGCAGGGCAAGCACGAAACCCACGATCTCGCCGTCTTCGTGCGCGACATACACGATCTTGTCGGGCGCGCCCAGCATCCCACGCATGTACTCCGCGTACCCGCCCTTGCTGTTCCGCTTCACGCGCCAGTACGGGTCGCACTTCGCGTGGTACAACACCATCTCCAGCCACAAGTCGGCCAGCGCCCCGGCGTCACCCACCCGCATTTTCCTGATCCGCACATTCATCACCACCGACTCTAACCCATTCCCCCACCCCAATGCAACAGGGCGAACAACGCCGGATCTCCCCGCCGCAATAGAGGCCGGAGTGAAAGGCGAATCGTGAATGGATTCGCCAACCAGGGAGCTAAGGAACCCGGTGATTAATGTTGGCGAAATCGGCACATCGCACTATCATCCTGGAAATGATCACGCGTCGTTCGTTCATCCAGACCGCCGGCGGTACCGCCCTCGGCGCGGCCCTCGCCAACGCCGCCCGGCCCGAGCCGAAGCCTGCCCGCACGGGTTTCGTCTACGATGAACGCTACCTTCGGCATCTCCTGGCCAAGGGCCACCCCGAATCACCGGAGCGTCTCAAGGCAATCGTCCGCAGGCTCAATGAGTCCGGGCTCGCAAAGAAGCTGCTTCCGATCGTTCCGGGACGACCCCTCCGTTCTTTTCTTCTCCACCCACAAGCTGAGGGCGTTTCCCCTGAGCGGCTTTCCGGAGCGGACCGGCGAAGGCAAGGGTAAAGGCTACAACATCAACGCCCCTCTTCCCGGCGGCGCCGGTGACAAGGCCATCCTCGACGCGTTCGAGAAGACGCTGCTGCCCGCCGCGGAACGCTTCAAGCCGGAGCTGGTGATGATCTCCGCCGGGTTCGACAGCAGGAAAGACGACCTGCTCGGCGATTTCACCGTCACCGACGAAGGCTTCAGAAAACTGACCCGCCTGATGATGACCGTGGCCCGCGACCACTCACGCTCCCGACTGGTGTCGGTTCTCGAAGGAGGGTATAATACCGAGGGATTGGCATCGGCGGTCCAGGCACACGTAACGACGTTAATGGAGTAGCAGATGGCGGAAGAAGGGCTCAGGGTTCGGGGTTCGGATCCGGGATTACGGGACTGGCGGCGGTCGCGCTCGTGGGATGTGCGGGGCCGCGGGTGGACGTCAGGGGCACGGCTACACGGAGTATGCCGGAGGATTCCTGCTCCCAGCCGCCTACGCCTGCGCGAGCGTCGGCGACTACGACCTCGTCAACGTCGCCCGCACCCGCCCATGGTGGAAGCTCGCCATGTACACGCACAGCTTCCAGCCGCACTCCCGCAAGTTCATCATGAGCGGAGTCGGACATTCCTCCAACTACGACGAGGGCTGGGCCAGCCTCCAGCTCACGCTCGTGCCCGGGGACCAGCTCCCCTACTTTCTATGGTGGTACGACCGCCACATGGGCCGGCTGGCCCCCGGACGGTCCGACGAGAAGTTCGATTGCCATCGCGCCGGGACCATATGGTCGATGCTCTACTACCCGGAACACATCGTCGCACGCGATCCCACCGGGACCTACCCGATCTCCGCCGGCGACAGCCGCGCGTTGCTCACAACGTTCGACGCTATCAAGAGCAACACACAGCATTCCTACACATGGCAGGCCAACCTGGGCTCTGAATTCGACGACGACGATATCGGCGAGGGATTGGACAGCAAGTTCACCGTGGGCGGGGTGACAATATCCTACAACAGGCAGGACGAATCGCTGATCGCCGAGGAGTAGGCCGCCTCCGGCCCGACCGTTCCCCCTACCCCAGGTGGCGGCTGAAAAACTCGACGATGTACCCGCGTACGTCCTCACGACCGTAGACGACCTCGCCGCTGTGCCCGACATCCGGCAACACGTGCAAAGTCACCTCCACACCGGCATCCGCCAGCGCATCGCGCAACCTGTGGCTCTGGTGCAGCGGAACCAGGTCGTCCGCTTCGCCGTGCACGATCAGGTGCGGCGCGGAGCCTGGCGACACGTGGCAGACCGGGCTGGCGGCACGCGCCTTCTCCGGCAGGTCGCGCGGATGCCCTCCCAGCAGCTTCACCACCTCGTTCATTTCCGATTTCCATTTTCGGGACCAGTGCGTGAAGTCCGTCGGCGGATAGAACGCGCACACCGCCTGCACTTCGGAGGATTCGCCCTCGTAGAACCCGTCGGCGTCGAAAGACGCCTCCGTCGCCGACGTCCCCAGCAGACTCGCGAGGTGGCCGCCCGCCGAATCGCCCCATGCTCCAACGTGGTCGGAATCGAACCCGTACTCCCCGGCGTGCGCACGTATCCAGCGCACCGCGGCCTTGCAGTCCTCAATCTGTGCGGGAAAGGTGGCTTCGTCGCTCACCCGGTACTGGAACGCTACGAGCGCGAACCCGTGATCCACGATCCAGGCGGCCCGCTCTCCACCGGCCTCCTTGCGCATCTGCGCCCAGCCGCCACCGCATATCCAGGCAATCGGCCGGATCGGCACGGATGCCTCCTCGGGCATGTAAACGTCGAGCAGCAGCTTCCGCCCGCCGATGTTCTTGAACTCTATATCGCGTTTCGTTGTCATACACTCCAGAGCCTCAGGGAGCGGTAGCTGATGCACTTGATCCCCGCCACACGTGCCGCGGGCATTCCTGCCTGCGGCATCCTACCCGACATCAACCCATATCGGGCTCGTCCAGTGGGTCTGCTTCGCGCCGGCGTCGACCCGAACGTAGTACACCACGAACGGGTCCGGGTGATGACGGGCGCCGCGCACCGCCACCTCGTCAACGTTCGATTCGTCCACCAGGCTGATCTCGTGGACGTCCCTTTTCGGGCTGTAGCTCGCCCACATCACCTCTTCGCCGTTGCGGACAAGCACCACCGATCCGCCACCGGGGCTGTCGGGCGACAGCCGCACCTTGATCTCGCGTCTCGAACGCAACGCGTCCGATCTGCTCAACACTAGCTCCTGCCCCACCGAGGCATGCCCGAGGCCGACATCTACCAGCGCCCTCCCGAAGGTGGTTGCGTATGTGCTCCGCCCGCGCAACGCACGGAACACGGAACCCCTCGTCAGGTCCCCCGTCCGCACCGCAGCCAGGCCCTGGTGATGGTAGCCGTTCAGCCCGGTCCTGCCGAACGCGGCGCCCCAGTTCCGGCTTTCCCCGCCCGGCATCGTGGTGTGATCGTCGGACGAGGCTATCACTCCGTACCTGCAGCCCTGCTTCAGGGCGTCCACGAAGTACGCAGGCTCGTCGGTGTTCCCGTTCGAGAGCGGGAATTCGTTCCAGCGCCTCTCCGACGAGCCCCACGCCGAGTAAATCTCGAAGACCGGCTCGACGCCGGCGTCATAAGTGTCGTTATTGAACGCGCGGTACTTGTGCGCCCGCCCGGTATGGTGCGGCGCGGTGAAGAACGTCTTGCCCGACTCACGGCAGAACCGCCACATGTCCTCCAGCGGAACTGCGGGCGCGTTCCCCTTCATGTCCTCGCGGTCGACCCAGAAGTACGGGGCGTCGTCCTCCAGGAAGTATGCATTGTTGTCACCCCCCATTCCCGTCTTGTGCGAGCTTTCGAAACCCAGAATCGCGGCAAACCGCAGGTCCTCGTTGAACTCCGCCGCGCACTTCTGGAGGTTCGGCCAGTGCGATTCGTCCCAGGCAATGCCCCGAAGGTGGTCCGCCGCTGCGGCGAAATCCAGGTGCGCCGCGTCACGAGCGAACAGGTAGCAGAATTCGGGCGACTTGCATGACCAGGGGTGGCACCTCGACAGCACCGTGTGAACGTGGAGATCGCCCCAGTAGACCCGGTACGGAGGATCGTCGAAAACCCACGCCGGGTTCGAAACAACCGGCCAGTTCTCGATCTCGCCCTGTACGCGCGCGAAGTCGGGCCCGACGGCGCGCAGACCGTCGAGACGATACATTCCGTCATTACCCGGCCCGAAGGCCAGGCATCCGGGCAGCCCCTCCACGCCTTTGCTTTCAGCAAAACGCAGCTCGCCCTCGAAGCCGTCATCCGGCAGTCCGTCGGCGCCGAAAACGGTAACACGAAGAGGGAACTTCTCCCCAGTCGCCAGAACCGAGGGCACGGTGAGGTGGATGCGCGTACCCATCGGCCGCGCGACTCCCCTGCCTTCCTCCAGCCACTCGTGTTTCGGCATGGTGTTCTCCCACGAAATCAGGGAACACCCCTAGCACACCTGCAGATGGGTCTCAAGCAAAAGGTCCGATAAGTCGGAAATGTCCGGCCTGTCGGGCTCTCCTACTCCTTCTGCGTTGCCTCCGCCTCTTCAGCTTCCTCCGCGCTCGGCCGGATGCCGTAAATCGGAAGGATGCGATAGTAGACTTCGAGAGAGAGCGTGCATATGGCGGTGGAGACGACGCGCCCCATCCTGTTTCCGTGTCCGCCGGCCACGTCCCAGCTTCCCGCGTTCTCGCCGGTCTTGATCTGGAGGTCCGTCAGGATCTCCTTCATCCTCTCGTTCCATTCCTCCCATATCTCGCCCTGATGCTGGTACAGCGCCAGCGTACCGTAGTACGTGTAGTACATGTCCGGCTTGGCCGCGTTGAGCGGGTGTCCCTTGAGATAGAGCGCGCTTTCGAGCATCTCCGGTTCCGTGGGTTTGACCATGTCGAGCTGGCGGCAGAACATGCCCGTGGCGACGATGGCCGGCCGCTTGCCGCCGGGCGCGTTGTAGCCGTAGAGGCCGCCGTGCGTTCCGCCGCCCACCTGGTCAAGCCATTTCCTCGCCTTCTTGAATACCTTCTCTTCGATCTCTATTCCCGCCAGCTTCGCGCTGTGCAGCGCCATGTACTGCCAGCCGAACACGGATGTGTCGGACCCGGACCTCGGCTTGTAGCGCCAGCCGCCGGTCGCGGGATCCTGCGCCTTGATTATGAAGTCCACGGCGTTGGTCGCGGCCTCGCCCAGTCGCTTGTCGCCCGTCATGCCCCAGGCCTCGGACAGCGCGATCGTCGCCATGCCCTGGTCGTACATGCCGTTGCCCGCGCCGGTGGCGCTGTAGAAGTCGCCCCCCTCCTTCATCCGGCCAACCAGCCAATCGAGCGCCTTCTTCACGGCTTCCTGGTGCGGGCCGGGCTCCGTGTGCTTCGCGCCCCAGCCGAAGTAGCACAGGAGCGTCAACGCCGTGCCCGCAATATCGTGCCCCTTCTCACCGCCATGCTTGACGAGATCCCAGTGACCATCCTCTTCCTGGTGCCGCGTGAACCAGTCGAGCGCCCTGCCAACCGAGTGCTGCGTTTCCGCACCACCGCCCAGGCTTTCGACCACTTCCGTCGAGAGCTTGCCGGGATATTTCAGTATGTGGGGCGAGATACCCGTGCCCCGTCCCGCCGGAACGTCCAGCTTGCCCGGCGCGTTCATCCGGAGCCTTCTCCCCATGCCCGGTGACTTGATCAGCAAGCCGACCACGTCGCCGACTCCCGTGAGCTTCGGCAGTGAACCCTTGGTCTCCAGGCCGGCCGAGGCCACAACCATGTTGCCGTCCGTGCCGCGCACCTCCGGCCCGCCGTCCGCGGCGTCCGTGGGCACATCCTTTGCCAGATCCGAGCTCAGCACCGTGCTCACCGCCTTGGGCGCCGGCTTCTTGTACTCCACCCGGTGCTCCACCGTGACCTCTTCCTGCATCACGTTCGGCGAGAACTCGTTCACCTCAACCGTATCGGTCTGCTCTTCCAGTTCCGGCATCTCCATGAGAACCGCCATCTCCGTTATTTCGACAGTCGGTAGCTGGTCGAGGTCGGCCGCCTTGGCAATGGTCGCCGTCGCCGTTCTAGCCTTTGAGGGGGTCACGCGGTGCACCAGCGACTTCTCGACAGTCCTGGTAACCACCGGCGGCGCCTGTATGTCGCTTGTGGGAGTGAATTCGGGCATGGGCACATCGGGTTGCGCCTGCTCGACCAGGACCGACACGTCGGACGGCGGCAGCTCGGCAACGTCGTCCTGCATGTCCAGCGCAAGTTTTTCCTGAGCGAGAGAGTCCACGTTGATCGCCGTCTCCACGCTCTTCGGCGCCTGTTTCTCCTCGAGGAACTCGCGGGATATCATCCAGAATGCCATTATGAGCAGAAGCAGGACGTGCAGGATTACCGACGCCATGATGCACTTGTGCTTCAGGCTCGTCAGGTCCTTGTAGTGCTTGATGAGGTAGACGAGTATGATGGCCGCTATGATGAGCAGCATCAGCCACCACTTGATCCTCTCAAGCAGCGCCATCAACCGGTACCACCTGGACATGTCCAGGCCGGGGATCACTTCGCGCATCGTCGTGGAGTAGAGTGAGAGTACTTCCTCGTTCTCGCTCCCCCGGTTCGAGCTGAACATCAGGTCGTACCCTTCCATCCGCAATGCGGGCCCGGTATCGTCCCCGTCCGAGTTGATCTCCCGCCCCAGATTCTCCGGCTCCAGCGGCTGGTCGTTGAGTACCCGGCTCCAGTATATGTCGAACCCGCCGTGACCGCCGCGCCGGTTTGAGGCCAGGTAGATGAAGTCCCCTCGGGCGCTGACCTGCGGCTTCAGATCGTCCCGGCGCGAACACAGCGCTTCCACCCGCTCGGCCGGCTTGAAGACGGGCACCGCCGCCAGCGGCGCGTGCGCCCGGACAGCCGGCGCGGGCCGTGCCGTTTTCCTGCCCTTCCCGCCCGTCTTCCCCTTCCTGGGACCTGGTTGCGGCTTTGCCGGCGGCTTCTCAACAGGAACCGCCGGCTCGGGCAGCGCCACGCGTTCGGCGCGGAAAATGTCTTGCTTCTTCGTGCCGGGCCGATCGGACGAGAAGTAGAGGTATTTTCCGTCGCGCGTGGCCATCGGCCCGAACTCGTCGCCCCGGCTGTTGACCGACGAGCCCAGGTTCGTGATACCGGCCCAGCCGCCGCCGTTCCGGCGCGCGACCCATATGTCGTAGCCGCCGTGGCCGCCTTCCCTGTCGGACACGAAGTAGAGGCATTTCCCCTTAGGGTCCCAGGCCGCGCCGGCCTCGTTGGCGTCACTGTTCACTTCGTCCAGCGGAACCGGTTCCTGCCACACGTTCTCAACCCAGCGCGAGACGTACAGGTCGGCGTTCGTTCCCTCCTCCAACCCGCGAGTCAGCACTATCCTCGTCTCGTCGGGCGAGAAGCTCGCCTCGTGCCGGCCCCACGCGCTGTCGAATTTCGCGAAGAGGGGATGCGGGTCCTCCCAGAGAACGCGCCGCACGTTGACCTCGTCGTGCTCCTCGCGTATGGAGATGTCGTCGGTGTAGTAGCACCAGACCGTGTTCCTCACTCCGTGGAAGATCGAGCGCATCAACAGGAACATGGCCAGCAGGCAGAGCGCGGGCAGGAGCCAGCGCCGTGCAACCGCCCTGGCCCACGCGATAGGCACAAGATAGCCCCCCGCCCCGCGGGTGCCGCCTGCAGTTACCGAACCGTCGTCGTTGCTCATTGTGTCGTAGCCGCCGCCGTTTCCGTCTCGGCGGCCCGGCGCCCCGGCTTGCCCTTCACCACGAAGTAGACAAAGCCCACCAACGCGATAAGGAGGAATGCCAGGCGCCATTTGAACTTCTTGAGCATCCAGCCGCCGGCCGGAAGTTCGTCGTAGTTGAAGTGCCTGAACACTATGCGGGAAACCGCCGAACGGAGAACGAACCGGTCATCCGTTCTATCCCTGTCCGAACCGAAAATCAGCTGGAACCCGGCGGCACGCAGCGCCGGGTCGATGTCGTCCGAGCCGCTGTTTACGGCCTTGCCCAGGTTGACGGGCGGTGTCGGCGCATCGCCGCTTACCCGGCTCCTGTAGATATCGTAACCGCCCAGGCCACCGCGCCTGTTGGATGCGAAGTAGAGAAAATCGCCGTGCCCGCTCACGCACACCTGGATGTCTTCACCGGGCGAGCTCAGCCCCTTCAGCCGCTTTGCGCGCCGGTACTCCGGGACATCAACCAGGTCCTCCTCGTTCGCCACGGACACCTTCTTGCCCGCCGGGTCGGGCTCGTAACCCAGGCCATACAGGGGCGTGTAACGGTAGTGCGCCTGAAGAGACAGCGCTACGAGCGACGTGACTATCACGCGGCCCATGCTCTTGCCGTGGCCCGCAGTCAGCATCCAGCTACCATCCGAGTACTGCTCCTTGAGCAACGACTTGTGCATCTTGCCCATCCATTCCCGCCACAACGGGCCCTGGTTCTGGTAAGAGCAGAGCGTCCCGTAGTACATGTAGTAGATATCACCCGTTCTGAGCCCGACCTTCCGCAGGTGCTCCGCTGTCTCGAACGACTTCGGCGTGTTGGGCGACAGCCCCATCAGCTGGCTGCAGAAGTAGCCGGTCGCAACCATGGCCGGCGACCCGAGGCCCCGTCCGGGCTGGTACTGGTAGAGCCCGCCTTCCTGTCCCTTGCCGACCTCGTATAGCCACTTCCTGATGCCTTCGAAGGTGGACTCCGGAACGTGGAGCCCCGACAGGTAAGCGCTTTTCAGCGCCATTATCGCCCAGCCCGAGACGGAGAGGTCACCCTCCTGTCCCGGCGTGTAGCGCCAGCCGCCGTCGGTGACGTTCTGTGCGTCGACCAGGAAGTCTATGGCCGACTGTGCCGGCTCGTAGAGATTCTCGTCCTTCGTCAGGCCGTACGCCTCCGCCAACGCGAGCGACGCGATGCTGTGGTCGTACATCCCCTGGCTCGGCGGCTTCTCGCCACGCAGGTCGCCCGTCAGGCGGTTCTGCCGGCCGACCAGCCACTTGACGCCGTTGGAGACCGTGCCCTGGTACCGGCACTCCCTGTCGTGCCGTTCCCCTCGCCCGAAGAATGTCAGCAGCGCAAACCCGGTCGCGCCGACATCGTGCCCCGCCCGGCCGCCGTGCTTCTCGATCGACCAGTTACCGTTTGTCTCCTGGTTGGTGGCGAGCCACTTTATTGCCTTGTCGACGGCTTCTTCGGAGCTTTTGCTGCCTCCCAGCCGCTGCATCACGCTGGACTCGGACAGCGCACTCTCGCGCAGGAAGTAAAGCATGCTCTGCGCGCGCTCCACCGCCCTGTTCGTGACGCCCGAAGGTATGCGGTTGGCGGCGAAGATATCGTAGTCGACGTCCTTGTACCTTTCCCGCAGCTCGGCCGCGGAAAGCTTGTCCTCCTCGGCGGTCGACTCCTTGGGCGGACGTTTCGACGAGAGGTAGAGCTTGTCGCCCGCCGCCGAGGGCTCCGGCCCGCGGTCGTCGAACTTCGAGTTCACCATTATGCTAAGCGGGACGGGCCATGCATACTCCGCGCCGTCCCAGCGCGACACCCATATGTCGAACCCGCCCGGCCCGCCCGGTCGGTCGGTCGCGAAGAACAGGAACTTGCCGTCCTTGCTGAAAGATGGATCCAGCTCGTTGAACTTGCTGTTCAGGGCCCGCATGGGCCCCGGCTCGTCCCACGATTTGCCGTTCCACTTCGAAACCAACAGGTCCGCGTTACCCTCTTCCAGGCCGCGCGTGAAGACCATGTGCGCGCCGTCCGGCGACACCACCGGCGCCGACGGCTCAGACGCCGTGTTGAATTTGCCGAGCAGCACCCGGCTCTCCTCCCACAGAACGAAACGCGGGTCCACGTCCTTCGCGAGATGCCGGAACGTCGTCTCGTCTGTGTAGTAGTTCCAGGTGTCCGGACGCAGGTAGCAGTAAAGCCACCCCAGGAACGAGGAAACGCCCAGCACCACCAGCGCCATGACGATACGCTCTTTCCGCTTCGCCAGCTTCTGCCTAAGGCGCTCCTCAGCACCCATAGCCCCCTGGCCGATCCTTCCGCTATTATCGTCCACGGATGTCATTTTGGTATCTGGTAGCCTATGTTGGCCTCTTTAACGCCAGCGTGTTTCGCGGTCGCTATCGCGCGCGCCACGTAGCCGTGCAACGCCTCCTGGTCGGCGCGCACGAGGACCTTAAGATCGGGGTCCTCCTTCAGCGACTCCTTGACCATGCCGGACATCTCTTCGACCGTCACCTGCTGGTCCATGCACACGTACGCGCCGCTCTTGCGAATGTTGATGACCACAACCTTCTCCGAGGCGCTCAGCGCCTGGCCCTGCGAGTCCTGAGGCAGGTTCACCTGCAGGTCGCGTTCCTGCTCCTTGAACGTCGTTGTCGCCAGGAAGAAGATGATAAGGATGAACATCACATCCAGGAGCGAGGAGACGTTTATTATCTCGTTACCGTCTTCTGCCCTGCGCCTTATCATTGCGTTCCTCCCTTCTGCGCGGTGGGCACCTGCAGCTTGATCGGCTGGCTCTTCTCGTAGAACACCGCCGCGCCCAGGAACTCCATCGTCATCTCGTCCAGGTCGTCAACGATCGCATCGACCTTGGTGCTCAGGAACTGGAAGATCAAGAGCACCGGTATGGCGATTGTCAGCCCGGCAGCCGTCGTCACGAGCGCCTCATAAATGCCCTTCGCCAGCACGTCCGCCTTGCCCATGCCAACGGAGGAGGCAGTCTGAAAGGCCGCGATCATGCCGTAGACCGTGCCGAGCAGGGCGAGCAGTGGCGAGACCGTTGCGATAACGGACAGGCCCTTGAGACTCCTCTTCAGCTTGTCGGCCTCGCGGTAGCCGGCGTCCTCGATCGCCTTCTCCACGGCCTCCTCGCCCTTCGGCACCCGCAGGATTCCCGCCCTGAATATGTTGCCGACCGGGCCGCTCGTTTCCTCGCAGAGCTTGACGGCGCCCTTGCCGGTCCTGTCCTTTTGCCACTCGGACATCAGCGAGTCCAGGAAGTGCGGCGGAATCACCCGTTCGCGGCGCAAAGATATGAGGCGCTCCATCGCGAGGCCGACCGCGATGACGGAGCCCAGTCCAAGCGGGATCATGACGGGCCCGCCTTTCTTTATCAGGGAGAACATCGTCTCCTTGTTCTGGACTTCTTCGCCCTCCACCGGGGCGGCCAGCGCCTCCGCGCACATCAATACCCCCGCCAATGCCACGCCGAACACCAACACCTGTTGCCATACCTTGTGTTTCATTACTGCCTCCTCACGTCTTTCCTACCTCCTGCGTCTCAAGATATCCAAGCGCTGTTTTGCCACAATCGCGACGTCGTTCTTCGGGTACTTCTTGATTACTTCCTTGAACCTGATCACCGCCTTGTCGAGCTCGCCCTTGCTTTCCAGCACCCGCGCGGTTTCCAGCAACGCCTTTGAGACCCATCCGCGGTCTCGCCTGAACTCGTTCATTACCTTCTCAAACTCCACCAGTGCTTCGTCGTAGCGTCTCAGCGCGAAGAGGCACTCGCCGATCTGGAACCGGCTGCGCGCGCCCATTTCGCTTCTTTTCCTGCCGCCCGCCGAGGCCGCCTTCCTGTAGTTCCCCATGGCCTCTGCGTACTTCTTCTGTTTCTCCAGCGCCCAGGCGAGGCCGAAACGCGCGCGCGCGGTCCACTTGCTCTTCGGGTACGACTTGAGGAAATCGGTATAGGTCGCCTCCGAGTCGGCCCAGCGCCTGGTCAACCCCTGGGTCTCGCCCAGCCGCAGCATGGCCGGCTCGCGCAGCCCGGACTTCGACATGCCGCATATCTCCTTGAAATACTCGCGCGCCAGGACCATTTCGCGCAGACGCATCTTGCACTCACCGGCCTGGAAGAGCACCGAGGCACGTGCCGTCGAATTGGTGAACTCCTTGATCCATCGGTCCAGCACGCCGGCGCATTCCTCGTTCTTGCCGTGACGGCTGTAGACCATGGCCAGACGCGGCAGGATCTGTTCCCGCGTCTCCGCGTTGTCGTTCTTGGCCAGCACCCCCTTCAGCTCGGCAACCGCCTCGTCGAACGATTTCGCGTCGGCGGTGTACTCCGCCAGCTCCAGCCGAACCTTCTCCGCCAGCTCGCTGTCCGCGTAGTTTTCGAGCAGGCGTTTGTATTGCTGCACCGCCTCCTTCTTGCGGTTCATGGATTTCTCGCTCCAGGCCCATTCGTACAGCGCCTTATCGGCGAACTCCGATTTCGGCGCCTTGTCGAGCACGGTCTTGAAGTAGTCCACGGCGTTCCTGTGATCGCCCATCCGGGCCAGCGCCACGCCGCATGAGTAGGTTGCGAGTGTCTTCTTCGGATGGTCCCGGTAGAGCTGCAGCAGTTGCCTGAACGTACCCGACGCGCCGCGAAAGTCCTTGAGCGACATCTGGACGAGCCCGAACTCGAGAGTAGCGTCCGGCGCAATCGGGTCCTCCTGGTACTCCCTGGCGATCACGGCGAAGTGCCTGGCCGCGTCCGCCTCGTGGTGTTCCTTCAGCTCGAGCCAGCCGTAGTAGTATTCCACCTGCGGGCGTTCCGGCGACTTGGAATGGTCCTTCAGGAAGGCATCGAACGTGACCCGTGCCGCGTCGTAGTTGCCGGCCTCGTACTGGATACGTCCCTGCTGTGCCAGGGCGACCGCGTTCTGGCTCCCTTCCGACCCGGCGGCTGCAACTTTGGCGAAGTACTTGGCGGCGCCCGCCTTGTCGCCGATCTTCTGCTTCGCGAACGCCAGCTCCATGAGCGCCGCGTCCAGGTTCGGCTCCTTGCTCGTGATGACGTTGCCCTCCTCGTCGGCGTGCTCCGCCAGGAACTCGTCCAGCACCTTGATCGCGCGGCTCCATTTCTCCAGCCTGAAGAATGAGTCGCCTATCACGAACTTCAGCTGGCTGAAGGCGCCACCCTTCAGGCCCTTTTCCGCGAGCGGGAACGCGGTCTCGATCGCCTCCTTCCACTTTTGCTTCCTGTGGTAGGACTGTGCCACGCGGAACATCGCGGCGTCGGTTTTCGGGTCCTTCGGATACGCCGCGGCGTAGTCCTTGTACGCCTTTGCAGCCTCGTCAAGCTTTTTAAGGAGGTAGAGGTTCTCCGCCCACGGGTGTGCGTTTCTTTATGCCGGGTGTCGCAACCTGGAGATCGGTGGACGAGAGCGGGCGACGAGAGCGCAAAACGAGTGAAACAGAGAGCGCGAGGGGCATCGTGA
>Ga0272442_10000737_pt1 | contig 51272 bp, 46 predicted proteins | sample SSMForm2O_FD_200262 | JGI IMG/M metagenome (GOLD analysis project Ga0272442, IMG submission 200262) | Marine sediment archaeal communities from Little Sippewissett salt marsh, Falmouth, MA, United States - SSM-Form-2O | ecosystem: Environmental > Aquatic > Marine > Wetlands > Sediment ... | reverse complement strand
TTCTCTCTCCTGATTTTAGCCCCGGCTTTACGAAGCTTTCTTTCCATACGGCAATAGCCCCGGTCCAAATGATATATTCTTAAAATCTCAGTCTTTTTTTCCGCTGCCAGTCCGGCGATGACCAGAGCAGCCGAGGCCCGCAGATCAGAAGCCATCAATTCAGCCCCGTGTATGGCCTTGACCCCTTCGATAATCGCATAAGGCCCGTTTCTGATAATCCGGGTGCCCATGCGGTTAAGTTCCGGTATATGCATAAACCGGTCGGGAAATATTTTTTCCGTGATCAGAGAAACGCCTTTAGCCAGACTTAAGGGCACCACAAACTGGGCCTGCAGATCAGTAGGAAACCCGGGATAGGCAAAAGTGGTTATATTCAGCGGCCGAATGCAACCCGGAGGTTTTATCTCCAGAGAAAAATCATCAGCTTTTATTTTCGCACCCATACGCCGGGCCACATCAATAACCGAAGTAAGATGACGGCTCTCGACATTGGTTATGGTCAAAGGAGAACGGGTAGCAAGACTGGCAGCGATAAAAGTACCTGCTTCGATGCGGTCAGGTATAATACGGAAAGAAGCGCCGTGCAAAGCTTTTCTTCCTTTTATTCTCAGCTGAGGAGTTCCTTCCCCCTCGATATCAGCCCCCATTTCTTTTAAAAACAAAGCCAGGTCCACTAATTCCGGCTCACAGGCGCTGTGCTCGATCACAGTTTCCCCTTTAGCCAGACAGGCAGCCATCAAAAGATTGGCTGTAGCCAGGACCGAAGACCCGAAATGTCCTCCCAGATAAATCGAAGTACCTTTTAACTGCCTGGTTTTAGCCACACAATAACCCTGATCAATATGAATATCCGCACCAAGTTCCACCAGACCTTTTACATGAAGGTCCACAGGTCTGGGCCCGATCACGCACCCCCCGGGTAAAGATACTTTTGCTTTTTTATACCTGGCCAAAAGAGGGCCCAGAACACAAAATGAGGCCCGCATTGTACGCACCAGATCATAAGGCGCCTCACAGGCACTTTTCTTTTGACAGGAAATCGTCATCTTATTAGCGGAAAAAACAATTTGCTTGCCCAAGACCTGCAAAATCCGGCCCATTGTGCGCACATCACTTAAATCCGGGACATTAGAAAGGATGCAGGGCTCATCAGTCAGCAGAGTCGCGGCCATTATCGGCAGACAGGCATTTTTAGACCCATCGACCTTGATCTCACCTTTTAACGAAGATTTGTGCACAACAAATTTATCCATAGTTTTCCTTGTTTAAAGTCGACACGTCAGCAGTCTGACGGCGACACGTATTTAATCTATACAGTTTCTGACTTCTGACTTCTGACTTCTGACTTCTTTAAGACTATCCCCCTCCACAGGCCGGAATAATCCGTAAACCACTCCTCTATTATATACTGATCGGAAGCTAAAACCAGCTTTTCTATGCTCTCTTTCTGAAAAGCTCCGATCTCGCTTATTATATACCCGCCCGGCCTTAAATAACAATACGCATCCTCTATTATCATTTTGATTACCTTTAATCCGTCTTCAGCCCCGTTTAAAGCTATTTCCGGTTCAAAAGCAAGAGATCCCCTGATCAGACTGCTTTCCACATAAGGTGGATTAGTTACGACCAAATCAAACTTTTCCGGCAAAAATCCGCTGAAAAGGTCAGTACAGACCAGGCTGACTTCGACTGCATGATCTGCAATATTTTTTTCTGCGACTTTCAAAGCAGCCGGACTGATATCAGAAGCAAAAACCGAAGCCCGGGGGAAAAATATTTTTTTCAGGCAAACAGCAATAACTCCGCTGCCGCAGCAAAGATCCAGAACTGATCCGGCCTTGATCTTTTTTCCGTATTGAACTGCTTTTTCCATAACCAGCTCAGTCTCGTTACGGGGGATCAGTACATTCTCGTTTACATAAAAACTAAGACCGTAAAATTCTTCTTTTTTAAGAATATAAGGCAAAGGCAGGCCCCGGCTGTATTTTTCCCGTATCATTTCCAAACGGGCTAACAGACCGGGTTCAAGAACTCTGTCTTGACCGTAAATCCGGGCCGAATAATTTTCAAGGCCCAGGGTTTTCAGCAGAAAGCGCAGGTCAGGACCAGAAAACAGATCCCGGTTACTCGTTAACCATTCCTTTAGCTTCATATATCTTTTTGCGTTCCGCTGATTTTAAAGCATCGACGACTATATCCAGGTCACCTTCAAGAACAAGATCAAGCTTGTAAACCGTAAAATTAATGCGGTGATCGGTAACTCTCCGTTCAGGGAAATTATAAGTCCTTATTTTTTCGCTGCGCTCTCCCGTACCTACCTGGACCCGGCGCAGCTGAGTCACTTCCGCGTTTTTCTCCTGCTGGAGTTTATCCAAAAGCTTGGCTTTTAAAATACGCATGGCTTTAGCCCGGTTTTTAATCTGAGAACGTTCGTCCTGACAGGCTACGACCATATTTGTCGGCAGATGAGTTATCCGCACCGCGGAATCGGTTTTATTGACGTGCTGGCCTCCGGCACCGGAAGCCCGGTAAGTATCTATGCGCAGATCATCGGGATTAATATCCAGTTCCACTTCCTCCGGCTCCACCAGAACCGCCACAGTAGCTGTCGAAGTGTGGATCCTGCCTCCGGACTCGGTTACAGGTACACGCTGGACCCGGTGCACACCGCTTTCATACTTCAGAGCAGCATAACATCCGGAACCCTTTACCGAAAAAACTATTTCCTTAAAACCGCCGATCTCAGTGGGATGAGCACTCATAATATCCAGAGCCCATTTGTTTTTTTCGACAAAACGGGTATACATGCGGAACAGGTCGCCGACAAACAAAGCCGATTCCCCTCCTCCGGCTGCAGCTCTCATCTCAATGATCAGGTCGCGGTCAGGTTCGGCCTCCTGTTCAAAAAGCTTATCTTCCAGTTTTTTTTCCGCAACTGACAATTTATCTTCCAGAAGGGGCAGTTCTTCTCTGGCCATATCCCGGACTTCCTCATCTTCCGCCTGGGAAGCAATGATCTTTTTCAGATCATCACGCTCCGCACGCAAAGACTCAGCTTCATCAGCCAGAGACATCACTTTTTCCAGAAAGGAAAATCGTTTGGCAAGAATTTGGTACTGCTGCTTATCTTTGAAGATCTCGGAAGAAGAAAGCTTTTGCGAAAGAGAATCATACTCTTTACGCAAACTGCTGATATCGACCATATCAGGCTTTTTTCTTATATTTCTTCAAAAACTTCTCAACCCTTCCTTCAGAGTCAACGAATTTCTGCTTGCCCGTAAAGAAAGGATGACAATTAGAGCAGATATCGACATTGATCGACTGCTTAGTGGAACGGGTATGTACCACATTACCGCAGGCGCACACTATCGTAGCCTGCTCATACTTAGGGTGGATCTTTTTCTGCATCAGAATAACCTCCTATAATCTTCTTTTTAAAACAGAAACACAGGTCTTTTGACCGATTAAGCCTGTTTTTCTTATAAACCGATTTACTTTTTCAACTGTAAGATTTTCAGCTGAAAGTTCAAGTTTCTGATTATATCACATTTTTCCGGTTTGAAAAGAGGCAGATACAAAACTCTGCTTAAAGCAGAACTCCTGTTTTCTGCGCTTTTTACAAACCTTTATTTGTTTAAAGTCAGCAAAAACTCAACATTATTCTTGGTTTTACCCAGTTTTCCCACCAGAAGCTCCAGAGCTTCGGCAGAACTCAATTCATTAAGAGCCTTGCGTAAAGTCCAGATCCTCTGCAATTCATCAGGATGCACCAAAAGTTCCTCTCTTCTGGTATTAGAGCGTTTGATGTCAATAGCCGGATAAATACGGCGCTGAAAAATATTGCGGTCCAGAGTAACTTCCATATTGCCGGTGCCTTTAAATTCCTCAAAAATGACATCATCCATCCTGGAACCTGTATCCACAAGGCCGGTAGCGATAATCGTCAAAGAACCGCCTTCTTCTATACCCCGGGCCGCACCGAAAAAACGTTTGGGTTTATGAAGAGCATTGGAATCTATACCGCCGGAAAGGATACGTCCCGAATGAGGTTCCACCAGGTTATAGGCCCGGGCCAGACGGGTAATACTGTCCAGAAGTATGACCACATCCTTTTTATGTTCAGTCAGACGTTTGGCTTTTTCAATGACCATTTCCGCAACCTGAACATGGCGCTGAGCCGGTTCATCAAAAGTAGAAGCAATAACTTCCCCTTTTACGATCGACTTCATTTCCGTGACTTCTTCCGGACGTTCATCGATCAAAAGAACGATCAAAGTTACGTCCGCATAATTCTTCATAATGGCATTGGCGATCTTCTGCAGCAGTACAGTCTTTCCGCTGTAAGGCGGAGCTACGATCAAACTGCGCTGTCCTTTTCCGATAGGACAAAGCAGGTCCATGATCCGGCCGGAATTATCCTTACCCTCGGTTTCCAGGATAAAACGCTCATGGGGATAGATCGGCGTAAGATTATCGAACAAAGTCCTGTTCCTGGCCTGTTCCGGATCTTCGAAATTAACCGCCTCCACTTTAAGCAAAGCGAAATATTTCTCATTATCTTTAGGCGGCCTGATCTGACCGCTGACTGTATCACCGGTACGCAAAGAAAATTTTCTGATCTGGGAAGGCGAAACATAAATATCATCGGGTGAAGGAAGATAATTATAATTGGGCGAACGCAGAAAGCCGAAACCCTCAGGCAAAACTTCCAGAACACCGTTACCGAACATCAAGCCCTCTTTTTCCGCCTTGGCATGAAGTATCCTGAAAATAAGTTCCTGTTTTTTCAGCCCGCTGACACCATTGATCTCCAGTTCTTTTGCTGTTTTTGTCAGTTCGGAGATCTTCATCTCTTTCAAAGTACCTATGTCCATCAGAAATTACCTCCCTTTTGTCGCCTTTTCTCTGTAATTACATTTTTACATTGATAAATATTCATAAACTTGATTCCTTTTCACTTGTAAGACAAAAGCTGTTCCCACAGCCTGTCTATTCTGATTTTTAATTTTTTACGGTCTGAATCATTGTTCAGGATAAACTGACTTTTTTTCTTTTTCTCTCCGGCTTCAGCCATAAGTTCAAGCCGCTGTTTTGCTTCTGCCCGGGAAAGAGAAGATCTTTTGGTTAACCTTTCTATCAGCACTTCTTCGGGCGCGGAAACAAAAACAACCGCATCAAACCACCGGTCCAGATCTTTCTCAAAAAGCAAAGGGACTTCAGCCAGAAAAATATTTTTTATGCCGCGTCTTTTATCGATCCAGGCTTTGAGATCAGCCAGAACTGCCGGATGGATGATCTGTTCCAAAGCAGCCAGTTTAGCTCTGTCCTTAAGCACTATTTCTGCCAGAAGGCTGCGCACAATGGTCTTATTTTCAGCCACGGTTTCCGGAAACATATTTCCTACTTTCCGGCACACACAATTGTCAGGATCACGGTAAAAACCATGCACTACCCGGTCAGAATCATAGATCAACGCCCCTTTTTTCTTTAATTCCCGGAGCAGGGTAGACTTACCGCTGCAGATCATCCCGGTTACGGCATAGACCGGCATTTATCATACATCCTTATATATTCTTTGGCTGTCTTAGTCCAGGAAAAACTGTAGCGCATGCCCTTTTTCATCAGATCAGTCCATTCCTGGCTGCAGCCGTACAAAGCGCCGGCCCTGTCAATAGTACCGGCCAGAGCTTTAGAGCTGTATTCTTTAAAAACAAAACCGCCGCCTTTTTCCTCATAATCAGTAACCGTATCCACCAGCCCCCCGGTATGCTGAACTACGGGCACAGTACCGTACTTATAACTGATCAGCTGAGACAGTCCGCAAGGTTCGAAACGGGACGGCATCAGAAACGCATCAGACGAAGCATATATCTTATGAGCCAGCACTTCATCGAATTTAAGATTCAGAGAAAAAGAATCTTTATGTTTAGCTGCTTTCTGTTTCAAGATCCTGTGGTAACGCTCATCTCCTGTGCCCAGGATGACAACCTGGAACTTTTCCAGGATAGAATTCATCGCCTTGGAAAGTATGTCTACGCCTTTTTGTTCAGCCAGACGGGTGACCATACCCAGAAGAAATTTCTTTTTACTGACTTTCAGGCCCATCTCTTTCTGAAGTTTGGCTTTATTTACATACTTATCGTCCAGAGACGAAGAAGTATAAGTCTTATAAATATATTTATCCTTAGCCGGGGACCAGACATTATAATCAATGGCATTCAAAATACCGCAGAGATACTCACGCTTTTCCCTCAAAACACCGTCCAGGCCGCAGCCGTAATCAGGAGTCTGAATCTGCTTGGCATAAGTCGGGCTCACTGTATTGACCATATCGGAAAAAATAATGCCCCCTTTGAGCAGATTTATCTTCCCGAAAAACTCAAGAAAGTCCGAAGAAAAATATTTACTGTCAATTCCGGTTATAGGGTATTTTTCCTTTTCAAACAATCCCTGATAAGCGAGATTATGGATGGTAAGTACAGTTTTTGCTCTCTTATAAAATTTATCATTTTTATAAATAATTTTCAAGTAAATATTTATCAGCGAAGCCTGCCAGTCATTGGCATGCATTATATCGGGAGAAAAATCAAGCTTTTTCAGTACTTCCAGAGATTTACGGCAGAAAAAAGAAAATCTTTCCAGATTATCGGGATAATCCCCGGCCGGGGTACCGTAAAGGTTGTCCCGCATAAAATAATCGTCATTTTTAATAAAAATAATCTCCACATTCTTCCCCAGAGAAGTCGAAGCAAAATCAGGATAAATCTTTTCCGGAGTAATATTTTTATATAACGGCATAAATATCTTCACTTCACACCCGGCTTTAGCCAGGGCCAGAGGCAAAGTACCGCTGACATCGGCCAGACCTCCGGTTTTAGCGAAAGGATACACTTCTGAAGAAAAAAATGCGACTTTCATGTCACCTCCTTTTTAATCCGCAAAGCAGAAACACTCACAGATCTTTCAGCTCCCCCCAATTTTTACCCGCTTTCATGTTGACTTTCAACGGCACTTTAAAGACAACTGCCTGTTCCATTTCCCGGCAAGCCAGCTTGCTTATCCCGGACAACTCATCCTCTTTTACGTCAAAGACCAGTTCATCATGGATCTGAATAATCAACCGCGACTTGAAATTTTCTTTTTTCATTGCCCGGCTGACCTTAAGCATAGCGATCTTGATCAGATCTGCAGCCGACCCCTGAATAGGAGTATTTATCGCCGCCCGGCGCGAAAAATCCATTATATCCTGGCGTTCACTGTTCAAACCTTCCAGATAGCGTATACGTCCGGAAAAAGTACGCACATACCCTTTTGCTTCCGCCTGAGAAATAATTCTATCCATATATTTTTTAACTCCGGGATAACGGTGAAAATAATGAGCGATAAATTCGGCAGCCCGCTCATAGGAAAGCTCCAGCTCCCGGGCCAGGCCGAAAGGGCTCATACCGTAAACAATACCGAAATTGACTCTTTTCGCTATTTCCCTTTCTTCCTGAGAGACTTCACTCTCTTTCTTGTCAAACAGCAGAGAAGCAGTAAAAGTGTGTATGTCCCGATCCTGTTTAAACGCTCTGATCAGATTTTTATCTCCCGAGAAATGGGCTAACACGCGCAGCTCCACCTGAGAATAATCACAGGACAGGATCATTCCGTTATTAAACGAAGGAACAAACCCTTTCCTGAATTTCAGGGCAAAACCTTTTTTGGACGGGATATTCTGCAAATTGGGAGAAGAAGAGCTCAATCTCCCGGTCAAAGTCTTGGTCTGATGAAAACAGGCATGCACTTTGGACCCGCTTTGTTCAGCCTGACTGAGAAAAGGTTTCAGATAAGTAGAATAAAGCTTGTTCAATTCACGGTATTCAAGCAGCAAGGAAGCTATTTTATAATCTTCAGCCAGTTTCCGTAAAACTTCTTCATTAGTAGAAAAACCGGTCTTGGTTTTCTTGACCGGGGGAAGACGCAGATCTTGAAAAAGCACTTTGGACAATTGCTTGGGCGAATTAAGATTAAACCTCTGCCCCGCATTTTTATAAATATCTTCACTGACCATTGTGACTTTTCTTTCTATTTCCGTGCTGAATCCGGTCAGATATTTTTTATTGATCTTGATCCCGGACCTTTCCATTTCAGCCAGCACCGAAATCAGCGGCATTTCAATATCATAAAAAAGATTTTCCAGATTTTCAGTTTTCAGCTGTTTTTTAAACAAAGGATAAAGACGGGCCAGCAGATCAGGCGCGTTTTGGGCCGGTATTTCTTTATAGAACACATTCAAAAAATGCGCGCAAATATTCTCCAGGCTGAAATCGGACAGACCGGGATTAAGCAGATAAGCCGCCAGTTTAACGTCAAAGCCCGGTTTGTCCCAAATATGTTCATAATTGTCTTCAGCCATAAACTTTTTAAAAGAATAGCCGATAAGTTTTATCTCCGGATCAGACAGGATAGCTTTTTTCTCCTTTTCCCCAACCCGGTAAACAGACCCCGGGCCGCTGCCTTGCACGTAAAACCCGTTACTGTCCCAGGAAAAAAAACACTTTTGCTTTTCCCTGAAAAAATCCAGCACTTTTTCCGGCAAGCCCTCTGCCAGCACTGCTGTTTCCTGTCCGCGATCAGAGGGCAATTCCTTTAAAAAAGACCTGAATTCGCAGCGGGAAAATATATTCTGCAAAGACGGGTAATCAGGTTCCGCCGGTTTACAGCGTTTCCAGGTCAGACTCAGCTTAGGATCGGCCAGAGAGATCAATTCCCGGCTCATCTCAACCTGCTCTTTCTGGGAAATCAGAAGATCTCTGAGCCTGGGCTTTAATCTGTCCAGATTGTCGTACAAACCGGAAATATTACCGTATTCTTTGATCAACTTTTCCGCGCCTTTTTTGCCGATACCTTTAGCTCCGGGCACATTATCAGCAGAATCTCCGGTCAAAGCCAGAAAATCAAGGATATTTACCGGAGCAAATCCGAATTTTATTCTGAATTCCTCATCTCCCCAAAGACTGTCTTTAGCCGGATCATACACCAGTACCTGCGGATACTGCAAAAGCTGCAAAAGATCTTTATCGGAACTGACAATGATCACCGAAGCTTTATCCCTGACTGCGCCCCTGGCCAGTACAGCAATCACATCATCGGCTTCATATCCCTTTTTCTCCACGATAGTAATGCCCAGAGCCTTGACCAGTTCCCGGATCAAAGGTATCTGGGACAGCAGATCATCCGGCACCGGGGGCCTCTGTATTTTATAGTCTTCATATTTTTCCTGGCGAAAAGTCTTTCGGGAAACGTCAAAACAGACAGCCAGATACTCAGGAGCGAATTTTTTAGATATCTTCTTTAAAGTATTATAAAAACCGTATACCGCTCCGGTAGGAAAACCTTTGGAATTGGTAAGCCGCAAAGCATAAAAGGAACGATAACAAAGTGCGGTGCCATCGATTAGACAGACTGTTTTCTCTTGCATGGAAAATACATTTTTTTAGATAAAAGGCTGGATTAATGTTCGATAGTGAAAATCAGAGCTAAAGCCTCTTTGATATTAGCTACGGCCGTTTTATAATCTTCTTTTTCTACATCTATCAAAGCTTGTTTCATGTACCCGTTAAGATCCTCTTTTACCGCAAGCTTTTGAGCCCGGACATATTCTTCACTGATCTCAGCAGCCAGTTTTTTATCCGGCTGATTAACATCCAGTCCGGATCTTAAAACCTTGATTGCCTGAGCATATTCTTTATTAAGGACAAGCTTGCGGCCCCGCTGCAGATACCCTCTGGCTTCTTCACACCTGGCCTCTCTGGCCTGTTCTCTTTTACTGCTCAATTCCTGATAACACTCAGCCACCTGATGAGCCAGCATCTCTTTCTGTATTTCAGGATAAGTACCCAAAGCTACCAGATGTTTCATGGCCTGATAATACCAATAATCACCTTTTTTACTGAGCTGATACCTTTTTTTCCAATAATAAGAAGCTTTCTCCCAATCCTCTTTTTCTTCATAAATAAAGGCCAGATTACTGTAAGCCGGCAGGTACTCAGAATCGCATTGTAAAGCCTTCTGATAATTTTCTACTGCAGCGTCTTTGTTTCCCATACTTTCCAGGACCACTCCCAGGTCATTATAGGCCTCGGCATAATCAGGATCCAGCTGCAAAGCTTTCTGATAACAAACAGCTGCCGGCCTGAGTTCTCCTTTCTCCTGAAGTTCGTAACCCTTTTCACGATAGATAAAGGCCTGTTCCTTGATTTTATCGGATGGTTGTGAAAACAAAGGGAAAGAAAAAAGCAGACAAACTACAAGAAGAATGACCTTTTTCATAGGCTTACCTTAACATATAACATTTTTACTGTCAAGATTATTGTCCCTGCACTTTATATTTCCGGCTCAAAACTTTAGCTGAAGGACGCGATTTCCAGCGCCGGTGGATCCAGGTCCACTGAAAAGGATTCTCTCTTATCCATCCTTCGATAAGTTTACTGATCCTGATCGAATTTTCCAGAGTCTGTTTGTCCTCATCGTCAAAAGGCAGAGGTTTAAATTCCGGCAGGATAAAATTAGCATGCCGGCCCATGCCTGTACGTACCGTATACATAGGCACCAGAGCAGCACCGGTTTTGACCGCAGTCAGCAGCGCTCCCACCGGAGTAGCAGCCAGTTTACCGAAAAACTCTACCCAGACCCCGTTAGTGCCGAAATTCTGGTCAGTCAGTATGATCACTATTTCATTTCTCTTTAATCTCTGAAAAATATTGCGCACACACCTCTGTCTGGGATAGGAATAAATGATATTCACTCCTGTATCGGCAATTTCTTTTTCAAAAAGTTCGCCCATATAACGGTCCCGGAACGGCCTGGCCACAATACTTACCGGATAATTCATGCGGGCCAGTTTCCAGGCCAGAAAAGGGAAGGCGCCCAGATGAGCGGTTACACCCACCACCCCTTTATTCTTAGCCAAAGCAGCATCAAGATGTTCGATTCCCTCAACCGGAAAAAAATCGATTTTTCCCGGAGAACGGAAAAAATAAAACGATTCCAATATTGACTGAGCGGCAAAACTGAAATAATAATGCGAAACATTCAGCTTACGCCGAAAAGACCAGTCAGGGAAAGCCAGAGAAAGGCTTTGCCAGGAAACTCTGCGGTGGCGGGAAAGAAGAACGAATCCCAGATTACCCAGCAGAGAACCTAAAGCATAACTGCAGCCTAAAGGCAGATATCTGACCGTTCTTAACAGATAAAGGAATGCAAGCAGAATTTTATGCTGAATATCTTTTTTTTGCTCTTTTTCCATAATTGAAGGATTATATCACAGTCTTAAAAAATTTGGCAACCAACAAATGAAAAAAGTCACAAGATTCTCGATACTGGATCCTCGATCCTCGTTGCGCGTACAGCGCGCGAACTATCGGCTATAGACGATAGACTATCTGCGCCGCAGGCGCCCCGGTAAATGCAAATTGTTCATTTAGCATTGCAAAATGGAATATAATAAATACATGTGACATGTGACTTTCTATATCCTATCTCTTATATCCGATCTTGCGCAGCAGGTCTTTTCTCCAGGCAATATCCTCAGCTTTTTCCCTGTCCTGAGGAATGCCTCCGTCAACCGCGCCGAGAAAAGCCCGGCCCTGAACAGTTTCAGCCACAATGACCTGAACCGGATTGGCTGTAGCGCAGAATACAGTGCAGACCTCAGAAACAGACTTGATCCGGTTAAGCACATTGACCGGATAGGCATTCTGCAGCAGAATAAAAAACATATGCCCGCAGCCTATGGCCAAAGCATTCTTTACTGCCAGATCTTCCAGCTCCCGGTCATTGCCCTCACTGCGCACCATCTTTTTGCCTGAAGACTCGCAAAAGGCCAGTCCGAATTTTATTCCCGGAGCAGATTCGATCAAAGTCTCATAAAGATCCTCCACAGTTTTAATAAAATGAGCCTGACCGATGATTATATTATGTTCTTCCTCTTTTTCCACTGCTACTGTTTTAAATTTAATATCCATGATTACCTCCTTATTAAACTACCAATTAGAATAGCCGTAAGTCTTAAGTCGTAAGTCCTAAGCCAAAAAATAGATTTAAATTTTTCTTACATTTACTTAAGACTTAGAGCTTACGACTTAGGGCTGTTTTATCCTTCTGTATTTTATTGATATAAAAATTAAAAAAACAATTCCCAGATAAACGAACAGATCAGGAAAACGGCAGTAAAAACTGCGTTGGGCATTAAGCGGCAGTTCTGTGTTGTAAATACCTTCGACAAAAAGATCTTTTTTCTGCCGGGAAAAGACCGAGACCTCACCTTTAAAGGAAACCCAGCCGCTAATCCCGGTATTAGCACAGCGGGCAATCGAAATCCTGTTTTCTACTGCGCGTAAAACCATGATCCCCAGATGCTGACAAGCCTGAGGGCGGCCGTAAAACCAGGCATCATTGGTAATATTTACCAGAAAATCCGCGTCAGCGGCGAAACTGGAGCAAAGTAAAGGGAAAATATCTTCAAAACAGATCAAAACCCGGAATTTTTTATCCCGGAAAAAGAACAAAGTCTTATCCTTTCCGGCAGAAGTATCGCCCATATCATTGAGCACCTCGATAAAAGAAAGCCAGCGGCGCAGCGGCACATATTCTCCCCAGGGTATAAGCTTGATCTTATGATAAACAGCAGCCCGTTCACCCCTGCGGTCAAGCAAAACCGCGCTGTTATAAAAACCGGACCGGTCCTGTTCCAGAACACCGATCAAAAGGTCACGGTCCAGAGAAGAAAAAAAATCTTTCAGCTCTCCGCAGCCTGAGCTGACAAAAAAAGGATAACTGGCTTCCGGATAAATAAGCAAAGAGCCGTAAGCAGAACTTCGGCCCAGGGAAATAAGTTTTTCTCTGATCATCTTATGATAATGCCTTTCCCATTTCAGCTGCTGCGGTATATTGGTCTGGGCCAGAGAGACAGGGATAGAATCTTTGGCTTCCAGAAAATTAAGACGCAGAGAAGAATAAATCAGACCGATAAAAAACAAAGACGCAAACAAGATCATCTCCGGCAGCAGCCATTTTCTTTTACGTTTCAGGGAGAATAAAGAAAAATTTGCCAGGACTATCAGCCAGGAAAGATATTTAACGCCCAAGATATCGGCCGGCTGTATCAACAGCAGATTGCGGTAAAGGCTGTAACCCAGTCCGGCCCAGCCGAAACCGGTCCAGATCTGTTCCCTGATAAATTCCAGGGCTATCCAGAAAAAAGGGACAGTCAAAAAAGGCAAAGGCCGCCTCATCAGTCTGACCGCAAAAAAAGAAAAAACCGCCCAGAACAAAGAACAATATAAAGCTAAAACCAGATAGCCGAAAAAAGTCACATATCCGACCCAGAATAAAGCAGTCATAAAAAACACCAGACCGGATATAAATCCGCAGATAAAGGCTTTCGCCGGACGGCAGGAGCTGAGCACAGACAACAAAGGGATCAGAGAAACAAAGATAAGCAGAGAAAAACGGTGATCATAAAAAGCCAGACCGCAGAGAACCCCGGATAACAGACAGAGTAATATATTTTTTAAACGCATAATTGCCTTCGGCAAAGATAAAAGTCACAAGTCACATGTTACATGTAGGGGCGGGCTCGTCCCGAACAAAGCATCGGGAGCTTGCCCCCGCCCTTTTATACAATTACGTTCAACGGTTACGTCAAAGATACTAAAGTCTAAAAAATGAAAATCTATTTAGAATTTTTCTTACGCTTTTTGCGCGTCAGCGCGTCTCCTCCCACATCTACTTTTTACTTTATCCTTTTTACTTTTTACTTGCCGCCGAAGGCGGTACTTGTGACTTGTCACTTAGTCTATCTGTGTTCATCATAGCCGCGGAGCGGCCATCTGTGTTTATCATCATTAAATTTTCTATTTAAATTAGCGTCCGCAGCATTTCTTGTATTTCTTGCCGCTGCCGCAGGGACAAGGGTCATTACGTCCTACTTTCTCTCCGCCGGCCCTTATTTCCTGCACCGGGGCAGAAGAAGTTTCTTTATGCAGAGAAGAATATTCGCTATGAATAAAATTCTGAGGCAGGCTGTCAAATACATTAGCAAACTGTTTTTCCCTGGCTGCTTCGATCTTAAGAATAGCTTCCACTATCTCTTCTTTGACTGAATCTATCATCTGGGTAAAAAGGAAATACGATTCTTTCTGGTATTCCACCAGAGGATCTTTCTGAGCATAGCCGCGCAGATGTATACCTTCGCGCAAAGAATCCATAAGCAGAAGCTGTTCTTTCCACCTGCTGTCAATCGTACGCAAAGCAATAAACTTTTCCATAAAACGCAGCGGTTCTTCTCCCAGTCTTTCTGCCTTGGCCTGATATTTTGCCTCTATGGCTCTCTCGATCATCTCCGCCGCCTTATCCTGGGCTTTATCGGGGATATCCTGTTCATCCACAGTTACCCCGCAATGAGCCTGAGCCCAGCCTGACAGTCCTTCCCGGTCCTGGTTTTCCAGATAAAAAGACACGTTCTTTTCCACCAGGTCATGGATCATGTCAAAGATATATTCTCTGATATTTTCCTGAAACAGGATCTCGCCGCGCTGGCTGTAGATCACTTCTCTCTGCATATTCATCACATTATCGTATTCCAGAAGCTGTTTCCTGATCTCAAAGTTATGGCCTTCCACCTTTTTCTGGGCCATTTCAATAGATCCTGTAACCAGAGAAGATTCAATCGGCTCATCTTCGGAAAAACCGAATTTGTCCATAAGCTGATAAATCCTTTCTGATCCGAAAAAACGCATCAGATCGTCTTCCAGAGAAACATAAAACCGGGATGATCCGGGATCGCCCTGACGTCCGGAACGGCCCCTGAGCTGATTGTCAATACGCCGGGATTCATGACGCTGAGTACCGATAACGTGCAGACCGCCCAGTTCTTTGACCTGTTCCTGTTCCGCCAGAAAAGCAGAATGATACTTATCCCGGAGCCGGGAATATTCCTGTTCGAATTCAGGGCTCTGAGCCGTGATCTCATTTTTTTCCAGAAGGTCTTTAATAAACGAATCCAGATTACCTCCCAGAATGATATCAGTACCTCTACCGGCCATATTAGTGGCAATCGTGATCTGACCCAGCCTGCCGGCCTGAGCCACGATATGAGCCTCCCGTTCGTGATACTTGGCATTAAGCACATTATGGGCTATGCCCTGTTTTCCCAGGAGAAAAGACAGTTCTTCCGAATCTTCGATAGAAGTAGTGCCTACCAGGACCGGCCGTTTCTGCTGAAAGCATTCCACGATCTCACTGACCACAGCCCTGAACTTTCCCTTTTTGTTTTTATAAATACGGTCGGAAAAACTTTTTCTCTGCAAAGTACGGTTAGTCGGTATGACCACTACATCCAGATCGTAAATATGACGGAACTCATTAGCTTCAGTATAAGCAGTACCGGTCATACCTGCTTTTTTACCGTACATGCGGAAATAATTCTGCAGAGTTATTGTCGCCAGAGTCTGGGACTCCTGCTGGATCTTAAGGTTCTCTTTTGCTTCCACAGCCTGATGCAGTCCGTCTGACCAGCGCCGGCCCGGCATCAGCCGGCCGGTAAAATCGTCGACAATGATAACTTTGCCTTCTTTGACTATATATTCCTTGTCCTTATGAAAACCGAAATGAGCCCTTATCGACTGGCAGAGATAATGCTCCCAGGAATTGGAAACCGGATCAGGGGTATCTTCGGAAACGCTTTTGATATTCAAAGCCTGTTCGCATTTTTCTTCACCTCTTTTAGTCAGATAGGCATTATGGCTTTTTTCTTCGAATAAAGCGTCATAATTCTCATCCAGGAAAGCATGATCGGTCCTGGTCTCGGAACCGTCCGTATTTTTCAAGACCACTTCGCCTTCTTTGGTATCATGCCGCGATATCACTTTTTTGATCTTAAGCTGGCGCTCCACCCGGTCAGCCTGATAATATTTATCCACAGAAACTTCAGCCGGACCGGAAATTATCAGAGGTGTCCTGGCCTCGTCCACCAGAATCGAATCGACCTCATCGACAATAGCATAAAAATGGCCGCGCTGGACCATGTCTTCGGCTCTGTCCTTCATGTTATCGCGCAGATAATCAAAACCGAACTCATTATTAGTACCATAGGTGATGTCGCAGTTATAAGCCTGTTTTCTCTGCTGATTATCCATATCCTGCTGGATCACACCGCAGGAAAAGCCCAGAAAATCATAAACCGGACGCATCCATTCACTGTCGCGCCGGGCCAGATAATCATTGACCGTAACCACATGCACCCCTTTTCCGGTTAAAGCATTTAAGGAAACTGCCAGAGTAGCCACCAGAGTCTTACCTTCACCGGTGGTCATCTCCGCGATCTTATTTTTATGCAGAACAATACCGCCCAGGATCTGGACATCATAATGGCGCAGTTTAATGGTGCGTAAAGCTGCTTCCCTGATCATAGCGAAATAATAAGGAAGTATCTCATCCAGCACGGCATTAGCCGCAGACACATAATCTTTTTTCTCCAGGCCCGCTGTCTTTTCCCGGATCAAGGATTTAAACTCTTCGCTTTTCTCCTTAAAAAAAATGTCCGGCCTGGCTTTCAGCTCCGCTTCATAAGAATTGACTTTACTCACCAATTCAGCCAGATCCACTATTTCCCGGGAAGAAGGGGAAGGTATCTCCTGATTAAGCACGATCTTAACTTCAGGACTTAACCGGTTAATCTTCTTTTGATGTCTGTTCAGTAAAAATCTTTTTATCATCTTCCAGCCTTTTCTTCAGATAACTGTAAATAAAACCATCCAGTTTTCCGTCCAGCACGTCTTTAGCCTGAGGCATTTCAAACCCGGTACGGTGATCTTTGACCATCAGATAAGGATGCAGGACATAAGATCTGATCTGGGACCCCCATTCTATTTTCATCTTGCTGCCGGAAAGCTTTTCCATTTCCCGGCGTTTTTTTTCTTCTTCGATCTGATAAAGTTTTGCTTTAAGTATATTCAGGGCAGTATGCTTGTTCTGATGCTGAGAACGCTCATTCTGACAGGCAACCACGATCCCGGTGGGCAGATGAGTAATGCGCACCGCTGAATCGGTCTTATTAACGTGCTGGCCCCCTGCGCCCGAAGCCCGGTATGTATCTACTTTTAAATCCTCGGGCCTGACCTCGATCTCTATCTCGCCTTTGACCTCAGGCAGAACTTCCAGAGAAGCAAAGGAAGTATGGCGCCGTTTATTGGAATCAAAAGGAGAAATGCGCACCAGGCGATGCACTCCTTTCTCTGCCTTCAGCAGTCCGTAAGCCCGTCTGCCTTCAATCAGTAAAGTAACGCTTTTTATCCCTGCTTCTTCACCGCGCAGCTCATTGATCACTTTTACCGTAAATTTCTTATCTTCACTCCAGCGGGTATACATGCGCAGCAGCATACCGGCCCAGTCACAGGCTTCAGTTCCTCCGGCACCGGAATTGATCTCCAGAATAGCATTAGCCTCGTCAAATTTACCCTGAAATAAAATATTAAGCCGTACCTTTTCTGTCTCATCTTCCAGAGCGGAAAGTTCTGCTTCGATATCCTTAAAATAAGATTCATCTTCCAGAGAAAGCAGGTCCTTAAGTTCTCCCACTCTTTCTTCCACCCCCCGGAAACTTTCCACATCTTCCTTCAGACTTTTAAGCTCATTGATCGTCTCCAGAGAACTGCTCTGATCATCCCAGAAACCGGGTTCAGCCATCTTCATCTGAAGCTCTGACATCCGTTCTGTCTTCTTTTCGATGCTGAGCAGATCTTTAAACTCCAGGATGTCTTTTTCTACCTTTAACAAACGCTGGGTCAATTCTTCAAGCATTACAGCAATCCTTTATTTCTCAGGTTCATCTCCATTTCTTCTTTTTTATCTGCATATTCCAAAGCCAATTCAGTAGTAATATGTTTTTCCGTGACCAGTTTAAGCAAAGACTGATCAAAAGTATTCATGCCGTAAATCTCTCCCGAAGCGATATATTTAGGTATTTCCCAATGTTTATTTTCCCGCAGCAATCTGGATACACTGGGACTGGAAGTCATGATCTCATAAGCCGGGACCAGTCCTTTACCGTCAGACCGGGGTAAAAGACGCATGCAGATGACCCCTTTGAGCAAAGTGGAAAGCTGGGTCAGAATAAAAGAATGTTTATGCGGCGGAAAAAAATTGATTATTCTTTCCACTGTTGCCGCAGCATTAACTGTATGCAGAGTAGACAAAACCAGGACCCCGGTTTCAGCCGCGGTCAAAGCGGCATAACAGGTTTCCTCATCCCGGATCTGACCGATAAAGATCACATCAGGAGAATGCATGGCAAACTGGCGCAAAGCATCACTGTAAGAATGCACATCTTCACCCAGTTCCCTCTGGTTAATGATCGCTTTTTTATCATGAAAAGTAAATTCGATCGGTTCTTCGATAGTCAGAAGGTGCTTGCCCTGATTTATATTCATATACTCCATCATTGAAGCGATAGTAGTAGATTTTCCGCTTCCGGTGATACCGGTTAAAAGTACAATCCCCCGGCGCTGACCGCAGAAACGCTCCAGCACCTCAGGCGGCAGAGAAATATCCTCAAAAGAAGGTATGCGCAGGTCGATCTTTCTGATACACATGGCCAGAGAATTACGCTGATAAAAAACACCGAACCGGAATCTCCAGTTTTCTTTATACCAGACCGCGAACTCACAGCTTTTTTTAAGATTCAGGTCATTGGACACAGCCTCAGGCACCACTTCTTTCAGCAGATTCTGCACATCCTCCTGGCTCATCACATGGTCGCTGACCTCGATCACTTCTGAATAGATCCTGGCCTTAATCGTGCTGCCTACACGGATAAACAAGTCGGAAGAATCCTTGGTTATCATTAATTCGGCAATATCTTTAAATTCCATAAAAACTCCTTCTTTTCAACCCTGCTTTATTTTTAAAATAATCAAATAATGAGGTTTTACAGTATACGATTAAGGCTCATTTTAACATATCTTTTATTTTTTGCTCAAGGTTTATTAATTCTTTTTTCAGCCCTTTTCCCAGAAAATATCCGCCGCTGCCCCCTTTTCCCGGCACTACCCGGTGACAGGGTACAAATAAGGGAAAAGGATTTTTAGCTAAAGCCTGAGCCACTGCCCGGCAGGCCCGGGGAGCTTTGATCTTTTCCGCGATCTGTTTATAAGTCCTGGTCTCACCCAGAGGTATTTTAAGGACTTCTTTATATACTTTTTTCTCGAAATCAGTCATACAGCGCTCCACTTGCGCCTGCGGCGCAGTCCACGGTCAACCGTCCACAGTCAACAGTAAGAAGATCCTAAAACCCATACTCATTTATCATTTTTATATCTTCCCGTTCCCTCTCTTCTCTGCTGTGGTCCGTGAACCGTCGTCCGTGGGCTCTCCCACATTCACTTTTTCCTTTTTACTTTTGCCTTTTTACTTGCCGCTGAAAGCGGCTCTCCGAGCATTTTCTTCTTTCTCAGCAGAACATGGTATTTTCTGGCAAAGCGATGAGCCTCGTCCCTGATCCTCTGGATCAAATGCAAAGCCGGACTTTCTTTATCCAGGACCAGCGGTTTTTTACGGTCAGGAAACCACAGCTCCTCATTCTGCTTGGCAATACCCACCACTGCCAGGTTCAGGCCGAGTTTGACCAGCTCCCTCTTTGCCGTACGTACATGCCCGTACCCGCCGTCGATCAAAACCAGATCAGGCAAAGGCCTTTTTTCTTCTTTAAGCCTTCCGTATCTGCGGCGGGTGACTTCCGCGATCATCTTATAATCATCAATTCCAGCGACAGCTTTTATCCTGAACCTGCGGTAATTGTTTTTATCCGGCAGACCATTGCAAAAAGTCACTATTGAACCTGTGGCGGAAGTACCGGAAATATTGGAAATATCCATAGCCTCTATGGTCAAAGGAACTCTTTTAAGTTTCAAAACGTCTTTCAGCACCAGAAACTCACTGTCCTCCTTTTTGCCTGTATACAAAGCCCGGACCGAACGCAAAGTATCCCGGAGATGAGCTGCTTCCTCATAACAGTGTTCCGCTGCTTTTTTCCGCATCCTGCGCTGCAGCTTAGCCAGCAGTTTTTTTCTGTCCCCGGAAAAAATCTTGTAAATATTATCAATCCGTTCCCGGTACTCTTTTTTAGTTTCTCCCCCGGCACAGGGAGCAGAACACATCTTAAGATGAAAATAAAGACAGGGCTTTTCCGGCATAATCCGGCAGGAACGGAAAGGGAACAGCTTGCGCACCATTTTCAGTACCGACTTAAGCAAAGCCACATTGACAAAAGGTCCGCAGACTTTTCCGCTTATTTTTCCTTTAAGCCGGCTGACCGTGATCCGGGGAAAATCTTCATCACTGAACAAAACATAAGGAAAACTTTTATCGTCGCGCAAAGCGATATTATAACGGGGCCTGTGTTCTTTGATCAGAGAAGCTTCCAGCAGAAGAGCCTGCTCTTCTGTATCACACAGCATATAATCAACAGCCTCGACCCGGGTCAGCCAGGACCCCGGTTCATTTTTGATTTTGCGGAAATGACTGCGCAGGCGTTTTCTGACAGAAACAGCTTTACCGACATAAATTATCTCTTTGTCTGCTGTTTTCATCAGATAAACACCGCAAAGATCAGGCAGATCTGCTATTTTCTTTTTATAATCCATCGTTTCAAATATCGGTAATGCTCGATCTTCAGAATACGGCAGCTGAGCAAAAATAAACTCAGACAAAAGACCATGATCAGGCCCATTTTCAGATAGCGGCCGAAAGAAAGAAAAACCCAGGCCTGTTTAGCTGCCAGGCCCAGGACCAGTCCGGCACAGCTTAATTTAAACATCTCGCTTAAAGTATTACCCCAGGGTAAAGCGCCTATTTTACGGTGTAGAGCCCGGTAAAGCAGGATAAAATTAAGCCCGGCAGCAATACTGCTGGCCAAAGCAATACCCCCGATCTTAAGCGGGAACATCAAAACCGCGCTTAAACCTGCATTAACCGCCAGAGCGATAGTGGCAGTCCGGGCCGGCGTCCTGGTATCTTTAAGAGAATAAAAAGTATTAACCAGCAGTTTTATGGCACAAAAGAAAATAAGGCCGAAAGAATAATAAAAAAGAACAGGTCTGGTCATAGCCAGAGAAGAAAGGCCGAAACTGCCCCGCAAAAAAAGCACCTCGATTATTTCCCGGGACATAAAAACGAAAAAGAAAACAATCGGTATGGTAAAAAACAGGATATTCTTAAACGAAAACACCAGCACTTTTTTAAAATCAGATTCATTTTTATCCTTATGCAGGCCGGACATGTCCACCATCGCCACTCTGGATACGGACAAAGCGATCAACGCCAGAGGGAACTGGATTACGCGGTTGGAATAATAAACCGCTGCCAGGCCTCCCGCGCCTACGATCCAGCTCAAAGACGAATAAATCGTATCCACCACCACACTGAGATGATAGACTACACCTGACCAGATCCGGAAAACAAACATACGGAACATCCGGTGCACGTCTTTATCCCGGAACGAAACCGGCAGTTTTGCCTTTAATTTTATACCCTGGCTGCGCACATAAAAATAAATAGCCGAAAACTGGATCAGCCCGGCTGCCAGGACACTGGCCGCCAGGATATAACTGTGCAGATATTTGCGGAAAAAAACAATACCTGCGATCAGGCAGACATTGAACAAAGCAGGCACAAAAGCTGCTACAGCAAATTTTTTCAAAGAATAAAGCAGAGAAGAAAGCACCGAGACCAGGCCGATGAAAAACAGATAAGAAAAAGTGATCCTGGTAAAAGAAATCGCCAGAGACAATTTTTCACTGTCCTGAAGAAATCCCGGAGCCAGGACGATGACCAGAGGTCTGGCCAGCAAAATGCAGAAAAAAGTCAAAACCAGCAAAATCACGGCAAATACGGAAAACAGCCTGGCCCCCAGCTGAGAATGCCGCATTCGGTCCCGGCTGTATTCGGACAATACCGGAGTAGCCACACTGTCACTGAAACCTTCCCCGAAAAAACTGCGCATCATATTAGGCAGGCGGAAAGCCACAATATAAGCTTCCAGGGCCGCGGAAGTACCGAAATAACGGGCAATAAGGACATCTCTGGTCAGGCCCAGGATACGGGAAACCATGACCCCTCCGCTTAAAATACCGGTATTTTTAAGCATTTTTTTAAACATTGGCTTTATCTCCAGTGATAACCATTATAATACCGTTTTTTTTAAATGCAAAAAAACCTTGACAGTTTTGCGGCTCTCTGGTATAAAAATCTTTTAAAAAGGAGATACCAATGCCGCAAAGAAAATCAGCTAAAGACGAATTAAAGAAAAGCCTGGTACGGCGCGAGCGTAATATTGCCAGAAAAAGCAATATCAAACGGGCTCTGAAAACATTCAGACGTGCAGTAGAGAGCAAAGATATGCAATCTTCCCAGGAAGCTTTGAAAAGTATTTTCAAAACTCTGGATAAGGCTGCTTCTAAAAATCTCATTCATGCCAACAAGGCTTCGCGTAAAAAGAGCAGATTATCCTTACAGCTGAACAAACTTCAGTCTGCTGCTTCTAAATAGCGCAAATCTCAGTTAACAGCATTTCCAAAGCAAGACGGGGTTCTATGCCTTTTTCTTTGATCAACCGGTCTGCCTTCCAGACCAGAGAAAGGTATGTTTCTTTTTTGTGCGGATCGGATAAAGAAGAAAAATGACGGACCAGAGTACCGATAAGCTGCATTCCCAAAGCCCGATCATTCTTATATTCCAGGAAAAGAGTTTCCAGAATATAAAAAGCGGAAGACATCTGTCGTTTCTGCAAAGCTGAAGTCAGTTTATAAAAAGTCATCTGCTCTTTATAAGCCCGGCTTTTCACCACTGTCGCCTGCTTCAGCACAGCCTGAAAAAAAAGGTCTTTACTTATTTTTTTATCACGGGAAAACTGCCAGGGATCTTTTTCTATTTCCAGGACAATGACATTCAATGAGTCCGAAAGCTTAAACTCTTTTTCCAGCAGAGCTTTACAGGCCTTATCCAGCTTGTCGGCATCCTTGATCACAATCAATTTTTTACCGCAAAAAGAAAAACCGGACAAAACCCGGGCTAACGCATCGGGGTCCAGTTTGTGGGCATAAATAATACTTGTATTTAAAGGATTAGCCGGGCCGGACAGAGTTTTATTTTTGATCTGGTCCAGGACTTTTCTGCGGTCAGAATAGATCTCGCTGATCAGACAGAAAACTCTGTGCTTTAAACTCACCATTCTTCGGAAATTGCATCCACCACTCTGCGGGCAGTGTCTTCGACCAGATCAGTAAAAGCCTGAGATTCAGATACGGCATAAGCACCGCTCAAAAAATAAGTGGTTTCTCCCACCACCTTCCTCTCTTTGACCGGCTGATCATCCTGGCCAAAAAGAGAGACGTGCACATAAAGCCTGAGTCTTTGTTCAGTTACATCATCGCTATCAGTATAGCGCAGGCCTTCCTTTTTAAAGTCATAAATACGGCAGTCCAGAGACAAAGCTTCTTCAGGATCGGCAGCCAGGGAATAAGCGCCCCTGATCTGTATTTTGTCGGCCAGAGCATTAGTCAATTTCTTTTCGATCAGCATGGGAAAGCTGGTATAACCTGAATAAGCCCTGTCCTCTGCCGTTATTTCAATAGCATTGACCACCGGACGCAGATAAAGGCTGCCCTGATTAAGCCCGACCCTGGTGGTATAACCGCAGCCGCAAAACAGACAAAGCACTATGATCAATGTTTTTTTCATGGCCTTAATTCTTTCAACCTCTGTTCCGCTTTACCGGCATACTCAGTGCCGGGATATTTATCCAGCAGATCCTGATAATAAACAGAAGCACTGGAAATTTTATTCTGTTTCTCATAAAACAGTCCGATCTCATACTGTTTTTTTGCCTCTTCCTCCCTTAAACCGCTGAAATGCTTTTCCGCTTCCGAAGAAAGTTCCGTATCAGGGTGCTTTTCCAGAAAATCGGAAAAATGCTTTAAGGCTTCTTTACGGTTAGCATTATCATAATCTACACCGGAAGAAGCTTTGGCCCCGGCCAGAGCCAGCTGATATTTACCTGCTTCAGCCCATTCACTGTCAGGATAATTATCAAGCAAAGTCTGAAAAGCATCTTTAGCTTCTTCATAGCGGCGCAAATTGGAATATAACAGACCCAGCTTATACTGAGCCCTGGGAGCGTATTCTGAATACGGAGCATTATCCACTACTTTTTTAAAAATTTCCAGAGAAGGATGTTCGGATAAAGAGGAAAGCGAAAGACCCAGCCATTTTTTAGGCTCCCGGTTAAGAAAATATTCACCGATCGCATACTGACTGGCCACGATATCCTGTATCCGTTTACTGTTGGGATAAACATCAATAACTTTCTGATATTCTTCAAAAGCTCGGAAAGGATTGCCGATCTTTTCCCAGCAAACTCCCACATAATATTGAGCTTCAGCTGCTTCCATAGAATCAGGAAACTGAGTCAACAATTTCCGGAATTCTTTCAGCGCACTTTTATAGCGCTTATTTTCCAGCTTTTCCAGGGCTTTCTCAGATTGCTGCCCGGGTGTAGCCAGAGCTGATAGCTCAGGATTCTTCCATTTTTTGTTTTTAGGAGACCAGATCCAGAAAGAATAAGCATCTAAAGACCAGACCAGACAAATAAAGATAATAATAAACTTTCTCATAAGGGAAATCTTACCAGACAGAAGACAAAATGTAAATTGAAAAATTTAACCTTTAAAACATATAAAGATGATTAACACAGATGAAAGACGATGATACACACTGATAATATTAGCAACAAGTCACTATGTCCGGCGAGTTCTTCTTTGGTATTCTTCGGACATCCGGGAGCCCGTTTCTCTTCTCTGCTTCTCTTCGGGCGAGTGAAGTCACAAGTCACAAGTAAAAAGAAGTCAGATGTCAGAAGCCAGACATCAGAATCTAAATAATAAATAAAATATCCCGCATCTTCCTTACGCTCTTTGCGCGTAACCCTAACCCTGCCTGCCGACAGGCGCTGTATTTATATTCTTACTATCGACCATAGACGATAGACCATCGACTATTTGCGCCGCAGGCGCGACCCTATCCGCTATCCGCTAACCGCTATACCCTGTTTGAGTATGTCCGGGATCTTTTCCGCGTCGATACGCAGGCCTCCGTCATGCTCGATACGCAAAGTATAGATATACCCGGGCAAAAATCTTGTTCCCGGAGCTTCGATCTGGGCATTACGTATACCTTCGCTTTCCGCCTTTTCCCGGTCCAGAGCATATTCCCAGAATTTTCTCCATAATCTCCGTTCAAACCTGCTGCCGTTTACTTTATAGCCGCAAGGTATTTCTCCGGCCCGGCTCAGATCATAAACTGAGGCTCTGTCTTTATTAAGTGAAAATACTTTTAAAAATAAAAAAGCACTTTTCCCCTTTAACGGATTAGCCTCTTTTATCAGCCGGTCATCGAATCTTATAACCAGAGACTGAAACTGGATAATATCTCCGGGAAAAGTAAAATAACGGGCAGGAAGAGGCCGGGACCGGGAATCATATTCCAGAAATTTTATGGTAGTTCTGACTTCTTTGCTTTGGGGCTCAAGATATCTTTTTGTAACCATTACCTGCGCGGCCCGGGAATCGGCTTCCAGCCTGGAAACCATTTCCTTTAAAAGATTATTTCTGCTGATCAGGCTAAAAACAGACCAGAAGATAAAAACAACCAGACAAAGGGCAAACAGTTTATAAACAAAACGGAATACAGCAGGCATCGGTTATTTCCTTTTTTTTATTTTACCACAAAAGCCCGGCTTAACCGATCCTGACCACTTCTTCCGGTTTGTAAAGAGAAAGGAAAAGAAGCAGATAATCCTGAATATGACGGGTGATCAAAAAATTATTTTTAACATGTTTTTTGCCGTTTATGCCCAGCTGAGCAGCGTATTCCGGTTCCTGGATCAGCTGTTTGATCCAATAGGCCGTGCCCTCCACAGTGTAAGTAAGTATCCCTGAATATTTATGCGCGATCTGCAAAGGGATGCCGCCTACTCCGCTGGCAATTACCGGCCTTTCTTTCCAGAGAGCTTCGGTCACGGTAAGACCGAAGCCTTCGCGTAATGATTTCTGCAAAACCACGGTTGAAGCCCTCTGCAGGGCATTGATCTCCAAATGACTGTCAGCCGGAAGATGTAAAACAAAAATATCTTTATCCTCAGCTGCCGCTTCCATGACCTCATCCAGTACTTTCTGTCCTTCAGGATCATCGGCAGCTCCCCCTCCGGCCAGGACCAGCTGGCAGTCAATATACTTTTTTACCAGTTTATAGGCCTTGATCACGCCTACGGGATCTTTAAGATAATCAAAACGCGAGACCTGAGTGATCAAAGGCTTGTTTTTGTCTATATTGTATTTATTCAAAACCTGATCGATAAACCCGAGGTCCAGTTCCCGGTTCTTATCGCTTAAAGGATCTATGGAAGGAGAGATCAGTATCTGGGGTACGTTTACTTTTTTAGCAAAAGCCGAAGCGGAAAAAACACTGAGATTATATTTTTCCACGAATTTCTTCAAAAAAGCCCAGATATTTTTCTGAGGCCGGGAAAAATCCACGTGACACCTCCAGATCCATTTATTTTTAAGTCTGCGTTTCTGTCTGATCAGGCCTACCGGCTGAGGATCATGGACAAAGACTATCTCTCCCCATCTTTTGATCAGAGTTTCGTTGCGTCTGTTCACTTCCAGGAAATAAGCCAGATCATCTTTGCTCAGATCTACTTCGGAACCATGCAGGCCATTATGCATTTTTTTGGTTATTTCAAAAAAACGGGCATCTCCCTCCAGAACATCCCACCAGACATCCACACCCAGATCATTCATCAGCGGCACCATCATATTTAATATCTCCGCCACTCCTCCCCCGTAACGGGTAGTATTTATATTCTGGACAGAAACCCCGTTAAGCTGTCTGCCGATCAGATACAATTCATCTATGATCTGGTCACCGACGACATCACGGTAAGAATCAATTTTCTTCATGACCGAGCTCCTCTTTTATCAAAGCAATCAGTTTTTTCCTCAAGCCTTCCACAGTGAAAGTATAGGGATCAATACGGGAGATCCTGGCAGCCAATCGGTCATATCCCATATGGCGCAGCCAGAGAGAAAAATCATTATCCTGCTGTTTCAGACGCAGGCGCGCTTCAAAAATATGAAAATAAAGAGAATGTACTGTCACTTTTTCCAAACCGGAAAGAAATTGACGGAGATCGGAAGCTTTATAAGCTGTAGGAAGGACAAAGATCTTGGAAGCGATAAAATGGAACTCTTCTCCGGGAATGCAGTTGCGGATCTGCCGGCTATGCAGAAGATACTGTTCCAGTATTTCACAAAAGCAAAGGCGCAGACTTTCCAGATCCTGAAAGCTGACAACATCGACACTGGCCAGTTCTTCGCCCAGTTTTTTCAAGCCCAGTCTATACGTGACCCAGAAAGAAAAATCAGTCGAATATTCGGGAGAAAAATAAGTATGCTGTTCCAGATAACGGTGGCTGTGATGATAGATACTGGCTGCCGGTACTTTTTTCAGGCCCAGCCACAATTCTCTGACATTTTTTGCCGTACGTCCCAGAAGTTCTCTCTGGGTGATCCGGGTCGTAAATAAAAACTGCTTTTTATCCTCGGTTATCTCTGTCTTATCCATCTTTTACCTCTTGTTTCTAAGACGGTTTAATGATTTATTCGATACTTTTTTATTTTTTCAACCGGTCCGGCCATCTTTTTTTCTGCCGGTATCTTACTCTTTTTTAAAAATTTGAAAAGTATTTTTTTTATATTTTTTTCTGTCTACAAAGCAGCGGCATCAGAGATAATATCAGCGGTCCATTTCCAGATATTATTGCGACTTACTACAGACCGCATTTTCTTCATCCGAGAAGAGATCTCACCCCCGTCCATGGTCAAAGCCTGATAAAGGGCTGCTTTAATTTCCCGGACGGAAAAGGGATTAACCTGCAGACTGGTTTTAAGTTCCCGGACGGCTCCGGTAAAACGGCTCAGAACCAGCACACCCTGATCATCCCTGCGCGCGGAAACGAATTCTTTGGCTACCAGGTTCATCCCGTCATGAAGGGAAGTCACCAGACAGACATCAGCCAGACAGTAAAAAGCAAGCAGTTCCGAAAAAGAAAGATGCCTTTTCAGAAACAAAACCGGCTGCCATCTGCTGTTTCCGTACTTGTTATTGACCGTATCGATCATGTTTTTAATCCGATCGTTGAGCTTTCTGTATGCAGCGATGCGGATGCGGGAAATTTCCCCGATCTGGACAAATATTATTTTCTCTCTCAGCTCAGGATGATCTTCCAGAAGCAGGTCATAAGCCCTGATCCGTTCCGGTATCCCTTTGGTATAATCTATACGGTCAAGTCCGGCAATCAGCCTGTAATCAGCAAGAAAAAATTCTTTTTTTAAAGCTTCAGCCGCATATCTGACCTCAGGTCCTGAAGCGGATTTATCTATACCCGTGTAATCAACGCTTATCGGGTAAGACCGGACCAGGGTCGTATGTCCTGAGACAACCAGCGAAGCACTCTCCCGGCTGACTCTGCTTTCCAATTCATTGCTGACTGCCGCAAAAAAATTACGGCAGAAATCGGACAGATGAAAACCGATCAGGTCATTGGCCAGAAGTCCTTTCAACAGCTCCTGTTTCCAGGGAAATACCCGGAAAAGATCATAAGCCGGCCAGGGTATATGCCAGAAAAGCAATGTTTTTACTTCAGGCTTCAGCTCTTTCAAAAAAGAAGCAGCCAGGCTTAAATGATAATCCTGAAAAAAAACCAGGGCCCTCTCAGACCGTATTTCCTGATATACTGCTGCAGCGAATTTACGGTTTACTTTTTTATATATCTGCCAATGCCGGGCATCGAACAAAGGACGCACATAGACCTGATGCATCAGCGGCCACAAAGCCTGGTTAGCGAATCCCAGATAATACCCGGTTTCCTCCTCCCGGCTGAGCCTGACATACCTTAGTCTATACGCCGGATCATCAGGCGGCACCGCCACTTTATTGCTGTTTCCGGCTGCTTCCAGATCAGCTTCTCCTGAGGAAGAAGCCACCCATAATCCTTTTATCCGGCGCATCACCGGATCAAGGGCAGTGATAATACCTCCCGGACCGCGCTGCCACTGGACCTTCCCCTTTTTGTAAGTATAGATATACGGCTGACGGTTGGAAACAACTGTAAAAACAGTATCGGAAAGTTTTTCCCGGATAAGTTCCAGCAGAGATCTTTCATCCCATACTTTAAGCATAACCACCTCCTGTAGCAAAAGGCGGAATTATTCCTCAATTTTATTATACTGCGGGAATTATAGAGGGGGAAGATACCCGTGTACCGATGCAAAATTTAAAATGTAAAATGAAAAATATAAAATCCGGTTAGGTTTACGTAACTATATGTAATCTGAGCACTTCCATACGCAGAATTTCAAACATTCCCCATACGGAAATTTGGGGTAATCCTATTTTGCGCGATAGCGCAATCCCGACCACATCTACTTTTTACTTTTGCCTTTCACTCGCACGAAGGCTTTCACAGGAGAAACCAGTGCTCCTGGATGTCCGAAGAACACCTAAGAAGAATTCACCGGACATATTACTTTTGAAATTCGAACGGTCAAACTAATAGGACTTCGAATTCCATCCCGCTAAGCTGCGAAATAATTTTCGCTATTCAGGCTTCATCGGGATTCCTTTTTACTTGCCGCCTAAGGTAAAACCCTATACCCTATATTCTTACTATCGACTATCGACCATAGACCATCGGCTGTTTACCCCTGGTCTTCAGCGGCTGCTTCCAGCTTTTCCAGAAGCCGGTCAATATCTTCAAGTACTGTTCCCGGCAAAAGCTTAAGTATTTCTATCTCCCGTTTCAAAGATTTAAGTGTCGAGGTAAATCTTTTTACTGTTACCATCTGGTGCTTCAGCCGTTCTTCTTCAGGATCGACCTGTTTCCTTTCTTTGATAAGGGTAGTAAGTTCTTTTTTGACTTCTTTCCTGTCCTTGCCTTTAATGAAAAGGTCATTCTTGACTTTTTCGTATTCATCATCAGCAAGATTCTTTTTAGCTTTACGCAGCACTTCCACGTCTTCAAAACTGGGTGACGATTCCCCTCTTTCCGCCGTCTCAGTCTGCGGAGCAAGATATTTCGGTTCCTCTTCCTCCAGAAAACGGTAAGAACGGATCAGTTTCATGGCTGTATCTTTACGGATAAAAACTTCTTTAGCCACATAGTGGTCGAACAGCTCATAACCCCATTCTTTATAATACTTGTCTTTCCAGACCTGATACAGAGCCTGGGCCAGATTGCGCCAGGAAGATTTAAAATCATTGCGGCATTTTACGACTTTATCTCTGATCTGACCGGCATCCTCTACGATCTGACCGGTTTCATAGTTGATTATCTGATTATCCATGCTTATCCTTTCTTGCTTAACAGTATTTTTTTACGTGTAAGAGGTATTTTATCCAATTAATATTTTTTTTAAAGGCAAATTTTCACCTTTATTAAAAATCATCTTAAGCAGACCGAAACAGACAAAGATCAGGCTGTAATATCCGATAAGAAAAAATATGTTTATTTTCACCTTAACCGCAGACAAAGGCAGGCCTGCGCTGAAAAAAGCCAGCCTGATGCAGGCCCGGGCCAGAAAAGAAAGAAGCGTACCTGACCATAAAGCTAAAACAGGAGAAAAAGAAAACATGATAAAAATAAAATTTACGGCAATGACCGCTGTGAATAAAGGTATCATCAGAATATTACTGAATACAGTTAAAAAATGCATCTGTTCAAAATAATAAGCGGTCAGAGGGCTGATACCGATAAAAACACAAAAAGAAGAAAAGAAAATATTTTTTATCCAGACCAGGACCCCGGGCCCGGAAAAAAGTTTCAAGCCCCTGACCCTGTACCCCAGAAATATGGAAAGAACAGCCGAATAGGAAAGCTGAAATCCGGGGTTAGCCAGCCAAAGCGGATCAAAAAAAAGAAGGATCAGTCCGGACAGGCCCAGAGCATTGAAAGGCTGGGGTTTCCGCTTAAGCAGAAAAGTCAGGCCGAACACAGCACACATCAAAGCAGCCCGCAAATTTGCCGGCTGAGCCCCTACCAGAAAAGCATAAAAACCTACTCCCAGCAAAGCAATGATCAGACGGGGTCTGTATTTAACACGCAAAAATTTCAGCAGGCAAAAAAGCACTGCTGTAACCAGGCCCATATGCAGACCGCTGATAGCCAGAAGATGCATCAGACCTGCTTCCCTGAAACCGGCTCTGACCTCCGGCGGCAAAAACTCGCGTCTTCCCAGAAATACCGCAGCCATAAACCGGCCCGAAGTCTGATCGAGAAAATCCCGGTAAATCTTTTTCAGATAAAATGCAGTTTTTCCGGCCATTCGGTCAAACAAACCGTCCGGCAGCCTTTCCTGCCCGGCTTTTTTTCTGATCCATAACCTGCGGCAGATCCTGTTTTTCCAGAAATGAGAGGAAAAATTACCTTCAGACCGGTAAGTCGCAAGAAACTCTTTGTTTACCCGGGAATAATCATTTACCGCTGTTTTGCAGGATAAAGGCCTGCCCCGGGCAGTAATAATATCCGCGTAATATTTCTGACAGCGGTCATTTCTCAGGGGAATTGACCTGACCTTGAACACAAATTCGCCCTCTATCTTTTCTTTGGCAGAAGGGACCCGTTCTAAGGACGGCACGGTCCAGGCCCCTCCCAGAAAAATAAAAAACAGGACCAGAAAAATATCACTATAAAATATTTTTTTTCTGCAGAACCGGAAGGCAAAGATCAGGGAAACAAGGGACGCAGAAAAAAAAAGAAAAAAATTGCGGAAAAAATATCCCGCTGCAATACCAAAAGCAAAACTGATAAAAAAAATAAAATTAAGCACTTTAAAAACAGATCCGCTCTTTGATCAGAGCTGCTTTAGCCGGACCAATGCCCTTTACCCTGACCAGGTCTTCCGGGGAAGAAAACAGGCCCTGACTGTTCCGAAACTCTATGATCTCCAGTGCGGTTTTTTTACCGATTCCGGGCAAAAGTATCAATTCCTCCAGAGAAGCCTTATTGATATTAATCAGATTTAAAACAGGAGCAGAGACAGAAAGATCCTGCTCTTTTTCCCGGGGAGAAAAAGACAGGCCGCGCAAAAGCGCGCCGGACAGCAGTACTGCTCCCAGACAGAGCAGTACTCTGCGTTCATAATCGGTAAGAGGAAACATCGTCTACCTAACGACTATATTAAAGATCTTTCCTTTTACGTAAATAATTTTTTGCAAAGTTTTTCCCTGAAGCAGATCTTTGACCTTATCCAGAGCCAGAACGCGTTTTTCAATCTCGTCTTTGCTCCAGTCAGTGCGGATATTTATACGCTCGCGTAATTTACCGTTTAACAAAACCGGAAGTTCTATGGTTTCTTCTTTCAGATACTCATCTTTATACCTGGGCCAGAGAGTACGGAAAATAGAATCTTTATGGCCCAGAGCCTGATAAGCTTCTTCACAAAGATGCGGCGTAAAGGGAGCCAGAAGCAGAAATACGCTTTCCACCGCCTCTCGGAAAACCGGCCGGGAAACCGCTTTTTTATCCACTGCCTTGTAGATATAATTGACCAGCTCCATGATCTGGCTGATCGCGGTATTAAACTGAAAATTACCCTCCAGGTCTTCAGTGACTTCTTTGATCGCTGAATGCACTTTACGCAACAGGCCCTGTTCCTGATCCGAAGCTGTTTCCGCTTGAGCCTGATATTTTTCCAGCATATCCAGAAGGCGCATGACCCGGTTAAGAAATCTCCAACAACCCATTAACCCTTCATCCTGCCATTCGGCATCACGCTCCGGAGGTCCGATAAACAGCATATAAAGCCGCATCGTATCAGCCCCGTATTTTTCCAGAATATAATCAGGGGCCACGACATTGCCTTTGGACTTGGACATTTTAGCCCCGTCCTTTAAGATCATACCCTGAGTGAACAGACGTTTAAACGGTTCTTTAAAATCAACCAGTTTTTGGTCATAAAGAAATTTATTAATAAACCGGGAATACATCAAATGCAGGATAGCATGCTCCACCCCTCCGATATACTGATCCACGGGAAGCCAGCGGTTTACCTCTTCGCTGACAAAAGGAAGGTCCGGTCTGTCAGGAGAAATATAACGCAGATAATACCAGCTGGAATCCACAAATGTGTCCATAGTATCGGTTTCGCGTACAGCTTTGCCGCCGCATTCGGGACAAATCACATTTTTAAATTCATCGCAATAAGTAAGCGGGGATTGTCCTGTAGGCAGGAACTCAATGTTTTCGGGAAGCATAACCGGCAGATCTTTTTCCGGCACAGCAACTTCTCCGCACTTTTCGCAATAGATCACAGGTATCGGCGCGCCCCAGTAGCGCTGGCGTGATATCAGCCAGTCGCGCAGCTTGTAATTGACCCGGCGTTTACCGACATCTTTTTCTTGCATAGCATCGGCGATAGCTTCTTTGGCTTCAGCCGCACCCAGACCGTTGAATTTTCCGGAATTGACCAGTATCCCTTCTCCGGTAAAAGCCTCATTCAATTCCACAGTCTGAGGCAGGGAAGGGTCATGGATGACTTCTATGACCGGAAGATCATATTTACGGGCAAAATCAAAATCACGCGTATCATGAGCAGGCACACACATGATCGCTCCTGTACCGTATTCAGACAGTATATAATTAGCGATCCATACCGGGACCGGGTTTCCGGTCATAGGATTTACCGCATATACTCCGGTAAAAAAGCCTTCTTTATCATACTCATCTACCAGCCTGGCAGACATGGGCTGATTTTTCAGTTTTTTGACAAATACAGACATCTCTTCTTTTTCAGGGCTGGAAACAAGCAATTCCTCCACCAGAGGATGGTCCCAGCTCAAAGCAATAAAACTAGCCCCGAAGATAGTGTCTACTCTGGTAGTAAAACAATTCAAAAACTTATTACTGTCTTTAAGAGGGAACCGGATCTCCACCCCTTCCGACCTTCCGATCCAGTTATTCTGCATTAATTTTACTTTTTCCGGCCACTCACCGAGCAGGTCCAGATCTTCCAGCAGTTTTTCGGCATAATCGGTTATTTTAAAAAACCACTGATTAAGTTTTTTCTGCTCTACTTCAGTAGAACAGCGTTCACATTTGCCCTGGATCACCTGTTCATTGGCCAGAACTGTCTTGCAGGAAGAGCACCAATTGACCAAAGCTTCTTTTTTATAAGCCAGGCCCTGCTCATATAATTTAAGGAATATCCACTGAGTCCAGCGGTAATATTCGGGAGTACAGGTAGTAACTTCACGGTCCCAGTCATAACCGATACCCCAGGATTTCAACTGTTCCGTGATCCGTTTTATATTCTTAAAAGTCCATTCCCTGGGATGGATCTTTCTTTTAATGGCCTGATTCTCAGCCGGAAGGCCGAAAGCATCCCAGCCCATGGGACTGAGCACTTTCAAACCCTGCATGATCTTATACCTGGCCACAGCATCACCGATGACATAATTACGGGCATGTCCTACATGCAGCTCACTGGAAGGATAAGGAAACATCACCAGACAGTAATATTTATCTGCTGAGGCATCGGAAATATCGACGTTAAACAGCTTGATACTGTCCCAGTACTTCTGCCATTTCAGGTCAATCTCCTTGGTATACTTCATCGCGGTACAACCTCCTTATAATATTCATATTCCGGATATCGTCTTCATCACTGCTGCAGGGAGTCTCCAGGATAAACGGTATTTCCCGCAAAGCAGGATGATTGATCAAAAAGGAAAAACCCTGTTCTCCGATATATCCTTTGCCTATGTCCACATGCCTGTCTTTTTTGGACCCTAACTCGTCCTGAGTATCATTAAGATGGATAAGTTTCAGCCGGTCAATCCCTACCTGGCGGTCAATCTCTTCCACCAGCTGATCGACACCCTGTTTTGTATTTATGGGAAATCCCGCGCACCAGGCATGAGCCGTATCCAGACAGATCCCCAGTCTGGGATCGAAATCAAGTTCATTGAGTATATATCTGTGCTGAGCAAAATCATAGCCCAGCCAGGTCCCGGAACCTGAGGTGTTTTCCATTAAAATAGAAGTGTTTACTTCCGTAGTTTTCTTTAAAATACGGCGCAAAGCTTTGACCACCCGCTTTAAGCCCTGTTCCTCACTCGTTCCCTTATAACATCCGGTATGAGTAATAAAATAATCCGCACCCAGTTTATCGGCCTCGAACATATCCAGGATAAATTCTTTTACTGTGATCCAATACAAAAATTTTTTGGCAATAGCTATGTTCAAAGTATAGGGAGAATGTACGGCCAAAGGAGAAATGCCCGAATCTTTCAATGTGCGGGCAAAAACAGAAATCTCTTCCTTATCCATAGCGCCTTTTCGAAAAGTCCGGGGATTTCTGGCAAAAATCTGCATAGTATTGCAGCCGAGCCTTTTTGCTCTTTCAATCGAATAATACAGTTTATCCGCGCTTGAGGCTTGTACTCCTAATTTCAACAATCTGACACCTGTGATCTTTTTAAATCGAAGAAAAAACAGATCTGACCGAAACCGGAAGCCAGTTTTTGAAAATGATCCGGTTCAGGCTGGAACTAAAAATAATACTTTTACCCTCTCTGCAGAAAAAAAAATGCCGAGGGCGGGAATCGAACCCGCATGAAGTTGCCCTCACCGGTTTTTGAGACCGGCGCGTCTGCCTGTTCCGCCACCTCGGCATATATTATCATTTTTCGGCCAGGTCCTGATAAGGCAAGACCAGGCTGCTGCTCTGAAAAAGTATTCTTAACTATAGCATTAGCCTTTTTCTTTGTCAATTGACAATTTGCATCGGGCATGATACTATTATTCATCGTAAGGCCTGATTCTTGTAATTAACAGGATCAGTATTATAATATAGAACAAATCTTCGGGGCTGTAGCTCAGCTGGGAGAGCATTACGCTGGCAGCGTAAGGGTCAGGGGTTCGAATCCCCTCAGCTCCACCAAAGAAAAAACGTCCATCTGCCGTAAGGCGGATGGATTTTTTTTTAATCTTAAGAGTTTAATCCCGGTAAGCGTTGATCCCGGACTTTATTATTTATAAATATAATAGAAAATTTAGTTTACAATAAGGTCCGGATAAATTACAATAATCATTATGGTTCGTCAGTGGCTGAAAGCATTTACGGATCTGCTGTTCCCCCGGACATGCTTCAGCTGCAACAAAAAGATAAACAGCTCGATTCTCTGCAGAGAATGTTTTGAAAAAATAATATTTATTAATCCGCCGATCTGTTCTTTAAAAAATAAAGAAAAGGGTAAATATCTATCTTTTGACAGTTTGGTCAGCATTACCCTGTACCGGGAACCGATAGTGTCGTTACTGCACCTGTATAAATACCGGCATTATGCTTTTCTTAAAGATTTTTTTTCCGCTCTGATGATAGAGCATCTGGACCGCTGGGGCTTTACCCTCGATCATTTTGACTGTCTCACGGCTGTACCGGCTCATTTCCTGCGCCGCAGGGACAGAGAATACAGCCAGACCGGCCTTCTGGCCGAAAATCTGGCAAAAAAAACAGGTATTACGCTGAAAAGCGATTTACTCAGCTGCCATCGGGCTTTTCCCTCTCAAACCGGAGTGAAAATGTCTCAAAGGCGGCAAAATGTAAAAGGGGTGTTTTCTATTAATCGATCACCGAAGGATTTAAACATTCTGCTTCTTGATGACGTCTTCACCACCGGATCAACTCTTTCGGAATGCAGTGCAGTACTGAAAAAACACGGTGCAGCCGGAGTAACTGCTCTTACTTTAGCTAAAGCCTTATGAAACTTTTACGTAATTATATCCTCAAGGATTTTTTTTCGTCTTTTATCTTCGCCCTCCTGTCCATAACCATGGTCATGGTCATGGGCAATCTGATCAAATTTTCGGATATGGTCATCCGTAAGGGAGTTCCGGTACTCGATGCGCTGAAAGTCTTTATTTACCTGACCCCCTATCTTCTGGGCTTCACCATACCTCTGGCTCTGCTGTTAGGAGTACTGCTCTGTTTAGGCCGGCTGATCTCCGACAATGAACTGGTAGCCATAAACATGGCCGGGATATCTCTGCGTAAAATACTCAATATTTTTCTCATCCTGGGAGTGATCTTCTCTTTATTTATCTTTGCTCTCAATGATAAGATAATTCCCCACTTTCATTATAATTACCGTTCTCAGCTTAAGAACCTGTCTTCCAAAAACATCAGCGCCATTATCGAACCCGGCGTATTCATGGAACAATTCGAAAACTTTATCCTTTACGTGGAAGAGGTGGACGGCAACAGGCTGAAAAATGTCTTTATTTACGAAGTAAACGAAAACGAGCTCAGTCAGGTAACTTTTGCTAAATCAGGAGAATTCGTTGTCGATGACAGCATAATTAAAATGAAACTGGTCAACGGGTTCCGTGACGAACTCAGTACTGCCGAAAAAAAAGAACTGTATCGTCTTAATTACAAGGTACTTTTTATCGATGTGCCTCTGCAGAACAAAAAAAGAAAAATCATCGAAAAAAAATCTTCGGACATGAGCATCTCCGAACTGAAAGAAAAAAGGGCCCATCTGGAAAGCTTTAACATCCCTTCCCGGGAACTGCTCCAGGAAATACACAAGCGGATAAGCTTTTCTTTCTCCCCGATTACTTTGATCTTCCTGGCTTTCGGTATTTCCACTATTGTCCGGCACAGAGAAAAATCGATCAATTTCGGTATCGCCGCGGTCTGTGCTCTTTTTTATTATCTGCTTTTCCTTTTGGGAGAATTTACTGTAGAATCAGGCTATGTAATACCCTCTCTGGGTATGTGGCTGCCCAATATTATCGGTATTCTGATCGGTTTTTATCTAATACGCAATGTCCATTTTAAATAATTACATCGTTTCCCGCATCCTGAAAAGTTATCTGTCGATACTGATAACTTTGCTTAGTCTTTATGTGATCTCGGACATGATCTTTAATTTCGGAGATTATCTTAAGCATGCCATGCCGTTCACCTCTATCGCCCTCATGTACCTTTACTCTCTGCCCCAGATCTTTCTGCTTTTATCCCCCTTTTGTCTGCTGATCAGTGTAGTTTATTGTTTCGCGGATTTAAATAAAAATAATGAAATACTCGGCATCCGCACCCTGGGCTTCAGCATGTTCAGACTTTCTCTGCCGGCACTGATCTGCGCGCTGCTGCTTTCGGTAGCGGCTTTTACCGTACAGGAAAAAATGTTTTATTCCTCTCAGAAAAAAGTTTCTCAGATCAAAACAGAATTCATTACCGACAAAGAACCTTTATCAGCCAAGGTCATGAACAATGTGGCTTTCCGCCACGGCAACCTGGTTTTGTTTATTTCCCGATTCATACCCAGGGAACAGACCCTGTCCGATGTAATAATTTTTAAGATCGATCAGGAAGGCAATATCACGGAAAAACTTTTTTCCAAAAGTATTATCTATATTCAGGGCACCTGGATCGCACTTGACCTCACTGCCTATACCCTGGACGAAGAAGGCAAATTCGTAGACCGGCCTTACTTTTTTACGGACAAGGAGATCAAACTGGACATAACTCCCCGCGACCTGGCAGTACACAGAACAGTCTACAGCGGTTTCCCCACAGCTAAAGATCTGATCAAAGAGATACAACGCATGAAAAAAGCCCGGGTTTCCCAGGTAATGACCAGCCTGATAGTAGACCTGCACAGGCACGCAGCAGAACCTCTGGCCCATTTTTTTCTGGTCATCGGAGTGCTGCCTTTTGCCCTGGAGATCAAAAAAAGAAAAGCCGGAGTTACTTCCCTGGCCACAGGCTTTATCTTCGGTTTTATTTACTTCTTCATTTTCAACACTTCCATAGCCTTAGGCAAAGCAGAAACCATCATCCCCTGGCTCAGCGCCTGGGTCGCTCCTCTCTTTTTTCTGGTCATCGGTGTCAGCGCGCCCCGGTTCATGCGATAAAATCTGAGATAAACACAGATAAAGATATGATGAACACAGATAAAAAATGTCTAATTAACCTAATTACTAATTTCTAAAAACGCAAATTCCACTAATGACAGGAAACACTGATTTTCGCTAATTAAATACATTATCTTTCCGGGCGCAGGCAGGCGGCGCCCCTACGATTATTTTATCTTTATCTTATACGGGCAAACACAGGAACCTGTCCCGAATGAAGCATCGGGGTAGTCTATAGCTAATAATAAAAATATGGATATAGCGCACCTGCTCCATATGGAGCTTCAGGGCCTGACCTTTTTTAAAATATAAAAAATTTGTATAAATTATTCTTTAAAAGGGCGGACGCAAGGCCCGCCCCTACAGGATTATGTCTAATCGTTCTTGATATTTTATTTTTATCTGATTCGGGCAGACGCAGTCTGCCCCTACATGTGACTTGTGACCTGTGACTTGTCACTTTTGTTATTTATAAATCCTGGGGATCTGGGAGGAAAGTCCGGTCACTATTTCATACGGTATAGTGCCTGACCAAAAAGCAAGGTCTTCGGCTGTGATGCGGGATTTTTTCCCTGATCCGATAAGAGTTACAGGCTCGCCCTTTTTAACCGCTAAACTGCCCGTTTCAGCCATAATATGGTCCATACAGACCCTGCCTCTGACTTTACAGGGTTTATCTTTGATAATGACCCTGGCTTTTTCTGCACAGGACCAGGGATATCCGTCAGCATAACCGGCGGCGATAGTTACAATTTCAGTGTTTTTCCCGGCAACATGGGTACGTCCGTAACCTATGCTCCTGCCTTTAAAAACTGTTTTGACAAATACTACTTTTGATTTAAGGCTGAGCACAGGTTTTAACGGCAGATCGATCCTGGGATAAGGATGTATGCCGTAAAGGACCAGGCCCGGTCTGACCAGGTTAAAATGAGCTTCTCTGAATCTGGCTAAAGCAGCGCTGTTGGCGCAATGACGGTAAACAAAACCTATTTTTTTGGTTTCCAGCAGGGAAAGAAGACGATTAAATACTCTGATCTGATGTCTGGTAAACGAAACATCTGTATCAGCCGAAGGGAAATGAGTAAAAATACCCTCCAGAGAAAGGTTTTTCAAACCGGCTATTTTTTCCACTTCTTTTTCCGCATCCTGATGCCAGATACCGACCCGGCCCATGCCTGTATCGATCTTAATATGCACAGGCACGATCAGATTGCGTTTTCTGGCCGCACGGTCCAGAGCCCGGGCAAAATCAAAATCAGTTACAGCCGGTCTTACTTTAAAATCAATAACTCTTTCCGCCAATTCCGGCAAAAGAGAAGTCAGCACCAGAAGTCTGGAATCGATCCGGTTATCGCGCAAAACCGCCGCTTCTTCCAGACTGCCCAGAGCAAAAAAATCCACACCCAGAGAAGACAGAGCCTGAGCTACATTAACCAGGCCGTGCCCGTAGGCATCCTGCTTGACTGTGGCCATGATCTCGGCCCCGGTATTTTTTTTGACAGCCTGAAAATTATTTTTGATATTTTTCAGATCGATCTCGATCCATAAAGGTCTATACATTACGCACCTGACAATTTTCCGGATAAATATAAAGCGGTTCCATGTTCGGGGTAAATACCCGTTTCTTTTTATTATAAACCATAGGCATCTCAGCTAAAAGAGGCATTATCAGCGGCCAGACCTGTTTTTCATAAAATCTCAGGTCCGGATTTAAAGCCAGGGCTTTATCGCGCAGATGCAGATCATAACTGACAAAAACATATTCCTCTTTTCCGGAGACAAACTCAGACAAAGGACAAAGCTGCTCCCTGCCTTCCTTGATCAGACTTTTCTGCCTGACCAGAAAAGTGACCCCGTAAATAAGATTGCGTCTGGCATCGGCAATAACCGCAATTTTAGAGAAGCGTTCTTTGACCTGTAAAGCCATGGAATCAAAACTGCTTCTCCCCTTTACAGTCAGACCCAAAGCACAGTGCCAGCCTTTGGCCAGACTGTAGGCGATACGCAGTCCGGTAAAAGAACCGGGACCGGCACCGACCAGCACTGCTTCGCAATCATTTAAGCTCAGAGAATATTTTTTAAAAAGCCGGCTGCATAAAACCGGCATCTGCGAGGCTCCTCTTTCGATTTTCTTCTTAAAAGAAAAAATAAACTTATCCCTACGCAGAGCAGCCAGAGATATCATGTCAGTAGAACTTTCCATTCCCAAAAAGATCTTATCTTTCATCTTCAGCCAGCTCCTGCTCTTTATTTTCGATTATTATTCGCCGTGACTCCGGCCCCAGATAATCGATATTCACTTTTATAAATTCCGGGACCAGACCGTCGATCTTTTCCGCCCATTCGATCAAAGAAATCCCACGGGGCGAATGAATATAATCTTCATATCCCATCTGGAACAGCTCTTCCCCGCACTGGATACGGTAAAGGTCAAGGTGAAATACAGTATTAAGTTTACTTTTATATTCCCGGACCAGAGTAAAAGTCGGGCTGCGCACTTCATCCGGGGGAAACCCCATAGCCTCCAGTATTCCTTTGACAAAAACGGTCTTTCCCGCACCGAGATTTCCCTGAAGCAAAACCACGTCCCCGGTTTTGAGTTTTTTGGCCAGAGCAGCAGCAGCCAGCCTGGTCTCCTCTGCCGAATTAGTAATGATCTCCTGTTTCATTTTCTATTAATATAAACGCTAATTCACGCGAATACCAGAGAACGCGGATTTTCGCGAATTTCATTAAATTATCTTAAAGGGCGGGGGCAAGCTCCCGAAGCTACGTCCGGGACAGGCGCCGCCCCTACGACTACTTATTTATTTTCAAAGGAACGGGCAGGCCCGTTCCCTACAGGACTAGATATCTTTTTTCTTTCTTTTCGACCTATTGAATTCAACATTCAAAATTTATCATTCATAATTTATAATTCCGCGAAGCGGAGCCGTAACCCTGACCGTATGCCGTTACGGGCATCGTCCTTCGATTCCCTTCGATGATACTCAGGACAGGTCACTCAGGACTACCCTGAGCAACTTGTGCTGAGCTATGTCGAAGCAAGGTCGAATGGGTCGTAACCGTTAACCGTATGTCCGGTTGTCTCTTCCCCGGTATTCTTCTGACATCCGGGAGCCCGTTTCTCTTCCCTGAAAGTCTTCGGGCGAGTGAAGTCACAAGTCACAAGTCTATTATACGGCCATCGAAAGTAAATCCCTACCCCCTATATTCTTACCATCGGCTATAGACTATAGACCATCGACTACTTCCGCCGCAGGCGGCACGCTAAACGCTGTCTTCAAAAGTGAGTATATCCTCTGGCATCAAGAAAATCTTCTTTGCCTTTTTTTATGATCTTACACCCGAATGATTTTTTCCTGATCTCCCCGACCAGAAAATATTTTTTCTCTAAACGCCGGATATCTTCTTTTTTGTCTACTGTAAACAAAAGTTCATAATCCTCACCCCGAAACATATCGTTTTTACCTCTGGTCAAAGGCAGATCATCTCCATAGATCAAAGCCCCTTTTCCGCTCTGTCTTAAAACCCGGGTCAGATCAAGACTGAATCCGTCGGAAATATCGATCATGGAATTAATTTTAAACCTGCGTTTCAGACGCTGCACTTCTTTGACCCTCAGTTCGAAGATCTGATCAAAACGCAGTTTACCCAGAGGCCCGGTAATAAAAATATGATCCCCTTCCCGGGCTGTACTGCGCAGCAGAGGATGCTCTGTCTCCCCCACTACCCAGACATCCATAAACAAAGTTTTCCCCCTGGCTGTATCCCCTCCCACCAGAGAGACCTTATATTTGCGGCAGTATTCCTCTATCCCGGAAAAAATAGCTTTCATGTTCTTAAGGGAAAAAGAAGCAGGCAAAGCACAGGACAGGCCGAGGTATTTAGGGATGCCTCCGCAGGCCACTATATCGGACATGGCCCTGGCTGCTGCTCTGCGTCCGATATCAGTCATACTCATCTTTCCTACCTTAAAATGAACATTTTCAATAAACATATCACTGGTGAACAGCAAAAATACTCCTTTATGCCTGATCACCGCGCAGTCATCGCCGATAGGGGCAAAAACTTCCCTGCTGCTTTTTGTTTTTTTTCTTAAAAATTCGATCCATTCCAGTTCAGTCATAATGCGCTCCGCTTGCGCTCCCGCGCAAGTCACAAGTTACACGTAGGGGCGGGTCTTGCGCCCGCCCTTTTATTTATTTTAACCATTTAATATCGAAAATCTATTTTTTCAAAATCTTCTTGATATTCTTTTTAAAGGGAGGCTTGATAACTCCTTTATCGGTTATGATCGCTGAGATCAGTTTATACGGAGTCACATCAAACGCAGGGTTATACACTTTTACCCTGCGGGGAGATATCTCTGATCTGCCCATGATCTTTTTGATCTCTTCAGGATCACGTTCCTCTATCGGTATATTTTTTCCCGAAACCAGGCTCAGATCAAAAGTAGAAAAAGGAGCAGCCACATAAAAAGGTATTTTATGATAAGCAGCATTTACTGCCAGGGAATATGTACCGATCTTATTGGCCGCATCTCCGTTCGCAGCAATGCGGTCTGCACCCACGATCACCTTATCCACTTTGCCTTCGGCCATTAGTACAGCAGCCATATTGTCACAGATCAACGTGACAGGAACACGGTTTTTCATCAATTCCCAGCAGGTCAGACGGGCCCCCTGCAGCAACGGCCTGGTCTCATCAGCATAAACTCTGATATTTTTATATTTTTCGGCCGCTGCATAAATAACCGCCAGAGCAGTCCCGTTTCCGGCAGTAGCCAGAAACCCGGCATTACAGTGGGTCAATATCCTATCCTGCCCATCGATCAAAGCCAGTCCCTTCTCAGCTATCCGAAAACAAAGCTGCTCATCTTCTTTTTCTATAAACCGGGCTTCCCTGAGAATAGTCTGCTTTATCACCGCTACCGGTCTGTCCGCCCGGGCATAGACTTTTTCTCTTATCCGGGAAAGGGCCCAGGAAAGATTTACTGCCGTCGGTCTGGTACTGTTTAAAATTTCAGCTGTCTTTTCAAAAGTCTTTAAAAAAACCGTTTTATCTTTTTCCGGTTTATCCTTTAAAGTCACATAAAGAGCATAAGCGGAAAAAACACCGATCAAAGGTGCTCCCCGCACTTTTAAAGTCTTGACCGCTTTCACTGCCGAGGCCAAAGTCAGACATTCTTTCCATTCCTCTTTAAGGGGAAGCAAAGTCTGGTCCAGATAAAACAATCTTTTATTTTTAAATTTAATCGCTTTCATATTTATTATTCTGAATTAATGATTAACACTGATAAATTTATGATAAACACTGATGTCATATTTATTTTATGGTGCTTAGTTCTCTGACTTGTAACCTGTAACAGGTCAATTGATTTATCTGTGTTCATCAGTATCTTTCATCTGTGTTTATCTCTTTTAACATTTATACTTATATCTTAAACACTTTGCCTGCATTTTCCAGTATCTTTTGTTTCAGCTCAGGTAAAGGGATATTTTTAGTTTCAGCAGTAAAAAGATAGACTTTTTCCACATCCAGAGGAGTGGAATTATCGCCTTTTATCCGCATATAAGGAGAATCCGTTTCCAGGACCATATTCTCTTCCGGCACATAAGCCAATAAACGCCTGCTCTGGGCATTCTTTCTCAGCACATTCAAAGAAAAAGAAAACATACCGTTTTTAGCCAGAACTCTGTCGGCAAAGGCTTCATCCTGGGAAAAACAATGAAACATTATTTTCTGATAATCATCATAATATTCATCCAGAACATCCAAAATCATCTGTGAATCCAGACGGTTATGCAGGACCAGAGGCAGGTTTTGTGCTAAAGCCATCTCAATAAACTGTCTGAACACTTCTGCCTGTCTGTCCAGAGAAAAAGGAGCTTTGCAATCAAGCCCTATTTCACCGATAGCCGCGATTCTTTTATGTTCTTTAATCCAGGACCGGTAAATATCAATGGTATCGGGACTGAACTGATCAAGGCTGTAAGGATGAAATCCCAGGCAGGAAAAAACCTGATCTGTTTCAGAGGAAAGACTCAGAGATTTTCGGCTGGAATCGATATCTATGCTGGAATCAAAACATAACAATTCTTTCCCGGCCCGGGCCAAAACCGCCCGGCGCTGGTCAGAAGATAATGAATTTAAATGACAATGAGTATCAACTAACATCAATACGGGGAAACAGCGGTACTTCTTTAGCTGTGGAAAAAGATCCTTTACTCCAGTCTGTATCTTTAAAGGAAAGCTGGTCTAAAGCTTGGTCCCGGCCCAGCTGGCGCAGGATCGAAGCTGCGGTTTTGGGCATAACCGGAGTAATATATACAGATACTATGCGTATCCCTTCCAGCAAAGAACGCATAAACCAGGAAAGTTCGTCGATCTTTTTTTCCTTCCACAAAACCCAGGGTTTGCTGTCTTCTATGAATTTATTCATGGTTTTAATAAATTCCCAGACTTTATCCAGAGCCTGCGCAAAACAAAGCTTTTCCATCTCTTTAATATACTGAGTTAACAAATTCTGCGAAAACGGCATGAATTCAGCGGGTATATCTTCATTTTCTGATTCTACCCTGCCCTGAAAATATTTTTCAGCCATATTCAAAACCCGGAAAACCAGATTGCCCAGGTCATTGGCCAGATCGGCATTGATCCGGCTGATCAGAAGGGAACGGGAAAAATTACCGTCCTGACCGAACGGAACTTCACGCAAAAGAAAATAACGCAAAGCATCTACTCCGAATTCCCGGCACAAAGCAATAGGATCTACGATATTGCCTCTTGATTTAGACATCTTTTCATCTTTGATCAGCCACCAGCCGTGAGCACAGATCAGACGGGGCGGCTCCAGGCCCAGGGCATGAAGCATTATCGGCCAGAACACAGCATGATGCCGGATAATATCCTTGGCCATAAAATGAATATCCGCCGGCCACCATTTGTCCATACTGCTCTCATCCAGAGAATAACCGAGAGCACTGATATAATTAAGCAAAGCGTCAAACCAGACATAAATAATATAGGAATCGTCAAAAGGAAGCTCTATGCCCCAGTTTACCCTTTCTTTAGGCCGGGAAATACAAAGATCTTCCAGAGTATTATTTTCCAGAAAACCCATTACTTCGTTATAACGCATCCTGGGAAAAACCGCGCCCGGATTTTTCTTAAGATATTCCTTGAGCCAATGCTCATATTTGGACATCTTAAAAAAATAATTAGTTTCCTCCACTTCTTCCAGAGCCCGGCCGCAATCAGGACATTTGCCTTCTGCTTCTTTTGCCTGAGATTCGCTGAAAAAAGATTCACAGGACAGGCAATAAAGCATCTTATAACCTGACTTGTAAATATCGCCCTGATCATATAATTTCTGCACGGCATTCTTTACTGTCTGCACATGCGCTTTGTCAGTAGTGCGGATAAAATGATCATACTCCACTTCCAGATCCTGCCAGAGCTTTTTAAAATTACCTACAATAAAATCAATAAATTCAGCCGGTTCCTGGCCCCGGTCTTTAGCCGCGGTAAATATTTTTTCTCCGTGCTCATCAGTGCCGGTCAGGAAAAAAACTTCTTCTCCCCGCAAACGGCAAAAACGGGCAAAACTGTCGGCACAAACAGTGGTATAGGCATGTCCGATATGAGGCAGACCGTTTACATAATAAAGGGGAGTAGTGATGTAGCGCTTAGTCATTCTTCTGATACGATACTTTTTCTATGCACCCGTCTTCCAGGGCAGCAAAGATCTGTCGTTTCAGCACATTGACTGCAATGACTTTACCTTTGCCCCGGGGTGTCTGTACGGTCTGGCCTTCTTTAGGCAGTCCTTTGGCAAGTTCTTTATAATTTTTATACTCATAAAAAAGACAGCACATCAGTCTGCCGCAGATACCGGATATTTTGGAAGGATTTAAAGGTAAGCGCTGAGCTTTGGCCATCTTAATGCTTACCGGTTCAAAATTTTTCAAAAAACTGACACAGCAGAGAGGTCTGCCGCAGGGCCCGACCCCGCCGAATATCCTGGCCTCGTCTCTGACCCCGATCTGACGCATCTCGATCCTGATCTTGAATATCTTAGCCAGATCTTTAACCAATTCGCGGAAATCTATCCTTCCTTCAGAAGTAAAATAAAAAATTATCTTTTTACGGTCAAAAGAATATTCACTTTCTACCAGCTTCATGTCCAGTTTATGTTCTCTGACCTTACGGCTGCAGATCTGCAAAGCATCCTTAGCCTGTTTCTCGTTATCCTTGATCTGTTTTACATCCGCCTCACTCATGGGACGGACAATAGTCTTGTATTTCAATTTTTTTTCTTCATTCACGATTTCCAATACCTCTCCGTAATCTATTCCGCGGTCGCCTTCGACAATCACCATTTCCCCGGCCTGAAGCTCATCAGTAGCGATAAAACCCGAGATATTACCCGCTTCTCTTAAACGGACCATTGCTACTCTCATAACAGACACCGCCTTTACCCTTTTGAAATTAAGGCTGCTATAAATCTACTCCAGCCGGAGGACTCAATGCCTTATCTGGCAGGCTACACGCATCAAATTTGCGGCTAAATTAAGGTTTATAGTATCCAGATTATTATATAATTCCAGGGCCCTCTCCAGTCTGTACTGCAGATCGGCACAATCCGGGCCCGGATGAGAAATTATCTCACAACTGGCAGGCTCAAGCAACTTATTTTTGTCCTGAGTCAGCTGATCTACCAAGCTATCCCTAAGATATACAATCAGATCCATAAAAAAATCCGCGGCTTTAGGCCTTTCTTTGAAACTCAGCTGTTTTTGAGAAAAAAAATCAGATAAAAGAGCCTGTTTTTTAAATTTATACTGCTCTTTTAAAGGAAAATAAAGCTTACAGCAGCGGGAAAGGATAGTAGGCAGTATCGTATCCAGCCTGTCAGCCAGAACAATGATCAAAGCCCGGCCCGGCGGCTCCTCCAGAGTCTTTAAAAAAGCATTGGCTGCTTCATCGCGCATAGTATGGGCCCGGTTAATGATCAGCACTTTTTTGTCCAGGCGTACCGGACTTAAAGAAACAAACTTCTGTGCCTCCCGGATATGTTCTATCTTTACATTTGTCTCAGGTTCAACAAACATTATGTCTGCACAGACAGGTTTATCCGCTTCCCGGCAAATATCGCAGGAATTGCAGAAAATTTCTTTATAAGGACAATTCACCAGTTTCGCTACTTTTCTGCTGAATCCGGCCAGATCACGGCCGACAAACAAATAAGCCGGAGCAATACGCCCGTTTTGTTTTAAAAAGCTGAAATATTCTATTATTTGCGGATAATCTTCCATTGCTTAAGATATTTTTCCATTGTTTCAGCCACCAGGCCGAAAATACTGTCCAGATCAGTATCAGCAGGTATCACCTTGATCCGGCCCGGCTCTTTCTCAGCCAGAGAAGCAAAACCTTTTTTAAGCCGGTTATGAAAAGAATAAGGTCTGCTCTCGATCCTGTCTTTGGAACTGATCCGGGACAAAGATCTTTTCACCTGGCTTTCCAGAAGTATGGTCAGATCAGGCACAACCCCCAGACTGAAATTTCTGGCTGCCGGTTCAGCCTCAGCCAGGCCCAGGCCATACCCCTGATAAGCGATAGTCGAATCATAAAACCGGTCACAGATAACCACTTGATATTTCGCAAAAGCAGGCTGAAGTTTTTCTTCGATCAGCTGAGTCCGGGCTGCCAGATAAAGCAGTAATTCCGTATACGCGGAAATTTTATTTTTATTAGCCAGCAGGATGTCCCTGATCATTTCTCCGGTCCGGGTAGATCCGGGGTCACGGAATACTTTGACCGATATTTTTTTCCGTTTAAAATACTTTTGCAAAAAAGCAATGACACTGCTTTTACCGCTGCCTTCCAGGCCTTCTACTGTAATGAACACCGCTTTTTTCTTCACTATTTAATCCTCCAGGAAGAGGTGCCGTCACGGTTATCTTCAATGATAATACCGGCTGCTTCCAGTTCAGCCCGGATTGCGTCAGCCCGGGCATAATCCTTATTCTTTTTGCTTTCCAGACGCAGGCGCAGCCTGGCTTCGATCTCTTTTGGCGAAAGCCCGGACGATTTTTCCCGTAAAAAAGATAATCCTAAAAGACCGGTCAATTCCTTTAACTCATTTAAAACTGCGGCCAGAAGAGAGGCCGGAACATCACTCTGTATCAGTTTATTGCTTTCATTGACCATCTCAAATACTGCCGAAAGAGCCCGGGCAGTATTAAAATCATCGTCCATAAAACTTAGAAACTGTTCTTTTATTTTTTTAAGCTTATCCGGTAAATCATCCGAAAATGATTCTGCCCCGGAAGCTCCGGAAAAAAGCTTACGCATGGCCAGATCGATCCGGTCATAAGCTTTTTTAGCCTCCTCCATCTTTTCCCAGGAAAAATCAACAGTACTGCCGTAATGGGCCTGAAGATAAAACAGCTTAAGTATGTCGGGAGGATATTTTTTTACGATCTCTTTAATGGTCACGAAATTCTTAAGTGATTTGGACATTTTCTGTTTGTTGATGGAAAGCAGACCGTGATGGATCCAGAACCTGGCAAAAGGTTTTCCGGTCAAAGCCTCGGACTGGGTCAATTCATTTTCATGATGGGGAAAAACCAGGTCACGGCCCCCTCCGTGTATATCCAGAGTATCTGCGGCAAGATACTTGCGGCTCATGACCGAACATTCAATATGCCAGCCCGGTCTGCCCCTGCCCCAGGGACTGGGCCAGGACGGCTCATCCGGTTTAACTTTTTTCCATAAAGCAAAATCCAGAGGGTCCTCTTTTTCCGGATCGGAATCAATACGCACCGAAACCAGAAGATCATCTATTTTCTTGCCTGACAATTTCCCGTAAGCTTTAAATTTCCGCAAAGAAAAATAAACACTGCCTCTTTTTTCATAAGCATATCCTTTATCGATAAGCTGTTCAATATATTCTACTATTTCTTTTATATTGTCAGTAGCTTTCGGTTCGATATCAGCGGGACTAAGCTCCATCAGCTTAAGATCTTCATAATAGCTGTCAATATAAGTCTTGCGCACTTTTTCAAAAGCCTCTTCCAGAGTCAGGCCCTGCTTCTCAGCCCAGGTCCGGGCCTTATTAATGATCTTATCGTCGACATCTGTGATATTGCGCACAAACCTGACTTTATACCCGCGGAAAACCAGATAATTCCTGATCAATTCAAACAAATATAAAGACCGGGCATGTCCGATATGGCAATCGTCATAAACAGTGACTCCGCAGGCATAAAGATTCACTTTCGGCGGATCAAGAGGAATAAACTCTTCTTTTTTCCCGGTCAAAGTATTCTGTATTTTTATCATTACTCTTTCCTTTTTAACAGCCGTAAGTCTTAAGTCATAAGTCCTAAGCAAATCCAAGGGGACTTTCTGGTATTTGATTCACATTAGCTTAAGACTTATAGCTTACGACTTAGGACTATTCCTTAGTTTATCTTCTTCTTCAAAAGTACTACTGCCATACAGGCAATAGCATCTTTTCCGCCCAGGATATCCAGACCTTCTTTGGATTTGATCTTAACATTTACCTCGGAACAGGCAAAAATCTTTTTCAAAGACTCTGTCATTGCTGCTTTATACCTGACCAGTCTGGGCTGCTCGGCAATTATGGTCAGATCTATATTTACCGCGGTAAATTTTTTTTCCGTCTTTTCCCTGACTTCTTCGGCAATGACCAGACTGGATAAGCCTTTACTGCTTTTCTCTTCAGGAGGAAAAAGATCACCGATATCGCCCAGGCCGCAAGCTCCGCAAAAAGCATCGCAGACCGCATGCAGCACCAGATCACCGTCAGACACAGCTTCCAGAGAAAAAGGGCAATCAATGACCACTCCGGCCAGGATCAGATCTCTTCCCCTGTCCTGAGAAAACCTGTGCACATCAAACCCGGAACCTATTCTGTAATCATTCATCCTTAATAAAATCCGGTTACGTTTAACGGTTACGAAGCCCGTATCGTTTAACGTTTAATGGTTACGGCAGAATAATATAAATTAAAACTTGTCACCTTTTATTAGCGTAAATCCGCGTTCTCTGGCATTCGCGTTAATTCACGCTTTAGACATTTTATTTATCTGTGTTCATCATATCCTTATCTGTGTTTATCTCTTTTTAAAAGTAATTCTGCCAGCTTCAGATCTTCAGGATAAGT
>Ga0272442_10000736_pt1 | contig 51288 bp, 28 predicted proteins | sample SSMForm2O_FD_200262 | JGI IMG/M metagenome (GOLD analysis project Ga0272442, IMG submission 200262) | Marine sediment archaeal communities from Little Sippewissett salt marsh, Falmouth, MA, United States - SSM-Form-2O | ecosystem: Environmental > Aquatic > Marine > Wetlands > Sediment ... | reverse complement strand
TCGGTGTTCAGGGAGAAATAAAACATCCGCCTGCAAGGGAAAAGGATCCCTATAATCCAGGTGATCATTATCAAGCTTCCAAAGTAGATGGAGAATTACTGGTATTGCAATATATCCAAGATAAAAACCTTCCGGCAGTGATATTCAGACCGGTGGGCATTCACGGTCCGGGGGATACCCGGTTCCTGAAATTTTTCCGATATATTCAAAATGGAAAATTTCATATGTTTGGATCGGGACGTATCCTGTACCATCTCACCTATATTGATGACTTGGTTGAAGGCATTTTACTTTGTGGCACAGTTCATGGTATTGAAGGGGAAATCTTCACTCTTGGAGGGGCAGGCAATACGACTTTGAACGATTTTGTTGGAACAATTGCAAAAATTTTAAATAAGCCTATTCCAAAAATACATTATCCGGTTTGGCCACTCTGGATAGCCGGGGCTGTCTGTGAGGTCATCTGTCGTCCCCTTCGGATTCATCCTCCGATTTACCGCAGACGTGTGGAAATATTTATGAAGGACCGGGCGTTTGATATCAGTAAAGCCAAGCGCTTACTGGGATATCAGCCAAAAATGAGTCTGGAAGAGGGAATAAGACGGACTGCAGCATGGTATCGGGAAAATAATATGCTTTAAAATTTGTTTTCTGTAACATTCAAATCAGGCGGCATTTTTTTTGTATTACTGCATCATTTGATATTCTTTTATATTTATCAATGTTCAGTTTACATTCAGAATATACAAGGAAATACAAAGAGTTGAGATCCCATAACCGGGATTTTGTTTTTAATATTGATTGTTTGCAGTTTATGGTCTGCAGGATAGGATCCATTCTGTATAATATGGAAATGAATGGTCTTGGTCATAAAACGGCAGAATCAGATGTATTATTTTCAATTACGCGGCATCAGTCTTTTTCGTTGAATCATGAGTCAATATTTAATATATTATAATTTATTGCATCGTTTTGGTAAGAAGCCGAGTATGTTCTCGGATGGTATCATGTTCAGAGCAATCCTGATTGGTAAGCGCATTGTTTTAAAAGGATGGATGCATTTAAAATAATGAACACGATTCTATTGTGCTGTTCTTTTTCATATGTATAAATTCCGATGAGTCAGAGGTGATAAAAACAGAATGAGTGGAAAACAGGAAACCATTGAGATTCAAAAAGAGCTGTTTAATGACAGCAGCAAGCTGAAAAAATATCAAATGTTAATTTTAGGTCAGACTGGATTGTTCAGTCTGATTAAATATGAAATGATTATCGGATTTTGCTGCTGGATACCGGGAGCTTTGGGATTGCTTTTACGGAGCAAGCTTTATCCGAAATTGCTGGGGGGCTGTGGAAAAAATGTGACCTTTGGTTTGCATGTCGTTCTTCGACATCCCGGTAAAATTTTTATCGGCGACAATGTGGTGATTGATGATCATTGCGTATTGGATGCAAAAGGACAAAACAACCGGGGTATTTTAATCGGTAATGGCGTATTTATCGGACGGAATACAATTCTTAATTGTAAGAATGGCGATATTATTCTGGGGGATCATGTAAATATCAGCTTCAACTGCATGATTTTTTCAGCCAGTGAAGTACGTGTGGGTGCTGATTATTTGATTGCAGCCTATTGTTATCTGGTTGGAGGTACGCATCGTTTTGATGATCCATTGATTCCAGTGCTCCATCAACCCAGAGAATCAAAAGGAATAAGATTGGAACCAGGTGGATGGCTGGGTGCCCATGTGACTGTGTTTGACGGTGTTGCCATCGGACGAAATGCCGTGATTGGAGCGAATTCGGCTGTCAATAAGGCAATTCCTGATTACGCAGTGGCAGCAGGAATTCCGATACGCGTTGTTCGAAAACGTGAAGTTGAAATTGCAAAGCAGCCTCAAAAATGGGTAACCGTTGGGATCATCAATTATAACGGAGAGGCGGTGCTTTCGGATACATTGAAATCTGTATTGAAACAAGATTATCCGAATATTGATAAAATAATTCTTGCGGATAATGCTTCCACTGATGAGAGTGTTCAGCTTGTCCGAAACAGGTTTCCACAGGTTGAGATTATCCAAATGTCAGAAAACAGAGGGCCTAATCCCGCCAGAAATGCAGTAATAAAAGCGAGTAAAACGGATTATATATTACTCATGGACAATGATATTACGCTCGCTTCCAATGTGGTGACTCAACTGGCAGAGGCTTTGCAGAAATATCCGAATGCAGGCATTGCGGGTGCACAGATCCGCTATGCGAAGGATCCGGAAAAGATCCAATATAATGCGGCCAATATTCATTATGCTGGCGGTGCTATTTCGAATAAATTTCCTTTTAGTGATCCGGTGATTGTGGGTGCAGTTCCGGCTGGTACGTTGTTAATTCACCGGGAGCGTGCCCTGGAAATCGGATTATGGGATGAAGATTATTTCTATGGTTGGGCTGATGGTGATTTTGCCTTTCGAATGACCATCTCTGGCTTTCCTTGCATCCATGTGGCCGGCGCCAGGGTGTTTCATGCCAAAGAAAAAGCGGGATTGTCATGGGTGAGACTGCAAGTAAGGAACCGATGGTGGTTTATGCTGAAAACTTATCACTGGCGCACCCTATTTTTTCTGTTTCCTGCCATTCTCGTCAACCAGCTGGCGATATTGGGATTTCTCACGTTAAAGGGTAAAATGCCTGATTTTATTATTGGTTCACTGAATGTATGGAGAACCTTGCCTCTGGTGCTGAGAAAGCGCAAGTCGGTTCAGCGATTGAAAACAGTCACTGATAAACACGTGTTATCCGGTAAGCCTATGGATATGATGGGTGCAGTGAATCCATCATTGCCCATTCGGTTTGCCAATGGTCTGTTCAATGGATTTTTTGTGATCTATTGGGCGCTTGTCAGACGGCTGATTAAATAACAGAAGCGATGTATTATTCTGATGAGACTCTTTTTAAAATTTATTTTTCAGGTCTCCGAAAACGAATCTTTTGGTAAAGTGTACCATCGTATCAAAGATCAATTTCTGGATGAATACGTACTGAAGAAACAGTGGTTCAAGTTTGAAGATTCCTTTACGAGTAAACACAGGGGATCCAGTATTGTCATCCAAAAATATCCGGAGATGAAGCATTTCTTATATTTCTCTAAAAAGGAATGGGGAAATGAAATTTTTGAGGAACCCGTGCTGTCCAATCTGGATGACAGCTGGGCCTTGCCAAATCCCTATAAAAATCTGGTAGATTTTCCGGACGATCAGTTTGTCTCAATTCTTGAAAATATTCCCGATATTTACCCATTTATTCGGTCTTCACTTGCATTTGATCTGAATCTTGACAGCCAGTTGGATTCGGTGCCGGACAAAGAGAAGCCGGTTCACTCTGCCTATAAGCGGGAATTCTCAGAAAATACGCCCTGTTCCAATTCGACACTGATTTTTCAAAGTGAATTGGGTGAAAAACATCGTGATAATTATTTAGCATTGTTTTTACGATTGCCAAATACGGTTTATTATGCCAAAACGCTTCCCGAACTTCCATCATCAGTATTAAGCAGTATTCGTGGTCTTGGTACTGTCGCTGTCAGCAAGTCATTTTATATTCCAGATGAAATCGAATACTCTCAATGGGAAAAAAAGCGGAAAGAAGCCCACTATTTTTTAGGAGAATACGGAGAAAATTGTCATGATGAGTTTATCGATTTAAAAAAACCGAATGATTTGCCCGATCCCTTTTTCTTATTGAAGAATAATGAACAGAAAAAGCACAAATCCGACAAGTCGATTCCCAAAGAATCGATTGTCAAGTTTTATCTGGGAATAAAAGGGTATCATTATCATCCGCAACTGGATACTCGAGAATCCATTACATTAGGCAAATCCACAAAGAACGGCAATGCGCTGCAGGTGGTTGTACACTTCGGATCCTGTCCAAGCCAGCTAAGTTGTATTTTTAAAATGATAGGGTTGTCCTGGGAGGAACAAATTCGCATTCCTTTCCTTTCGGATTATTATCAATATCCAATTGTAACAAGAGATTCTTTTGAAAAGGCTGTTGAGAATGTTTCAGCGATGACTGCTTTTTTGGAACGGAACCATGCTCCCAAGATTGAGAAAATCTATGGAAGCAGTCCGGTCTGGTTTAAAGCGAGTGGAGAGATATACAAGATAGTCAACAAGTCGCAGTCCGGCAAAGAGATAGAGGATCAATTCACTAAAAATTCAAATCAGGATGAAAAATCAAAGTAACAGGCTGTCGGAGTGAGGAAAAGATAAGAAGCAATGCAAAGAATGACATTTCAGGCGTTTATCAATATTAAAAAGGAAGTTGTTTAGTGAACAAAGAGAAAACAGCAATTCAACCGACGAGAGAGGAAGACTATTCGGAATGGTATCAGCAAGTGGTTCGTGCTGCGGATTTGGCGGAGACAAGCCCTGTGCGCGGATGCATGATTATTAAACCCTGGGGATATGCGCTTTGGGAAAATGTGCAGCACAGCCTGGATAAGATGTTTAAGGAAACCGGACATGTAAATGCTTATTTTCCATTGTTTATCCCGCTTCGTTTTATGGAAAAAGAAGCGGAGCATGTAGAAGGATTTGCCAAAGAATGTGCAGTTGTGACACATCATCGTCTTGAAGAAGATGCAGAACATAACCTCAAACCGGCTGGTGAGCTGGAAGAACCGCTGGTGGTCCGACCGACCTCAGAGACGATTATCGGTGAAATGTATGCAAAGTGGGTGCAGAGCTATCGGGATTTGCCGATTTTAATAAATCAATGGGCAAATATTGTCCGATGGGAAATGCGAACCCGCCTTTTTTTACGCACCACAGAGTTTTTATGGCAGGAAGGACACACGGCTCATGAAACCAGGGAAGAGGCTTGGGAAGAAACCATGAATATGCTGGAAGTGTACAAAACCTTTGCAGAAACAACCATGGCCGTGCCGGTGATTACGGGTGAAAAAACAGCAGGAGAACGCTTTCCGGGTGCAGATCATACCTTTTGTATTGAGGCGATGATGCAGGATCGAAAAGCACTGCAATCCGGCACCTCTCATTTTCTGGGGCAGAATTTTGCTAAATCTGCACAGATTCAGTATCAGAGCCGGGAAGGCCGGCTGGAATATGCCTGGACCACGTCATGGGGTGTCTCAACACGGCTGATTGGTGCCATGATCATGGCACATGGCGACGACGATGGTATGGTTATGCCGCCTCGCCTCTCACCCAGTCATGTGGTCATCCTGCCGATTATCCGTAATGATAAAGACAGAAATCGTGTGCTTCCCTATTGTGAATCACTGGCTGCTGACATACGCAAACTTCGATATCATGATCGTGATCTGGATGTGGTGATTGATAATCGCGAAATCAATGCTGGTGAAAAGAGCTGGCAATGGATTAAAAAAGGCATTCCGATTACAGTAGAAATCGGTCCTCGTGATATTGAAAAGGACTCTGTTTATATCGGGCGCAGGGATAAAGGCCGCAGAAATCGATACACTCAAAAACGGGAGGAATTTTTAGGTAATGTCGTATTGGTTCTGGAGGATATTCAGAGAGAATTGTATAATCGGGCCAGGGCCTATCGGGACGCCCATTTGCATCATCTGACAAACTGGGAAGATTTCAAGACATTTTTTACTCCTAAAAATCAGGAAAAGCCGGAAATTCACGGCGGATTTGTTCGGGCGCTCTGGTGCGAGGATGAGGCATGTGAATCAAAGGTAAATGAAGCACTGGGTGTAACCATTCGCTGCATCCCCTTTGATCAAAAATTAGAATCCACTGGAAAATGTATCGTATGCGGCAGGGAAGGCCGAAAAGAGGTGATTTTTGCAAAGGCGTATTGATCATATCTGCAGCTGGAATCAGACACATTCAATATAAAGTATTAAAGAGAGACGGTTTCATCGATTTGATTTTAAACGATGAATATTTGCAATCCGGTTATTAATCGCTCCTGACAGCATTTGGCACTCAGGAAGTGATGGGCGTTCATTAAAGGAGTCGAATTTGTTTGGCATTGTCGGAAAGGAATTGATCTCAACCTGTCAATCACAGTTCCGTGATCGAAACCTTCAACTGCATTATCAATCTGAATCAGCTGATTGTATACTGTTAGAAGATAAGGAACATGCTTCAAAAGCGCCTGTTTCGGTTTTTGTCACCCCGTCCAAGGATAGTGCAGTCATGGTCCGGGGTGAAATATTCAATCTGGAAGCATTGGGATGTAATAACGAACTCCATTGTGCTGAAGCTGTGTGGAATCTTTATCAAACTCATGGGGACCAATTATTCAATTTATTAAATGGTGCATTTGTTCTGGTGATCTGGAACAGTCAACTTAAGGAGCTTCGGATTATTCGAGATAAGCTTGGCATTTTGCAATGTTTCTATGGAACAAGCGATAAGGGTATAATTTTTTCAAGTAATCCTGCAGCAGTCCAGCAGGCCATTTCATCTTCAAAAACGGTTGATATTACGGCATTGATTCAGTATTTGCTCTACTGTTATAATCCGGGCATCCCTTCCCTGTATGCAGGTGTGGATCGGCTGCCTCCGGCACACCGGCTGCATTGGAATCCGGGCACAGTTTTTACTCATAAATATTGGGATGTCCGGTTCGAACCCGACCATTCCAGATCCGTCGAGGAGTGGGGCGATGTGATTCGCGGAGCCTTGGATGAGGCGGTTCGTATAAGACGGGAATCGAGACGCACCGGAGCGTTTTTAAGCGGCGGTCTGGATTCTTCCACTGTCGTGTCGTTTTTACACCGTCAGGGTGTTGAAGCATTGTCCGCATTCTCATTCCGCTGTCGCGGAGAGTCGTTTGATGAATCCCATTATGCCAAAATCGTTGCAGATGCAGTGCATGCAAATCATCAGGTTATTGAATATACAGCTGAAGATATTTTAAAAGCAGGTTCTATGGTTGCTTTAATGGATGAGCCTTTCAGCGATGTGGGTATCAATATAGCCACCTATTTATTGTCCAAAGCTGCCGAAAGAAAAACGGAATTATTATTTACCGGCGATGGCGGCGATGAACTATTTGCTGGACATCCCGTGTATATGGCGGACAAAATGGGGGCATTGTTTCGATGGATCCCACTGCCAATTCGAAATTCGTTTTTTGCATTGGGTCGCCGTTTGCCGGATTCGGAACAGAAAAAAGACTGGAAAGTGAAGCTCAAACGTTTTTCAGAGAGCTATATGTACCCACATTCTTTAGGCACTCAACGGTGGCGAATCTATTATCAGAAGGAGACGTTAGCAGACCTATTGCATCCTGATTTTTTACATGCTGTCCCGGCTGACAGGATTTTCGATCCGATGATCCGGTTTAACAGGGAAACAAATGGCCCCGATGCTTTGAGCCGGTCGTTACACGCTGATTATCAGACAGTCGTTCAGTTTTATCTGCGCAGAATGGAGATGCCCCGGTATTTTGGTCTGTCTCCCCGTTTTCCCATGCTGGATCCGGATGTCGTTCAATTGTGTGCCCGCATTCCGTCCAATTTGAAAATTCGAGGATGGGGGGATACCAAATATATTGAAAAGGCGGTCGTCAATCCTCTGCTTCCATATGAAATTGTGCATCGAAAAGACAAACTGGGCCACAGCATCCCTTTGAAAAACTGGATTCGCGATCATGAAGGCACAAAAGCATTCATGCTTGATTTAATATCTGGTTCCATGTTGAAAAAACGCGGATTATTTAATCCGGAATTTATCCAAAAGATGTGGGATGAACATCAGAACAGGATTCGGAATCACAGCCATCGATTGTGGGCACTGGCCGTGCTCGAATTATGGATTCAGAATAAAGGAATATCTTTGTAATCGGTTGAATTTAGCATCAGCTTTCACTTTATAATATCGACTGAAAGCAAAAAATTAAGAGGACTTAGCAAGAAAATAAAAAGGGTATGTTCACACAATCCTGTTTATCATATGCGGTTGGTATGTTTGTATGTGGATGGCATCGGGGATGTCTGCGTCAGTGATTGCTGAGATCTTTTTTAAAGAACCCATTCGAATTGACAGAAGCGAACATTTTACTATCAAGAGAGGAGGATCGAATGACGATCAATGAAATTTTTATATTACTCGGCGGAACGCTCACATTACTTATGGCACTGTTTCATACCCGATTTTATACGCTGTTTTCATGGGGAGCTGATTTTAAAAAAATGACTGAACAAAACCGCAGAATTATTTATACCATTCATATTGCATTGCTTTTACTGTTTTTTGCATTGGGTGCGATTTCTCTTTTCAGCTATCAGGAGCTGGCAAGGGCGCAGAAATTCACTCAGATTTTTTTATTGGCGACAGCCCTGTTTTGGTTTTGGCGGGCAGTGTGGCAACTGTTTTATTTCAAACCTTCCCGAAATCGAAAGATGAAAAAAATGATCTGGATGCATTATATACTCACGATTTGGTTTTTTACGCTCTGTTTACTGTATTTGATTCCGACAGGTTTGTTATGATGATGCCTACTGACTGAAATGAAAACACAAAGAGGATAGAGACTATGACAGATAATCAATGGAATAATTTGCTTCGCGTGATCAAAGGTGATACACTGGATCCTTTGCCTGTGGGTTTTATTATTGACAGCCCCTGGCTGCCCAACTGGGCGGGAATGACGATTTTGGATTATTTTACGAATGATTCCCGTTGGCTTGAGGCCAATTTTAAGGCAATTGATGCATTTCCGAAGGCAATGTTTCTGCCGGGATTCTGGTCCGAATACGGGATGTGTACCGAACCGTCGGCATTTGGTGCGAAATCAAAATTTCCGGCCAATGAATTTCCGCATGCGCATCGAGTCATCCGTTCAGCTTCTGAAATTGATGATCTTCATGTGCCGAATCCCAAAACGGATGGATTGCTGCCCTTTATATTGAACCGTTTAAAACTGGCTCAGCCAAAAATTGAAGATCAGGGCCATAAAATACGTTTTGCCGTGGCCAGGGGACCGCTGAATATTGCCAGTTATTTAATGGGATCGACCGAATTTTTAACAGCCATGATGATGGAACCGGATAGAACACAGCTGCTAATCAACAAAATCACCGCTTTTCTCAAGGATTGGCTGCATTTGCAGATGGAGACTTTTCCCACCATTGATGGTATATTGCTGCTGGATGATATCATCGGTTTTATTGGAGAGGATGCATTTAAAACATTCGGGCTGCCATATTTCAAAGAATTATTCAGCGCAGAGGTTTCAGTAAAATTTTTACATAATGATGCAGCCTGCGAAATATCGGCACCGTATCTTCCCGAAATCGGTGTCAATTTGTTCAATATGGGATTTGAAGTCGATCTGAACGCTTTGAAAAATGCAACAGAAAACAGGGTGGTGATGATGGGGAATATTCCACCCCGGGATGTTTTAGCGGCAGGAAATCCGAACGATGTTCATCAATCAACACAGGGTTTACTCACAGAGCTGAAGCATCCATCGATGATGTTGTTCTCCTGCGGTGGTGGCATGCCCCCGGGAGCGCCGACGGAAAATATTCAGGCCTTTATTGAGACAGTACAAAATAAATAGAAGGGAGAAATGATGAAGATCAAATATTGGACATTGCTGCTGACAGGAATCGTTTTTTCAGTATTGCTTTTATCCCAATGCCAGAATCAAAAAACATCTGTCCAGTCTTTCGGCCAGGTGAATGGACAGGAGGTTTTTCTATATACGCTGGAAAATAAAAATGGCATTAAACTGGAAATTATGAATTACGGCGGTACGATTGTGCGATGGCTGGCGCCGGATCGGGATGGAAACCTGGAAGATATCACCCTTGGATTTAACACCATAGAGGATTATTTAAAAAAATCTCCGTATTTTGGCTGCTTAATCGGGCGTTATGGAAACCGGATTGCCCACGGAAAATTTGAGTTAAACGGAAAAATATTTACACTGGTGACCAATAATGATCCCGGAGGTATCCCCTGTCACCTGCATGGCGGTATCAAAGGATTTGATAAACGGATCTGGGACGCCAAATTAGTGAAGGGAATAACGGGAAACAGGTTGAAATTGCATTATCTGAGTGAAAATGGGGAAGAGGGATATCCGGGAAATTTAGATATTACTGTGACTTATCAGCTGACCAATGAGAACAAGCTGATCATCGACTATGAAGCCTCAACTGATCAGCCGACACCAGTCAACCTGACCAATCATACTTATTTCAATCTCCAGGGTGAAGGCAATGGTGATATTCTCGATCATGAACTTGAAATTTTTGCGGATTATATAACGCCGGTCAATCCGGGTCTTATTCCAACCGGTGAAATTCTGCCTGTTGCAGGCACCCCTTTTGATTTTACGAAACCTCATAAAATTGGTGAACGAATCAATGAGAATCATGAACAACTGAAATTCGGACTGGGTTATGATCACAATTGGGTATTGAACAATCAAACCGGAGAGCTGTCTCCGGCTGCAACTGCGTATGATTCTTCATCCGGCAGGTTATTGGAAGTTTTTACAACAGAACCCGGTATCCAGTTTTACAGCGGGAATTTTTTGGATGGCACATTGATCGGTAAAAGAGGAAAATCTTATCCAAGGCGCAGCGGATTCTGTTTGGAAACACAGCATTATCCGGATTCTCCCAATCAGTCTCATTTCCCGAGTACGATTTTGAATCCAGGAGAAATGTATCAAAGCCGGACGGTTTATCGGATTACTGTACGATAAACCCTTGTTAATGATTGTTATTCACATGTTATCAATTTGGTTTAACAAGCATATTATACTTGCAGTTCATTTGAGTTTTATTATATTATTTTTGGCTTTTTAAAAGTAGTATATAATTGAGATGCATGATGTTTCAGGCGGTTTTTTCAAGATACGGATGCATATAGCCGAGCTGTTTGATTACTTATAGATTGTCCGTTTTTGAAAGGATGGCGCTGCCAAAGACGGATGATATAATTGTAAAAACCTTTGTATACGCAAAAAATGACGGTTAATAAATGGCATAAGCGCCCCGCAATGCAAAGCGGGGTTTATTTTAAAACATTACATTCAGCAGAATATACACCTGTTTTCAGTATAGGTGATCATTCATTTTACTCTTTTACAGATGGGAGCTTAAATGTGGCGTAAGGCGTTGCGCATCGGTGTTCTTTTGTCGATATGCGGTTTGCATTGTTTTAATAAGGTACAATCCAATGTGCCTTGCGGTGAAGATTTATGGTTAAAGTACCAAATAATTGAAGATACAGATTGTCGCGGTCAATATTCATCGATGCTTTCAGTCATCAGTATTCCCGGCCAGTCACCCACATGTCAGATTATTCGCGACGAAGTAAAAAAGGGGCTTTCAGGACTTTTAGGCAAGAATATTACAGTAAGTGCGTCATTGTCCCAGGTTGCAGATGTAATCATTGCCACACCCAATCAATTTCCGGCTATTAAAAAACAGATTCCAATGTCACGATTAAAATCTATGGATAATGAAGGATTTATCATACAATCCACGAAATTCATTGGAAATCCTGTCATTTTAGTCACGGCCAATCAGGATCAAGGATTGTTATACGGCACTTTTCATTTACTTCGAATGTTACAGACCGGACAGAATATAAAAAATATTGAGGTGGGATTTCGCCCGAAAATTCAGTATCGCCTTCTCAACCATTGGGATAATGTGGATGGCAAAGTTGAACGCGGATACGCCGGTCATTCACTTTGGAAATGGGATGATCTGCCGGATAAAATTGATTCCCGATACAAAGATTACGCGAGAGCAAATGCTTCTATCGGGATTAACGGGACCGTTTTGAACAATGTTAATGCCAACCCGATTTTCTTAAAATCAGAATATATTAAAAAAACAGCAAAGCTCGCGGATGTGTTCCGGCCATATGGGATTCGTGTGTTTCTTTCTGTGAATTTTTCATCTCCCATCTCTTCGCGATTTCAGATCGAGGGCAATCGCAGGGCAGGCATAGGAGATCTCCCCAATTCCGATCCGTTAAATCCAAATGTGAGAAAATGGTGGAAGAAGAAGGTGGAAGAAATTTACAGGGTCATTCCGGATTTTGGCGGTTTCCTGGTTAAAGCCAATTCGGAAGGCATGCCTGGTCCGCAGGATTATGGACGGTCTCATGCGGACGGTGCCAACATGCTGGCCGAGGCTTTGGCACCTTATAACGGTGTTGTCATGTGGCGGTCATTTGTGTACAATGCGGATGTGGATGAAGACAGAGCGAAACGTGCTTACAAAGAATTTGTACCGCTGGATGGTCAGTTTAAATCCAATGTTTTTATTCAGTCCAAGAATGGTCCGGTTGATTTCCAGCCGCGTGAGCCGGTCTGTCCGCTGTTCGGAGCAATGCCAAAAACACCGATGATTCTTGAACTGCAAATCACCCAGGAATATCTGGGCCATTCCACACATCTTGTTTATTTAGGCCCTATGTGGAAAGAATACCTGAAATTTGACACTTATGCCAAGGGAAAGGGATCGACGCTTGCTTCTGTCATAGACGGATCACTCGATCAATATTCAATTACCGGTATTGCAGGAGTGGCCAATACGGGGGATGATTCCAACTGGACGGGACACTTTTTTGCACAAGCCAACTGGTATGCATTTGGCAGGCTGGCATGGGATCATACACTGACTGCCGAACAGATCGCAGATGAGTGGATTCGACAGTCACTGACAAGGAACGATTCTACTGTCAGTATCATCCGAACCATGATGATGGGCAGTTGGGAAGCCTGTATTAATTATATGACACCACTTGGCCTTCATCATATCATGCAGGCCGGTTTCCATTACGGTCCTCAACCAGATTTTGCTCATGCACCCCGTGTGGACTGGACATCGGTCTATTACCATAAAGCGGATAAGGATGGCATTGGCTTTAATCGTTCATCAACAGGCAGCAATGCAGTGAGTCAATATTTTTCTCCCTGGAAAGAGCAATTCAACTCACCGGAGACCTGTCCTGAAAAATATCTGCTCTGGTTTCATCATTTACCATGGAAATATCCCATGAAATCCGGCCGGACGCTTTGGGATGAATTATGCCGGCATTATTATTCAGGAACCGATTATGTGGACAGCATGATAAAAACCTGGAATTCACTCCAGGGCTGTATCGACGAATGCATTTTTCAACAGGTGTCTATAAAATTGGATAATCATCAAGCCGATGCCATCATTTGGCGGGATACCTGCCTGGATTATTTTCAGAATTTCAGCCAAATGAAAATCATCAATGAGGAGCCTGCTGAATAACAATTAAATAAGTCGAGTTTTCTTTAGATCATTACAGTTGTCTGTTTGATAATACACAAAGCAATAATAAACAGGAGTCACTCATGGCAAATCAAAATTTAAAATTGTCACTGAAAGAAAAAATCGGTTATGCGGTTGGCGACACAGCTTCGAATTTTTACTTTCAGATTGTGATGACTTTTATCCCCATTTTTTACACAGACGTATTTGGACTTCCCGCCGCATCGTTAAGTGTGATGTTTCTGACCACCCGGTTGTGGGATGCCATCAATGATCCTATTATGGGGATGATCGCTGACAGAACCAGAACGAGATGGGGAAAATACAGACCGTATTTATTATGGGTGGGATTGCCGGTGACCATTGTAAGCGTGATGACTTTTATGACACCGAATTTTCAGGATACCGGCAAGCTTGTATATGCATATGTGACGTATACCCTGATGATGATGGCTTATACAGCGATCAATGTTCCCTATTCCGCTCTGATGGGAGTGATGACTTCAAGTAATGTGGAACGAACCAAACTGTCCTCATATCGCTTTATCGCGGCGTTTGCCGGTCAATTCATTATTCAGAGCACGATTCTCTTTCTGGTCAGATACTTGGGCAAAGGCAATGAAGCTGCTGGCTGGCCACGGGCGGTCGCTTGTCTGGGCGGACTGGCATTCGCACTGTTCAGTATTGTGTTTTTTACAACAAAGGAGAGGGTGGATCCACCCAAAGAACAGCGCTCCAATTTCAAACAGGACCTGAAAGATCTGTTTAGTAACAGGCCTTGGGTCATCATGGGAGTTGCGACTGTGTTTCAATTGATATTCATTGTAATCCGTAGCGGATCAGCAACATTTTATGTAAAATACTATATTCAGGAACAAACAGTTCAATTGTTTGGACAACTGACACATTTGTCCATTGAGACATTGACCGCCGTATTCCTCACCTCAGGCTCCATTGCGGGTATTTTAGGCGCCATTTGCACCAACCGTTTCATTAAGAAGATGAACAAACGATTGGTTTACGGCAGCTTTTTAGCAACGAGTGCTGTTTTAGGAGGCCTCTTTTTCTTCTTAAAGCCGGATCAACTAATTATTATTTATCCGTTGAATTTCATTCTTTCATTTTTCTTCGGCACCGTGTCTGTTTTGCAATGGGCCATGTATACTGATGCGGCAGATTATGGAGAGTATAAATTTGGCAGACGGGCAACCGGATTGATAATGGCAGCCTCTCTGTTTGCCCTTAAACTTGGATTGACCCTGGGTGGGGCGATTATTGGATGGGCCCTGAATATTTTCAAATTTGTTCCGAATGTCGCTCAAACGGATGAGTCCATCAAAGGGATACTTATATTGATCAGTATTCTGCCTGCTTTCTTCGGTCTGCTTGGTGGCGCTCTGATGCTTTTTTATCCATTATCAAATGCCAAGATGATTGAAATTGAAAAAGAATTGGGTGCCCGGCGTAAATAAAAAGTGAGCGCCCGGTATTAAGATAAAATAGCGGATGATTAATATTCTATCGAAAGTGGACGCATCCATGCGATTTTTGGAGCTGACAATTAATGTTAAAACAGTTATTTAAAGACAGTTTTTATATTGGTACGATGCTGAATGATGATCAGGTTCTCGGTGATGATCCGAATGCAATGAGAATTATAAATGAACATTTTAACAGCATTACCGCTGAAAATGTGATGAAGTGGGATTTTATTCATCCAGAGCAGGACACCTATCAGTTTCAACCGGCAGATCGCTTTATTGCTCTGGGCCAGAAACATCATTTATTTTTGGTCGGACACACACTTGTCTGGCATGCCCAGACACCGGATTGGGTGTTCAGGGATAAATCAGAGAATTTTGTGACTCGTGAGACTTTACTCCAAAACATGCAAGATCACATTTTTACTGTGGTTGGTCGATACAAGGGAAAAGTTAATGGCTGGGATGTTGTCAATGAAGCCGTTGATGATCACGGTCAAATGAGAAAAAGTCAGTGGTGGAAAATTTTGGGTGAAGACTATATCCAAAAGGCATTTGAATATGCTCACCAGGCCGACCCGGACGCAAAACTCTATTACAATGATTACTCTCTTTATTTTCCGGAAAAACGGGACAAAGTCGTCCAATTGATCCGAAATTTAAAGTCTGACGGTGTCCGGATTGACGGGATTGGTCTTCAGGGTCACTGGGGCCTGGATTATCCTGAAAAACTGGATGAAATTGAAGATAGCATAATTGCATTTTCAGAGCTGGGTGTGGAAGTCATGATTACAGAATTGGATGTGAATGTGCTTCCCCTGCCTGACAAATATGTGGGCGCCGATGTTTCATTCAAATTCGAATGGCAGAAGGAATATGATCCATATCCGGAGCATTTATCTAATTCATTGCAGAAAAAACTGGCGGACCGTTATGCAGATTTATTCGATTTGTTTTACAGACATCGGAACAAGATCAGCCGGGTGACGATATGGGGCATTCATGACGGTCAGTCATGGCTGAATCATTGGCCGATTGAGGGAAGAACCAATTATCCTCTGTTGTTTGACCGGGCATATCAGCCAAAACCGGCAATGGATGCCATTGCAAAGCTTATTGAGGAATCAAACGCGTTGTAATTTTAAACGTAGCAGTGAAAATTACAGAGTGACAATATGAATAGTAACATATCGGTTAATAAATTCAATTCATAAGGAGCAACAATATGGCGTTAGAAAAAGATCTTGAAATTGTGGCCGCAGGTCATACCTGTCTTGATTTGATTCCTGCTTTTACGATTGATGGCGAAGTCGACGAAATGACAGATGTTCTTGTGCCAGGTAAAATGATCAATATGGGGAAATGTGTGGTTGTCGGTGGAGGTCCAGTAACCAATGCCGGTGTTTCTATCCGGCGATTGGGTGTAAAAACCGAATTAATCGGTAAAATCGGAAATGATGATTTCGGAAAGCAAATTCTGCGATGGTACGAGGAGCACGAAGGTCATTTTGAAGGTATTAAGGTCGTGGATGGTGAGTCCACCTCGTATACAATTGCGATTTGTATTCCCGGAATCGACCGTTTTTATCTGCATCATTGCGGTGCAAATGATACGTTTGGGTATAATGATGTGAGTTTTGACATTGTTGAACGTTCGAAACTGATGTTGTTTGGTTATCCGCCCTGGATGGAAACCCTCTATAAGAACGATGGCGCAGAGCTGACCAAAATTCTGAAGAAAACCAAAGCGCTTGGCACCACTACAGCGCTTGATCTTTCCATTCCGGATGTCAGCGGTTACGGTGATAAAGTGGACTGGCTGACCATTATGAAAAACTGGATTCCTCTGACAGATATTATGGTTCCCAGCGCTGAGGAGATTTTCTACTTTCTGTATAAGGATAAATTCCTTGAAAGAAAAGAGGGCCTCGGATCAAAAGACACGGTGCTTGATCATATGACCGTTGAAGAAATTTCAACTCTGGCAAAAGATATGATCGATATGGGGACAGCGATTGCCATGGTGAAATGCGGTCATCTGGGACTATACGTCCGAACCGCGGGTCCGGAGCGACTGAAACAATTAGGTGCTGCCGGATGCGAAGATCTGGAAAACTGGGCGAATCGTGAACTGTGGTTTCCTGTATATGAAGAAGAGAAGTTTGTCGGCGCCCTTGGTTCCGGTGACTCTGCCATCGCGGGTTTTCTGTCCGCGTTTGTCAGGAACCATTCGATTGAATCCTGCCTGCGATACGCGAATGCAGCAGGAAGTATGAATGTGACGGTTCCGGACGGATTGACATGGAACAAAGGATTTGAGGATCTGACCCGACGCATTGAAGCCGGATGGAAAACCAAAGAATTCAAGATTGACGCAGCAGGCTGGAAGCTTGAAAAGCAGTTCTGGGTCGGTCCGGACAACAGCGGGAAATGGGAGTAAGATAGAGCTTTATATAAAAGGAGGTAAAAATGTCAAAAGCAAGAGAGACATTTATCAGTAAGATTTTAGCCAAGATGAGCCTTGAAGAAAAGGTTGGCCAGCTTTTAACATTTACATGGCGTGGTACGATGATGACGCCAAGCGGCGTCGAGCAGATCACCAAGTTGCATTGCGGCGGTCTTTGCCTGGAGCCGTACGCCCTGGAAACCTGTAAGAACCTGTACTGGGGAAATTCCCAAATTGATCAAAGCTTCAAACCACCGAAAGATTATTTTGACATCGCTCACACCTATTTCTATGGTGGCGGATTTGGCCTCAGCATTACACCGGGTGAGTATACAGAAAGACTGAACCAACTGCAGAAAATCGCGATGAAAAGACCTTCCGGTATTCCTCTGCATATGACGATTGATATGGAAGGCGATTTCAAGAACGATTATATGTCCGGTGGTATCAGGCAGTTTCCACCGCCCATGGGACTGGCTGCCGTGGGCGACCTGAAGATGACCTACAAAGTTGCCAACACCCTCGCCAAGATTTGCAGTAATATGGGGGTGACTCAGTTTTACCATCCGGTTTGCGATTGCAACACCAACCCGAAAAATCCGGAAATCGGCGTCCGATCGTTCAGCGACGATCCCGAGGTCTGTGCTGCTCACGTGGCAGCGACTGTGAAAGGGTATCAGGATGCTGGTATCGCCGCGACAGGTAAACATTATCCGGGCCGCGGGGCTTCGGGTACCGATGCACACGACGTGCTTGAAATCCTCGACCTCAGTAAAAAGAGGATGCACGATGTGGATCTGGTTCCGTTTAAATCTGCTATCGATGCCGGATGTATGGCGATCATGACCGGTCATTCGGTTTATCCAAGCTACGACAATAAATATCCGACAACACTATCCAAGATACTGTTGACGGATCTGCTCAAGGGCGAGCTGGGTTTTGACGGCGTGATCGTTTCAGATGCCATCGGCATGGCTGCTATTCTGAAAAAATGGCCCTTACCCAAGGCATGCGCCATGGCCATCGCGGCCGGCTGCGATACCATTCTGCTCAAGGCAGACGACGAATCCCGGTCCCAGTGCTTCTTTGGCCTCAAACGGGCCGTGGAAAACGGTGATTTGCCGGAAGAGCGTCTCAATGATGCCGTAACGCGTCTCTTACGCATGAAATATGACCAGGGTCTGTTCGAATCCGCGGGCAAGAAGGATGCAAAGAAGGCCGAGTCGTATAATCTGAGTAAGCCGGTGGTCGATCTCTGCTGGGATGTGTCCAAGAAAGCCCAGATCATTGTCCGCAATAATGATAAGACGCTACCGTTGAATAAAAACAAGAAGATCATGGTAGTCGAGCAGCGTATCCCGTACGAATTTGTGGGCAAGGATCCATACAATCATACCCACGTGTTCTGCGAAGAGATGTACAAATATGCCCAGGATCTGATCCTGGTGGATACCGGCTTTTCCGCGCTCAAGGAAGAGATCGACGAATGTCTCAAGCTCGCCAAACAAGCAGATGTGGTGGTTTTAACCAATTATTATGCCCGTATCGTCAAGACCGGGAACAACCAGTTGCTGGTGCGTAAACTCAAGGCTGCCGGGCACAAGGTCGTGGTGGTGACCAACTATCCCTATATTGAAGGAACGACCAAGGAAGCCGACGCAGCGGTTTGTAACTTCAGCGGCACGCCTGATTCTATCCGGATTTCGGCCGGTGTACTCTTTGGAGAAATCAAGCCCTCGGCTTCGACTAAAATGCCGGTTAAACTCAAAGACCAGAAGGCCACTCCGTCCAAGAAGCTCCAGCCACCGAAAAAGAATCCGTTTACAATGGGTAGGTCGTAAGCCGATGCTATAGAATGCCCATTTATCAATTCAATGATTGGACTTTTGGCTCAATAGATGCATGTTATACATTTGGATCGTTCACACAAACACGAGGTCGAACGCCTCGTGTTTGTGTGTAAATAACTGAATTTCAGGTCACATTGACATACACCAGGAGGATGTATCGTATGCAAGGTATTCAAATTAAAGATGTCTATACTATCAAAGGGAAACAGATATCCAGAATTTATAAAGAAAATAAAATGACAGTCCACTTTCAGGGCATGTCAAAAACGCTTCAATTTCCGCATACAATCGCCCTGCAGGGGGCACCGACCTGTTCAGTTGGTATTTCTCCGGAAGGCCTTTATAATCGACTCAATAATGCCGGGAGGCTCATTCTTTTATATGACAATGCCATTCAGTTAGGTTCTGCCCCCTTTGTTAAAGTGGGCGAGGATGCAGTCATGCTGACAACCCGTGATCCGAAAGAGGTGGAAGGTCCGCGAGATGTACCGGCGTTAAAAAACTATTATCATACCCCCATTTCAGAGAACAAGGTGTCCATTTCAATTGCCACGCCTCTGGCTGAAATGAGTTTTAAAACGGGCAAGGTAACAGTGACACGCCGTATGATTTCTCCTTTTCTGTCAAAAGAAGATGCTTTGATGCCCATGGGTGTGGAAGAATTTGAAGTTGAAAATACATCCAACAAAACACAGGAAGTCACATTGGTGATTCCCAAACCTTCACTGGTCAATTTACAGGAAAAGGAACTCAAGCCAACGGATCAGGATACGGTGTATATTTGCTCAACACCGGTCAAAGGTCATGTACATGAATCCTTTGAATCGGAGGGTATTCAGGGTGTGGTCATGGCCAGCAAGGAATGTCAGGACAGAATGGTAATTGCAGTACCTGATATGAAAGGTGTGGATGTGGATACACAGCCCTATTTCTGTTTGAATTATCTGAAACAGGATTTACTGCTCAATGAGGATGGCAGTTTTTATGAGAAGCGGAATGCCATTCTAAATCAGGATTATGGCGCAGCCATCAGCCTTCATTTCAAATTGAAAGCAAACGCGGTCATCAAAATTCCCGTCGCCATTGTCTTCGATTTTCCTGTGCAGCGATTCATTGATGGTAAGACATTTGACCGTAAATACATCAAACACTTTGAAAACAACAAAACACGTGCACTGGATATGACCAAAATAGCCCTGACCAATTATTCCAAATGGCTGAAACGCACACTCACGGTACAAAACCGGATTTTTGATCTTGTTCAGAATACTCCTTCCTATAAGAATGACAAGACAGGCGCGCTGCGGGTCACACGGCTCATACTCAATGAATTCAGTTTCCCATTATCCAATGCATGCGTATGGGTGGAAGATAAGAATGGCAGAGAGAGGGCACGCTTCCTTGAATGCTTTGACTATGCTTATATCGATCCGTCTGATGTGGACTGGTATTCCATGGTTCTGCTCATTCTGTTTCCCGATATCGAAATGGAACTGACACAGAGTTTCATTGATTCAATTCTGCAAGAAAACGATTCGTTGCGGTATTATCATTTTCATGCCTCTTTTACAGAAGCCAGACAACACCTGAAAGCCTATCCGGAAGAATATGAAAATGTATCCATGGTTCAGATTCAAGATGTCCAGAAGGTGAAAGGTGCTGTCTCTCATGATGTGGGTGCTCTGCCAAAGGGACATCCTTTACGTAACAGCAGCGATTATGCCTGGTATAATGATAATTACTGGGTCGATCTTTTCCCCAAACTCGCAACCCGTGTTCTGCGAAATGTTAAATTTACCGGGGATACCGATTTCCTGAAAAAGAATTGGAAGACCTTAAAATATGGATTTGAACATTTAGAAACCCATGATATCGACGGTGACGGCATCCCCGAAGGGAATCCGAATGAGGTAAAGAATACCTTCGACAATCTGACCCTGTTTGGCGTCGATGCCTATGATGTCACCATTTTCATGGCAGGCACACAGGCCATGATCAAAATGGCTGAAATCATGAAGGACAAAGAAGCCAAAAAACAATATGAAGAACACTTTGAAAAAGTGTCAGTCATATTCGAGGAACTATGGCGAGATGAAAAAAACAGCAAGGGTCAGAGGTTGCAGTATTATGTCACCTGTTATGATTCCGAAACCGGAGAAATGAATACAGATACCTGGGTCAATCAGCTGGATGCCATCTGGGCTTTGATTGCTATGGGTGAAGAACCGTTTATTTCCGATGATCATGCCAGGAAAATTCTCAAGACACTTTACAGGAATAACCGCACGTTCATGGGCTGGGCCATGTGCCGCACCGAGGACGGCGGAGAGGTCGAATCTGAGCAGGGACAGGATGTCTATACCACGTCCAATTATGTGTTTGCGCAGTTGCTTGATTATTATGGTCTGACCAAGGAGAGCAAGGAGGTATACAAGGCCATGGATCGGGTGATTTTTGAATATGCGAATTCTTTGATCTCACCGGACAATCTCAGGGCCGAGCTGGAACAGGAAGAGGGCGAATCCGCTCCCGGGCCCCATTACATCGTGGCCGCGTATCCCAGACCCGGAGCCGTGATGACACAAATTGTCATGCAGTATGTTAAAGAGGTACAGGAACGCACAGGATCGAAGAAAGTCGATGCCAAGGTGCTTCAAGCGTTTATGAAAGACTTAATGAAATAGGAGTCAAGAACCAAGAAATAAGAAATAAGAATAAAGAGGGATATTAAGGTATAGGGTAAAAGGCCACTGGCTCTTTCCCCGAAATCGATTCATGGTAAACCGGTAATATGGTAATCGGGTAATATGGAAATCATATAGATGATATCTTACAGGGTGGGGCTTGCCCCGCCTTTTTTAATGGAGTTTAAAATGTATGATAGATAGTAAGGGCGTTGGATCGTTGAGTTGAAGGAATTTCAACAAATCAATGATATATGACTTGACTTCAGCCGGTTCACATGAATATTGATTTTGTTGTTATATATGTCTATTAATAATCAAGCTCTGATACGTTTGACACTTGTTTGAATTCAATATCGTCAAATTCTTTGAAATGCGCTTTACCGCATTCAATTTTTTGCTTTTCTGATTCTCTTAATTCCTGTTTTTCCGACTTGGTTTCGGCAACAAAATAAACCGTATTTTCATTCTTTTTTATTAATGCCCAATCCGGATTGTAGGGGCCAATGGGTGTTTTTATTTTAAACCAGAATGGTAGTTTGAAATAGAATTTTATATCCTCTCGCTTTTCGCACTCGTTGGCAAAATCATATTCAACACTGGAATCCAGGGGTATAAATTTATCATAAATGGTTTTCTTTTTATCTGTAATTTGAAAAGTCATTTCATTAAGATGAATATCAAACTCCTCGAACAATCTCATCTCATATTCTTTTTTTCCAATTTTCTCATATTTAATACCGTCGATTAAAAATTGATTTAAAACGGAAGAAAGAATGGAAACCGCATTATCCAGGAAGTGCTGCGGGTTAATTAATACGTTTGTCAGCCGACCCGATTTTTTTAATATTTCAAAGACGGTTTTTCGGGTAAGACCAGTTTTTTCTTGAATGTAGCCAAGTATATCCGGGATTGGAAATTTGCCTTCCCAAACCGCTACATAAGAAGCTCGGATATCATGAACCACACCACTTTTTTCGATGTCCAGAGACGCATTTGTAGTTTTAATGACTGCTTTCTTAATTTCCGGCATTTGGGAAACAGCTTTTGAAGCCCGGCTGATCAAATCTTTTATATTATAATTGACCTGGTAGGTGGTTTGATATTTAATCTTCTCCCAAATTGATCTAAATGTTTCGTCCAGTTCAAAACCTTTGCGGTATTTAACGGTCACTCGTTCGCGTTTATTTTTTATTCGACCTGTGAATGTGACACCACAATCTTCTTCAATCTCTGTTTGCAGTTGCCGTGCAAAGTCTTCATAGCTTTCGTTGGCAATCACAGTGAGATGATTAATGCTTTTATCAAAAACACGGTTGCCGTTACTGTTGACAGATAAACGAAGCCCTCGTCCGATTTCCTGGCGCTTTTTCAATTCGGATTGGGTTTCATTAAGCGTGCAGATCTGGAACACATTGGGATTATCCCAACCTTCACGCAGGGCGGAGTGACTGAAAATAAAACGAAGCGGTTCATTAGGGTCGAGTAGTTGCTCTTTGTTTTTCATGATCAATTTATAAGTGTCGTCGTCAGCCTGAGTATTTCCTTTTGTATCTTTCCAATGTCCCTTGCGATCCTGAGAAAAATAACCATTGTGTACGTCTTCCACCGAAAAGGGAATAAGACCGTTATAGGCGGATTTGTTCGAAAACGATTTGTATGCTTCTTCAAACCATTGGGCTAACTTACCCTGCACAGATCGGCCCTGTTCATCGTAAGAACGATAGTTCGCGACTCGGTCGATAAAGAACAGCGAGAGCACTTTAATACCCTTTTCTTTATATTTTTTTTCTTTAATGAAATGTTCCTGAATGGTTTTTTGAATCTGAACTTTCATCACCTCGTCCGTCAATCCACCCAGGGGGCTACCAATATACACATCCTCGCCATTGGACAATGAAATAAATTTCGATTCCACATCAATACCGTTGATGATGTATCCATCCCGATAAATATCCCGTTGATTGGATTTTGAATACAAATCATCCCCGACACGAACAGTCACACTTTTCCTTTGTACACAATCTCTGGTGTTGACATCGATTTTTATTTTCGCGGATGTAAAGGTTTTTGTAGCCGTCACTCTTTCTAGACAGACGTAAGCTTCATTAAAATCATTTTCAGTGACAATAGAGTCCACTTCAATTTGCTTGACCAAACCCAAATCATAGGCTTTCACGGGATCGAGACTGTATATCATATTATAACGGTTGATATGGGTGGCCGAATAACGCAGTGTGCAGAGATAGTTCAGATTTTCAATGGCATTGCGTCTGATGTCGGTTTCCATATTCTGGGGTTCGTCCACAATGACAATGGGTCGGGTGCATTGAATGAATTCGATGGGTTTCTGGCCGGTCAATTTATCGTTGGGACGATTAATAATGTTTTCATCTTTTGCAAAAGAATCGATATTGATGACCATAATTTGAATGGTATTACTAATAGCGAAATTTCGAAGACTGGAGACACGCTTAGAATCGTACACCTCGAAATGCAAGGGCACTTTATTGTAGAGCGTTTGGAAATGATCGTAAGTAATTTCCAGGTTCTTCAAGACACCTTCCCGTATGGGAATACTGGGTACAACAATGACGAATTTCTTGAAGCCGTACAGCTTGTTCAATTCGTAGATCGTCCGAAGATACACATAGGTCTTGCCTGTGCCTGTTTCCATTTCAACGGAAAAGTGCATACCGTCCAGTGCTTTGGAAATCGGCAATTCGTTTTGTTTTTGTATGGATTGTACGTTTTTCAGGATTTGATCGGTTGAGAGAGATAAATGGTTGGCAACACCCTGGATGGAAGAAAAAATATCCTGAGTCTGAAAGGATATTTCAAAGTCGCTTTTGCTGAGGGGCTGCCCTTCGAAAATGGACGTTACCGACTGAATCGCTTCGAGTTGGTAGGATTGATTGGGATCGAAATGGAGTTTCATGTCAGGCAAGTCTCCTTAAGCGATTTCCAGACATTTCGTTTGATGGCAATTGGGATATCATTTGCATTCTCCCGGTCATACTCCCATTTTTCAACATTAAACTGGATATACGTTCTGATTTGATTTAAAGCAGATTCGTTTCTGATGACGTGGTCATGAAACCGGGGTTGCCAGGAGAAATTGAGATTGATTTTTCGGGCAGATTTCGTTACACCAATTTTGTATCCGCGAATAATGGATGCCAAATTTTTTGATTGTGATCCAAACCTATTTCCGTTTGATTGTAGAGACGCATGATTATGCGTCTCTACATGCGGTTTATCAATTATGATAATCCCATGTACATGATTGGGCATGACGATAAATTCATCCAATGTTACAAATGGAAAATGATGCGTTATTTCCGTCCAGCATTTTCGGGCGATTTTTCCAATGGGCGACAAGGCCATGTGAGGCGCATCTTTTGTAGAGACACAAGATTTTGTGTCTCTACAGTTTATCACCTTCCCAAACCAGTGAACTTTGTCTTTGGTGCAAATTGTCACAAAATAATAGCCATTGGAACCATAATCCCAATAGGGCAATCGTGTTGATTTGATTCGATATTTTTGTCTGTATTTATCCATATGTCAATGTGTAGAGACGCAAGATTTTGCGTCTCTACAGTTTGCTGTTATATTGTTTTAAATTCCACGCCCGCGTCTTTCATCTGCAGGGCGGTGTTGGTTTTCAGGGGATCGTTGCCCTCGAACAGACGGTCCAGGGTGATGACCTTTTCGGGTTTTTCATTCAGGATGGTTTTCACCAGATCCGTGTCCATGCGTTCCAGGGCCAGAATGAGTTCGCCGTCCACCAGATAGTACCCGTCTTTCTGTTGAATGTCCGCTGTCAGTTCCACGCCCGATTTGAGAAGCAGTTCATACAGAATATCCTCGGTGGTCGCGTCTTTCTTCACCGGGTCTTTGAAACTGTCCAACTGTTTTTCAAGCGCATCTCCGTTCTCAATGCCGTCGCTGCGCCAGATCTTGAAGTTGGATTTGCGCAGCTTGAGCACCTTGAATCCCAGATCCTGCGTTCCGCCGTCCAGATCGAGCTTGCCCTCTTTTTCAGATTCGATCTGTTTGATCACCCGCCGGATGCGCTCCTTGCCGATGTCGGCGATGGTTTTATACCCGGCCTTAAACGCCTCCGATTTTTCATCACAGGCTTCGGGCATTTGGACCATGATGAAGTGGCGGTTGCCGTTACCTACCTGGTTCAAATCAAGGATGGCGTGGGCGGTGGTTCCAGATCCTGCAAAAAAGTCTAATACAATAAATTCTTCCCCGGTATTAAAACTTGTTAAATATTTCAATAAATTCGTTGGTTTTGGATAATCAAACTTGATTTCAATTATATCAAGCTCATTACTTGCTTTTTGTGTGCCACCCATATTCGTGAGAACAGAAATAACATGACTTTGGTCTTGAATTCTTTCTTTAATTACTTCAACTGCACCTGTTTTACTGAGTGTAAAAGTTGTATTTTGACCTTTTTGGTCAATAATTGGTTTGCAATTATTCTTAATAAATTTTAATATTAGGTCTTTTGAACTCCATCCACTGTTGATAACAGTTACTTTTTTTAGTTTGCCATTCTTAATAATAGCGTCATTTTTATATCTCGGCCAAGCATCATCCCTTTTTTTAATAACACCATTTTCAATATCCGATGGGAAACCGATTGGTAGAGTAATATCACTTTCCGGGTTCTTTGGTCCATTTTTAACAATAGTATTTCTAATAGTCTCCTTAAATAATTTACTATCAGGCTTTATGTTCGGATCAACAACAGGTGGGTGTGGGAATTTTGATATATCCTTACAGAATGTTAACACGTATTCATGACAGTTCTTCACTTTTGCCTGATTGTCAAAATTACCGTCTGTGCGCCATACAAATTGACTTAAGAAATTCTCCTCCCCAAACACTTCATTCATCAGCAGCCGCAGGTTGTGCACTTCATTGTCGTCAATGGAGATGAAGATCACTCCGTCATCTCTCAGCAGGTTTCGGGCCAGGAACAGGCGGGGGTACATCATGCTGAGCCAGTTAGAGTGGTAGTGGCCGCTGTCTTTGCTGTTTTTGCGGAACAGGCCCTCGCGGGTCATGTAACCGGCCTCGTCCTTGTCGCCCACGCGGGCCAGATAATCCTCTTTGCTTTCAGCAAACCGGTCGGGGTATATGAAGCTGTCATTGCCCGTGTTGTAGGGCGGGTCGATGTAAATCATCTTCACCTTGCCGAAATAGGCTTTCTGCAAGACTTTGAGGACTTCGAGATTCTCGCCTTCGATGAAGAGATTCTGCGTTTCATCGAAGCGGACGGACTCATCTTTGTCTGGCACCAGCGTGGCAGTGGTTGGCGATTGCAGCACCCGGAATGCGTCACTCTTGCCTGCCCAGTTGAGCACGTAGCGCTCGTCCTTGAACTCAACTGAGTCGCCCAGCGCAGCTTTCAGCTTTTCCCAGTCCACCTTGCCTTCGATAAAAGCCTCCGGGATAATGGCTTTAAGCTGATTAATTTTATCTTCTGTGATGTTCAGTGATTTGCCGGTCATTTTCATCCTGACCTGTTTTATGATGATCGAAATGTTGTTCCTGGCAGCTCTGTTAATTTACAGATAAATGGGCAAACAGGCAACGCTGTTTTTACGAATCTGGTTCCACTTGAACGCTTTCCTCCAGTTCACAGGCAATACTGCTGCTTTCAAGACGCATGATGCTCTCTTCAGAAAAGCCGAAACTCAACAGATTGATGCTGCCGTACCAGGTAATTTGATGATCAATTACCGCAAATTTCTGGTGAATTTTGGATTTGAGAACCAGACGGATGCCACTTGATTCTATGTTGGAGAATAATAATTTGAGGCGGCTTCTTCTCTCTTTCTGGAAATCCCCAGCAGGTCGTGTGATCATGGTTATCTCTACCTGTTTTTTCATCAGCTCACTGAAGTGGCCAATCATTTGTTCAATTCTTTTTTGTGTGACAAACGGACTCACGATCAGGATATGCTTTGATGCTGCAGTTATATCCCGCATATACACCGGGAAAAAGCTGTCTTTATTAAAAATAATATTTGTCGGCGCATCGGGAAATGGAGAGGCTTTCACTTGATAACCGATTGATGCGTATCCTTTCAATCTTTTCCCGTACATCTTTTCAAGCATGTTTACATAGAGATCGACATAATCATAGATCTGTACATCCGTTTTGTCTTCATGAAACCTGTGAAGCCTGCCGGCATATTGCTGCAATGTTCCTTTCCAGGAAATGGGCATGGCCAAAAACAGGGTGTCCAATCGTGCTTCATCGAATCCTTCACCAATATAACTGCCGGTAGCGACCAGCACAAAAGGGTCCGCAGGTTTGATGGCATTAATCTGCTCCATAACCCGAGCCGTCTTTTTTGCACTCATGCCGCCTGTAAGACAAATAATATTGGATAGATTCTTATTAAGTTTTTTACCCAGCGTTTCCACATGAGCAGTCCGGCTTGTCAGAATCAGGCATTTTCGTCCTTTATTATAACACTCCACGACATCGTCCAGGATTCGTTGATTTCTGATTTCATCCGAGATCATGCGGCTTTTAATTGTTTGCAGAGATAAAGTCTCTTCCTTTCCATCAGATGTGGTTTTAAATGAGGTAAATCTTGGGACCAGATAGTGATCAAAGGGTCTTTTTTTCGCCTGTTTCTTTGAATCCGCTGAAAATCGAACAGGCCCGCAATAAAAGAAAATAATCGGATGATGTCCGTCAGATCTGTCAGGTGTTGCTGTCATGCCATAAATATATTTCGCCGTGGCCTGTTTCAGGATTTGTTCAAAAGTGACAGCCGGGACGTGATGGCATTCGTCGACAATGATCATCCCATAATTTTTAATTGCGTCCTTGACCGTTCCTTTCGTATACAACGATTGCATGACGGCTACATCAATAATTGAACTGAACCGGTCCTTGCCCGCTGCCATGTGCCCAATTAATTGCCATTCTTTTTTTCTGCCCCTACTTTTTGGTTGTTCAGGCAGTAGTTCATTAATGATAAGGAATTCTCCCAATTTTTCGCGCCACTGGGAAAGCAGCTGCCGTCGATGAACCAATATCAATGTATTCACTTTTTTTGAACTGATTAATTTTGCGGCAATAACAGTCTTCCCGAATGCCGGTGCAGCGGACAATACACCATTTTCATGGCCTGTCAACGCATTATATGCTTCTTCCTGCTCCTCACGTAATACACCATTGAACTCAACTTTTATCACTTTGCCCGGGTTGGATTCATCTTCCATTGCCACAGTAACATCGTTTTCCATCAGCAAAGATTTTATGTCTGCTTCGCAGCCTCTCGGCAACGCCAGATGGTTTTCAAAATCATCAGAGCATGAAATGACCCTTGGCTTTCCAAAAGTGGATAATCGCATCGCCTGGGCCTTATAGAATTCCGGATTTTGAAAGGCGGCGAATCTCTTTACTGTGTTTAACGCTTTCTGGCTCCATCCTTTTTTCTTAATATAAAGCATACCGGATTTGATAATTGTTACTGTTTTGGGGAAATCCTGCCTGCCCAGGACAATAGATTGTTTTTTCCATGGTTTTGTCTCTGACGCATCCGCTTTCAAAATTCCAAGATCATTTTCTTGGTTTAGTCTGGTAATAATCGATGTCAAATCTTTTTTAGTTAGTCTTTGGACACCAGCCAGAAACTGCCACTGGTCAGCATAGGGCATAAAATTTTCATCAACAAAAACAGAGTTATTGTTATCCCTGGCCATTTTCTGAAGCGGCAAAGCAATGAGATTGCCAAAACCGCCCTTTGGCATAGTATCTTGATTGGGGAATAATCTATCATAAGATTTAAACGAAATCACGTATCGTTTGCTCATTCCATACGTGAGTAGAGAGGTTCCGAATTTACGAGCCAGAGAAGCTGAAAGATTTTGTTTAAAGAAAAACCAGACATGGCATCCATTGCCGGATTGTGAGCGTTCTACGGCAATTGGAATATTCATCTCGGCGCAGATATCACGAATCACTTCGACATCTTTTTCCCAGCCTTCGTTATCAAAATCAACGGCCAGAAAATGGCAGGTTTCATCAGACTGCATCGGATAAATCCCGATGATGTATTCACCCTTTAAATGCTTTTCGATGATAGAATCACTGAGCGCTTCATACGCTTGATTCTTACAGTTGGAACATTTCTCACGGGGTTTATGACAGAGTCCGGGTTTCCATTCATTCAGACAAACCGGGCTGTATCCTGAATATCCTTTTTTAGTGTGCCATTTTTTTGCATATACATCTGTCCTGCTTTTAAACAGTGACATAAAGAGAGCAATTTTCTCATGGTTTTGAGAATACTTTGTGATAAAACCATTATTATTGGAGGTAGTATTGTTTATTTCTGCATATGATTGCTGATTTAAGGTCTCAATATCAGTCTGGATAAATAATGTTTCGCTGGCTTGGACGGGCTTATGGTGTGAAATGTTACTTCGTGGTTTGTCGGTTAATTCATTAATTTTTGCTTTCAGGCGTTTATTCTCTTCAAGCAGGACGTCATATTTCCTTTTCAACTCATCGTATTTGAAGTTATTCATTTCTTTTTAAGCTTTTCAAAAAGATATCTTATTTTAATATATATTGTTGTTCATGTTGAGATTTTTATCCGGCCATAATTATATAATCTTCTATAAATTATTCAGAAACGGTTTATTCTTTATGTTCAATATAAGTGGTATATGTAGATATGCAAACATTTTCTTTGAAGAAGCGCTTTAATTAGCGATGTGTATATTGATATATCTAATATTTAAACTATTTTTTATGGATTTTAGCTAAAAAAGCATTTGAATTTGAAGTATGTGTCTCTTATTTTATCAAATCATCTGTTCATTTAATGATAGGATATTCGTATGAGTGAATCAGTTCCGCTTTACAAGAATGAAAATGCATCGATTGATGAACGCGCAGAGGATCTTTTAAAACGTATGACCCTTGAGGAAAAGGTTCAGCAGATGATGGCGCTGGGTGATTTTCAGAATGTCGATATTTTTATCATCGAAGAAGGACGATACGGCTATCCGAAACTGGAAGAAGCCCTGTTTCATGATATTTTTAAGAATGGTGAATTTTCCGTTGAGAAAGCCAAAAAGGTTATGGGCAAAGGCATTGGGCAGTTAAGCACCATCGGACGCTACTGTACGCCAAAAAAGGGTGCGGAACGGGCCAATGCGATTCAGAAATTTGCCAGGGAAGAGACGCGGCTCGGAATCCCTGTTATCATTCATGATGAATGTCTTCACGGCCTGATGGCCATTCATGCCACCAGCTTTCCCCAGGCAATCGGTCTGGCCAGCACATGGGATGACTTACTTTTACAGGAGGTTGCAGTTGCCATTGGAAAGGAAACACGAAACCGCGGTATTCATCACTGCCTTTCGCCGACCATCAATATTGCCCGGGACCCTCGCTGCGGACGCACAGAGGAAACTTATGGTGAGGATCCCTACCTGTGTTCACGTATGGCTGTGGCCTATGTGAAGGGCGTGCAGTCGGAGGGCGTTGCCTGCACGGCCAAACATTTTGTCGCGAATTTTGTGGGGATCGGGGGACGGGACAGTAATGAGATCCAGTTGTCTGAGCGTAATTTGCGGGAAATCTATTTTACAGCCTTCAAAGCATGCGTACAGGAAGCGAACGTCCTCTCTGTCATGGCAGCGTATAATTCACTGGATGGTGTCCCCTGTTCTTCAAACAGGCGGCTGCTGACGGATATATTACGGGATGAATGGGGCTTTGAGGGTGTTGTGGTCTCTGACTACTTTTCTGTTTTCTGGATTTATGACAAGCATAGAACAGCCCTGAGCAAAGGTGATGCCGCCAGGCAGGCTGTTGAAGCGGGACTGGATATCGAGCTTCCACACCCGGATTGTTATCGGGAGCTTGCTGAGTTTGTCGAGAAAGGAAAAATGTCCGTCGAATCCATCGATGCCAGTGTCAGGAGAATTCTTCGGCTCAAGTTCAGGTTGGGACTTTTTGATGATCCTTATGTTGATCCGGTAACCGCTGAGAAGGTTAATGATTGCGAGTCTCATCGCGCGCTGGCTTTGAAGGCGGCTCAAAAGTCCATGGTTTTATTAAAGAATGATCAAGGCCTTTTGCCGTTCAATGAGGCCATTCACTCTATCGCTGTGATTGGTCCCAATGCCGATGAGGAATGCCTTGGCGGTTACAGCGGGGGAGAGATTAAGGTGGTGACACCTCTGCAGGGGATCAGGAACCGCGCGCCGTCCAATGTGACGATCCAATTTGCCAAGGGATGCGATAATCTGGATATTTCCAGAAGCCAGTTTGAAGAAGCAATTCAGATGGCCAGAAAATCGGATGTAGCAGTGATGTTCATGGGCAATTCAGTGATGACCGAGGGAGAGCACAGGGACAGATGCAATCTTGATCTTCAGGGAGTGCAGGAATCCCTGATTGAAGAAATATTGAACACCGGGACGCCGGTGATTGTTGTTCTCATTGGCGGCAGTGTGGTCACAATGGGCAAATGGGCGGATCGTGTTCAGGGGATGATTGAGGCTTGGTATCCCGGAGAGGAGGGTGGTCATGCGATTGCGGATGTGCTTTTCGGCCGTGTCAATCCGGGAGGACGTCTGCCGATCACATTTGCCAGGACCGTGGGCCAGCTGCCGTTATATTACAATTACACGCCGTCCGGCCGGACTGATGATTATGTGGATCTTCGGGGAGAGCAGGCTCAGTTCGCCTTTGGATATGGTCTTTCGTATACCACGTTTCAGTATGGTCGGCCAAGGCTTATGAAATCCACGATTCGCAGGGACGAGTCCACTTCTGTCAATGTGGATGTGACCAATACCGGTGACAGGGCTGGTGATGAAGTCATACAGATGTACATTCATGACAAACTCTGTTCTGTCGTCCGTCCGGTAAAAGCGTTGAAGGGATTTAAACGGATTACACTTCAGCCCGGTGAAACACAAACGGTCACACTGAATATCACTCCGGAGCATCTGGCTTTTTATAATCAGGACATGGATTTTGTGGTTGAACCGGGGGAGTTTGAAATACTTGTCGGAAGCTCTTCACGGGATGAGGATCTGCAGAAGGTGGTGCTGGTTGTGGAGTGATGAAAAAATATAGGGGATATATGGGATATACGGGATATAGAGGAAATGTTGAATCATAGGGTCCTTGTGTCGTAGACTCGTAGAGTCACAGGATTGCTGGTTGAGAGGTTGAAACGGAACATGGGAGGGGGGCGGAGAAACGGGAAGAGAAAGAATCAAGAGCAAAGAAATAAGAATTAAAAAAATAAAAAAGTTGTCATTCTGAGCTTCCGGCGTTTTTTGACTGGGGCGAAGAATCTGAACCTGCGGTGTAACGAGATTATTATAGAAGATCAGGTGCCGTTTATTTTTAAATAAACGGCACCTGATGAGAAGGAGAGAGGGAAGAGGAGTCAATATCAGACGCTATTTTTTTGGGACCCAAAGCGGATTATAAACATATCCCTTTTGCTTAAGTGTATTCATTTTCCATTTAAAATTCTTCTTCACCGCTTTGCATCTGGCTTCCGTTTCCATTGCCCATTTCACCGTTCTCATCACGTTGACGTTCCGGTTTATAATGATTGATGTTATAAGTCAATGTCATCATGACCATGGGCGACCGTTTAAAAATATTATGCGAATAAAAATTGGATGTTTCTGTGCTGAATTCCCATTTTCCCGTTTTCAGCAGGTCACGGACCTGGAAGGTGGCAGACAGAGCGCGGTTGAAGAAACTTTGTTTCAATCCAAGATTTACCAAATAAAAATCTTCCCGCCGGCCTTGTGATGATACGGAGGGACTGTTGTACATACCGGTTAATTGGAGTCGTGTATTTCCGCTTAATTTCAGCGTGTTGTTGAATCGTAATCTCCAGTTTTGGCTGTCTCTGGAAAATGAAGATCCGAGCAGGATGCCTTCCACTTTATAATAATAGAGCGTTCCCATCAGGTTCATGTTCCACCATTTGAATACATCCAGATTGGTCATCAGTTCTGTGCCGAGCGTATAATCTTTGCCGACATTCTCAATTGTTTGCAGGGTGATTTTGGTGTCATAGCTTGATTGAATCCGTTCCACCTTATTGTGGGTGATGCGATAATAGCCTTCCAGCGATATCAGATTTCTTCCCCAGAAGGTTTGTGCGCCTACTTCATACGAATCGATGTATTCCGGCTTTAAATCAGGATTCCCCTTTCGTACATTATAAGCGTCCATCCAGGTTTCAAACGGCTCCAGTTCCCAGCCGCGGGGACGGTCAATTCTGCGGGTATAACTGGCCATCATTTGCTGACCCTTACTGATTGTATACGACAGGTGAGCCGTAGGGAAGAAATCCCAGCGATCGATGATATAAGTTTTCTGTGTTTTTTTTAACGTGACCTTTCGGTCTGTGTATTCGGTTCGCAATCCTCCCTGAATTCCAATGAGGCCGATTTCAGCGGCAACCATCGTATAGGCTGCATGAAAATTATCCTGATAATCCACAAAGTGACTGTATTGGGGCTGCAGTTCGTAAGTCTGAGTATCCAGATCGTAGTCGTATCGTTCGGTTTCATCTTCTGAATCGTTCAAGCGGCTCTGAAGACCGGCCTGAAATTTGTTGTTTTCCCTCAGAGGCAGGGTGTAGTCTATATTCCAGCGAATCCGCTGGGAAGGGCCTTTTTCTGTGAAATACTGTGCGTAAGTAATTTCATCCGCCATATTCAGCAGTTTATTTTTTGATTCTTCATCCCCGCTTCTTTCGCTGATATTAAAGTGTCCGAGCAGTTCATGTCCTTTTTGCTGAAAATCATGTTTGTAATCCAGATTCAGAGAATAAAAATTGCCTTTTCGATTTCGTTCATCCATACTGGTATAATAAGTGATCGTATCGCCTGATTCGGTCCATTCCTCGTAATGATTATCAGAATCGCCGCCGCGATCTCGCCCACCCGCACGAAAACTAAGTGTCAGCAGATCCTGATCTGTTAATGAGTAATCGATGCCGCCGCGTAATCCATATCCGGTTCCGCCCCATTCGCCGGTGCCTTTTGCATTGATATGGTAGATGGTATCACCATAGGTGATCCGTTCCATTTCCATGTCCCTCGGAAACGACCGCTTGTTGTAATCTGCTCCCAGGAAGAAATTCATTTTCTTCGTCCTTCGGTTCAGCAGAATGTCTCCTCCGTTTCTCCGGTTTTCCAGGCTCAGATTGATATTCGCGATCCCGGTAATGCCGGATTGCTGCTTTTTCCTGGTAATGATATTGATAATACCCGCTGTTCCTTCCGGATCAAATTTCGCCGAGGGATTTGTGATGATTTCAATATTTTCAATGGTGCTGGCGGGTATCTGCTGCAATGCATCATTGGGTTCCAGTACAGTCGGACGATTGTCGATCAGTACAGTGAAATTGCTACTGCCGCGCAGTTCCACGTTTCCTTCAATATCCGTGGTTACGGAGGGCACATTCTCGAGAACGTCCACGGCTGTGCCTGAAATAACGGTCGGTTGCTGGCTAACGTTAATGACTTTTTTATCAATTTTATACTCAAACACCGGTTTCTCCGCAGAGACTTCCACACCTTCTGATTCCAGCACGGCTGGCTGCAGAAGAATGGTTCCGAGGTCTGTTTCCATGCGGCCGGGTGTGAGGGTGATATCCGTGATGCGTGTTGAATTGTATCCGATATAGTCGACTTTAAGCGTGTATTGGCCTGGCCGCAGTTTGGACAGCCCGAATTTTCCACTGTTACCGGTCACTGTGCCGGTCACCTGCTGATTGTCTTTCTGTGATATCAGGATGATTGTGGCGTATTCAAGCGGTGTTCGATTCACAGAATCCAGCACGGTTCCTGAAAGTGCCATCCCTGTAGAATTGCCCGGAGCATATGGCCTGGATTGTGTATACACGAAATGTATTGTTCCAGATAAAATCATCAGTGTGATCAGTGCTCCCCTCAGTTGAAATGGTTTCATACAGTCTCCTCGTTGTAAATCACCTTATTTTGCCTATAATCTGCTCATTTATCATTTTGACATTTAAACGGTGTAATATAATCCCTGGTTTTGTAAAATTATGACAATATGACAAATTTTTACAATTGATTTGATTTTATAATTTTATATACTGAATCATAATGGATCCCTGTTATTCGTTTCAACACCGAAAATTCCGGATGAACGCATCGAAGTATTCATACTAAAACCAATGAAATCCACGGAATCGAATGATTGAAATGCTTGGTCAAACGGTTAATTCACGGTTTTTCACTTTCATATTTTAAAAAAATGTTGTTTATTATTGATGAATCGATATTATACAAACGATAAAGGAGTATATCCATAAGGCGTTCATTCCGCCTTAAGAATGATTACTCCATATAATATAAAAAAATAGTTCCAATCAGCGGTTAAATTTTTGGGTAATCATCAATAAACTCGATTCTGTTTTGTTTATTCTTAATAGGGAGCTCATAACATTGCATACAAAAATTAGCAGAGGCGTTTCTGTTATCATAACCGTTTCGGTGCTGATTATTGGATTGTCTTGTTCAGAAAACAAATCAGGCGCTTATGTGACCGGTGATTATCCGAATTTATTTGTGGAATTACTGGGAAAAGAGGTGCCTGATGTGAATGTAAAAGTGAATCGGGCCTGGAATCAGCTGTTTTACGGGGATGACCAGGAAGAACGGGTTTTTTATCCGGCAGGATTCGATATGGCTTATATTGAAGACATTCTGCATCATGATGTACGCAGTGAAGGCATGTCATACGGGATGATGATTGCCGTTCAGCTTGACAAGCAGGAAGAATTCGACCGGTTGTGGAAATGGGCAAAAACATATATGCAGCATAAAAATGGCAAACGAAAAGGCTATTTTGCCTGGCAGGTCAGTACTGAAGGAACGATTCTGGATCCGAATCCCGCATCGGACGCGGAAGAATATATGGTTATGAGTCTTTTTTTCGCAGCAGCCCGATGGGGAAATGGTACAGGGATCTATGATTATAATGCCCAGGCTCAGGCCATCCTTGAGGCGATGTTGAGCAAAGAAGAAATGTCAGCGGACACTGCGGTAATCATCAATATGTTCAACAAGAAAGAAAAACAGGTGGTATTTGTGCCTTTCGGGGATGCCGGTGATTTTACCGATCCATCCTATCATCTGCCCCATTTTTATGTGCTCTGGAGTCAATGGGCCGATACAAATCAGGCATTCTGGGCAGAGGCCGCTTTTCAGAGCCGGGCATTTTTCAAACAAACTGCGCATCCCAAAACCGGCCTGGTTCCGGATTACGCGCATTTTAACGGATCACCAAAAAAAGTGCCATGGGCGACAGGCCATGAAGATTTCCGGTTCGATGCCTGGCGGACCATTATGAATATTGCCGTGGATTATGTCTGGTTTCGCAGAGAGGCATGGGCCGTCCAACAATGCAACCGGTGGCTGGATTTCTTTTATCGGCAAGGGATGAATTCATATGCAAGTCAATACACACTGGACGGTGTTCCATTATCCGAGTACAGAAGTCCGGGATTGATTGCCATGAATGCAACGGCCTGCCTGGCTTCCACGCATGCCCGTCGTGCTGAATTTGTCGATGCATTGTGGACACTTCCTGTTCCGAGCGGATTGTACCGGTATTATGACGGTTTGCTCTATTTACTCGGACTGCTGCATACAAGCGGTCAGTTTCAGATTTATGCGGATGCATTGGAACCATAAAGAAGGAAAGGATGCATGATGAAAATAACAGCGAATTTAAAACAGATTTTTATTTTTTGCAGTATGACGGCATTGATTTTAATTCACATTCTCATTGATCCAATACCTGTTCATGCGCAGTTAGCCGAAGGGCATGATAAATTTCTGGGCTGCTGCACGCCGAGTGATATTCCCGATACTTTCGAAGAATACTGGAATCAGGTCACTCCTGAGAATGCGTCGAAATGGGGATCTGTCGAAGGATCCCGGGATGCCTGCAACTGGGATAACCTGGATGAAATCTATGATTTTGCCGAGGATTGTGATTTTCCCTTCCGGTTTCATGTGCTCATCTGGGGCAAGCAGCAGCCCCTATGGATCGATGCTTTGAGTCCGGAAGAACAGGCTGAAGAAGTGGAAGAGTGGATCGAGGAGGCGGGTTATCTGTATGAGGATGCGGAGTATGTGGAAGTGGTCAACGAGGCCATCGAATGGCATCCGTGGGATTATTATCCTTCTTATTACGAAGCCCTGGGCGGAGAAGGAGACACCGGCTGGGACTGGGTCATCTGGGCATTCGAGAAGGCGCGGGAATATTTTCCGTACTCCAAACTTTATTTAAACGAATATCAGTTGTTTGGTGGAAATAAATCTCTGAAGAAATATTTAGACATCGTCCATTCACTCCAGGAGAGAGAGTTAATCGACGGGGTGTGTGAGCAGGGCCATTTTATTGAAACCGTCAGTGCGGCCCGTATCCAGTATGTTCTGGATGAACTGGCGACGACCGGACTGCCGATTCAGATCACGGAATTCGATTTAAATATTGCGGACGACCAGGAACAGCTGGAAAAATATCAGGAAGTGTTCCCGGTCCTATGGGAGCATCCGGCCGTGGAAGGCATTACGCTCTGGGGATATACTGAAGGGATGTGGCGGGCAGACGGCTATCTGCTTCGAGACGACGGCACAGAAAGGCCGGCACTCCAATGGCTGAGAAGCTATCTGGCGGATACGAAAGTAAAAAATCAGGCGGAATCAGCGTCTCAATTTGAACTGGTCCAGAATTATCCCAATCCGTTCAATCATCAGTCCCTCATTCGCTATCGTCTGGCAGAAGAAGCGCATGTTCAGATCCGGGTATTTGATGTTCACGGCAGAGAGGTCGGCTCATTGGTGGATGAAAGACAGGGAGCAGGAATGCATCAGGCACGGTTCGATGCCAGCCGGCTGCCTTCAGGGATTTATCTGGCCAGTTTGAAAGCCGGTTTCTTTACATCCACAAGAAAGATGATGCTGGTAAAATAGAAGGAGCCAGATGGCGGAATGAAGGGGAGGATTGCTGCTAACCAGGTGAATTCGATTTCGATTGGTCATATATAATTGTTGTTTTTAATCAAGTGATTTAAAAGATTGTCTTGAATGGGAGAGCATGACGGCTCAGACAGCATTTCTTTTTTCATGGAAAAACAATCCGAATTTCTCAATACAATTTTCATGAGGCCTGATTAAAAAGAAATATTGAGAAAGAGACCGGATTTTTTCTCCCCTGCAAAGGGGGAAATAATCAAATCTCCCTGACAAGGGGGATTTAGGGGGCTGCTTTCAGAAGGTCAGGATTGACCGGTTAAAATAGAAAACAGTTATTTATAATTTTTGCTGAAAATTTTTCAGGGAGCTGTAAACTCACCACTTATTTCAAAAACATCATTTTCCGGGTCTGAACGAAAGCGCCGGCCTGAAGCCGGTAGAAATACACACCGCTTGGCATGGGCATCCCCTGGTCATTTTGACCGTTCCAATGAACAGTGTAATGCCCCGGTTTCTGTTTTTGATTCATCAGCATTTTTACACGCCTGCTCATGATATCGAATATCTCCAGTTTTACCGGACATAAACCTGCATTTTCAGGTATTGAAAAATGGATCAAGGTATATGGATTGAAGGGATTGGGTGTGTTCTGACCGAGTGTATAATGATCGGGGAGCATGGATATTTCAGGATCTGCAGACGAACTCTGTCCCACTTCAATTGTACAGTTCCGGGTGAACGCCGGGGGAGTGCCTTCGTTCAGTATGCATTGCTCCCAGCCGACTGTGCAGGTATCTCCCAATGTTCCAATGACACGGAATGTCATCAGGACCAGGGGCCCGGTACTCTGCAGCGCCTGAACGCCCGCCATGGCCATTGTCAAATGACCGGATTCTGTCTGGTTCACCACAGGGTTTCCCCAACCCGATGCAACTGTTCCCTCTGTGGACGCATCCAGAAACTGAAGCACCGAGGCGTTATAAGTCATTTGAATATCCGCGGAAAAGATCTGATTGTCATAGAGCGAACTGAATTCGATCGAAAGCGTGTAGAGACTGTCCGGCTGATACGCGCAGATGCGAATCGATGCCTGCACGAGACTCTCATCGCCGCTACGGACAAGATTGACCATCAGAGGATCCGAGGCCATGGACCACAGGACCGGATCCCCGTCTTCTGTCTGGGATTCCGCGCTATTCACGAGAAAACGGATCGTATCCCCCTCTTCCATGCCTTCATCCACGGCAGTCAGAGGATCGTCCCTGTAAATGGCCATGTATCCAAACAGACCGGCAGAGTAGACCTCCCAGGTACCGCATAAGACATTGTCCGGATCATACGCCTGAATCAATGTGCCAATTGCTGCTGGTGACCCATCCAATAAATCCGCGGTTCCGTACACGTTCATCCACTGCGGTGTGATAGTCACGGATTGTGTAAAAGCCGGAAACTGAAAAAGAAGCGTTGTCACGATTAAAAAATAATAACCGGTTTTTCCTGGTCTGCCGTGATGATTTATTTTTTGAATCATACCGCATTTCCTTTTCTTCAATGTTATAAGTCAGTTGGATTTTCCGGATCATAAGGCCACATTTTAATATAGAGCCAGCTTTCATCCGTACATCGGTACTGATTGTTCATTTCATAGAAACCCCACATGCCATACAGATAATTGATATAGTCACAGACGGATTTTCCATTGACGAGGCTATATCCGGTTCTTCCGGCATCCAGAGGAAAGTGTGCGCCCTCTATTGCTATATCCTCATCCTCTGCAAAAAATCTGGCCTCAAAGGATTCAATGGTCATGTTTATATAATTAAACTGCATAATCATCTTGTCCAGTCGGATTTTATCAACGCGCGCCATAGAATTCATGATCGTATCCACTGCAGTTCCGGTAAATGTGGTGCCGTCAAATGTGCCGAATGCATTAAATTCACGTGCAAATTCAACATCGTCATACCAAAACTCTCCCTTATGATACAGGGTCGCTTTGACACCGACCTCTATTTCTGCGCGCATGTGTTCATAATAAACCGGCTTGATCTCAAGCTGAATGGTTGATTTCGATGTGTATGTCTGACAATCCGTGCTGCTGTTGGTCACCATGACGTACAGATCCGTATTCATATTGGCATATTGATAGACATTGGGAATATCAATGGAATCTTCAACGCTTGTCATTTCAAGCAGATCCAGTTCCTCCCCGACCGATGTATACACAGAAAGACTGATATCCAATGGATCGAAATCCGGATCCTCGGTAGAGACGATGAACCGAAGCTGCGTATCCTGCCGGATATTCGGATTGATCAAATCCACATAGAACAGACGGGCGGATAGGTCCTGGTATTCATATTTGTATTTCGCGGGAGGTTTGTTGTCGCTTGTCAGATAATAAAATGCGTCCCAAAAATAAACATAATAAAAAAGATCGTTTCCTGTCAGCGGATACACATTGCCCAAAATCAGATTCATGAGGAAATTGGGCCACCATAAGTGGATTGGATGCTCAACGCAGGATGCAATGGCATCCACAGGATGGTTGCCGGCCTTTATTTTTGTATATATTTCAGGAATGATGCTCGTTGTATACCGGTCCGGTTCGGTCAGATATTTGATCAGAGATGACATGCCGATTGCATGTTGTCTTAACTGTTTTAGATCATTTTTATCATTGGGCAGTGAACAGTTGCGCTGCATACCTGAAAGAGCGGCATTTCCCCAAAAAGGAAAATCATCCGGATAATAGTCGGATTGCGAGGGGAACAGCACCGGAGCCCATTCTGCCACAGCCCAGTTTAACCAGCGCTGATTGTCCGGAACAGGAAAATTTATAAAAAAAGGCCAGCTCGGGTAATAGGTGTATAAAATCATTTCAAGCAGAGTTTTTCTGATGCTGTTTTTAATTTTCAGGGTACCAATCATGTCCAGATGGTCCATATTGATAACCAACCTGAATTCGTCGATAATTTCATCTAAACCATTACTGCTACTGAAAAACAATTCACAAGTTAAAGCATTGAGTCCGTTTCTTTCAAATCGAATCTCCTGATAGAACTTAAAATCAAGATTCAGATCCTGATACACCTGATAGGCCTCTTCCAGTGTGGCCATCAGCTCATCCATATAAGGGTTAAACATTGCCAGTAGAGGAGAAACAGTGTAATAAAAAAAATGATCCGTTTGATTTCTAATCAACTTTCCTGTAAAACTCATACGGATGGATAATTCTCCGTTTGCTGTCTGAAGCTGTGTCTTCTGTGCCGGGCTTTTTTTATTCAAGCCGGATTCCGGAGCAACCGGCCACTCAAACTGCAAGCCGCCTTCGGAAACTGTTACAGGGTATATGCTGTAGGTCCATTCCATCTCACCGGTTTCAATATCCATAGCTTCCTGTTCAAGACAGATGAAATTGGTGTCATCAGGAGACTCCTGGCACTGCACACGGAACGTGATGGGCTGACTTAAATTGTCCGGCAGCCCGTCCACCTGATAATATTGTGATATGGAATAGGCATGGGCCGGGCTTTCTCCGTCTAACACATACAATTTCAAGTCGCTGGCCGAAGTGAGGGCGTTTTCAGGGATGATCAACTGAAAATCGTCGGTTTCAAGCGTGCCGCCTGCGGATCCGATGGTTTCTGAGGCGATCATGGTTTTTTGAATGCTCCGCGCATAGACCAGGTCGCAAGCTTCGGACACCTCGACAAGATATCCGAATCCCTTCTGCATGAATTTCAAGGTATTATAGGTGTCCTGTCCCGGAATCCATGTGAGGCCGCCGTTCGCAGCCTGACCGTGATCCAGACCCTGTGGATCAATGGTCTTGACCATGACCAGATGGCTCTCAATGGAATCCAGGGTCTGCGCCACGGTCTGTTCGTTCTGCGGCAGGTAGGCAATCAGGTTTTCTCCCTGAACCAGCGGAATCGATGTGTTCTCCGCGATCCGTTCGCCTTCGATCCGCAGTTCGGCGTCGGTCAGCATATGGATAAAATAACCGTGAAGCGGATCCAGGTCATTCAGCGAATTTGAAGAAGCGGATGGCTGATATTCGACCTCGGTTCCGGTCCGGATGCTCCGGACACAATCATACTTGCCATCAATAGAAGCCAGAACCGATTCAATCGAATGATCGGTCGGATCCACTGTCATGGAAAAACAGTTCCATCCTGCATATAGAGGGATTGTATCACACACACTTTCCTGAAGACTCGAATAGAGGCATACAGGTATGCTTATCAGAAGCCTGATGAACAATAACAATAATTTACTTTTCATTGGAGGGAGCTCCCTCTTTTTAAAGTTCATTTTAGATGATCATAATGGATCATTGGCGAACAGTTTCGAAGGTCTGAGAACAGTAAAGTTGAATACATTGATAATGAGGCAACGGATTAAAAAATGCCATCGATGATGAATTCTCATCTGTCTCTCCCTGTATTCGGGATGGATATTCTCGACGGTTAGTTAGCTTCCCGCATGGATTGAACGGCTGACTGAGCAGTCTGATGCGGGCAGAGGGTGTTCACCACAGGCATGAATTGAATTTAAGTAATAATACATAATTGTCAGCTAATTATCAAGTTATTTCAAGGCCCATAGTAAAAGATCATGTCACTTCCCAAAAAAACGTGTGAAGTCGCTTCCTTTGTCATGCTGCTTCCTTTTTTTCAATCGGGAAGTTTATTAAAAATGACATCCGTGATATTGTTTTGACTTATTCGACGGAAGACTATTCCGATATCCGTTATTTAAATTTCACAACGGGAGATTAAACAATTGAAGATTAAAAGGTATTTAAGTTAAATTAAATGTCAGCTTATTTTTCAAATTGAGTCGGGAGTGACCGATGGTTTTACCAATCTTTACAGGCAGACAACCGAATTTCCCGCTTCTTTCACTTTTTGAATCCACATTTCCGTGAGCATTTGCAGCTCCTCGACAACGTTTGTTTCACTGTTTTCTTTGTGATCCAGGACATCGAGTATTTCAAATTTGAAAGCAGACTCGCCATTTGAATTCCATATTTTCTGTAATTCCGTATTTCGATGGCTTCCGAATTTCAGTTCGGCTTTGTGCCGGTTGAATCTGGCCTGTAAATCGGTCGCGAAACCAATATAGTGCTTGTCTGTTTGTGAAATTCTGATCCTGTATACGCCCATCGGTGGTTTGGTATCTTTATACGCTTTTTTTATTGCTGCTTTATCCAATGACGGTTTTCCTTTCGTTTACTATGAATGCAGGGGGAGGTCAGACACAGCGATTCGCCATCGACCGATAATGCACGATGGGTTCCTATTCGGAATGCCACAGTACCCATTCCTGTGAACGTACCTGTCAAAAACCATATTCCAGTCATTATAAAATACTCACAGTATCCAATTATACCTTGAATCCTTGTTTGTCATTGTGACCCGCTTGCCGGATAAGCACAAAGGCCATGAGAGCTCCCATGTACAGAACTCCCAATAAAAACGAAAGAGCCGCTTGGAGCAATGTGAGATGCCTTGAAGAGAGAAACACAGAGTAAACATAAACCGTGAGGGGGATATAAATCAGGGAGCCTGAGATAACACCCGGGTAGTATTTCTTCGTGACAATGGTTCCGCGAATATGAAGCAAAGCATTTGTGAAGACAAGACTGAAAACGGACAGGCTCAGCATGAGATTGGCCTTTCCAATGAAGACACTGGCCAGGCATAACAGAAAAAAAGCCATTGACACCCACATGGAATTTTTGTGTAAAAAGATGTTTTGCTCTGGGAAGCAGTCGTTTAAGCGCATCCTGGAAGCCTCCGGGATAAACATATTCTTCAAATATGTGTATGACCGCTGCTCCAGTCAGAACGATAAATACCCAATTGTCCATATTTTTTCTCCGGTCTTTTTACCCAATCATCGCATTTAAAGATCTTCTGGAGTTAACATCTCTGATTCACGAGCGATACGGCAATACATTTTATGAAGATTGGTATCTTTATCCAATATTCCTGTTGGTTCAGATAATTCAGAACCATATTTTGAAAAAAATCAATGTATCCTTTTGTATTCGATTGTAATGGATAAAATAAATGGGATTGTGCTGTTAATTCATTCCACTGTTGTTCGTACCTGTATAGTTTCCATTTAATCTGCTCATCCGAATCAGTGACTTTAACCGGGTCAAATCCCCAGCAGCTGAACGGACAATAAGAAACATTCCCATCAATAAATATTTGTAGAGTCCGATGGCATCGTTTGGAGGGTATCTGAGAAGAACGGTATAGAAATCCATAAGGATTGGAATAATATAATGGGTTCATTTATTTTCGTTCTCAATCCAATGGCTTTGATAACATGGACTATTCCGGTTTTCATTCGGAGCGATCGACAACTCGAGATGATCAATAATATTTATCTCTATCGTATAAGTATGACTTTTTTTGATTGGACCACATCTCCTGCTATGAGATGCAGGATATAGGTTCCGGAGGCGGCCTGACGCCCCTGATCATCCTTGCACAGCCAGTGATAGGAGTAGTGACCGGGTGATTGCTGTACATTTTTCAGAATTCTATAAACCAGACGTCCGTTTATGTCATAGACAGTCAGTGTAACATTCGAAATTTCCGCCAGTTTGTATGAAATTTTTGTTATTGGATTAAATGGATTGGGGAAGGGTGGCAGGAGGCTGGTTTTATCCGGCGTTTGATTTTCCATCATAATTTCAAGCTGATCCAGCAGAGCGGTGTTTCCGTCCATGTTCACATTTGACAAGCGGTATTGGCAGGTATCGCCGGATTGGACGGTCGCATGCAGGAATTCGTAATTGGTACGGGAAGAGGTGTTGCCCCGCCCCCGCAGATTCGGCTGGCTCATGTAAGACGCGACTTCAATCCAGCCGGTTTTGTCATTTTTCGACTCCAGGATGAATCCCAGATTGTTTATTTCCGATTCCGTTGCCCATTGGATCAGCACTCCCTCATTCACAAATCTGGCAGCAAATGATGAAAGCTCCACAGGCAGAGATGCGTTGATACCCGCATTCAATTTGCCGTATTTCGAAGAACCGTTTAATGCACCGCCGCTGATGGACAGATCTCCGGAAGCGTCAATGGTCGCGCTCATTTTATCATCAGCAGTCGCCGACGCGGCAATGTCTGCGGTCACCCAATAGTAGCTGTATCCGGAAGAGGAAACGGAGTGACTGAAAGCGCTGAAAGTCAGATTGCTTCCCGAGCCCGGATCGGCCTGAGCAGGCCCCAGCGTTCCGCTCGTTGCGAAATCATTGGTTGTGGAAGTGTACAGCTGAAATGGTGTGGGTTCCAGATCGCCCGGATCATAAGTACCGCTGAGTGTGAGTGTCACAGAATTTAAGGTGGCCCCCCATCGGTCGCAATATAAACTGAACTGTCCGCACAGCCAGTCAGATTCTGGTGGTGAGGCATTCGATTGGTGAAAATCGAGTGTCCCGTCTGCGCCGTGCCTGAATGTAATATCGACCAGTGTTGTGCACCTTTCCGCATCGCCATAGGAGGTGCCAACCGAATTGACAGCATAGGCTCTGAACCAATAGACTGTGCCCGAACTGAGCCCGCCGATTGGTTCACTGAACGTACCTGTACCGCTGCCATTGGTATCTTGTATGACTCCGGGTTCCCCGATCGTTGGTGAAGTATCGGAGGAAGAATAGACCACACCCCGCTCTGTAACCGAAGCACCGCCGCTATCTGTGATGTTACCCCCTAATTCGGCGGAGGTGGTTGTCACTGAAGACGCGGCGCTTGTGGTGCAGGCCGGGGTTGTAATGGTTGTAAACGCCTGATCCGAACCGTATGTGGTTTCCTGTGAATTTACGCCAACAGCCCGGTAATGATAGGTCACACCCTGAGACAATCCGGAAATACCTTTACTGACTGGAGTATCTGCGGAGCCTGTTACCGGACTTTCATCTGCTGTTACGGTTGTGCCATATGCAGTGGTCAGCCCATACTCAAAGGTCGCAGTCGTGCTGGCATTATTCGCGTTGACCGTACCGTTTAACGTTGCGCTGTTAGTGGTAATATTGCTGGCCGCGTTGGTCGAGACCGTTGGAGCGCTGAGTGTCGCTTCAGCAACAGATACCGTTCCGGAAGAACCGACTGACGGATTAAAAATCCAGCCTCCCAATCCAGCCGGTGTTCCCGATTCTGAAGCGCTCTGAAATAAATAATCATTATCGTCGTCCACGATATCTACATCAATATTGTAGTACCGGGTTCCGTTCCAATCGTCGTTATAGAGATAGTAAATCAGAGTTTCATGTTTCCAGTATTCGAAATTGTTCACCAGACCCTGATTGATGTAGGTTCCGTTTGCTGCTTCAGGATTGGTGATTCCGGATACGACCAGATTCTTGTTGGTTGCTCCATATCCGATAATATCAAAGTTATACGGATTTTCATCTGAATCATTATTGGCGACAGACACGGTCGCAGTCCGGTCTCCTGTACCGCTCGGATCAAAGGTAACCTGGAAGCTGGTATTACCCAATGAAGCAATTGATCCGGATGGAATTGAAGTTACGGAAAAATCAGCCGTATGTGTGCCACTGATAACGACGTAAGGGCTTGAGCCGGTGAGAGTTAAGGTGCCGGCCCCAAGATTGTTGATCGTATAGGTCCTGGACAGGGTTCCTGAAGATACATTGAGGGTGCCAAAGTGGGTATGGTCATTGAATACGGGAGTATTATCTCCATCATTGATGACATTTCCGTTGCCCTGTATTTCTATTTCAGGATAAGCAGTGTACTCGACCACGTTAGGAGAACCCGTCCCATTGAGCCAGCCCCATGTCTCATCCAGGGGGGAATCGTCTGTCGGGCTTCCACTGTAAAAAAGCATACCGTCATCATCAGAATAATTGTCATCAATATTCCAGTAATCGGATCCGTTCCATTCATCTTTATAGATGTAATAATTTTCGGATTCGTGTTTCCAGTGATTCCAGCCGAACATGGTGCCGGGTTGTTGATTATAGATGCCCTCAGCATCTCCGGGAGTGGTAATACCCGATACCAGAAGATCGTAGGCATTCAGCACTGTTGAACTCGAAAAAACAAGATAGAAACAGAAATAATGGATCATTTTGCCGCGCATTGGCCATCCCTTTCAAATGAACTGTGAAATCTGTGCAGATCCAGGCAGCTTGATTTTTATCCATTCCAATCCGCCAGGGTCTCTTCAACTATATAATAGTATGATTTCGCGAAGCGGATCGGACAGTATTCCGGTATAGTCATCGGTTCGCGATGGCTTATGTCAGCCGGATGAATATTCATTAAAAATCGATTATGTATTTACTCCCCCTGCATGTTTAGTTTGCTTTTTTTTCGACAGTATCGTTTTGTGAATATCCATTTTTTTTATTATTCAATAATTTCCATTTTATAGGATTATAATTTTCTTTTATCCAATAAATATTGAGTTTGATAATTTTCTGTTTCCGATAACACACACTTTCATTATTACACCTTATATTGTTCGGTCCGGCAGAGAGCGCCTGAGATTTCATTAAGTTACTATGACTGTTCGAGAAAATCAAGGGCGATGTCCCGAGATTCCGTATGAATTGGGCCTGCAGCAAAGCCGCAGTCAAACGAACACAGGCGTTACCGGCTATTCAGGTTGACAATGTTTTTTTAAAAACGCTGTCGGAAATACAGGTTTTTTATTTCAATAATGTTGATTTTTAACTATTGAGTCACTATATTAGTCTATAAAAAATAAGAAATTGAATATATCGAATCTAAGCAGATACTCGGGTATATATTGAAGAAATTGATGATAAATTAAGGAGACCGGTGTTTTACGAATGAATACTGATAGAAAAACACATGAGAAAGCGTTTTTTGATAAAATTTTTGAAACAGAAGGCAGAAAATCAGTTCGCAAGTTTTACAAAGTGGTTCAGGGAAGTCGATCATTTTATAGAGATTGTCTGATTGCCAGCAGCAAAGGTAAAACTGTAATTGAATATGGATGCGGAAAAGGATCATATGCCTTTGTCCTGGCGGAGCATGCTGCCCGCGTTATCGGTATCGACATATCGGAGGTCGCTATAAAAATTGCTCAGGCCCAGGCAAAAAAACTAGGACTAATAAACGTTGAATTTTTAGAACAAGATGCTGAGGCAATGAATTTTGAAGATTCCAGTATTGATTTAATATGCGGTACGAGTATTCTCCATCATCTAAATCTGGAGAATGCACTGAAGGAAATTTCACGGATTTTGAAAACAAATGGGAGCGCAGTATTTATTGAACCCTTGGGACATAATCCGTTTATCAATTTATTTCGGAAAATGACACCGCAATATCGAACAGAGGATGAACATCCGCTTACAATGAATGATTTGAGGTTTATCAAGCAATTCTTTGATCAAACAGATCATCGGTTCTTTCATTTGTTTTCACTGGTGACGGTTCCTTTCCGGAATTTTAAATTTTTCCCAGCTCTTTTGAAGGCGTTTGATAATTTTGATGCTTTTCTCTTTAAAATATTTCCATTTTTAAAACCCATGGCATGGCAGGTTATTTTAATTCTTGAAAAACCCAGAAAATCATCACAGGGTGAATAAATCGTCATTATTGTACTTACAAATTTATCTCTTCGATTCGCCCTGGCAAAGCGACAAAAACGCATATGCATATGGCGTGATCGAAATGACACGAAGTTGTTTTCAAGACAGGCACTGAACAATATAACATTATAATCCTTAATGAGTAATACTTAAATCAGCAGTGTTTTTAATCAGCAGGGATAAAACGGTGATCCAACGATTCAAAATCAGACCAATCATTGTTGTTGCGTTTATATTTAACTTGTCTGTTTTTGCACAATCAGTCAATTTGCCAATTCAACATTGGGCATATAATTTTCTTAATCGATTGGAGGCAAAGGGAATATTTCGAGATGTAAGCATGCACACTTTGCCTATGTCACGAATGGAAATCGCAGCACTCCTTTCAATTACAGAAGAGAGGATAGAAAAAGACAATTTTAAATTGACTTCTTCGGAACATGATCAATTTGAACAATTGAAGGGTGAATTTTATAAAGAGCTGGAAAAGCTGGATACAAAATCTGACAGGCAATATGCAGAGCGGCACTTGTTTTCCTGGCAAGAAGATGGTCATGTCATCTATACTGATCTTGATTTTGGATTGAACCTGGATATGAAGTATGGAGATCAATATCCAAAGGCAGAAAGAACATCTCATACCACCCTCGGCGGCATTATTCGCGGAAATTTAAAAGAAAGTCTGGGATTAAATATTATTGTTCACAATACCATCCATCGGGGTGTTGAAATTTCAGAACGAAATTTTGATCCTTCGAAAGGAATACCAATCAGTTATGCAGGCAAAAATGTTTATACGGATGAAGCCATTGCATATTTCGTCTGGAAATTACCATGGTTTGAATTAGAAGTCGGAAGGGATAAAGCGAAGTGGGGACCGGGATATCGAAGCAGTCTGATGTTATCTGCTCAGAATCCGCAGTTTGATATGATTCAATTAAAAGCACAATTCAAACGGTTTTATTTCACAAGTATTCATGGGAATTTAAACTCCGGTTATGGACAGAAATATATTGCAGCGCATCGGCTTGAAATCAAGATTGCTCCCTGGCTGTTTATGGCAGGTAGTGAAGCTGTGATTTATGGAAACCGAGGCCTTGAATTTCAATATCTTAATCCAATTATGCCATACCATGTTGCCGAACACCATTTGGGTGATCTTGATAATAATGCGATTGGTTTTGATTTAACTTTTTTTCCGTTGAAAAATGTACGATCGTACTTCGAACTGTTTATTGACGATTACAATCTGTCTGAAAGCATGTTCGATTATTATGGCAATAAATTTGCATTTATGTTTGGTGGATATTGGGCAGATCCATTCAATTTAAGAAATTGTGATTTACATATTGAATATACACGTGTGGAACCGTTTGTTTATACCCATGAAGATTCAATCAATATTTACCAGAATTATGATCAAAGTCTCGGGCAATGGCTCGGCCCGAATGCCGATGACTGGTATTTTGAAACCAATTTTCAATATAGCCGAGATTTGAGATTTACATTGTCATTTGAGCATGTTAGAAAGGGCGAAGGGGATATTACGCAGCCGTGGGATAAAAAATATGGTAAGAAGAAACAATTCCTGGCTGGCGTGTTGGAAAAAAGATCCATTTATGGTTTTAAAATGACAGATCAAATTTTGCGGGATATATTTCTCTCTTTATACATCTATCGGATTCAAACCAAAAACCTGGAATGGATCGAAAATCAAAATTCTATCGATACTCAGGTCAGTTTTGAGTTGATCTTAAATTATTGATTCTGTTTTCAAATTTCGTTCGCGAAATGTGTCTCTCACTTGTTGTCGATTTGTAACAGATTGATTTGTTTATAGAAGTTGGTTACTCCTTCTTTGATTTAAGCTCTTCGTTC
>Ga0272442_10000735_pt1 | contig 51312 bp, 30 predicted proteins | sample SSMForm2O_FD_200262 | JGI IMG/M metagenome (GOLD analysis project Ga0272442, IMG submission 200262) | Marine sediment archaeal communities from Little Sippewissett salt marsh, Falmouth, MA, United States - SSM-Form-2O | ecosystem: Environmental > Aquatic > Marine > Wetlands > Sediment ... | reverse complement strand
TCGAGGAACTGAAGAAAAGGAATCTCTTCTTCTTCGACAGCCGCACATTCACCAAATCCGTGGCCTGTGAGCTGGCCCGGGAAAAAGGGCTCCTCACCGGGCAGCGGGACCTCTTCATCGATGGCGGGAACGTGGAAAATTCAAAGGCACTCATCCGCAGGATGGCGACGAGGGCCCTGTACGCACCCCATCTCCCACATCTGGCCATCGGACACGTGCGACAGGCAACCGCGGACGCCCTTATCCAGATCGCCCCCGAACTCGCGGCCATGGGGGTCGAGATTTGCCCCGTCTCCCAGTGCCTTTCCCAGGTGGTGGAAACCGGTTTCACCCCGGAAGGGACATCGGTCGAGTCCTCTGGACCATGGACGGAATCCACCGGTGATCGCCTCTCCAGGGAACTCCATGACAATTTCTGCCTCGAAATGGACCGGCTCGAAGTCACAACCACGACCTCTGTTGCGTTTACACCATGCCTGCCGCTTTCCGGGGAGTACGACATCTATTCCACCTGGATGCCCGGCGATGATAACACCACCGGAGGCCTTGTTTCAGTGAAACATGCCGCCGGGCGTTATGAAACAGTGGTGGACCAGTCCAAGTCTCTTCTGGAATGGTTCTATCTCGGGAGATTTCCCTGCCGCACCGGATCGGACTCCCGTGTGACCATCGGTGCGCCCCGGGGGATAAAACTCGATGGACGGTTCGTGGCGGACGCAGTGAAATTTATTCGCATCAGCCCTTTCAAACCCCGCCATATGTGGATGTTTTATTAAAAGACAATTCTGGGGATCGTACCAGAATGGCCCTAACTTAAGGAAATAGAATCATGTTCTCAGAGGAGATATATTTTCCTTACTCGCCCTCGATATCTACGATACACATGCTTCTCTCCTTCATACAAGATCCTGAATTATGAACGATTACGATTACGCGCGCGAGCAGAAAGCGCCGGGATAAACCGGCATAGAGTTGAGGATGAAAGAGCCTTACATGAAAGTCCAGTCCAGACATCATGGCCCCGAGTCATGCGCCAGTCCCCGTAAGGAGACGGTCCAATCTGGGGTCACAATCTGGGGTCAGACGCCACTATTTGTTCTATATTAAACTTGATCGGTTACTATGATTATAGCAAGGTGGGTTCTCTTTTCCAATCCCGAGGGAATCAATCTGCACTTTTTCCCTTTTCATAACTCAAAGGTATATAAATAGAACAAATAGTGGCGTCTGACCCCACGTGGGTGGTCCCACGTGGGGTAGGGAGTAATACTGGATGGAAGGACTCGCAATTATTCGTAATCCGCCTCGCGGATTTTGTTTTCGGTCCAGCTTTCGGGATTGTCGTATACGCGCCCGGCGTGGAACTGGCTCTTCAGCACCTTGCCACCGCTGCCCTTGAAGTACTCCGTGCGATAACCCTGGCCGCCTGTCTTTTTCTGGGTCGAATAGTAACGGAATCCGATGATTGCACCCGTTTTTTTGCTCCTTATCCAGCTGACAAAGATAATCGAATGACCGTACCCCGTCGAACGCGAGATATCGCAGAAATCATAGGGAAGCACCTTTTCGAAAAGAGAGGAATCGCCGTATGTAATCACCCGACCCAACCCCGAGAGCTCGAGCGCGGTTGCGGGGCAGGGACGCTTTGTCACGCGCTTTCCCGTATCCTTGTACTTGATATGAATCACGTTCCAGAGCTTCTTCACGATGAAGATCCCCTTTGGCCCCAGGCCGTTCCAGCTCTCCCTTCCCTCCGGGATGCCCATGTCGCGATCGCGCCTTTTCATGGCCTTGTGAAAAATCTCGAGCGTCAGACCGGAACAGTAGGATTTCCCGTACGGCTTTTCCTTTTTGCCGTCAGAAAACCGCACCCATTCACCCGGCTTGCACTCGTTCCACATGTAGGAGACCCCGCGATATCTGAGCGTTTCGGTCACGCCCGTGTATTTCCCCCACTTGTCTTTCATCAGGTAACCGGACACGTCCCGGGCCTTTCGCTTTTCCAGCTCCTCGATCACCTCACGCACGTACTCCCGGAAGGGACGGATTTTTCTCCTGGAAGCCGGGGAAGGCGTTTTTCGGGGAGATGGTTTTTTCGATGGAGTTGATGGCGCGGACTGGCCTGAACCGACCGGTACGAACCGGAAGGCGTCAGCAATCGCCACGTCGCCCTTTTCGCCCTCGAAACGGTCCGTGACTTCGATATAATGATCCTTTTCCGGATCCAGTGACACTCTTCCCAGGAAATTCCAGCTGCCGCCCCCTGTTTTCTGATTCACGGAAAGCCGCGTCTCACCGTCCGCGTGACGGATCACGATCTCCGCGGCCCCTGTCCGGTTCTCCCCCTCGGAGTGCCACTCGTAAATATCGTACAATCCGGATGCCGAAAGCGGGGGACGGTATAAAACTCTGCTCTTGCCGTCTCCCGCCTCGTGGAACAGGTAATCCTTACCGTATCGATCCTCCGCCGTATCCCCGGTTGTCCAGTCGCCTTTGACCCGGGCATCGGTATTGTCCACGATAATGTCGGTCGGGGATTGCTTTTTTTCGGACGTGCGGCTTTTTATGATCCGGCTTATGGCGTCGTCTCCGGCAAGGGGGAGCCTGGCCGTGCAATAGATTAAAACCAGGAAGCTTATCGCGTGAAAAAGTTTCGATCGATCCATATGTCGCGTTCTCCATCAACGGGAATTGTAAACAGCGGGAGATGTTCCGCGCGAACTTTATTATTTCTATTCCTCCGCTAATTGGTATATCCGGCCTCGCGGATGGTGTTGGTGGTATTATCCAGCGGGCTGTCGTACATCCGCCCGGCATGGAAATGTTGCTTGTAAACCGTACCCCCCTCACCCTGGAAATATTCCGTTTGGTAACCCTGTCCGTTGGTGCTTCCCTGGGAGGAATAGTAACGAAAACCCTTGATATGGTTATCCCCCGAATCCCGGACCCAGTTGATGAATACAACGGAATGGCCGGAACCCGGACGGCTGATGTCGCAGAAGTCGTAGGGCTGGACGTCGTCGAACCTGGTTTCGTCTCCGTAAGTGATGATCCGCCCGAGGCCGGACATCTCGAGGGCCGTGGCCGGACAGGGTCTCGAGGAGACAATTTCCCCGGTATCGCTGTACCGGATCAAAATCACGTTCCAGAGCTTCTTGACAATAAAGATGCCCTTGTTGCCCAGGCCGTTCCAGTTCTCGTTGATTTCAGCGATCCCGAGATCCTGGTCCCGCTTTTTCATGGCCCGGTGCCAGATCTCGAGCGTCAGGCCGGAACAGTAGGAATGACCATAGGGCTGATAGCTGCTTCCGTCGCTGAAGCTCACCCATTCGCCCCTGGCGCACTCGTTCCACATGTAGGAGGTGGCCTGGTACCACAGGGTTTCCGTCACTCCGGTGTATTTGCCCCACTTGTCTTTCATCAGGTAACCGGACACGTCCGTGGCCTTTCTCTCTTCGAGTTCGTCGATCACTTCCTGCACGTATTCCCTGAAGGGACGCGCCGTTCCGGAAGGCGTGGGCGAGGGCGTGGGAGTGGGTGTCGGGGTGGGGGAGGGGGCCGTATTTTCATAGGCGAACTTGATCGCGTCGGCCATTACCACCTTGTCGGATTCGGGTAAATTGTCCGTGATCCTCACGTAACAATCCGTTCCCTCGGTGAGATCGAACGTTCCCAAAAGAACCCACATACCGCCCTGGATCTGCTGGTTCACGGTTTTCTTTGTCTCCCCCGTGGAATGCTTCACGATCATTTCCGCACTTGTGGTTCGGTTTGTTCCCTGAGGGTGCCACTCGTATATTTTATAAGGGCCGGATACGGGAAGTGTGGGAACGAATGAGCCGTATGAGGAGCCGTCGCCCTTTTCGTGAAACCGGTAATCGCCGCCGTATTTATCCGTGGACATGGATCCCGTTTCCCAGCTCCCCGTAAAACTTGCCTCAGGGTTATCCACGATCAGGGGGTCGACCCAGCTCGGCTCGGGGGTGGGGGAGGGCGATGGCGTTGGAGTTGGTGTTGGTGAAGGCGTTGGTGTGGGCGAGGGTGTTCCCGCGATCAAACAGATCGCATCTGAGATATCCAGGCACTTATCGCCGTTCATATCAGCGGAGGGCTGATCCGGCGCCGGAATGGCTTGAACCCCCAGGATATGATCGATCAGATCCTGAATAGTGACCGCCGCGGTTACTCCCTGGCAAAGTACCATAATTACGAAAAAAAGGAGGAATACACGATACAAATTCAAGTCCCCCGCTCCTTTTATGAAGTTCCGACCCGAACAGATAAACCAGGGAAGAACCAGGTTCAAGACAAATCTAAAAAATAGGGGAATTTGGGATCAATCTTCTATCTGATTCAATTTTTCTTGAAACAGGCATCCAGATTGACAGCCCGAATCGATCTTCAAAAAACCCTAGTCGAGGGGAGATAAAAAACAAGCAAGATTGGCCCTCGTTTATCTTCTGAGGATTAACCTCCCCTGGAGTTATCGTCGAATCGCTGAATTTATGAGTTTAAAAACCCTTCAGGGTTCATACCAGGTCTGGAAAAAATCGCTTGAGAAGAAAGCCCGTTTCGGTACATAGAATTGGATAGAAGATTTACCCCATATCCCCCATACCATTCATTCCATGCAGAGCATGACTAGTCAAAAAATGATATAAAAGTTCTTTACGTAATGTGAATAAAAACACTTGACGCAAAAAGATGGATAGTGTTTATAGACTATAAAATTTTTAGAATTATTTGTATCTGGATTTCTTGAAATCGTGTATCTATATAACATTATTGTGGGGGCATTGGAAAAGGGGAATTGCATGGGAATCTGATTTTCGTAATGTTTCGTTTTTGCATCCCGTCAGGATTCTGCTTTATTTCTAACTGTTTACTGCTCTTCTTCAGGGGGCGCTCTATTATGGGGAAGCCCGGTATGAAGGAAAGGTGGTGAAGAAAAAAAACCTTAACGCTCTGTATATCATGGAACGATTTCACATTGTGTCACATGTGAACAGGGCCAGGTGGAAAATGACGATGAGAAAATCTTACGGACCAAAATATTTAAGGAGAACGGGTTATGAAAAAGGACTTATATTCTGCGAGGCAGAGAAATGATCGGTTGATGCTGCAGGTTTTTTCTTTTCTGTTTATTTTAGTTATCTTTTCTCTAAACGCCGGTATCTTGGCGACTTCTCCTCTATCAGAATCTAACGGTGGCGTGAATCTGCCACCGGAGGCCGGCGAAGGCTGGTGGGCCAACGTTCAGAAGGACATTGCGGAAAAAGAGTATCACGTGAGCCGCGTGGAAAAAGCGGCGCTTCAAGAAATCTCGGGAGGCGTCTTTCAGGCCCCGAACCGCGCACACAACCTGAGGACGTATTTTACAATGAACGGCCCCCGCGTGATCAGGCGCACCGGCGAAAGCCCCGAATGGGTCTGGGGACTCGAACTCTTGAACGCCAAGGCTGTAAAGAAAACGCAAGTCAAGGGAAACCGCTTCGAGTATCATCGCGAGGGTGGCCTGGTCGAGTGGTACGTGAACGACCCGAAGGGCCTCGAGCAGGGATTTACGATCACAAATGATGAAGGCGGAAGGATGAAGGATGAGATCGCACTGGAAATCGCAGTGAGGGGCGATCTCATTCCTGGTATGATGCCGGACGGCAAGACCATCGAGTTCCTTAGCGAAGGCGGCGTGGGCGTTATCCATTACGGCAAGTTAAAGGCCTGGGACTCTGGCGGCAAATCACTTCCCTCGAAAATGGAACTCGTCAACCATGTCAGCAAGATCAATCCGGTCAATGGAATTAGGATTATAGTAGATACACAAGGCGCATTATTTCCCGTCACCATCGACCCCACGGCCACCTGCGCCGCCTGGACTGCTGAGAGCAATCAGGCGAGCGCCAATTTCGGCTGGTCCGTGTCCACGGCTGGGGATGTGAACGGGGACGGTTACAGCGACGTCATCGTCGGGGCGCGTAATTACGATAACGGCCAGTCAGGTGAAGGCCGGGCGTATGTGTATCATGGATCTGCCTCCGGACTTTCAGCTTCCGCCGCCTGGACCGCAGAGAGCGATCAGGCGGATGCCCATTTCGGCTGTTCCGTGTCCACGGCGGGCGACGTGAACGACGACGGGTACAGCGACGTCATCGTCGGAGCGTTTGGTTACGACAACGGCGAGACGGATGAAGGCCGGGCGTATGTGTATCATGGATCTGCTTCCGGACTTTCGGCTTCCGCCTCCTGGACCGCCGAGAGCGATCAGGCGGGCGCCTGGTTCGGCTGGTCCGTGTCTACGGCGGGCGATGTGAACGGGGACGGCTACAGCGACGTCATCGTCGGAGCGGAGTTGTACGACAACGGCGAGACGGATGAAGGTCGGGCGTATGTGTATCATGGATCTGCTTCCGGACTTTCGGCTTCCGCCGCCTGGACCGCCGAGAGCGATCAGGCGAGCGCCTCTTTCGGCTGTTCCGTGTCCACGGCGGGCGATGTGAACGGCGACGGCTACTCGGACGTCATCGTCGGAGCGAAATATTACGATAACGGCGAGACAGGTGAGGGCCGGGCGTATGTGTATCATGGATCTGCCTCCGGACTTTCCGCTTCCGCAGACTGGACCGCCGAGAGCGATCAGGGGGATGCCTTTTACGGCTGTTCCGTGTCCACGGCGGGCGATGTGAACGGGGACGGCTACAGCGACGTCATCGTCGGGGCGTATTGTTACGATAATGGAGAGTATAATGAGGGCCGTGCGTTTGTTTATTACGGCAATGGAGAATCCGGACCGGGCCTGAGCCTCATTCCTCAACAACACCGAGCGGACGACAGCGCGACCGTGGACTGTCTGTGCGGCTCGGGCGAAGACGGCGTCTCCATCCGCTTGAACGGTAGAACCCCTTACGGACGGGGCAAGCTGAAGATGGAAATCGAGCTAAAACCCCTGGGAACCGATTTCAACTCCACGGACACCGTGGTTTCTTCCTCATGGGATGATATTAGTACATGCGGCATTACGCTCACCCTGCCGGTGGATTTCCCCACGAGCCAGGTCTCCGTGGTCTACAAATGGCGCGCCAGGCTTATTTACCATCCTGCGACCACGCCTTTTCAACAGTACAGCCGATGGCTGACCATGTCGTGGAACGGCCTGGAAGAAGGCGACTTCCGTCTGGCTGCCGCCACAGCGCCTGTTAATCCCGGAGCCACGAACATCCAGACCGACGCCATCACCTGGACCTGGGATGAAAACAGCCTCACCGAGGATGGCTTCAAGATCTGGTGTTGTCAGGGGACGACCGCACCGGGCGGCGCCTGCACTTATACCGAAGGCGCCGACGCCACGCAATGCCCCGTATGCGGCTTTACACCCAACACGCAATACGCCTTCCAGGCCGCCGCCACGTGGGGCGACAACGGCGACGGACCGAAATCCGACAACTACACCACCTGGACCCTGGCCGCCACTCCTGTTGCACCGGCTTTGTCCAACGTGCAAAACGGCAGCATCGACCTCGTCATCGGCTCGGGCGACGGAAATCCCGCGGGGACACAGTATGCCATTTACTGCGAAACCACGGGAGAGTGGGTGCAGACCTCCGGCGGGCTTGGCTCATCAGAGGTCTGGAACAGCTCCGCCGGATGGGGAGCGAAAACGGTTTATGTGTCCTCTCCGGACACCTACACATTCAAGGTAAAGGCGAAAAACGGCGCGGGAGTTCCCACCTCCCTCGGCACCGGTGCGGGGCAGTACGTGGTTCCGGTTGAACTCTCATTGATCGAGCTGGAATAGCTACATCACTAAAGCCCACACGGAACATGACAGGATCCCCTCTCCATTTCCGCAGGGGTATTCTATAGCTGATTATTCACCAATCGACTGATCACGATGCCAGATAATTTTCCGGATTTTTGTCCTGAAAAAGAGGAAGGAACAAACCTTATATCGGGTCGTTGAGTCAGCTCTACAGATTTCAACTTCTTCAGTCCCGGAACAACAACATATAAGGAAAAGGAGAAAAGAGAGTGAAAATGTGTCAATTTGATCTGAAAAGGGGCCTTCCACATCTGGCGTGCCTACTAGCCCTCGTGCTTGCTTTCCTTGCCCTTGCCTGCATGGCGCCCGCGGATCAGACCCTGGCCGACGCGGTCTGGTTCGAGCGGCAGATCGGAAACGGCGTTGTCTGGCGCTATTATCTCTTCGACGACCTCTTTCATTCCAAGCAGAGCATCAGTTACATCGAGGCCGATCTGAACAATCCCAATGTTTCCGTCGAGATTCCCTACCTGGCCTCGAGCCGCGCAAAAACCAGTTCCATGATACCCGGTCAATTCTCAAATGCAAAGGGCGGAATCAACGGCACCTATTTCGACACATCTACGGGCGGTGGGGGGCACGAAACGTATTTGAGGATCAGTAACGTCGAAATCCCTAAACGGCCCTCCTCAAAGGGCGCATGGAGCTGGAACGGCGCCATGGTCATTGACGGATCCGACAATGTGGACGTGATCGGGATGCCGACCGGCGGATGGGCGAATGACATGATCCATCCGGACATCATCGCGAACGGCCCCATTCTCATTGTCTCCGGGGTGATCCAGTCCTCGTCGTTCACCTCCATCGGTTCGCACTGCACGGCTCGTCACCCCAGGAGTGCGGTTGGCGTCACGGCTGACAACAAGCTCATCCTGCTCACTGTGGACGGCCGCACGGATCAGGCCGCGGGAATGTCCTGCCAGGAACTGTCCGAGGTCCTCCAGGATCTCGGATGCACAGACGCACTCAACCTGGACGGCGGGGGATCGACCACTCTCTGGGGGGATGACGAACCTTACAGCGGGGTCATAAACTATCCCTCCGATAACGGCTCATATGATCATCTCGGGGAACGCTCGTGCTCGAATGCCATTGCCGTGGTATCCACCGCTGCTGCAACAGCCCAGTGGGACGGACGCCTCACAAGCCTCACCTTCAACTCCCTCACCCGTTCAAAGGAGTCTTACATCGTGACCGCCGTGTACACCAATATTGGGTCCGAAACCTGGACAAGCTCGAATGTCAAAGTGGTTCCAAGCCGTCCGTTCGGGCGCTCGAGCGATTTCATCCCCGCCGGGCATGAAAATACGTTCTATTCCATGTCGCCGCCCAGTGTGGCATCGGGAGGAACCGCGACCTTCACCCTCGATCTGAACGCTCCGGAAGTGGCTTCGGACACGGTTTACGTCGAGAATTTCGCACTCGAGCATGTAACCGGGGGATATTTCGGTCCGGCGGACAGCGATCTGCGTTTCACCGCCACGGTGCGTCCTGAAATTCACGGGGCGCCGCCCCTCATGGTCGTTCAGGGTACATCGACCGGCCCCAACAACCAGTGGTATTTCGAGGGCCCCTCGGGCTGGGGTAGTTCGAGCGTCAGCTTCACGGCCGAGGGCGTAAGCAATTCCGGAACCCAGCGTTACTGCAGCGCCGGATCGACCGGACGCTATGCCCGTTTTCGACCCGTCTTCGACGTTGCGGGAACGTACAAGGTGGAAGTCGCCTTCCCCTCGAGCACGAATAACATAACACAGGTACGCTATACGGTCAGCCACATGAAAGGGACATCGCAATTCACTCTGAACCAGCATCCGGGCGGCGGGTTGACGAACAGCTGGAATCTCCTGGGACAGTTCGAGTTCGGCACCGACAGCACGGGAGGGAGGAGCATGGGCGTCCATTCCGTGGAAGTGGGCAATCCCGCCATGACGGGCAACCGTTTTTACTCCGGCGCGGTTCGATTCGACTACGTCGGCCCCCTTGCCGCGGTGGATGGATGGACGCTTTATTGACGGTGTACGTTTGGAGAAGAAAAGAGACATTCAAATAATACAAAATCCCCCCGGAAATTGTATATCTCTCGTCCAAATCGGGGGTCATCATAGGGGGTCAGACGCGCTCATTTGCTTGATTTTCTCCTTGATATAATCTTTTCTATCACGTGTTAACATGATGAATACATGAGACATTGCGCTCCCGGGCGGTCTGGAGATGAGAAAAAACCTCGAATATCTCCCCTGGAACCGAAAAAAGATCGCCTTGCTTCTCGGCCGGAACCGAAGAAGCAACCTTCGATACCCACTGAAACGAAGTTGGAAGATGAAAGATTAGAATCGTCGGTGAAGGGTTTACGACGTGAACTCATGCAGTGTGGAAAATTGAGTAAATGAGCGCGGAAGTTGGGGGTCAGACACGCTCATTTACTTGATTTTCTACTTGGAATGCATTTCTATTATTCCGCTATCATTTATTTATTATGGCCAGACCGAAAAGAATAAATCTGCACTATCTCCCCCGGAACCAGAAAATGATCGCAGACTTCATCGAGATGGTCCGAACAAACAACGTTCGCTACCACCTGAAGCGGAGGGATGAAGACGAACCGGTGGCAGATACAGTGCGGTTGATACAACGCCGGTTGACGCAGGCTGGAAAATTGAGCAAATGAGCGCGTCTGACCCCCATTTTTGACCCCAAATTTTGATATTCAAACATCGAGGCGACGATTATATTGCTTTCAGGATATTCAGTTGGAATTTAAAAAGACAGGTAACCAAATCCAAAAATTAATAAATTTAAACAAAATATAGTGGTTTATTCATATTGTTGCCATGCTGAATTCCCAACACTAGTCGGTATCTCGATCGTACGCCATAGTTCCAAGCCATTTATGCCATCGTCTGCCTTAAAGAATAGAGTAGATCCGACCACTCCCATCGTGCTAACGGGGTCAAGCGAAGAACCCGAGCCGGGATTGATATCTTGCACAAGCCGTGTTCCTTCAGCTGTCCCATCACTTTCCCACAACTCTCTGCCGCTGATACCGTCTTCTGCTTCGAAAAAGAGTTTCATCACAGTGATCTTGAAACGGCTCGGAACCGAGGACTGCTCACCCGGATAAATGTCTTTTACCATTCTTGTTCCAGATAACGTGCCATCACTTTCCCACAACTCACAGCCGTGTGTCTCGTCGTCGGCGGCAAAATAAAGGCGGGAGTGAAACGACACAAGCTGCCAAAAGGGTCCCGAGGAATCCGATCCTGGATAAATGTCCCGAACAAGAGACGTGCCATCCCTTGTTCCATCGCTGCTCCATAGTTCGTTCCCGTGAATCCCATCACTGGTGCTGAAGAAGAGTGAGTTGTTGTGAGATATCAAGCCGCTTGGGGATTCAGGGAACACAGGAACCCATGGTGGATAATATTGCGTTGGATTGATGTCCTTTACCATGGTTGTGCCGTGATCTGTGCCGTCGCTTCTCCAAAGTTCAAAACCATGTACTCCATCATCAGCCGTAAAGTACACGACACCGTTAAGAACTGCAGTGCATTGAGGCGGTGTAACAAGTGGCGAACTCATTCCATGCGGGAGTGATGAAGCAGACCCTGGATTTATATCCTTTACAAGTACAGTGCCTTCTTCTGTCCCATCCGTCCTCCAAAGTTCTAGACCGTGCGTACCATCATCAGCTCGAAAGTAAAGGGTTGTCCCAACAGCCTCAAGAATATTGGTCGAATATCGATAAAGAGAAGATGCTGTTCCTGGATTGATGTCCTTAACCATCACAGTGCTCATTTCGCTTCCATCTGTCCTCCAAAGTTCTAAACCATGCGTGTCGTCATCGGCAGGAAAGTATAGTACTGAATTTATCGCTACAGAGGAAAGATGAGGTGAGCAACCCGATGAATATGGATTGATGTCCTTGACAAGGGTTGTGCCAAACGTACTTCCATCACTGCGCCATAATTCAATGCCGTGAACATGATCTTGTGCATAAAAATAGAATGTTGATCCCAATACCGTGTGACTGACTGGGTAGCTCGATGAATCCCCAACGTCGATATCTTTTACGAGAACAGTTCCCTCAGCTGTCCCATCACTCCGCCACAATTCACGTCCAACCTGACCGTCGTTAGCCGCAAAGTATATGTTCGAGCCTATTACCGCTCCTCCTGGGTCAGGGTCTGAAGAGAATGAGCCAGCTTGTATGTCCTTAACGAATATGGCACCCGTTTTTGCCGAAACTCGAACTACACCGCCGAATAGCACTAGCGTAATCAATAATATGGCTAATAAGGCCAATTGTTTTGATCTCATATCGCGTCTCCTCTTCCGGGATTCCCGATAATTGGGTATCACCCTATTAAATGATTTGAAAGATAAGGCCTTCAATTCCAAAATTTATAAAAGTTCATTGTATATAATGTCAAGATTAACTTTTAATAGAAATTGGGAATCAGGCATGTGAACTTTCATAATTGTAGAGCCAAAAGTTGGGGTCACAAAGTTGGGGTCAACAAAGTTGGGGTCAGACGCGCTCATTTACTTGATTTTCTCTTCGATAGATTATTATTACCCTATCGATTATTTTTCATGGCCAGAAAGGGGGGAAGTTGAAAGAGTAGAGGAGGCGGTAAGAGATTTACGACGTGAGCTCATGCACTGTAGAAAATTGACTAAATGAGCAAGTCTGACCCCAAATGAGTCGGTGAAGGGTTTACGACGTGAGCTCATGCACTGTAGAAAATTGACTAAATGAGCAAGTCTGACCCCAAATGAGTCGGTGAAGGGTTTACGACGTGAGCTCATGCACTGTAGAAAATTGACTAAATGAGCATGTCTGACCCCGAATATGTTGAGCCCGGATATGTGACCCCGAATGATTTTGAATAAATAGAATTAGATAGAAGATTGACCCCATATTTGGCAGTCTAATAGATCATCCATAATGATGCCGGAGGATAGGGTGATGAAGTCAGTGTGAAATGATCGAAAAAGAGTGTGAGCTCATCCCTTTCTCCGGGAACAAGGAAAAAGCCATCCATAAGCGCCCCTGCATCTGGATCCTCGAGCATGCCGGTTCCAAATCCCCGCCAGCTGGTCCAGTCGGTCTCCATGAGATCCCACTCGACTTTCTTCCATCCTGTCCAGTCGATGGTTATGTATGGGGATCGTTCATATTCCTTTTCCAGGGCGCCATCGTGAAGATTATCCAATAAATTAATGGCAAGTTGTGTGTTGTCTCCGGTTCCGTATATCCACGCGGAAAGGGTTACGTTCAGATTCCCGATCAAAGGCCTTTCGGGATGTGTTGTGACGCGACAGAATCCGCCTGAGGGATCCGTCCACATCACATACAGCTTTCCCGCATACATGCCTTTCATGGTCGGAGTTGTTACGATTTCCCAGCGGCTGGTTTGTTCCACCCCTTCCGTGGTGCCGGAATAGTTCGGGTCCTGGAATATAATACCCTTGCTGTGATTCCCGCTCCAGTAGGAAGGGGAGCCTGATTCATAATCCTCGAGGATCTCCTCCATGCCCCAACTGCAGGATTTAACCACCATATTGGCGTCTTCGTTTCCGTATCGATCCATGGCCCGAACGATAAAATAGCGGGGTTCGGAAAGGACTGTTTCCATGCTGTATTCCAGATCCGGTGTTGAAGCCGTTGGGGTTGTGAAATCGAAGTCGCCGGGGCTCGAGCTCATGTAGATATGATACGTGATGGGATTACTGGCATCCATCGCCATATTCCAGCTCAGATTCACATTGTTGATCGTTGCGTAGATTTTTTCCAGACCGGAAAACTCCGGAGCATGTTCATCGGGGCGGATCCGGTTTGCAATATCGTCCAGGAACAGGTTCGATTCGGATGTGGCGCCGGGAAGGATCAGAAGACCTGAAAAATCTCCTCCGAAAACTCCCCCTTCAAGCTTCCCGTCTCCTCCGTTCCATCCGGTGAAATCGATTTCCGGAAGAAACCATTCCAGCTGATTCCATCCGTTCCAGTCGATTGTGATAAAGGGGGTTCTTTCAAAACCGCTTTCATCACGGAAAACCGCGGCCACACGAGTGCCGTCGTTTTCTCCATAAATCCACAAACTGAACCATGCCGTGAAATCGGGACACAATGACGATTGTGGAAGGGTCTCGAGAAAACATTGCCCGCTTACCGTATCGATCCATTTCAGGGACAGATTTCCGGAAAACGATCCCGAATGAACGATATCCTGCCTAATGGTCAGGGTGCTGCCGGGATCGAGGCCGGTGGTAAAAGGCGAATCCAGGGGATTTCGGAAAATGATTCCTTCGCCATTGATCCCGTTCAAGTGCGAGTTGCCCCCCTCCTCGAAGTCTTCCAGAATGAAATCATGGGATTCGCGGGGTGTAACGGAGAACTCGATGGTGTTTACATCTTCGTTTGCAAAGTCATCTTCCGCCCGCACCACAAAGTAATATGTGGTATCGTTTTCCAGTCTTTCCACAAGGTAAGCCGTATCCTGTGTTGCACATGTGGGTGTGGTAAACTCATGCCCCCCGGAAATCCGGCTCTCGTAAATGGTATACGTGACAGGCATTGAGGAATCCACGGCCGGGCTCCATCGGAGAACGGCCATCCGGTTACGTGGTTCCGCGATCCGGAGTCCTTGAAAAATGGGGGGATCGAATTCCGTTTTTACTTTCCAGGGGTAGGCAATGGATGACGCGGATTCCTGGAAGAGATTGGTTTTTAAATAGTCCGCCATGGAATTCGGCGTATTGTCTGGGAAAAGGGAAACATCCTTGTAGATCATCACCCCGGAGGTTGAAAGATCGCGTGAAAGCGTGATCTGCTCGTTCAGAAAGTCGGTGTTTCCCCCCATGACGTGGGCGCCGATCCCCGAAAAAATGAAGCGTCCGTGGGAATGAGCCAGGTGATCCGTGAGCGAGTTCTGGAAGGAAGACAGATTTGTCGTATACAACATGGGGACATCGAAATCCAGGATTCGTCTTTTCCTCCACTCTTCCATATCCTGCAGACACCAGTTGATGCCGCTTGTCCTTCCAGACCACACATCGGCTCCCAGAATCACACTCCAGCGAAGGCGGCGTGCCATGGTTTTGATGCGGATCAGGAGGTTGGTAATCTGGTCTCTCCTCCATTTCTTCCACTCCCCGGGAAGGTCGTCGGGGGATTTTCCGAATCTGGCCCAGAACCGGTTCAGCGTGACCGGATCCCAGGAATATTTGGGATTGGGAAACCGTATATAATCGAAGTGAATGCCGTCTATGTCATACCGGTCCACGAGCTCGATCGAGTAATTGTAAATCCAGTCCTGAACTTCGGGATGACAGGGATTGAAGAAAAGATGCTCCCCTTGATTGGACATCATTTTTCCGTCCCTTCCCACGTGAATCCATTCGGGATGGACATTGATCGGATGAAGCGGGGAATCGGGGAGTGAGGTATTGTTCATCCATGCCAGGAAGATGTTCAGTTTGGTGTGAATCAGCATTCCCCGGGTGTGAGCCATATTGACGGCTGCGGCCAGGGGATCCCACCCGGGGTCGCCTCCGATTTGCCCGGTAAGGAAGGAGTTCCACGGAACATAAGAGCTGGGATAATTCGCCATACCGCGGTTTACTGTGTAAAACATCGTGTTGTTGAAGTTGTAATCGGAAAGACATTCGAAAAATTGTTCGTACTGACCCGGCGAAGGGTTGGGCCTAAAGCTTGCCACAGCCCATATTCCCCTGAACTCATCGGGATATGCCTTCAGGATGGACAGCAGGAAAAAAAGGAAAAGGATATATTTTTTCATGAGATCTCTTGATTCGCTTTTCATCTGAACTTTCGAATATTGGAACAAACAGTCTTTGCAGTTCAACAGGAAAAATCCGGTATAAGGAATTTATAATCCGACACCTGGATCCACACTGCTCAAAACCGACGTTCAGATAAATCGATCGAATAAGCGATTTTTTTATTGACAGGATGATTTCGGTTCGATTCACAATGGGGGATGTGGATATAAAAAGAAATAAAGGATCTTTAAAATAGAAATCTTCGCAATATAACATTCCGTCTCGTTCGATTCGAATTGAAGAGAGATTCTGGAGGGGAGTTGGGCATTGAGAGAAGTATATTCCGGAATCGATAAATTTCGTAACTTCCTCTACCTGTTCGTCCTCCTCCTTCTGGTCTGGCTTGCCCTCAGCTCGAGCCTTCATCCCCAGAAACTCGGCGCCGGCATCCTGGTCTCTCTTATCCTCGCCGCCTTTCTCAGCTCGAGCTATATCGGTATGGGTCTGCCCCCCCTCGGTTTGAAAAGATTTGTTTTTATCATCATCTACCTCCTCGTGTTATTCAAAGAAATCGTCAAGGCGAACCTGGACGTCGCCTATCGCGTCATTCATCCACGGATGCCGATCAAACCCGGCATTGTGGTTATAAAAACCAGTCTCAGGCAGGATATCGCAAAGGTCATCCTGGCAAACTCCATCACCCTCACTCCGGGAACCTTCACCCTGGATATTCTGGAAGACCAGCTCCTGATTCACTGGATCTACGTCAGGAGCGACAGTCCGGAGGAGAGGACCAGGATGATCGGAGAAAAGTTCGAGAATATTTTAAAGGTCATATTCGACTGATGGACATCGCCTTTCTCATTGTTATCTGTGCGGGCATTTTCCTTTGTCTCCTGAGGATGATTCTGGGACCCACGTCTCCGGACAGGGCCGTGTCTCTGGATACCCTCCTGACCGTTACCACCGCCTTGCTCGTTCTTTTGGGGTATTTTTTCAAAAGAGCCGTGTTTCTCGACGTCTCCCTGGTTTATGCGGTTTTGACGTTTATCGGATCCGTGGCCATTGCCAGGTTCCTGGAAAAGGGGATTTAACGTGTATCCGGTCGGAGTCATTATTACGGGCATCGGAGTCATCTTTCTCTTTCTCGGAAGCCTGGGGATTTTCAGACTCCCGGATGTGTACAACCGGCTCCAGGCTGGAACCAAGTGCACCACGTTCGGCGCCTGCTTCACCATTTTCGGCGTCGGGATCATGGAGCCCCTGTGGTTCTGGAAGTGCCTCATTATCGCGCTTTTCATCCTCGTCACCAACCCGATTTCCAATCATGCCCTGGGAAGGGCCTCGAGGAAGGCGGGAGTGGCCCTTTGCGAAAAAAGCGTGGTGGATGAAAGCAACAACTTCGATCAGTACGGGGAATTGAAATGATCTTCATAATCGCATTCCTGGTGGTCGTCATGCTGGCGGGGGCAATCGCCGCATGCCTGTTCCGGGATTTGTTAAACGCCGTGATCGCCTCGTGCCTGGTGAGCCTGATCGCGTCCATCCTGTTTTATTTCCTCCAGGCTCCCGACGTGGCCATGGCCGAGGCCTCCATCGGAGCGGCACTGGTAACCGCGATATTTATCATCGCCATACGAAGAACAGAGAGGCGGGAATGAGAAACCTCATCGGCATTGTTTTGATTCTGATCGTTGCCTCGGGTGTGTTTTTATGCCTCGACAACATCCCCTTCGGCGCCTCCCGGGAAAATGTCGGCGATTTCTATAACTCATCCGGCGTGAAACAGACCGGCGCGGTTAACATGGTCACATCAGTGGTTCTCAATTACAGGGGATTCGATACTCTTGGTGAAGTGACGATCCTGTTCATTGCCTCCCTGGGGCTGGGCGCCGTTCTTAGTACCGTGAAAACCAGCTCGAGGGAGGAAACCACCCCCTCGAGCCTGATCCTTTCAACGGGTTGCAGGTTCTTATTCCCCTTTATTCTGCTTTTTGGAACGTACACCTTTTTGCATGGACATCTCACGCCCGGGGGCGGGTTTCAGGGGGGAGCCATCATTGCCTCCGGTTTTCTCCTGAGATACCTGGGGTGCCCGGCAAAAAGAACCAATCCATCCCTTTTCGTGGCCCTGGAATCCACGGGAGGTCTCGTGTTTACCCTGATCGGACTGCTGGGGCTTACTTTGAGCGGCTTTTTTCTCTTTAACTTTTTACCCAAAGGGGAGGCCAATACTCTTTTCAGCGCGGGAATTATTCCCGTGATTTATATTGCCATAGGGTTTAAGGTGGGCGCGGAGCTCGCCGGAATTATTGATGGACTGATTGTAAAGAGCTGATGAATTTCCTGAACAGCTACATCTTCTATATCGGAGCCTTCGGGCTTATTTTCATCGGGATTTATATCCTTCTCACCAGGAAGAATCTCATCAAGATGATTATCGGACTCAGCATTATCGATACGGGGGTCAATCTTCTGTTGATCTGTATGGGATTTTTGAAAAAGGGAACGGCCCCCATATTTTCCCGGCCGGGGATCAAACCCGAAAACATGGTCGATCCCACTCCTCAGGCCCTTGTCCTCACCGCCATCGTGATCGGGGTGGCGGTTCTGGCAATGGCACTCTCCCTGGCCATCAGGTTGTATCAGCATTATGGAACGCTTGATATGAGGAAGATAAAGGAACAGAAATGGTAAACCCGGTCCTTTTGCTGGCGGTACCGTTGGCAGCCGCCTTTTCCATACCCCTTTTGGGATTTCTCTCGAAAAGGTCGGGGAAATTCATCCCTCTTCTTGCCATGGCGTTCAACCTGGCGGTTTCCATTTCTCTGATTCCGGCGGTGATTCAAAAACCCATCGTTGTTTCCCTGGGAGGCTTCCCCCCGCCTTTCTGCATCACCCTGTTTGTCGGGCCGGTGGGAATCCTGTTCACAGCCATTATCGCCCTGGTGGGATTTGTGGTTTCCATCTATGCCATGGATTATATCAGGGAAGGCGCCCGGCAGCAGTATCACGCCCTTTTCCTCCTTCTTCTCACCGGCGCCACCGGCGTGGTGTTGACGGGCGATATTTTCAACCTGTTTGTCTTTTTTGAAATCCTCTGCATTTCCTCGTATGCCCTGGTCGCCTATACGGGAGACAGGGCGGGCATCGAATCCTCCTGCAAGTACCTCATCCAGGGCTCCCTCGGTTCCGCCTTTATCCTGATCGCCATTGCCCTTCTTTACGGGCAGTTCGGAACCCTCAACATGGCGGACATCGCCTCGAGGATCGATTCGGCGAGTCCCATCCGGCTGTTCATTCCGCTCGTTTTGTTCATCACGGGTCTGGGAGTGGAGGCGGCCGTATTTCCCCTGAACGCATGGCTCCCGGACGCCCATTCCTCGGCCCCCTCGACGATAAGCGCCATCCTCTCCGGGATCGCCGTCAAGATCGGGATCTATGCCATATGCCGTGTGATCTTTACCATATTCGGGGCAACCGACATCTCCCTTTTCCTCATGCTTCTGGGGCTTTTGACCCTGCTGGTCGGGGAGCTTTCCGCATTCCGGCAAAGCGACATCAAGAGAATGCTTGCTTACTCGAGCACCGGCCAGATCGGGCTGATCTTTTTCGCCATGGGAGTGGGAACCCAGGCCGGCATCACCGGCGGCCTGTTTCAGTTTACCACCCACGCCCTTTCCAAGTCCCTTCTGTTTCTCGCCACGGGTTACATGATCTATCGGGCGGGATCCAAGGAGATCTCCTCCCTCGAGGGGATGGGGAAAAAGATGCCGCTGACCTGCCTGGCTTTCACCATCGGGGCCTTTTCCCTGATCGGGCTCCCTCCCTTTATCGGTTTCCCATCCAAGTTTACGATCGTGTATTCCGTTCTGGCGGAAAAGAGCACGTTATATATTGTTTTCATTGCGATTGTCCTGACTGGTACCGTGATCGAGGGGGCTTACTTTTTCAGGGTGATCCAGGCCATTTACTTCAAGGGGGAAAAGGAAAAGGGAGAGGGCCGGGAAGCCCCCCTCATCGCCCTTATCCCACTGGTTATCCTGACCCTTTTGATCATAGGAATCGGGATCTATCCGAAGATCCTGTCCGGGATTCTGAACTCCTCCGCTTCTGAACTCCTGGATCGAATAGGGTACATCAAAGAGGTGTTAAGGTAAACTGATGCTGGTTAAACTCATCATGCTGACGGCTTTCGGGGGCGCCTTTCTTACATGGTTCCTGGGTAAGACCTCTTCCAGGTTGAGGGACTTTCTCGCTGTTATCGTCTCCCTGGCTGTCAATGTTCTCGTGGCCCTCTCCTATGGAAAAATCCAGGAGATCCACTGGATCACGTTCCTGGATTTATCTCTCGTCCTCAGGATCAACACGCTCTCATGGTTCTTTGCCATCGCCATCCAGACCGTAACCACCCTTTCCGTCATCTTTTCCCTGACCTATATGAAGGGAAAGGAGAGGGTCGATTTTTACTACCTCATGATGCTCCTCTGCAACGCCGGCATGCTCGGAATCGTGTTGAGCGGGGATCTGGTTTCCTTTTATATTTTCTGGGAGATCATGAGCTGGAGCGCCTTTCTCCTGATCAGCTACAACCGCGGCCCCGCCCTTGCCGCCGGCATGAAATACATCGTCATGTCCCTGGTCGGTTCCGTTGCCATGTTGATCGGCATGCTTTCGCTCTACACGAATTACGGAACAATAAACATAAGCGCCCTGGCCGCGCTCGGGGCATCCGCATCAACGGGATACATGATATTCATTTTAATACTGTTTTTTGTCGCGTTTGGAATCAAGAACGCCGTGTGGCCGTTTCACAGCTGGCTGCCCCCCGCCCACTCCGAGGCGCCCTCTCCCTTTTCCGCCGTTCTGTCCGGAATCCTGGTCAGAATGGGGATGTACGGGTTCCTTCTCATGCTTTACGTCTTCCTGGGGGTAAAGGCTTTTCTTGATCTGAAGCTGGGGTGGTGCCCGGTTCATTATATCCTGGCCTGGATCGGGGCGATCAATATCGTGGTCCCGACTTTTATCGCCATGTTTCAAAACGATTCCAAGAGGCTCCTGGCCTGGCACGGCGTGGGACAGGGCGGTTACATGATTCTGGGCGTTTCCCTGGGAACCGGAATGGGAGTGGTCGGGGGCACGTTTCATATTGTCAATCACACCTCCTACATCGCCCTTCTGTTCCTGGTGGTGGGAGCCATCGAGTATCGAACCGGCGGGGTCAGGGATCTCAATTCCCTGGGCGGCCTTATCAAGAAAATGCCCGTTGTGTTCATCGGGGCCCTGGTCGGGGCCTGTGGTTTGATCGGGTTGCCCATGACCAATGGATTCGTGTCCAAGTGGCTGATCTACAAAACCCTCATCCTGGATGGACACCCCTTCCTGGCCTTTGCGGCCCTGGTGGGAACCTGGGGCACCATCCTTTCGCTTTATAAATTCCTGCACAACATATTCATGGGGCAGCTTCCCGAAAAATACTCGAACCTGAAAAAGGCCCCCTTCAATATGCAGCTTCCCATTATAATATTCAGCCTGATCATCATCGTCTTCGGAATCCTGCCCGGGATCCCTCTTAAGCTGATCGGCGCCATCGGGTCGTCCTTCGGATTCGAGTCCCCGGGAATCAATATCGGCGGCATCGTCTCCGAGACGGGAACCCTGAATACCATCAACATATTCGCCGCCTTCCTGGTAAGCTTCATCCTGGTATGGCTCCTGTTCCGGGCGGGCGGGAAAAAGGTCGATATCCCCCAGGATAACTCCTACGCAGCCGGCTCCCATGTGCCCAGGGATAAGTATCATTACACGGTGGAATTCTATGAACCGCTGTTCAGGATGATCAAACCGTATTTCCGGGATTTCGTGGACGAGTTTTATATGCAACTGGTCAAGGCCCTGGAATGGCTCTCCGAACGGGTGAGGAAAGTGTATTGCGGGGACCTTGGCATCTACGTGATCTACATCGTTCTTTTTCTCTCTATCCTGGTTATTTCCAAAATAGGGTTGAAACTATGGTAACCGCGTTTGGGATCCTCGAAATAATAGCCTCCCCCCTTGTGGCCCTGGTCGTCGGGATTTTCTTTCTGGGATTGTTCCGGAAAATGATGGCTCGAATCCACTGGAGGTACGGCCCGCCTCTCTATCAACCCGTGATCGACCTGGTGCGGTTGTTTCACCAGAGGGGCTTTTCCCACGGCACCCTTTTCGACCTCGGGATCGTCGTCTCACTCGCGGGAACCGTGATTCTGGTTCTGTTTGTCCCCATCGGCGGGATGTGCGCCCTCGAGAGCTCGGGCGGGCTCCTGGTGATCCTCTACCTCATGCTTTTCGCCCCTCTCGGGATCGCCCTGTCCGGGGGAGAGGGAGCGAATCCCAACATCAGCATCGGGATCTCGCGAAAGCTCATACTGGCCCTGAGTTACGAAGTCCCTTTTATTTTCATCATCCTGTCCCTCATGAGTTATTACCGGACCATTTCGATCGTCGAGATCGTAAACGCCCAGTCCAACTTCCACTGGGCCCTTTTTTCGCCCCTCGTTTTATCCGGGCTGGCCTATTTCATGATCCTGCCCGCCATGCTGGGATTGAGGCCCTTCGACATGGCTGGCGCGCCCCAGGAAATCTCCTCCGGAACCGCGGTCGAGTACGGGGGAAAATACCTGGCGTTTTCCAAGATCGAACACGCACTTGCCCTTTTCATCGGGATCGCCCTTTTTGTGAATCTCTTTCTCGGGGGAGGAAACATCCTGACCTTCCTTTTGAAAATGCTGGTCGTGTTTGTGGCGGGTGTGTTCGTTCATGCGGTCTTCCCGAGGTTCAGAATCGAGCAGGCGACAAAATACCTCTGGTTCTGGCCGACTATGATATCGTTTGTATCTCTGATCCTGATTCAAATCGTAAGGTGAGGGCATGGATAGAAACCAGATCAAAAAATGGCTGAAATCCCCCGGGAAAATGGCTCACAAGTATTCCCTCTGGGCGATTTATTTCTGCACCGGTTGCGGCATCATCGAGATCCCACCTGTGATCACCTCCAGGTGGGACGCCGAAAGGTTCGGGGTCCTTCCCGCACCCAGCCCCAGGCAGGCCAACCTCTTCCTCATCACCGGTTATGTCTCCGTGAAAACACTCAAGGCTATTATCAAAACCTACGAACAGATGCCGGAACCAAAATATACCGTCGGATTCGGATCCTGCCCCATCAATGGTGGCATGTACTGGGATTCCTACAATACCATCAAACACCTCGATAAATACATCCCGGTCGACGGGTGGATCGCCGGATGCATGCCGCGGCCCGAGGCCATTTTCATCGCGGTGACCCATCTTTGGACTCTCATCGATAAAGGAATGGCAAAAGGGTATGTCAAGTACCGGGAACAATACGGGCGGTATCGCGAAAACCAGGAAATGGCCCTGGGCAGGCTCGAATGGCCCCCGCTGTTTCCCTTGAAGGATGAAAATGATTAACCGGTTGAAACAGGAACTCGAATCCACGTTCAGGGAGATCTCCGTCGCTGTGCCCGGGGAAAACGGGATCACCGTCGTCGCCTCCCCCGTACAGATCCTCACCATCCTGAGATTCCTCAAGGACAGGGGATACGATCACCTCGCCATGATATCTTGCGTGGATTGGATTAAAGAGGACAGCCTCGAACTCGTATATCTCGTCTCAGCTTACCTCACCGGCGACAATGAATATACCGGAAGGGAAAAGATCACCGTCACCCTGAAAACCAGGATTCCAAGAAAAGAACCGGAATTCCCGACAGCAATCCCCGTGTTCGAAAACGCCGAACCATACGAGCGGGAGATCCACGAACTCTTCGGCATCCATTTCACCGGGCATCCACGGCTGATTCCACTCTTCCTCGAAAGAGAATACGAGATTCCACCGTTCCGAAAGGACTTCGATACCAGGGAATACGTGAAAGAGGTCTTCGACAAGATCCCTTTCGTGGAGAATAAGGAATGAGAGAACTCGAACTGTACTTCGGCCCCCAGCACATGGGCATGGTGGGTAACTTCAGCATCACCCTCAAGGTGGAGGGCGACAGGGTGGTGGAGGCTGTCAGCAATCCCGGCTATCTCCATCGCGGTTTCGAAAAATTAATGGAATACCGCACCTGGATCCAGAACTTCCCCATTGTCTGCAGGATGAACGTCGTGGAACCCGACTCCATGGAAATGATCTACGCCATGGGGGTCGAGAAACTGGCAAAGCTCGAGGTCCCCGAAAGGGCCCATTACATCAGGAGCATCTATCTGGAACTCGCCCGGGTCGGCTCCCACCTCTTCGGACTGTGGGCCTATTCCAACATGCTCGGATTCGATACGGTCGCCCAATGGGCCATGTATCACAGGGATCTCATCCTCGATCTCTTCGAAGAACTGACCGGCGGCAGGGTCTATCATATCTATATCTGGCCCGGCGGGGTCAGGAGGGACTTCCCAAAAGGGTTCAAGGACAAGATCGTAACCACCCTGCATTCCATCGGGGGGTGCGTGCCGGATTACAACAACACCTTTTTCGAAAACCGCATGTTCTATAAAAGAACAGAGGGCATCGGGAAAATTTCGCAAAAGGAGGCAATGGAACTCGGCGCCGTGGGACAGGTCCTCAGGGCAACCGGCATGAAACACGATATCAGGAAAACAGAACCCTATGCCGCCTACGATAAAGTGCCGTGGGACGTCCCCACAAGGGAAAACGGCGACGCCTGTTCCAGGGTCCTGGTAATAAGGGACGAAATGATCGAAAGCGTTCACATGATCTTCAAACTGCTCGATAACATGCCCGAAGGCCCGGTCTATAACCGCGTTCCCAATCCCCTGAAATGGACGATACCCAAAGGGGATGCCTGGGTCAGGATCGAATCCTCACGCGGGGAACTGGGGCTCTATCTGGTGAGCGACGGGGGAGATAAACCCTACCGCGCCCATTTCAGAACACCCTCGTATCCCCACGGACTCATCATACTCGAAAAATTGCTCGAAAATGCCAGTATCGCCGACGTGGGCAATATCATGATCAGCCTCTACGTCGTTGCTCCGGAGATCGACAGATGAAAAAAGGAAGTGTTTTCAATCCGTTTAAAGCCATCAGGTTTCTCTTTCAGAAACCCAAAACCCTCTGCTACCCCTTCGAACCCAAGGAACCGGCAAAAAGATACAGGGGCTTTCACCTGAACGACTGGGACGCATGTACCGGTTGCGGAAATTGCGCCGATATCTGCCCCAACGAGGCCATCGAAATGGTCGAAATCGCAGAAATAAAACCCGAACCCGGCAGGAAGAACGAACGGCCCAAACTCGATTACGGAAGGTGCTGTTTCTGCGGTTTGTGCGTCGATATCTGCCCCCCCGGCTGCCTCAGCCTCTCAGGCGATTACTTCCATATCCATTTCGATACCGATACCTTTACCTTCATCCCGAAAAATGAAAAATCGGACGGGGAGCATTTCCTGGCGCCCCCGGATTACTCCATCTTGAAGGCGAGCCTCTCACACCGCAAAAAGGACTTTCCAGGGTTCAGTACAGATCTCGATTATGCCCTGTTCGAACCCGAAAGGGTGCCCATGCCCCAGGTCGAACCCGAAAAGCGAAAACTCTCCTTTATCGAGCAGGTCCTGGGTTATTCCGAGGAGGAGGCGATCAAAGAGGCGGAACGCTGCCTCGAATGCCAGTTGTGCGAGGAGGCCTGCCCCGCTCACCTCAAAATCTCCGATTACGTCAGAGCCATCCGAATGCGCGACCCCGAAGAGTCCCTCAGAAAAATCTTCGAGGATAATCCCATCCCCTCCATCTGTGGGCGAATCTGCATGAAACATTGCGAGGACGCCTGTTCCCTCGCCATCCGGGGGGAGGCCCTTTCCATCAGATGGCTCAAGAGATTCGCCGCCGACTCAGTCAGGGATTATAAAAAGGTCCTGGAACAGAAACCCGCCCCCCCCTCCGGAAAGAAGCTGGCCGTTGTCGGAGCCGGACCCTCCGGCTTATCCGTGGCCTACTTTTCCGCACTCAAGGGGCATCACGTCACCGTATTCGACTCCCTGCCCGGAGGCGGCGGGATGATCCGGGTCGGACCGCCGCTCTATCGGCTCCCCATCGAGGCGATCGATAAGGATGTGAATTACATCGCATCCCTCGGGGTCGAGTTCAGGTTCAATACCACCATCGGGAAAGACATCCTGTTCGAGGATCTTTTAAACCGCTTCGATGCCGTGTTTCTCGGGATCGGAACAACCGTGAGTCGTTCCACAAGGGTCAAGAATGCGGAGAAATGCATCCTTGCCCTCGACTTTCTCGAAAGAAACAAGATCGGGGAAAGAGTCAAACCCGGCAGAAAAATCGTGGTTATCGGCGGCGGTAACGTGGCCATGGACGTGGCCAGGGAGGCCATTCGACTCCAGTATATGAACTATCCCGGCGAGGAGATCCAGACCAGCGCCGTCTCCCTCGAGGATTGGGACATCATGCCCGCCAGCAGGGAAGAGATCGAAGAGGCAAAGGAAGAAGGAGTCCGGTTTCATCCCGCATGGGGACCCAAAGAAGTCGTCCTGGATGAAAACGGCGATATCAAGGGACTCTTATGTATGAAAGTCAAAAGGGTCTTCGATGAACAGGGCAGGTTTTCTCCCAGCTTTTACGAAGACGAGGAGATGTTTCTGGAAGCGGACATGATCATCGAGGCCATCGGGCAGGCCCCCGATTTCTCCTTCATCCCCAAGGAACTATTCGAAAACCTGAAATTCACCCCCAGGAGAAAGGTCCAGGTGGACGAATTTGGCATGACCTCCATACCCGGGGTATTTGCCGGGGGAGACATCGTCAACATCAACCTGGACGCCGTAACCGCCATTGCCGATGCCAGGGCCGCCTCAGAAGGCATCGACCGCCGTATCTCCCCCAAAGCCCCCCTTCCCACATCTTTGTAACCCCTCCCCAGAAAATCCCCTCTCCAAATGGTCATCAAAATTGGGGGTCAAAATTGGGGGTCAGACGCGCTCATTTACTTGATTTTCTCCTTGACAAACTTTTTCATGATTACGCTATCGTTTATTTATTATGGCCAGACCGAAAAGAATAAATCTGCCCCATCTCCTCTATCACGTGTTTTCCAGGACGAATTCCGGGGACAGCGCCTTTCCAGATCGCCGTGACATGGGAAAATTCCTCGAATATCTCGCAAAGTATGCCGATATGTTCGAGTTTCGCATCCACGCCTTCTGCCTGATGCCCACCCATTTTCATCTTCTGGTTGAAAGCGGACCCAGGGCGGAGCTGTCCGAGTTCATGAAGCGCCTCCTCACGGCATACACCATTTACTACAACCGGCGGCACGCACGGCATGGTCATCTCTTCCAGGGTCGCTTCAAGAGCCTGGTCGTGGATAAGTCCGATTATCTGCTGGCTCTCTCCCGTTACATTCACCTCAATCCTGCAGCCACTTCCGGAAAACGCCGCTATGAGACATATGAGGGGTCGAGCATGAAGTATTTCCTCGGTGGAGGCGAGCCCCCATTCCTTCACACAGGGGAGATCCTCGCCTGGTTCAATAAGGATCGACGGGCCTACGCGGATTTTGTCAGAGAGGGATTGAACGAAAAAACCTCCCCCCGGATCCTCGAGCAAAGATACATCGGAGGCAAGGCATTTGTCCGTCGGATGCGAAAGCGAATCGGACAACAGGCGAGGAAGGGGAGTCGTGCCCAGGCTGCCGGGAGGAAGGCTCGCAAGGCGGCTCTGGAATCGGATCGGGAAAAAGCCGAGACCATCCTTAATGCCGTGGCCGACTATTTTTCCGATTCACCCGGAATGATCTTGAAAAGGCGGTGGGCGCACGGAGAAACCGGTCGCGCCCGAAGCGTGCTCGCGTGTCTCCTTTGCGAATGTCTCCCCTGGAACCAGAAACAAATCGCCAACTTCGTCGGGCTTGTCCGGACATCTAACGTTCGCTACCACCTGAAGCGGCGGGAGGAAAACGAACAGGTGGCAGAGGCAGTGCGGGAGATACAACGCCGGTTGACGCACGGTGGAAAATTGAGTAAATGAGCGCGTCTGACCCCCATATTGACGATCACGCCCTTTTATCATGCATGTTCGGGGGGAGGCCGGGGAATGCCCGGGAGAAACGAAAAACCCCGGAAACGGCTTATTTCCGGGGGTTTGCGAAGTGCCGGAGACCGGAATTGAACCGGTACGGAGCTTCCGCTCCGAGGGATTTTAAGTCCCTTGTGTCTGCCAATTCCACCACTCCGGCATAATAAAAAATGGAGGCGACGGGCGGATTTGAACCGCCGAATAGGGATTTTGCAGACCCCCGCCTTAACCACTTGGCTACGTCGCCCCGCTCATTTCTAAAGAACAATCGAAAACAACTAAGGGACATATTCCACCACATACAAGGGTGTCAAGCATAAGTTTACACCCCGATGGGCGCGAGTCCCGATCAATACATCATCCACGACTCGCCGATTGTGCCGGCCTGGATCTCGACTGTGGCCTCGCCCCTCTCGAAATGCCCCTTCACCACCTCGGTCGTGAAATAATCCAGACCGCCGTCCTCGTCGGTGAGTTTCAGGATATAGCTCCCACCGGGCGTTCCCGCCGTGGCCTTCAGGGTCAGGGTCGCCATGGGGGTCGAATCGGGGATCTCCACCATCTGCGTCTGGCCGGAACGCTTTATAAAAGCGATCCGCTTCGTGGCATCGATACTGCTCTGTTCCAGACCCGTGGCGGCCTGGAGCGCCTCGATGGAAAATCCCTCCGGAATGGTGAACTTGAAGTCGCAGGAGTACACCTTCATCTTCCGGTTCGGGATCAGTTTCACCTGGAACTCCTTATCCGGCTCCACACTGGCAGGGGCGTCGATGGCGATGCCGATCCTGTAACTCTCCGGAATGGTCGGGGTGAAGTTGTGAAGAACAATGTTGGCCTCTCCGAAGCCGAACTGAAAGTCCCCATCGATTTCCCCCTTGATGATTTCCTGGGTGAGGTAAAGGGACGTAATCTGTCCGTCAGGAAGCTGGATGGCTCCCATGGATTGCTCCATGCCGCCATCCGAGGTAAAGTTCTGGATACCGAGCGTTCCCGTCGAGGGATCCACGTAATCGTAAAGTCCCTCCGGCACCAGGATATCGTCGCCCTCTCCCTGGTTTGCCGAATAGCCGGTTGAAACACCGAGGATATCGCCGTTTTCGAGCTGGAGGAAGAAGGTGTTGAAGGATGAACCCGGACCCTGATCGCTCATGATCACTGTTGGATTCTGCCCCAGCGGTTCCCCGATCGAGGACATGATCTTGTCATCCTTCTGCCAGATCAGGCGGACCGCGCCGGTTTCGTCGAAAAGGAGGTGCGGGGCCTTGTTGAACGCGGCATCGGATGTGATTTGCGTGGGGGGGAGAGACCATGAACCCGGATCGCCCGTAAAGCTCGTACAGTAGAGCTGGAGGTCCGGAGTGGTTGCCCCGTCATCATCCTGGTCCTTGCTGTAAACCAGCCAGGTTTTTCCAGAATAAGCCCTGGAATCCATGACGATCGGCATTCCCTGGTTTGACAAAAGATCCGCCGGAGCGGTAAAATCGGTTCCGTTATACGAGCTGTACTTGAGCGTGGTGGTGGCGGTCTCGGTCACATAGAAATTCCCGTCGGAGGATTTCTGGAAGAAGAGCAGGGGGTCGCCGTTGTGATCCGCCATCAGCTCCGGTGCGAAATCCTCCTTGTCGTCGTCCGTGAGGTATGTGGGAGCAGACCAGGTCTTGGAGGAGGTATCGAACAGAGCCCATGCGATTTCCTGGTAGGGGGATGCATAGTTGAGATCCGTGATATCATCGGTATCCGGCATGGTCAGATCGTCGATCTTGATGGACTGGCACACCAGCAGGACATCGCCGTCACTGGTGAAGACCGCTTTGGGATCGTCCTGGAACCGGGTGTCTTCCCAGGCATTTCCGCTGGCTAAAAGGGTGTCTCCCTCGAAATAGAGGAACCCGATCTCCGTGGAGCGGTCGAGGGGGAGCCCTTCCCGGCTGTGGAGGTAGATCACCATCCTTTTGTTTCCCGACACGATCTGGAATGGCTCGGCAAAGGAAAAGACGTTTTGCACCAGGGTTTGCGGGCCGCCGTTCGAGCTGATTTTGCCGTACTTGTCCACGAGCACCCTGTTGTAGTTCGGAGTCTTGCGGAAGTCGTACGGTTCCCCCTCCTTAAGATATTTCACGCCACCTCCGCCTCTGGGTGGATAATGATATTCCCACCAGGGCTTTACAGTGAGTGGGCCGCTGATATTAATGCTCGGGCCGAATTTCTTGTCGCCCTTGAGTTCCGCGTCGAAACCGATGATCGGGAGGAAAATATTGGCGGGTGTGGCAAGCGCCAGGATGTTCAGGGGTGTGAGATCCTGGGTCAATCCACTGGTGAAAATGGCCTTCAGGGCAATGACGGAAGGGATCTTCCCTTCGAGCGAGAAATTAATCGACGTCTTGTTTGTACCGTTGAATTCCTTGAATTGATAGCCGAATTTGGATGTGTCCTTGATCGCCTTGAACGTGCCCTTGGGATCGAACTGAACGCCCACATTTCCCGTAAATAATTCATCGATAATATCCTTTAACTTTTTCAATCTGAGCAGTTTGATGATCTTTTTCCCGAAAGGTATCTTGTTCAGGAGGAGATAACCGCCCACCTCGGCTCCGATCCCGAAAGTGCCGCCGATTTCCCCCTTGGGGTTGTTCGCCATCACGGTCACCTTGTCGCAGTCCGGCAGGTTGGCGGCCTTGAGCTTCGAATTGATCCCGCCCGTGGTATCCAGCTTGAACGCGGGAAGAGGGATCTTGATGTTAACCTTCAACTCCCCTTTGCCCTCCTTGGCCACGGGAACCTTGTTGATGTCGGAGAACATGCCGAATTTCATTCGACCCTCGAACCCGATCCCGAATTCGAATTCACCGACAAAGGGAATATCGATTCCCAGGAACTTTTCAATATCCTTCCCCTTGAATTCAAATCCAAAAGATTGTCCCCAGGGGGGGTAATTATAGTGCCATTCGTAAGAGGCATAGTAATCCAGCAACTTTCCGGTAAATGTGACCAGGGCGTTGGATTGACCCGGGATTTCCGATCCCATGAGTTTCAACAGCGAGATCACGCAGGTGTTCGGCTTGGGAGTCAGGTTCACGGTCTGGCTGTCCACGGTCTCATCGTTGGGAGGGGCGCCTCGTTTGGCCTCGGCCACCGCCGTGAACGACAGCGGCGTGTTGTAGGGAAGCTCGCTCAGGACCTCGCTGAAGGTGACCTCGAAACTGGTTTCCCCGGCGTCGTAGTAGGCGTTGTATTCCTCTTTGTGGCCGGAATTTACTTCCGTGACCGTGATCTTCTTCTCGTCCCATCCGGTGGCCGCCATACCCCAGTAAGCCTTTCCGGAAACATACACCCGCACCTTTTGCTTCATTTTGGTTGGGATCAGCACTCCCCTTGGACGGGCCTTGACATTGATGATCGGACGGGGTTTGTCGGAGACGTCCCCGATCAGGATCGCGGTGTCCTCCATCTTTTCTTCCTTGGGCCTTACGTAACACCGGATCTGGATCTCGCCCGCCTTCGGGGGATTGATGGTCGTGAGAAAGAGACCGTTGTTTCCCACGTAACTCATCGCGGTTTTGGGAAATTCATAGGGATCTCCCTCGCCCGTGACCGTATAGGACATGAACACATCCGCCTCGGTGGGCTCGATCGGTTTCTTATCCAGCATGCGCCGTACATGCACCCTGACCCTGGCCGGGCCGTTCAGAGGGATCAGGGGGCGGTTGTTGTTCATGGGGAAGAGCTCCGGATCGATGAAGTAGATCTCGTAATCCCAGTTGCCGATTTTGTAATAGTACACGGCGTCTCCCCCGGCAGCGGCCCCGGAGGCGCGAACCCCCAGGAGTATCCGGTCCGGATCCGCCACAGCGTGGGAGATGCTTCCCGCGGGCAGGGTCACCACCTTTTTCGGCTCCGTGGTCACCTTGTCCGCCTCGTTCGTGATCTCGAAGTACCAGAGATCGGCCCCTCCAACCGGGACGTAAACCCCGTTATGCTGTCCCGCGGCGAACTGGATCCGCCAGCGGAACTGTGCCGTCAGGGAGGCGTCCGGGATGATGGCCCGGGCCGCCTCCAGGGTGCACCTGCCGTGTTCGTCGAACTTTACCTGGAAGGGATAGATCGCCCGGTTGGTTTCGCTCTTGCACATCACGTATTTCCCGTCTCCGGATATGGCGACGTTCGAGGTCTTGTCCGCACTGGAGGTCTTCCGCTTGGGATGGATGTATTTCACCGCGTCCGTGTAAACGCCGTATGGATTCATCTCGGTTAAATTGATCACGTAAATGCCGGAATCCAGGTAATCCGCGATAAAGGCCACGGGTTTGGTGGGATGGAAAACCATTTCGGAATATCGGAAACGGGGGCTCACCACCGAGCCGCCTTCCGTGAATTTCACGATGTCCATGCCTGAGTTGTGATCGATCGAGGCGTACAGCCCGAAGTCAATGGTTCCGGTCTCCTCGTTCGGAGTGGATACCAGCAGCTTGCCCTCGTCATCCTCGAACGGGACAAAAACGCGGTCCCACTCATAGTAAATATCCCCGATGTTCAGGCTGGTGCCGTTCAGGTGAACTGGCCTCTGCCACATCCGGGCAGCCTCGTACACTCCCTGGACAGCCTTGAAATAGAAGCTGGAATCCACCTCGCCGTTCAGAAATCCAATGAGCCTCGAGTTCATGTTGTAGGAGGTGTAAGGCCAGCTATCCAGGCTCATCTCCGATGAGCTGCTCGGGATGTAAATGGAGGGGGGCAGGGGAGACACGCACCCCCTGCGGCTGCTTTCGATAAAACTGTACGTGTATCCGGGAAGCTGAACCCCGCCGATGGCCGATTCATCCGCCACGCGCGACAGCTTACCGTTATCGGTTCCTCCCTTTTCGCAACGGTACAACCTCACACTCGGGTTGGCGAAATCCCTCGAATTCACCCCGATGTATCGGGGGGATCCATCCTGGGTAATGGACAGGAACGTCATGCCGGCTGCCATGTATGTGGCCGGGAGGGGGTCCGTGGCGGCCCACAGATCATTGTAATCAACACCGTAAATCTGGCTCCGGTTCTGCCCCTGGAAATAGGCAAATTCGTTATCGTCGTTGAACACGATATCGCTCACAATGCCGAAACCATTGGTTCCTGAGATGTAATACGGCTCCTGGTCCGGGATGGGAGTCGGCTCCGGTATCTGGATGGTGGGTTCCGGAGTGGGAGAGGGCGAGGGAGTGGGGGAGGGCGTGGGGGATCCCGTGGCCGTCGTGGTGGGTGTGGGCGTTGGTGTCGGGCTCGGAGTGGGTGTGGGACTCGGAGTTGGGCTTTCTGTAGGTGTCGGAGTTGGGGTCGGGGAAACTGTGGGCGAGGGTGTAGGCGTTGGAGTGGGCGACGGTGTGGGTGTCGGAGTTGGAGTGTGTGTGGGTGTCAGGGTCGGTGTGGGAGTGGGTGTGGGCGTTGCCGTGGGGATATCTCCCATGCGAAGCAGGCGAAAGGCGTCCGCAATCACTTTTTTGGATTCCTCGCCATCCGGAACCTGGTCGATTACGGTAATGGTATAGGTTTCTCCTCCATTAAATTCGAAGCTGCCGATGGGGTCGCCGCTGCTGGGATGTTCAGTCTGTTGGTTGACGAAAGCTTCAAAGGTGTCCCGCCGATCCTGGACGAGGATTTTTGCCAGGGAGGTATTCCCGGCATCCTCTGGATACAGGGCGAATATGAAGTAAGAGCCGCTCCAGACAAAATCCACGGGAAAGATCACGTTGTTCGTGCCTGAACCACCGGTTTTGATCAGGTAATCTTCGTCGTAATATCCCGACAGAGAGGTCTGGGCGGACCAATCTCCGTTTATCACGATATCCATGTCGGTGTTATCAATCCAGAACTCAATGCTCAGCGGGGTGGGGCTGGGTGTCGGGGTAGGGGTGGCCAGGGCGAAAGCGGAAACAGATGTAAGGATCATTGAAATGCAGAGAAAAATCGCCGAGATTTTTGACTGGTTCATTATTCTAAAGTCCTTTCTCAAAAGAGTAAAAAAACATATATTCCAGGGAGAACGCAAATTTTCTCTTTTATACCTCCGCTCCCCCTGGAATCCATGATTTTTTTTCAAAAAAGCGGGGCTGTATCACCGGGGTCAAACATCGCCTGGAATAAAATCTTCCTTGGAAGTTTGACCCTTGATTTTGATACAGCCCCCTCACTCCGGTTCAATCTGTCATTATTCGCTTCCCAGAAGGAAGATGATGTCCGCCACGTCGAGTTTGCCGTCCTTGTTGTAATCCAGGGCGTCCTTTTCCTTCTGCGTGATCGTGGCCTCACCGGTGAGGACCGCGGCGATGATCTTCTCGGGGAAGGCCTCCTTGACCTCGATCTCCTTCGGATCGCTCACGTCGAACCCGGAGGCCCCCGCGATCGTCAGGGTGGCGTTGTACTTGCCCGGCATCACGTAATCGTGATTCGCGTCCTCGCTCTGGCTCCAGTTGCCGTCTCCGAAGTCGTAATAGTAGAACTGGATGTTCGTACCCGTGGACTGGTTCTGGAAACCGCAGGAGAGCGGGGCGAATCCGTAGGGATTGTCCACCAGGAAATCCGCGGTCGGCTCGGCCGGAGCGGTGACATGCACGAAGTTGGTCTTGGTGATGGTATCCCCGGACGGATTCATGGGGCCGGAAACCGTGAATTTCACCGTGTAATCGCCCTGATTCTGGTAAATATGCGTGGGATTCTGAGCCGTGGAGCTCTCCCCGTCTCCGAAATCCCACAGGTAATCCGAAACCGGACCAGTCACCGCCTCGAGGAATTCCACACGCAACGGCGCCGGACCTTCCACGCGGGCGGTCGTGTTGTTATACGGTTCCGCGGTGAATTCCAGCTCCGGGAAGGAACGTGGATCGCGCACCGCAATGTATGCCTTGCGAACCATGGTGCTCTTCCCGTAGGGGCCCTCAACCGTGAGGGTGATGTCGTAATTGCCCTTCATGATGTATTCGTGCATCGGATTCTGATCGGTCGAAGTCCCCCCGTCTCCAAAATCCCAGTCCCAGCTGGTAACGTAACCCTGGGAGGCATCCTGGAAATAGACGTTGAGGAAGAGCCCCGCTTCCGGGTTGATGAGACCCCGGGTGGGAACCGCGGAGAAGTTCGCCTGCGGGTTCGGGGCCAGGATCTCGAGGTTCGCCAGGATGGCGTCGTCGATGGTCACCGGGATGCCCGCGCCCGAGCCGTCCACCACCGCGTCCGCCGAATCCGGGGGAAGAATCTCGATAGTCAGGTCACCCGGGTAGGGATCCGCCACCGTGATGTTCAGCTTCACCAGTTGCGGGTTTCTTTCCGTGTTGGCGGTATTGCCCGGTATGGCCGAAACCTCGCGGTAGGAGAAACCGCTTCCCGCGCTGGTTTCCGAACCTACGGTCGGGGCCGCTGCCAGATCGCCCGCCTCTGCCGTGAGGTCCGTGACCGCGCCGTCCGGATACTGAACCCGGAAGCGGAATCCGGCGGGTGCGTTTTCGTAATTCAGCTGGAGCTTCAGATCCACACCGAACGGGATCCCTGCCAGGTGGGCGCTGCCCGATTCCAGACGGGCTTTGACCACCGCGTTGCCCGGACCATAGTACTGGTCCGCGCCCACGTCCCAGGCCGTGCCCTTCGGGCGATCCTGGCCGTCGATGTCCTTGTCCAGACCCCAGAAGTTCTGGGCGATATAGCCCGAGGGGGGATCCGTGGTTCCCACGTCCGGCAGCTCCGGCCTGTAAATGGCGCGAACTTTATCGATGGGGATGTAAATCCATTTTTCCTTGTCTTCCCACTGTATCTTCAAGGACATCCCCGAAGAGTCGCATTCGAATGTGCCGAAACTCATCCATTGCCCCCGGTATTGGTCGGGGATCAGGTTTACCGTGGTGGTTTTGCCTTGATGAGTGATTTGGTAAGGCACATCGGCGTTATACCAGCCGGTGTTGCCGATCCACATGAAGAGTTCCCACTTGCCCTCCGGCAAAGTGGAAAGGTTGTAGGTACACGTGGCTCCGCCCCGTCGCAGGAAGTAGAGGCTGCCGTCAGAGGCATAGCTGCGGTCCGCATAATCCACCTGGCCGGTGTCGCCGTCCGTCTCGATGGTGAGGATGCTATCATCCTGTTCGTCAAAGTATCGAATCGGATCCTTGACTAGTCCGAGCGAGGGCATGGGGCTTGCCAGACTCACGCCCGGTCCCTTGCCCCTCGCGCACGATGTGGAAAGCAGGTGGTAACCGTCCGCATCGAACTCCGGATCCACACAGGTGAAATTCTTCACCCAGTCGCCCGGATCGACCACGGGATCGCCCACGTCGCCTTCCTTGATGAGGTTGTATACGAAACGGCCCGGGATCGCGGGAACGTCCCCTGCATCCACAACTGTCTCCTGGGTATTGTCGAAGATGATGTTGTTCACGACCGCGTTCAAAAGGAATCGGTCCCCGTCGTAGTCGTTTCTCTCCGCGTTGAACACCCTGGCGTCGTTGCCCACGATGGTGTTGTTCATGATCCATACATTATGTTCGTAAAGGTCGCAGTAAATCAGGGGGATCTGGTCCGGAGGCGAGTTGTTGATCACCACGTTGTTCGAGATCTGGACCATGGGAGAGTCATTCTTGACCCTCACGAAGCGGTTCTGGTTGTTTTGGAAGATATTGTTGTGGATCAGGGTGTCCAGGCAGCCGTCCCACAACTGGATGCCCACGGCCTTGTTATCCTCGAAGAGATTGTTCGAGACGTTGAACGTGGGATTGCCGTCCACTTCCGGAAAGATGTAGAAACACTGGGATTCGAAGTTTCCAACGGAGGAAACCGTGGAGTTGCCGCTGGTTTCGTTGAAGTGAAGGGCCAGCTGCAGACCATTTCCGGTCATGATCTCCTTGTCGCGGTTGGCTAAAATTTCGTCGATCCCCAGGGCACGGTTCCACACCCGGATCTCGTCCATGGCCCCGTCCAGGGGACCGAAAGTAACGGCTGTGGGCGTGATCTCGAAGGAACTCTCCCAGGTTCTCTCCGAATAAGTCTCCAACCGGCCGTTGATGTACATGTAGGTGTAATGTCTCTTATCGTTCTGGGAGTCCTTTTTCATCACCAGGGCCACGTGTTGCCACTTGCCCGGTTCAATCCGGTTGGCTGGTGCCCAAAGCCGTTGACCGTAATAATCGCTCCATCCGGTATTCTTGTACTGGGCATACAGCCGGTTGTCCGTGTCGTGGTAAATGTAGATGTAATCGTTGTCCCCGGTATGGATCCGGCAGATCTCGCCCCTGGTGTTGAAATAGTATCTCTGGTGCTGCAGGTTCCTGGGCCGGATCCAGCACTCGATGGTAAACTCGGACAGCTTGAGATCTTCGTCGTTGGTGATCCCGACATTCCAGGAAGCCTCGCCGGTCATCAGGCAGGAGCCGTTGACGTCGCCTGCATTTGTAAGAGGGGCTCCAATGGCGCTCCGGAGCGGCCTCTTCTGGAGCCATCCCGGGTAGGTTGGTTCGCTATACCATCTCCTGCCCGCGTAGGAATAAAAACGGATAATGGCGATGCCGTTATTGTTCCGGAAGATGTTGTTGGTGATATCGTTGGTTCCCTGGCACCAGTACCCGCTGCTGCCGCCCCCGTCCTGGATGATTTCGATGGATTGATCCACTCCGTCCTTGAAGGTGAATCCGTCCAGCTTCACGGCCATGGTCTCATCCAGGTACAGGAATCGACGCTGATTTTCACCCGTCCAGACGGTTTCGAACACACGGGGGGCACGCTCCCAGGTGCGCGGATTGAATCCGCCAAGGATTTCGAGCCGCATCGAGGGCCAGTACTGCCACCACCACCGGTCCTTGTAGATGTAGTCCTTGATGGTCCCCTCGCATATGAAGAACTTCGGATCCTGGAAAAAGTTCGGGGAAAAGAGGTAGTAAAATGCCTTGGTAATGGTCTTTAAAGGTTCCCGGATGCCTCCGTTGTTGTCGTCGTTTCCACTGACCGGATCGATAAACACGGGGAGCTGGTAGGTGAAAAACGTGGTATCCAGGACTTCGTTGGTGCCGTCCGTTTTCAGGTAATCGAAGAACATCTTCAAGGTATAAAAGGCCGGTGGATTGCCCTTCAGGGTGAGGGTGTAGGGGAGCTTCTCCAGCTGGTTCATATCCGTAGCTCCCTCTTCCCCGGAGATCCCGAACAGGCTGATCGTGCGGTCGGACTGGAAGTGGCGGTCGTTGATCGAGAGGCGTCCACCAAGGGTGGTCATGGTCAAGGGCAGGTTGTAGGTTCCCAGGGTCAGCCTCAGGGAAACCGGCTGATCCGGACGAAACACGATCGGTTTCGGATCCTCCGGATCACCCCACTCGAAATCCTTGATGAAAATCATGGGTTTTGTGGGATCGTACTCGATCGCGCCGGCGTCCGGTTCCGATCCGATGATTCTGTTGTTCCCCAGAATATCCAGGGCAGGAAACTCCTGGGCCAGCTCCGGCTTGGTATTGTCCTGGCTCCGGCCCGCGTCGATGCAGGGGGAACCCGGCTCGAGACGCATGTCGAAATAATCCGGGTTCACCCACATGGGTTTGGCCTTCTGGTTTTTGCGATCGTCACCGTAAATATCGTCCCGGCCAGCCCCATGGGGGAAGAAACAGTTCCTGACCCGGTTGAACTCATCCACACCTCCGTAAAGTTGCGGGCCGTAATACATCTTCGATTCCATTGGATACACATAATCCCACGCGCAGTTGTAAAAGTAGTAGTTCCGATTGCTCACGTCCCATCCGCCCGTGTTGTAAAAGGAGCAGTTGATGAACATGCTTCCCGAACCCAGATCCTCGACCGGGGCGCGCCTGAGATACGCAAAGATGCAGTTCGAGACAATCGAGTTGGGGCAATCGTTCCCACCGTAAGCCGCAATGGCGTAATCCCGGAAATTCCTCAGGATACAGTTGCGGATCTTGATGCCCTTGCCACCGGACGGCCTCCCGTAGATGCCGCTGACCCAGGGGTACATGTCGTTGTATTTCACATTATTGTAATTGAAGTCCTGGAGGATATGGAAGCCGTCTATAACGCCCCCTCCATAGATATCCACGAGATAGTTCACATCCTGGTGAAAATCCTCGTCATACCCCCTCTGGGGGGGCTCGATGATGGTCTCCATGATATAACGCCGGGGATCCACCTTGTTCATTTCGTCGCCGCCGAAACCGCCGTACATCTGTACGTTCGACTTGATCGGTTTGCCGGAATGGTTGTTCAGGTATTCCAGGTACCGTCCCCGGGCCACCCAGATCTCGACCGGGAGCTTGCTCCGGTCGGAACGCTTGTTCGCCTCGAGCATGGCGTCGCCGATGGTGCGATACGCCGTCTCCCATGTCTCCCCGTCCTCCAGGTAGATGGTGGGGGCGCTCTGGTTTACGAGCAGGGCCCGCGAGATGATCTTCAGATCCAGACCCTTGGGATCACGCTCCGATTCGCAGGTGATGGGAGTCGAGTCCTGGAGCTGGGCCACAAGGTCCGTGGCCAGATCCGGGATCTCGATCTGGAAACGCGTCCCGAAGGGAACCTGGTTTGTGAGGTCCATCATGAGAAAGAGCCGCGGCGAGTTATCCCGCCCCACCGTGTAATCCAGTGCGGTGAAATTCACGGTGCCGTCCGGATTCATGGACGCGGTTCCCAGGAGAAGATCGTCGCTGTTCGGATCGCCGGTACTGGTAAACGCCCGGTCCTCGTTGGTATCCTCGTAGATCTTGACCCCGTCCGTTGGAACGTGCGTGGGAGGATCGAGCTGGCTTTCCAGGGTGGGGGCGAATGTGATGGATTTAATGATCACGTCCGCTCCCAGGGCCGTGAACTCCATGGGGAAGACCAGGGCGTTCTGAACGTCGTTATTCAGCTTGCTGACCCCCTCATTGAGGGGCGGGCTCATGATCAGGGAGGGCAGGAAATAAAAGGCGCTGGCAGAAACCTTGTCCGGGTTCGCCGTGCCCCCGTTGGCCGAGCTGCTGTACATGGCCGTGAGAACCTCCCCGTCCGTACACGAGATCTTGCCGTCGCCCGCGGCCGGACCCTCGTTTTTCACCGTAATGGTTCCCTCGTAAATGTTGGCGGCTGTATTGGTCAGGGTTACGGTTTCCCCTGCCGGTTCGGTATCGGATTTCACCGTCACGGTGACGGAAGCCTCGGAGGCCAGGGTGGGTTCGTACACCCGGATGGTTGCTGTTTCATCGGGACCGAAATTGCTCCGATCCATGAACCGGATGAAAAGTGCGTCCTCGCAGTCGCTGTCATACGAGATCTTGACGTCGTCCACGTACCAGGCCTGACCGCTTAGGGCGATGGAGTCGTCCGTTGCCAGCCGGAATCGGATCTGGGCCACCTTGCCCGCGAACGTGCCCAGGTCGATCCAGGATCGGCGGTACTCCACCTTGCCCGATCCCCAGGCATACGTCCAGGCCAGGCGGGCCATGAGGGGATTGCCGGAAAAGAGCGCAATCATGGCATTATAGTTCCCCTCAACGATATGCTGCCCGAGGTCGGTCCAGTGCTGGCCGTTGTCCGTGGAAATTTCCGCAACCGCCCCGTCGAATCCCGGCTCCAGGTTGAACTTGTGATAAAAGGTGAGGCGGGAATGGGGCTGGATGTATACGTTCTTCGATTTAAGGTAAATATCCTTGATGCTGTTTACAGCTGCTGAATGCATGTAATGGGTGGGGCTGTGGGCGTTTCCGGAATCGTCGATACGGTCCCAGTCGTCCGTGCCCTGGAACGCCCCGGTGGAGAAGTTGCTCGAAACGTATTTCTCGTCGAAATCGTCCTCGAAACTGGGGGTGTCCTCCAGGGTCTGGAAGGAGTAGTAACTCCCGCTGTTATCGTCCGTAGCCGTGTTTCCCACGGCATCCTGGATCTCGAGGATGGAATAAAACACGGTACAGGGATTAAGACCCCCCATTTCCAGGGTATGATGAAGCGAGGCCTCCTCCAGGGGGATGACGTTGGTCATCTTGCCAGGATCGGCCTCGGTTCCGTATTTCAACACGCCCGTTACCTTTTTATTGAAGGAAAAAGCGAGTTCCAGGGAAAACGCGGTATGTTTCGATACCACGAAATTGGTCACCTGGGGAGGGGTGCAGTCGAGCTCCGCGGTTGAGCTCACCAGGGCCGAACTGCCCGTTCCGTCGTCCGCGTCGTTATACTCGGTGTAAAGAACGTCGCCGTCAACGGCCAGGAGCTTGCCCGCTTCAGGAGCCGAGACCAGATCGAAGGAGCCCTCGTAAACGCCCGAGTTGGCCGGCGTTTCCAGGACCGTCACATCAACGAACTGGCTGTTGTTCTGGTTGGTGACGCGGATGAGCTGGGAGCCCTGGCCCAAAAGATCCAGGTCGGCCAGGATGACCCCGGCCGTGGAATCGCACATGTAATAGGGAGCCGTAAAGGCGATCATTCCCTTGGGGGAGGCCAGGGTGGCCCCCCGGATCGCAATCGCGAAATCCTGCTCGTAACCCTCGCCCGGGTAAATCTCGCCGTTGATCGACTGGGCCTTTACCTTGAGGGTGTATTGTCCGTAAGGATTCGGGATCTTGATGACTTCCACGTTGTTGGCCCGGTCGTAAACGGCTTCCACCGTGGACCAGCCCTTGCGGAAGGCGTTGCCGTGAATGGTTTGGGCCGCACCGTTGACAAGGGTCAGATCCAGGTCGTTCACCAGGGCCTTGCCCGTGCTGGGAGAGGCTGATGGATCCGTCCAGCAAAGGGTAATATATAAAGGTGTGCTGTTATCGATGGCATAGATCTTCTTCTCCCACGTTTCCCCGGTCTTGAGGGTTGCCGTGTTCTGGTCGAAAAAGATGTATTCATTTTCACTGCCCGGATCCGGGATGAGCTTGTCAAGGTTCAAACCTCCCCATCCCTGGTTGATTTCCGGCGCGAAATCCACTTCTTCGTAAACAGGCTGTCCCTCGCCAAGAAGGCTGTCCGGGATGTAAACCGGATACGTGCCACCCTCTTCGTCCTCCGTCGAGTTCACCAGGGCCGCCTTGATCATGGCGGGGGAGGGGGTTGTAGCGTAATTGTTGAAACGCTGCCACCAGTCGGTGAAAAGGGCGCCTGCCCCGGCCACCTGGGCCGCGGCGTGGCTCGAACCGTTCCCTCTTGTGTAAAGGGTTTGGCCCTCGGGATATAAAACCGGGCTTTTGTTCTGGTATTCCTCGGACTGGGAGGCCATGCCTGTGATTCCGATGCCGGGGGCAACCAGGGTCGGCGCGATACGGCCGTCCTGGGTATATCCACGGCTCGTGTTGTAAACCGGGTCGCGACGGTTTCCACCCTCGGGAGGGGAACCGGTAAACGCGCCGACACTGATGATGTTTTTGGCCATGGCCGGGATCGCGATGCTCTTTTTCACCATTTCCGCCCCGAACATGTCCCTGTGCCATCCATCGTTACCCGCGGAGAATACGAACAGCATCGGAAGAACCTCGGTGGCGCTCGCCCGGAGCGCTATCCGCGTCAGATCGTCGAAATCCTTGCAACTCTGGCTGTACACCGGGGGATCGCTGAATTCGCCGGTCAGGGGATTGAACGTCCAGCTCTTCACTCCCCAGGGCTGGAGGCTGATGCTGGCACCGTAGGAACGGGCCTCCTGCACCATCACCTTATGGGTTTCGCGAAAGAAAAATTTCGTGGAATCACTCACCTTGGTGGCGAAGATCTTGGTCTTCGGAGATACACCCATGCTCACCAGGTAATTGTCGGGATCCTTCAAACGGGTGAAGGGATTGCCCGATATAATGCCGGCGTTCAGGGTGCCGTGGCCGTGTTTGTCCACCCCGTTATCGTCCCCGGAATAATCCGCCACACCGGCGATCCGACCCAGGATGTCCGTATGGGCCGTTCCCGGGTAGTTGGTGGCATTCCCCCGATCCAGGCCGGTATCCGTACACTGAACCGTCACCCCGGCGCCGTTCACCCTTTTATCCGCCAGCCATCGCTCGTAGGAGGCCCCGGGAAGCGGGCCCTCCCCGGTGGCGTCGAACCGACCCGTGTTCAGGATGTTTTCCCTCTCACCGCAAAGTGTGGCCTTTCCCACGGGCTCGATGTAAAACACCTCGGAATTATTGGCCAGGAGGGGGATATTCTCGAGGGTGGTTTCGATCTCCCACACCATGTAATCGCTTGAAATGGCACGGTAGTATTTTTTCTCCTTCACACCCTCGATTTTCAAGAGGGCGTCCCGGGCCGTATCCGCCTGTTTGGACAGGGCGTCCACCATCAGAACGCGAACCCCCTGGTTGCGGGTAAGGGCCTCATCCAGGCCCTCTCCCTCAGCGGACATCAATTGATCCAGGATCGCAGGCGAAAGCTTGCGAACTGCGTTGACCGAAGAAACGCTTCGTACCTGGGCCTTTGTCCGGGGGAGGGTTTCCAGCCCCTGGCCCCAGACAAGGTATCCATAAGGTGGCAGGGGATCGATGATCACATTCCCGCCCGACTCCAGGTCCCTGATCCATTCCTCCAGGATGGGCCCCTGAAACTGGACCACGAAAAATCCGGATCCCGAGGGCTTGGACGCCTCGAACTTCGAGATCATTTTCGACTTTTTCAGAAACGCCTCGACCTTTTGTTCATTGCTCAAGGGTGAGGCATACCTGTCGGGCGATGTGAGGGAGGGATCGACCGGGAGGTTATTCTCCTCGATCACCTTCCTTGCGTCGTCCGTATCCAGGACCAGGGCTGACCCGTCCGGGTATTCGGCCAGGATATCCCCGGCCCGGAAGAGGATCCCCGCGGTTTCCGGGAGATCCTGTTTTTCCAATCCGTCGATCTGAAGCGGTGGATAGACCACCACGACATTGCCTTCCCCGGCCATTGCCGGAAGTGTGGCGAGAATCATCATCAGGATCGGTAAAAGAAAACATTTCCCCAGTTTCATTGTTTTGCTCCTCGAAGAAAAAATAAAAATATCCCCATACAATTTTGGGGGAACATAATATTTAAAAAATTTAAGACAATTCAAAGTTTTAGTCAATATTTTTTGTACCCTTCCCCATAAAAAACTCCCCTTCATCTAACATACCCTGGGTATCTCCGTGGTATGGTAAAATCACCTTTACTTCGCAGGATCTGGTATGTTTTGTTATTCTCATCCCTTTGTCAATGACTTCTGAAAAAGGTATTTCTTCAGGATGCGTAAAACTTCCAGGATCTGGTTCCTCCTCTTTGCCATTTTTCTTTTAGCATTGGCCTTTCGCCTCCGGGGAGGGATGTACGGCCTCCCCAGGGAGTATGCCCCGGATGAGGGCGCAAAGGTTGAAGTGGGACTCCACCTGGCCGAAAAGCATTTTATTCATCCCGGCCATCATCCCGGCTTCCTTTATAATTCCCTGTTTCTCGTTATCAGGGCCGCACGGCCGTTTTACCCGTTTTTTCAACGCATCCCCTTTTTTCAGAAACACTTCGACTCCCCCTTTCACCCCAAACCCTATCTTATCTGGGTGGGTCGATGCTGGATGGCCCTTCTCAGCTCACTCACCATTTTTGTGCTCTTTTTCATCGGACGCCGGGTCTGGAATGAACGCGCCGGACTTTTCGCCGCCTTTCTATTCGCACTCGACCCCCTGAGCATCGCCGCGACTCATTACATCAAGGAAGATACCCCCCTTACCCTCTTTATGGCCCTGACGGTCCTGGCCTGCCTGGCCCTCATGGAAAAACGCCGATGGCGGGACGCCCTTTTCGCCGGACTGGCCGCCGGATTCTGCCTCGGGTCCAAGTATCCGGGAATTGTGGCCCTTCCCTTCGTGATCCTTGCCTGCCTTTTGACTGTTCGACACCCGGAGGAAAGGCATCCGGGCCGGAGATTTCGAGTTTTACTCATTCCCGCTCTCGGGGGATTCATCGCGGGATTCCTGGTAACCACGCCCGCCATCCTCCTTCAACACCGCTCCTTCTTCACGGGCATCTCCTTTCAAACCCAGTATATCGTCAAGCATCACTATGATAATATCTCCATACCCCTGTGGGAGAGCTTCGGAGTGTTTTATCTCGCGAAAGCCGTTGTGCCGGCCGTGGGCGCGATTGGAATCATCGCCGCCATCGCTGGAGGCGTTCTGGTTTGGGAGAAAAACAAGCGCCCCGCACTCCTCCTGGCTGTATGGACTGCGGGTTATTACCTCCTGGTGGAGGCCATGCCCACCAAGCCCTATCCCTTTTTCGCCCGGTATATTCTCCCCGTTATTGCGGGGATGGCCGTTTTGATCGGGATTCTTTGCGACCGCCTCTGGAGAGAAATGCTTTCTTCTCAAATTCCAGACAGACGGGAAAATCCAAGCTTTCGCCGGGTTCTCCTTCACCCCTGTTTCTGGATCCTGTTCCTGGTTCTTTTCATCCCCATGGAAAGGGCCGTTCTGTTCTCCAGAAGTATTTATCCCGATACCCGCGTTCGGGCCGGGCATTGGATGAGGGAAAATATCCCACCCCCCTCCAGGGTTTTTCATTCCTGGTATTCACCTGTTTTTCACGATTCCCCCTTCGAGATGATTTTCATCGATTCGGGGGACATGACCCGGGCCGCGGCACTGCATCCGGATGTCCAGATTTATGTCGTCATGGCAAGCCTCTGGTACCAGAGGTTCCTTGATAATCCGGAGGATAATCCCTACGACCTGGAAAGAATAATGGATATCTTCCAGAACTGCACACTGATTCAGGAATTTCGACCCTCCTTCCCCCCATTGGGATTTCATAATCCCACAGTGAGGATCTATCGCGTACCAGGAGAACACCTGAGAAAAAACATTATTTATCTTGGATCCCGAAACGCCCCGGGTGTCAGTCGGGAAATCAGTATCCTACCCGGGCAAACCTGTTCCCCCTGGTTTGGCAAGGGATGGAGCCAGCCGGAAATCTGGACAAAAGATCTTACAGTTCGTCCCATCGACGGTGCCCGGGGAACCCTGCTCATTCCCCTTGACGAACCGGCCAGCTTCACACTCTCCCTCCGGTTTTATCCCTTTAAGCACGATGTGAGCCCCCCTCTCACCCTGGCCGTCTCGTGTAACGGGATTCCTCTTCAAAAGAGCTGCCCCGTTCACACCGGTGTGAATGAAGTCCTTTGGAACATCCCCCCCGATTTGCTCGAAAAGGGGATCAATCGGATCGACCTGGTTCCCAATCGCACCCTTCGTCCCTGCGATTTCAACCCGGATTCCGGGGATTCCCGCCGCCTCTCCATCTGGCTCGAAAGGGCGGTTTGCCGGATCGGGCAGCGACCGGAAGACACATCCCGGGATTGATTCAATCGCCCCCGCTTTCACCTTGACCATGCCGGTTCTTTTTGCGAGTTTTTCCCTTTAGTTTTGGAAATTCACATCGGGGGGCTGGAATTAACCGTGGAAACCTACTTCCAACGTTACATTTTGAGCGGCGGGGTCATGATGATCTTCCTGATCCCCTGTTCCTTTCTGGCGGTCTGGTTCATCTTCCAGGGCTTCATCAACCTCCGTCGTTCCCGCATCGTTCCGGGGCGTCTCCTGAGCTTTGCCCGGGAAATGAAGACAGAAACACAGCGATCCGAAATGGTGGAATGGATCCGCCGCAGTTCTTCTTCCCTATGCCTTGTTCTCCGGCGCCTCCTGGATATGAATCCACCCCCGGCCCCCGAAGAACTGGACGACGTTACCTCGGAACTGATCGATGATGAGGTTTCCCGCCTGTATCATAAAAACAACCAGCTGGCCGTAATCTATACGGTCAGTCCACTCCTGGGACTCCTCGGGACTATCATGGGAATGATGCGAACCTTTTACGTATTCAGCGGCTCCGAACAGCACTCCATCGCCCAGCTCAGCCAGGGCATCAACGAGGCCCTGGTGACAACCATGTGGGGACTCTCCATCGCCATCCCCTCCTTTGTCGTCCTGTATCTTTTCAAGCAGAGGTTGTTCTATTACGAAATGACCCTCCTGCCCGGCGCCGTCAAGGAGATCTGGGGGCTGTATCAAAAGTATCCGGAAGGAGAAATCCGGGATTGAAGAGACGGAAAAGTAAAAGACGTCACCTGGTGGCATGGGCGGGGGAGGACACCATTAATCTCACCCCCCTCCTCGACGTTATCTTCAACCTGATTTTCTTTTTTCTCCTCGCCACCACCCTGAAACAGACCAGGGCCTTCCTCGAGGTGCGGCTGCCCCATGCCACACGCTCCCAAGTGGCCGAAGCACCGAAAAAAACCCTGGTCATCACACTCACCGGGGAGGATCGCATCTTTGTCGAAACGCGCGAACTCACCCTCGAGGAACTGGAGCGGGAACTCAGGGAAACCGCCCCAGGGGACGTGGACCGCATGATCCTCCGGGGCGATGCCATGGCACATCACCAGGCCGTGGTTCGGGTCCTCGACGCCTGTGCCCGGGCCGGCCACTTCGGCGTTGCCGTGGAAGTGAAATCCGATACCGTAAAATAACAACCCACCCTACCCCTGAAACCGTGGTGTTCTTCATTGGACAAATCGGACGTAACTGTCTATTCTGACCGATCCGACCGATCCATCGTTAATTCCCCGAACCCGTGTTAAAAAAAGTTGATAAAACAGCTTGATATCCTGGAAATATGGGGGTATCAAACGATATATATTGCACTATTAAAATAAACTGATACCACATATGGATTCTTTTCCATGGGCGATTCCCTTCTCATATTGCCGGATAATGCCCTGGTGGCCCTGGTCGGGATGTCCGGCGCCGGCAAAACTACCTTTGCCTCCAGGCACTTTTCCCCCTCTCAGGTTTTAACCAGCGATCGCTTCCGGGAAATGGTCTCCGATAACCAGAACTCCATGCAGGCCTCCAAAGATGCCTTCGAGGTCCTTTATCTCATCGCAAGAAAACGCCTTGCCCGCGGGCTTCTCACCGTGATAGACGCCACCAATATCCAGGATTTTGCCAGGGCGAAACTCTTCGAACTCGCGGAAGAACACGGCGCCCCACTTGTGGCTGTCGTGCTCAATGTCCCACTCGAGATCGCCATGGAAAGAACCCTCAAACGCACCGATCGCCCCTTCGGCTCTGATGTGGTTATGGAACATTACAGGGAATTCCAGGAAACCATGGACGTGATCCATACCGAGGGATTTCAATCCATCCATCTCCTGGATGGAGTTCAGGCCATCGACCAGGCCATTATCACCACCCAAACCTCCCCTCCTTTTCCGGTTGATCAGTCACCGGTCATCGCCGCCCCCATGAACGGCATTCGCCTTTCCACCTGATGCCAGGGTTTGCTCTTCACTCGAATAATCAGTTCGTTCCTTTGATAACTTTCTGTTTTCGATACAGCCCGTTTTTCATCTCATGAAAGTCTTGTATCAAAAAAATTGTATTCTCTTCATTTTTTTATTGATTTCATAAAGCCGGGTTTAATATAATTTTTATGCTTTTTAAAAGGCGCAGGGATTTTAGGGTCTTTCCCTTTCTCTGTGCAGGGTGCAACCTTTTCATACATAATCTTGGATCAATCCATGGCGATCCATTTTTTATTGTGGAGAGCAGGTGAATATATGAAACTATCATTACAACCTTTTTACCGGGCCTTTACACTGATCGAATTACTGGTGGTGGTGGCCATCATCGCCATCCTGTCGGCCATTGCCGTTCCCAATTTCATGGAGGCACAGGCCAGATCCAAGGTTTCCCGTGCAAAGGCCGATATCCGCTCACTGGCTACCGCCGTCGAAGCGTATACCGTGGATTATGATGGTTATCCCCTGGTTACGGATTCCAATGGCAGACCGATCTTCCCCTATCCAACCGCAGGACCTTCCCCTTTCCAGACATGTGTCCCTTTACTGATTACCACACCAGTGAAATACATCAGCTCTCGTTTGAAAGATCCCTTTCAGAATAAAAAATCCATGAACACCAAGCTCTTTGGATACGGAACAAGGGCATATGCAAAGGCCTTGAGGGGAGACACCGGAAATCTCCAGTATGAGCATTATTGCATGCTGATGCAAACTTCCCGTAGCACAACCACGTATTTTATGACAAGCAGCGGCCCCGATCTGGATCGTGACGGGTATGATACGGGCAATCCGGCCCTGTACGATCCCACGAATGGAGTCCTCTCCAACGGGGATGTCGCCTACTTCGGCCCCGGAGTCGGCATGAAGGATTAATCCCTCCAATCCGGAGGATCAAAAAAACCGCCGCATCGGCCTTTCGGCGATCCGGCGGTTTTTCGCAATTTCTCGAATGATTCCGTTATTTCAACCACGGCATCATGGCTCGCAGCTTCTTTCCCACCTCTTCGATCTTGTGGGCCAGGCCTTTTTTCCTCAACGCCTTGAACTTGGGACGGCCGGCTATGTTCTCGAGCAGCCACTCCCGGGCAAATTCGCCCGACTGGATCTCGCCCAGGATCTTCTTCATCTCCTTCTTGGTCTCGCATGTGATGATCCGGTCCCCCCGGGAAAGATCGCCGTATTCTGCAGTATCGCTGATGGAATAACGCATATTGGCGATTCCGCCCTTGTAGATAAGATCCGTGATCAGCTTGACCTCGTGCAGGCACTCGAAGTAGGCGATTTCGGGCTGGTATCCAGCCTCCACCAGGGTCTCGAACCCGGCCTGGATCAGGCGGGTGAGCCCGCCGCACAGCACCACCTGTTCGCCGAACAGATCGGTCTCCGTTTCCTCGAGGAAAGAGGTCTCGAGCACCCCCGCACGGGTGCCCCCGATTCCCTTGGCGTGGGCCAGGGCCAGCTCTTTGGCTTTGCCGGAGGCATTCTGCTGGACCGCGATGAGGCACGGAACGCCCCCCCCCTCCACGAACACGCTTCTCACCAGGTGTCCCGGCCCCTTGGGGGCCACCATGTAAACGTCCACGTCCGCCGGGGGCTCGATGCATCCGAAATGGATATTGAAGCCATGGGAGAACACCAGGGCCTTGCCCGCCTTCATGTGGGGTTTGAGTGCGGCGTTATAGATTTTCGCCTGGATGGTATCCGGGACCAGCATCTGGATAATGTCGGCCTTTTCCGCCGCCTCGGCCGCCCCTACGGGCTTGAAACCGTGCTCCACCGCCAGCTTGTAATTATCCGTGCCCTCGAGCTCCGCCACCAGCACGTTCACACCGCTGTCCCGGAGGTTCTGGGCCTGGGCATGCCCCTGGCTCCCGTAACCGAGGATGGCCACGGTTTTATCTTTCAGAATCTCGAGATTCGCATCGTCATCATAGTATACCTTGACCATGATCGCTGCTCCTTTCCAGAATTTAATGGGTCGTTGCCTCGGGATCAGCCCCGGTTCAGGGCGATCCTTCCGGTGCGCGCCACCTCTTTGATTCCAAAGGCGCGCATGATGTCCATAAAGGATAAGATCTTATCCTTCGATCCCACGATCTCGATGATCACGTTTTTGGGATTGAAGTCGATGATTCTGGCCTTGAAAATCTCCACCAGCTGGACAATCTCGGAACGGGTGGTTTTCGAGTGACTCACCTTCATGAGCATCAGCTCCCGCTCCACGTGTTCCTCTTCCGTGACGTCCGTCACCTTGATCACGTCCACGAGCTTGTTCAGCTGCTTGTTCACCTGCTGGATGATGGGATCGTCCCCGGTCACGACAATGGTCATCCGGCTGATGGTGGGATCGTGGGTTTCTCCCACGGCCAGGCTGTCGATGTTGTAGCCGCGGGCCGAGAATAAACCGCTGATTCGGGCCAGTACACCGAAATGATTTTCCACCAGAGCGGATATGATATGCTGCTCCATCAAGCCATTCCTCCCATCATTTGTTTTACACTCGCTCCACCCGGAATCATCGGGAACACGTTCTCCTCGCGCTCCACCAGGCATTCCACGATTGCCGTCTTGGGGCTTTTAAAGGCCTTTTTCAAAGCCGGTACAACTTCCTCTTTCTTTGTACAACGAATCCCCAGGGCGTCGTACGCCTCAGCCAGCTTGACGAAATCCGGAATGAAAAGACCCGGATCCTTCTTGAGATCCCCCCAATCAAGCTCCTTCCCGATGTAACGCACCAGATCCGTGTAGGCATATTCCCGCTGGTAAAAGAGCTCCTGCCACTGACGCACCATTCCCAGGTAGCCATTGTTCAGGATCACGATCTTCACCGGCAGCTTGTTGATCACCGCGGTGGCCAGCTCCTGGATGTTCATCTGGATGCTGCCGTCCCCGGCCACGTCGATCACGAGCTTGTCCGGATTCCCCATCTGGGCCCCTATGGCCGAGGGAAATCCGTAACCCATGGTTCCCAGCCCGCCGGAGGAAAGAAACGTGCGCGGTTTCGTGTACTCGAAGTAATGGGCCGCCCACATCTGGTTCTGACCCACCTCGGTCACGATGATGGCGTCCCCCTTTGTGATCTCGTAGATCTTCCGGACCACGAACTGGGGACGCAAAAGATCGTCGTCGTCCTTGAAAACAAGCGGATACTTCTTTTTCCATGCCTTGATCTGCTTGAACCACTCGGGGTGTTTCTTCGGCTTGACCTCTTTTACCAGGAGCTCCATCACCTTTTTACAGTCCCCAACGATGGGGATGGAGACAGGGATGTTCTTCGAAATCGAACTCGAATCGATGTCGATATGGATCACGCGGCCCTTGGCGTTCGGGGCGAATTCATCGAGCTTTCCCG
>Ga0272442_10000734_pt1 | contig 51325 bp, 36 predicted proteins | sample SSMForm2O_FD_200262 | JGI IMG/M metagenome (GOLD analysis project Ga0272442, IMG submission 200262) | Marine sediment archaeal communities from Little Sippewissett salt marsh, Falmouth, MA, United States - SSM-Form-2O | ecosystem: Environmental > Aquatic > Marine > Wetlands > Sediment ... | reverse complement strand
CCCGGGCAGGTGCAGAGGGTCTCGTCGCCGCCGCAGCAGCCGTCGTCGCACACCGTGGCCCCGCAGTCGTCCTCGCAGTTGCAGGAGTCTTCGGTGCCGCCGCAGCAGCCGTCGCCGCAGGTGGTGGTCGGGCAGTCCCCGGGACAGGAGCAGAGGGTCTCGTCGCCGCCGCAGCAGCCGTCGTCGCACACCGTGGCCCCGCAGTCTTCCTCGCAGTTGCAGGCGGTCTCGTCACCGCCGCAGCAGCCATCGCCGCAGGTGGTGGCGCCGCAGTCGGCGGGGCAGTTGCAGGCATCCTCGGTGCCGCCGCAGCAGCCGTCGGGGCAGGTGGTGATGCCGCAGTCCTCGGGGCAGCTGCATTTGTCCTCGTCGCCCTTGCAGCAACCGTCTCCGCAGGTGGTGGCGCCGCAGTCCTCCTCGCAGTTGCAGGTGTCCTCGCCCTCCCCGCAGCATCCGTCTCCGCAGATCGTGGCTCCGCAGTCGTCGGGGCAGTTGCACGGATCCTCGCCGTCCTTGCAGCAGCCGTCTCCGCAGGTGGTGGCGCCGCAGTCGTCGCTGCAGCTGCAGGTGTCCTCGCCCTCGCCGCAGCATCCGTCTCCGCAGGTGGTGGCGCCGCAGTCCTCCGGACAGTTGCACGGGTCCTCGCCGTCCTTGCAGCAGCCGTCGCCGCAGGTGGTGGCGCCGCAGTCGTCGCTGCAGCTGCAGGTGTCCTCGCCCTCCCCGCAGCAGCCGTCGCCGCAGGTTGTCGGTCCGCAGTCGTCCTCGCAGGTGCAGGCGGTCTCGTCGCCGCCGCAGCAGCCGTCGCCGCAGGTGGTGGGTCCGCAGTCGTCCTCGCAGGTGCAGGCGGTCTCGTCGCCGCCGCAGCAGCCGTCTCCGCAGGTGGTGGCGCCGCAGTCGTCGGGGCAGGAGCAGGCGTCCTCGTCGCCGCCGCAGCAGCCGTCGCCGCAGGTGGTGGGTCCGCAGTCGTCCTCGCAGTTGCAGGCGGTCTCGTCGCCGCCGCAGCAGCCGTCGCCGCAGGCCGTCGGGCCGCAGTCGTCGGGGCAGTCGCAGCGGTTCTCGTCCTCGCCGCAGCAGCCGTCGCCGCAGCTCACGTTCTCGCAGTCGGTGCGGCAGCGGTCGAAGTCGCAGCCGAAGTCGCAGTGGGTGTCGGTGTACCCGTAGCTGCAGATTCCCTCGTCGCAGGTGCCGGTCGCGTCGTACACCCGCAGCGTGTGCTCGTCGGCGCAGGTGGTGGCGTCCGGCTCGTCGCAGATGACGCCGAAGCAGGGATCGCTGGGATCGCGGGTCTTGCACCTGCCGCCGCTGCAGATCTGGTTGCCCGGGCAGTCGGTGTCGTACGTGCACTCGGAATCGCTGCAGCCGAGACCGGCCGCGAGCGGCACCGCGATCAGGGCGGCCAGGATGGCCAGGCTGTGTCGCATCCCTCGGGGCATGCAGCGATTCCCCCAAGACTTCATTATTACGTTCATATCACGGAAAACCGTGACCGGGCAAGGCTGGCCGCAGCGTTCGGCGCGCAGCGGAGCGGCGAGTCTGGCGTTTGCAGCGGCGCCGCGGTATTCTTCGGCAATCGAGTCGGCTGGAGGTGGACATGAGGCCCTGGACATGGATCGTGGCGTCGATGCTGGTCGCAGCGTGTCTCGTCCCGCCGGGCTGCGGCGAGGACGGCGGGCCGGACTGCGTGCCCAGCGAGGCCCGCGACTGCGATTGCGGCGGGGGCGAGAGCGGAGTCCAGGTCTGCCTGCCGGACGGGTCGTGGGGCCACTGCAGATGCGGAGGGGATTCAGACACCGACACTGACGCTGACACCGACTCGGACTCCGATGCCGATACGGACTCCGATGCCGATACGGACTCCGATACCGATACGGACTCCGATACCGACACAGACTCTGATGCTGACTCGGACTCCGACACCGACACGGATGCCGATGCCGACTCGGACTCCGACGCTGACTCGGACTCCGACGCTGACACGGACTCCGACTCGGATACAGACTCCGACACCGACGCGGATGTCGACACCGACTCGGACTCCGATGCTGACACGGACTCGGATGTTGACTCGGACACCGATGCTGACACGGACTCCGATACAGACACGGACACGGACTCGGACACGGACACCGGTCCCGAGTGCACCCAGGATGGTGACTGCGGCGCGGACCGCGGCTGCCTGGCCGGCCTCTGCCGCGACACCTGCATCACGGACTGGGGCTGCTTTCTCAAGCCCTCCGGCGACTACTGCCAGGGCGGGTACTGCGTGGAGTGCAAGCAGGACGCGCACTGCACGGGCGGCAGCTTCGCCTGCAACCCGGCGACCTATCTCTGCGAGCCCAGGGCCGTCGATCCCGATCAGGTGGTGATCGGCGCGATGTACCACCAGTGGTGGACCCCCGGGCGCTGGCAGCAGAACCCGAAGAACTTCGCGTACGAGCCCCTGCTGGGCTATTACGACAACTCCGATCCCGCGGTGGTCGAGCAGCACATCGACTGGGCCGAGGAAGCCGGGCTCAACACCTGGGTGATGGACACCTGGATCACGGACCGCGACTGGTGGTGGGTCGAGCCCAACTCCACGGCCGTGATGGACGAGGCGGATGGGCGCGGGTTCCGCTACTTCCTGCTGATCGACGGCTGGTTCGAGTTCACCGGCCCGGACGACGGGTACGACGCCACTGCGATCGCGGCCAAGATCAACGCCCGCTTCGCGACCTGGTTCGACCGGCCCGGGTACTACGAGGTGGACGGCAAGCCGGTGCTGTTCTTCTGGGCGGCCTGGGGCAAGCCCTGCTCGGTGTTCACCAAGATCCGCGCCGGCATCGAGGGCACGCTGGGGCCGATCTACATGACCGGCAACAACGGCGAGCACGGGTGCTGGGATCGACAGATGATGTACAATCCGTACACCGGCAACGCGACCACGCACCAGGGGCAGCTCGACCGGCAGGAGGATCTGTGGAGCGGCTGGGAGGAGGACGGGTTCCCCTGGGCGCCCACCGCGCTGCCCGGGTACGACGACACCCACGTGCGCCCCGGCAACCCGCCGATCCCGCTCGACGCCGAGTTCTTCCGCAGCAGCATCCGGATCGCGCTGGCGCACAACCAGGCCGCCGAGGTGCCGTGGCTGTTCGTCAACTCCTGGTCCGAGTGGCACGAGGGCTCCAACATCGAGCCGTCGAGTGACTTCGCCAATCCGAAGATCTTCCTCGAGGTGATGCGGGAGGAGCTCGAGGCGGCCGGCTGGGTGCGCTAGCCGCGCGGCCGGCCTGGGAGGGAAGATGAGATCACTGGCCAGCAAGCTCGCGCTCGCGCTCGCGCTTGCGCTCGCTGTCTGCTCCTGCAAGGGCACGGACAAGCATGGCGGCGACACCGACAGCGACGTTGACACCGACACCGACACCGACACGGACTCCGACGCTGACGCGGACTCCGATACCGACGCGGACACCGACAGCGACGTTGACACCGACACCGACACCGACACGGACTCCGACGCTGACACGGATTCAGACATCGACTCGGACACGGACGCCGACACGGACTCCGACACCGACTCGGACACGGATACCTCCGCGATCTGCGGCGACGGCTCGATCCAGGGGAAGGAGGAGTGCGACGACAGCAACGACCTAGACCATGACGGCTGCACGTCCGACTGCCTCGTGGAGCCGGGTTTTTCCTGCAGCGGGCAGCCGTCGATATGCGTTGAGGTCGCCAAGGGCGAGTACGGCGCGCGCTGCGAGAAGCATGCGGATTGCCAGTCGGGCAACTGTCTGATCCTGCCCGGCTTCGACGTCTCCAACTGCACCAAGGCCTGCACCGAGAGCAGCGAGTGCGATTCGGTCTTCTTCTGGTCCTGCGTGACCTACTTCGACGAGGACGTGTGCGGTCCGTACTCGGCCCATGACCGGTGCTACGAGCGCGGCGGCCGCTGCACCCACGTCAACGACTTTGCCGACCCCTGCCCGGAGGGCTCGTACGAGCCGTTCCAGGGCAACGAGAGCTACTGCGCCACCGGCTCGATCCAGAAGTGCTGTGTGGAGCTCGGCGCACAGGGCTCACCCTGCGACGACGAGCAGACCTGCGGCGACGAGTGGGGCTGCCTGCACGAGTGGTCGGGCTACCCCGACGGCGGCCTGTGCAGCCACGCCTGCGAGCCGTCAGATCCCTCCTCCTGCCCGCAGTGGGCCACCTGCATCCCGGTGTTCTTCTCCGCGGCCATGGGCATGTGCATGACCCCCTGCGAGCGCGACGGGCAGTGCCGGTCGGGGTGGAGCTGCCAGGCCTTCCCGGTGCAGCCCTGGGGCGGCGTGGAGCAGACTACCTACGTCTGCTGGCAGCCGAAGGCCGAGCAGGGCGGCCTCGGCCTGGGCGAGGTCTGCACCGAGGAGGACTGGTGCCTGTCCGATCTCTGCGTGCTCGGGCCGGACGGCGTCACCCGTCGCTGCGCGGCCACCTGTGACGATCAAACGCCCTGTCTGAGTGGCTTCGGATGCGAGGCCGCGGACGGCTGTTCCACGCCGGGCTGCGGGTACTGCTTTCCGGAGTAGCGGCGGCGCAGTGCGCCGCCCAGGGCAGGTCCGGGCCTCTACTCGTAGATCCGACCGTACAGCTTGTCGACCAGCTCGCTGGTCTTCTTCAAGATCGCCATGTCCCGCATGCGGTTGTTGAGCTTGGTCTTCCAGGCCTTCTTCTTGCTCTTCTTGGCGTATTTCTTTGCGATGTCTCCGGCGACCTTGAGCAGCTTCTCGTACTCGAGATAGATCTTGCGGCTCTTCAGCAGGTGCGGATCGTCGGCGATCGCCTTGTCGATGGCGTCGCGCTTGGCCATGTACGCCAGCCACCGGCTCGCGCCACGCGGCGGCGGCGGCGCGGCGCGGGCCACCTTGACCGGGGCCGCGGCCACCTTGACCGGCGGCGGCTTGGCCGCCTCCTCGGCCTCCTCGACCGCCTCCTTGATCGCCTCCTCGGCCTCGCCGGCTTCCCCGGACTCCTCGGCTTCATCGGCCTCCTTGCCGGCCTGGGCTGCCTTGGCCGCCGCGGCCTGGGCCGCGGCGATGGCCTTGGCTGCCTCTGCGCCCTCGGCGCCGGCGGCCAAGGCCAGGGCCTGAGCCGCCTTGGCGGCACCGCCGGCCGCGGCGGCCGCGGCCTTCTGCTCGTCGGACAGGCCCTCCATGGCCGCCATGGCGTCGGCCATCGCCGCCTCCACGTTGGCGGCCGCCGAGACCGCACCGCCGGCACGGCTGATCTGGATCATGCTATAGATTCCGCCGAGTGCGCCCAGGATCATCAGCACACCGATGACGATCACGATCCACTTGAACCAGTCCGCGACCTTGAAGCCCTTCATCCACCAGGTGTAGAGCAGGTAGAGCATGATCAGCGAGGCCGCCAGAGAGATGATCGGCGCGATGAGGTTTATCCACGGGATGCCGCCGATCACGCCGGCCAGGCCGTTGGGAATCGAGAGCACCACCATCACGGTCATCGTGACCATGAAGTAGTTGGTGCGGGACCGCGCGTCGGACGTGCCCTTGAGCAGGTTGACCAGCCACTTGATCACCGGGTGGAAGATCAGGCCGGTGATCAGGCCGCCGACCACGCCGCCGATCGCACCGAAGATGATCCCACCGATCAGAGCGGTGACCATGGCTCCGAATGCCAGGTGGACCAACGCCGCGATCATGGCGCAGATCGTGCCCATCATCATCGTGATGAAAATCGCGGCCATCGCGTATGCCGAGAGCTCGAGCCAAGCCTTGGCCTCGTGCTTCTGCTCGTTGACGCTCTTGTTGATCGTGCCGATCGGGTTGAAGATCATCACCATCGCCGCGCCGAAGAACCAGGCCAGCGCCTTGGGCAGCGCGATGAAGAAGTAGCCCACGCCCTTGGAGGCGATCTCATCGCCCGAGGGCACGTCGTCGTACCCGTCGTCGTACCCGTCGTCGCCGCCGCCGCCGCCGCCACCGCCGCCACCGCCGGCGTCACCGCCGCCGCCGGCGCCACCGCCGTGCCCGCCTCCCTCGACCTCGCCGTAGCCCTCGGCGCCGCCGCCGCCGGGCTTGTCGTCGCCCTCACCGAGGCTGCCCAGCTTCTCGGGCCGCTCCTCGTACGTGGCGTCCTGCTCCACGGTCTCGGGCTGGCTGGCCACCGGCGCGGGCGCCGCCTCGGCCAGGAGCTCGGCGGCTTCGTCCTCGTTCATCGAGTACAACTGCTGGGTCTCCTTCCGCGGCTCGGGCTCCTCGGGAGCGAGCTGGGCGGCGGGTTGCGACTGTGGCATCGTGTCTCCTGCCAGGCCCGGCGTGGTCGGGCGGTTCGAATCCTCTTCCATCGGTATGGTCGGGCTGGGCTGTTCCTCGTACGTCGGCGGGGCCGGTCGGGTGATCTCGTCGTCCATGTCCAGGTCGAGATACACCACCTGGAACTGCTTCTTGCCCAGCGAGAAGTTCGAGCCGACCGCGAGAGGCACCGGATCGGCGACGACCTTGTCGCCGATGTAGGTTCCGTTCGAGGAGCCGAGGTCCTCGAGGTACCATCCCCCGCGCTCGTGGAAGATGCGCGCGTGCTGCTTGGAGACGGAGCCGCCGCGGACCACGATATCCGTTCCGGATCGGCCGCGTCCGAGGATGGCACCCTCGGGGCCGATCTCGTGAACCACGGTTGAGCCGATCTCCTTGATCTCCAGCTTCATGACTCCCCCGTCGACAGGCAAGAAAACTCGATCGTGACCTGCCCCAGTTATGAGAAGTGCCAGGAATATTAGCTGGTCCGGAAGGGGCGGGTCAAGCTTTGCCTGCTCGGCGCCGGCTCCCCGTTGACGCCGTCCCCTCCGGGACCGTAACCTGCGGCTGGATCCACGGTTGGCGCTGCCCCCGGGGAGGCGATTTAGTGCTCGAGATCTACATTGACGCCGACGGCTGCCCGGTCAAGGAAGAGGTGTACCGCGTGGCCCAGCGCTACGCGCTGATGGTGTACGTGGTCTCCAACGGCTTCATGCGGGTTCCGCGGGACGACCGCATCCGCCAGATCGTGGTCGGCAAGGGCTTCGACGAGGCCGACGACTGGATCGCCGAGCACATCCAGCCCGGCGACGTCGCGGTCACGGCCGATATCGAGCTCGCCGCCCGCTGCCTCGACCGGGGCGCGCGAGTGCTCGGACCCAAGGGCCGGATGTTCACCGAGGACAGCATCGGCGACGCCCTGGCCACGAGAGCGCTGATGGATCAGATCCGCCAGACCGGGGAGATCACGGGCGGGCCCGCGCCTATGGGCCGGAAGGACCGCTCGCGGTTCCTCTCCCGGCTCGACGAGATCGTCAACGCGATCCGCCGCGAGGCGGATCCGGAAAGGTAGGGACGCGATGCGCCAGGCCATCGAGACGCGAATCGACGAGGCGCTCTGCACCGGCTGCGAGCTCTGCGTGAAGGTCTGTCCGACGATGGCCATCGAGATGCGCGGCGACAAAGCCGTGGTCACCGGCGAGCACTCGCTCGGCTGCGGTCACTGCGCCGCGGTCTGCCCGGCCGGCGCGATCACGGTCGACTCGATCGCGGTCGAGCCGACCGCGCTGGAGACGGTGCAGGTCAAGCCGGGCTACGTGGCGCCCGGCCAGTACGACGCCGGCGCCCTGGTGCGGCTGATGGCCTCGCGTCGTTCCTGCAGGCTGTACAAGGACAGGACCGTGCCGCGGGAGGTGCTCGGGGATCTGGTTCGCATCGGGCAGCTCGCGCCGTCCGGGACCAACTCCCAGCGCTGGAGCTTCACCGTGCTGCCGGATCGCGCCGCGGTAATCAAGCTCGCCGAGGCGATCGGCGACTTCTTCCGCATGGTCAACTGGGTCGCCGAGCGGGGCGCGGTGCGGATCGCCTCCAAGGCCGTGCCCGGCGACCCGGTGGGCTGGTATCACCGGGAGTATCACGACCTGGTGGTCGAGGGTATGCGCCAGTACGAGGACGAGGGGCGCGACCGGCTGATGCACGGCGCGCCGGCCGCGATCCTCATCGGCGCCAGGCCCGGCGCGAGCCAGGGGCGGGAGGACGCCCTGCTGGCGAGCCAGAACATCCTGCTCGCCGCGCACGCGATGGGGCTGGGCACCTGTCTGATCGGCTTCGCGGTCGAGGCGATGAAGATCGACCCACGGATCAAGAAGGCCGTCGGCCTGTCGCGCAAGGAGAAGATCCACTCGGTGATCGCGCTGGGCTATCCCAGGATCAAGTACCAGCGGACGACCGGGAGGCGGAAGGTGGAGCCGCGGTTCCTCTAACGCCTCTTCGGCACCCAGGCCCAGATCAGCTCACACTCGATCGGCGGCTCGTTTGACTCGTCGGTGACAATCACCGACACCGGGAAGTCCCCCTTGTCTTCGGCCCGCATCCGCTGGCGCTGCTCCTCGGTCAGCGTGGCCACGGCGCGCATCGCGCCCTTGGTCCGCCTGCGGTAGTTCACGGCCAGCGTCTTGATCAGCGGCAGCTTGTCTTCGGGCAGGTTCATCGCCACCACGAAGCCGGTCGCGGTCTCGGCGAGCAGGGCCATGGCCGTGGCGTGCACGCCGCCGATGTGGTTCTGCACGCGGCGGCGGTTGGGGATGCTGGTCACCACCCGCTCGCGGGTCAGCTCCTCGATGCGGACCTGCGAGGTGCCCACGTACGGCACGAGGGTCCGGACGATCGTGGTCAGGACGCGGGTGCGCAGGAGGCCGGGTGCGTGGTTCACCCTGTCCACGACGCGCTGGATCATGTTCTGCTTGGCCATCGTCTGCGTTCCTCCTCGGCCCTCCAGATACCGCTCATCGGCCCGCGAGGCAAGGACTCCGAAGAGGCCTGCCAGGAATTGCGTCGAGCGGACAAGCTGGTACAATGCCCGTGCTCCACCGGGGGCAGGGGAGAGAGCGATGGCAGAGATCAGCCTACTCCAGGCAATTCGTAACGCGATCGAGGCCGAGCGCGCGGCCGAGCGCTTCTACCGCGGGATGATCGAGCACGGAGGGGACGCCGAGACGCATTCCTTCATCGAGCGCGTGGCCGCGCAGGAGCGCGGGCACGCCGAGCAAATCGAGGCCTTCGTGCACCGGATCGACCGCGGCGAGCTGCCCGAGTTCGCGGACGGACCGGTCGATGTCGTGGAGAGCGACACGGACTGGGCGCGGGTGGACGAGCTCGACCTCAAGGCCGCCGTGGGCCTGGCGATCGAGCTCGAGGACAAGGCCAAGCAGTACTACGAGGCCCTGGCCGGAACCAGCTCGGGAGAGCTGTACGCCTTCTTCACCACCCTGGTCCGGGTCGAGGAGGAGCACCGCCGGGGCTTCCAGAAGCTGCTCGAAATCCTCTGATGCCCGGCCTCAAGCGCGAGCTCGGCCTGCTCGACGTGGTCGCGCTCGGTGTCAACGGAGTGATCGGCACCGGCATCTTCTTCCTGCCCGGCAAGGCGGCCGCGATCCTCGGTCCGGCCTCGGTGCTGGTGTTCCTGGTGTCGGCCGTGTTCTGCACCCTGCTCGTGCTGTGCTTCGCCGAGGTGGGCAGCCGCTTCTCGGGGACGGGCGGGCCGATGCTGTACTCCAGGGCCGCCTTCGGCGACACGGCCGGGTTCCTGGTGGGCTGGATCACCTGGCTCGTGCGCGTGGCCTCCTGGGGCGCACTGGCCAACGGCTTCGTGGTGGCGCTCGACGCCGTCGCCCCGGGCTCGGCCGCGTACAAGCTGCCGATCCTGGCCGCGATGTTCGCGGTGCTGGCCGGGATCAACGTGGCCGGCGTGACCATGGGCGCCAGGGTCACCACGCTGTTCACCGTGGCCAAGCTGGTGCCGCTGTTCGGCTTCATTGCCGCGGGCCTGTTCTTCATCGACGGGGCGAGCTTCAGCCCCTTCGCGCCGCAGGGGTACGGTGAGATCGGCGCGGGCACGCTGGTGATCCTGTACGCCTTTGTCGGCTTCGAGGTGCTGACCGTGCCCGCGGGCGAGATGCGCGACCCGCAGCGCAGCATCCCGCGGGCGCTGATCGCGATCATGGTCCTGGTCACGCTGGTCTATCTCGGCGTGTGGGTCGTGACCACCGGGACGCACCCGTCCCTGGCCGGGTCCGAGAATCCGGTGGCCGAGGCGGCGAGTGCTTTCCTCGGGCCGGTCGGAGGCACCCTGGTTGCGGTGGGCATCCTGCTGTCCGTGATCGGCATCAATGCGGGCTCCGCGCTGGTGGCGCCGCGCTGCCTGTTCGCCATGGCCGAGGAGCGGTACCTGCCGCCCGTGATCGCCTGGCTGCACCCCACCACCCGCACTCCCGTGGTCTCGATCGTGGCCACCTCGGTGATCTGCTTCGCCCTCGCCGCCACGGGCAGCTACGTCGAGCTGGCCGTGCTCTCCGTGGTGGGCCGCTTCGTGCAGTACATCCCCACCTGCCTGGCCCTGCCCGTGCTGCGGAGGAAGCAGGGCGTGGACGAGGCCAGCTTCAAGGTGCCCTTCGGGCCGGTGCTACCCCTGCTCTCGATCGCGCTCTGCGCGTGGCTGCTGATCGAGTCGGATCCGTGGAAGCTGCTGTGGGGGCTGGTGGGGCTCGTGTCGGGGCTGGTGGTGTACCTGCCGTGGAAGCGGCTGCGGTAGTAGCCGGTCGGGCTGCGGCGCGTTCAGGTCCCGATCCGCACCAGGGTGATCAGCGGCCGCGTCTCGTCCACCTCGCCCGTCAGATCCACCTCGCCGATCAGCGCCCAGTCCTGGTGATCCTCGGGGTCGACGATGCGGTGCTGGAAGCTCCATTGCCCGGGCTGCTCCTCGCGCAGCACGGTCTTGTCCGGCAGGCGCGCCTGCGGCGTGAGCACGATCGAGGAGTACTCCTCGAAGTACGGCGCCATATCGGCCGCGAAGCGCTTCTTGTCCCACTCCTGGTCCTCGGTCTGGCGGACCGCTTCCGCGGCGCCCTGCCAGTCGCGCGCGGCCAGGCGGCCGAGCAGCAGGTGCAGCTCGGAGCGGATGCGGGCGCTGAAGGCCTTGAACTGCGTCTTCGGATCCAGCGGCGGCGCGGCCCGCTCCAGCGGCTCGTACCGGTCCTGGATCCGCACGATCTCGCCGTCCATCATCCGCTCCCACTCGTCGAGGATGCTGCTGTCCGTGCGCTCGAGCAGGGTGCGCAGGAAGAACAGCACGTCCTCGAAGCCCTCGTCGCGATACTCCTCGGGCACGGTCTGCATCGCGGCCTGGTAGCACTGCGAGAGGTAGCGCAGCAGCACGCCCTCGATGCGCTGCATGTTCAGGTCGGTGATGTACTCGTTGAAGCCCAGGCAGCGCTCGTACATCTCCCGCGCGATCGACTTGGGGCGGATGTTCTCGCCGCCGATCCAGGGGTGGTGCTCGGCAAAGGCCTCGAAGGTGCCGTACAGGAATTCGGCCTTGGGCTTGGGGTGCTCGACCTTCTCCAGCTCGGCCATCCGCTCGTCGTACTCCACGCCCTCGGCCTTGAGCCGGGCCACCAGCTCGCCCTTGAGCTTGTCGACCTGGCGATACAGCACCGCGTTTGGATCCTCGAGGATCGACTCGACCAGCGTGAGCATCTCCAGCGCGCGGTCCTCGGCCTCGGTCTCGAGGTGGCCCAGCATCTCCACCAGGTAGAGCGACAGCGTGTGGTGCAGCGAGAAGTTGCGCTGCAGACCCTCGCGCACCTGCACCTCGGCGGGTCGTCCCGCCACGACCTCCACGATCCCGGCCTCGCGAAGCGAGCGGAACAGCTGCGCGGCCCGCCGCACCAGCAGCTTGCGGTTGCCCGGCGTGCCGTGCGAGCGGCCGATCAGCTCCAGCACACGAGCGTAGCCCCCGCCTGCGCCGTCGCGCTCGCTCTGCAAGGCGTTGATCAGCATGCCGTGGCTCACGTCGAAGCGCGACGCCAGCGGCTCGGGCGGCGAGCGCAGCAGCCGGTCGAAGGTGCCCTGATCCCAGTTGACGAAGCCCCGTGGCGGCGACTTCTTCTTCAGCTTGTTCTTCAGGTGCGGCTGCTTGCTGATCTTGAAGGCGATGCGCTTGTTCTCGATCACGTGCTCGGGCGCCTGCACCACCACGCGGCCGTGGTCGTCGAAGCCCTTGCGTCCCGCGCGCCCGGCGATCTGATGGAACTCGCGCGCCGAGAGCACGCGCGTTTTCTCGCCGTCGTACTTGGAGAGCTGGCTGAAGGCCACCGTGCGGATCGGGATGTTCACGCCCACGCCCAGGCTGTCGGTGCCGCTGACCACCTTCAGCAAGCCGGCCTGGGACAGCTTCTCCACCAGCAGCCGGTACCGGGGCAGCAGGCCGGCGTGGTGCACCCCGATGCCGGCACGCAGGAAACGCTGCAGCTCCTTGCCGTACGGCGTGTCGAAGCGCACGCCCGAGAGCTCCTGGGCGATGGCCTTCTTCTGCTCCCTGGTGCAGACATTCAAGCTGGTCAGCGCCTGGGCCCGCTCGGCGCAGGCGCGCTGGGTGAAGTTGACCAGGTAGATCGGCGCCTCGCCGGCGTCGAGCAGGTGCTGGATCGTGTCCTGCAGCACGCTGTCGCGGTACTCGAAATCGAGCGGCACCGGGCGATCGCCGTGGGACACGCGCGCCACCGGCCGGCCCGAGTACGCGTCCAGCGACTCGGCGATCGCGGTGGTGTCACCCAGCGTGGCCGACATCAGCAGGAAGCAGGTGTCGGGCATGCTGATCAGCGGGATCTGCCACGCCGCGCCGCGGTCCGGGTCGCCGTAGAAGTGGAACTCGTCCATCACCACGTAGTCGACGATCTTGTCGCCGCGGATCGCCATGTTGGCCAGGATCTCGGCCGTGCAGCAGACGATCCGCGCGTCGCGGTTGACCGAGGCGTCACCGGTGAGCAGGCCCACGTTCTCGGGACCGAAGATCTCGCACAGGTCGAAGAACTTCTCGTTGACCAGGGCCTTGATCGGGCAGGTGTAGAAGCTGACGCAGCCCTCGAGCATCGCCTGGAAGTGCAGCGCCACGGCCACCAGCGACTTGCCCGAGCCGGTCGGCGTGCTCAGGATCACGTGCCTGCGCTCGATCAGCTCGAGGATCGCTTCTTCTTGTGCCGGGTACAGCTCGAAGCCGAGCTCGATCACGTAGTCGAGGAAAGCCTCCAGCACCTCGTCGCGCGAGGGCGGTGCATCGCGGGCTTCGATCTCGCGGAGGACGCGGCCGAGCGGGGCGTCGTTGCTCATTGGCTCTCCGACTCGGGCAGGCGCTCGACTGGGACCAGCGCCGTGAGGTAATCCTCCACCGGCACGCAGCGGATCCCGTCGATCACCAAGCGCTGGCTCCCGCGGTAGAGCAGGGTGGCGCTGCTCTCGGGGTAGTCCGTGAGGAAGGTCTTCAGCGGTCGCAGGTCCCGGTTGTGGACCCGCATCGCATTCTTCACCTCGATCGCGTGCAGCCCGTCATCCCCGTACACCACGAAGTCGACTTCCACCCCCCTTCGGGTGTGCCAGTAGTACAGCGTGTTGCGATCGCCGCGGTATGCGTTCCACGCCCGCAGGTGCTGCAGCACCAGACCTTCGAGCGCGGCCCCCTCGATCTCCTCGGGTCGGTCGAGCGGGCCGCGTGGCCGGAGAGAGCGGAACAGGCCGGCGTCGAACAGGTAGAACTTAGGATGCCGGATCACCGTCCGCGCCGCACGCCGGGTGAAGACCGGAAGGCGCACGGCGAGGAGCAGATCCTCGAGGATCTCGATGTGGTTCACCACCGTGTCGCGCTTGACCTCGCACTCGCGGGCCACGTTGCTCATGTTGAGCACGGCTGCGTGCGAGAAGCTCACCACCTCCAGGACGCGGGCAAAGGCGCCGAGGTTGCGGACCAGGCCCTCGGCCTGGACCTCCTCCTTGACGTACAGACCGGCATAGCTGCGGACTGCCTCCGCGGGCTCCTCCGCCGCGACCACCAGCGGTACCAGGCCGAGCTGGAGCGCATCGGTCAGCCGGAAGGCATCACCGAGCTCGGCCGCCATGAAGGGGTGCAGCGTCCGCAGCAGCGCCCGCCCCGCGAGCAGGTTGACGCCGGCCCTCCTGAGCTTGCGCGCGCTGGAGCCGGTGAGCACGAACTTGAGATCCTTGCGGATCTCGAGCAGGCCGTGGACCTCGTCGAGCAGCTGCGGACACTTCTGGATCTCGTCGATCACCACGGTTGCTCGCTGTGGAGCGTCGGATACCAGCTCCCGCAGGCGTTCGGGGTTTCCCTGATAGCTGCGGAACACGTCATCCCTGAGCAGATCGACCAGGATCGCCTGCGGGTGATTCTGCTCGAGCCAGGTCGACTTGCCTGTCCCCCTGGGCCCGAAGAGGAAGTAGCTCTGACGGGGCTCGTCGAAAAATCTGGTTACCAATCCCATTTTTGGTCCCAAAATACGATTACCGATCCTAATTTTGCACATATCCGGAGCCGAGTCAAGAAAGATAGAGTGATTTCGGACGGTGTTATCCTAGTTGCAGCCGCCGTCGGGCCAGTCCGGCGCGTGTCCCTCGTACAGGTTGACCGAGTCGAAGGGCGGGTCGTCGCGCTCGACGAGGTAGTCCAGCGAGCCGGTGGAGCCGCGCAGATGCAGGTTGAAGAAGGCCGTGGCGTAGTGGTTGTACGTCTTGACCGCGTCGTCCCAGTTGACGTTCTCGGTCGGCGAGCAGCCGTCCTCCAGCGCGTCCTCGGCCGCGCCGAAGTCGAACTCCTCCACCAGCAGATTCAGATCCATCGTGCAGATGTCGGTGAAGGTGTAGTGCCCGCCGCCGACCACCTCGTACAGGTACTGTGAGTCCGTGGTGACGAGGTTGTACTCGCAGTACTGGTCATTCCACGGCACGGTCACGTCCAGCGTGCCGCCCATCACCATGATCGGCACGGGGTAGTGGTCCAGCGGCTCCTCGCAGTAGATCGAAGCCGGGCTGATGATCGGCGAGTGCGGGATGGTCATCTTGATCCGCTCGTCGATGCAGGGCACGGTGGCCGCGGTGAAGCCGCCGAAGCTGTGGCCCGAGATGCCCACCCGCTCGGGGTCCACGCTGTCGAAGAATGTGTCGGACGTGTTCGCATTCTTGTCCAGGAACCAGTCGAGCAGGAAGGGCATGTCGTCGAGGCGCTTGGGCATCTCGGTGGCGACCGAGCCCTCGCTGAAGCCCTCGGCCATCATGTCCCACAGCGTGTTGCCGGTGTGGTCGCAGGCCACCACCACGGCGCCGTGGGAGGCGAGCTGCACGGTGTAGCTCGGCGACTGCCAGCGGATGCTGTAGCTGCCATGGGAGTAGAGCATCAGCGGGTACGGGCCGCGCTCGCGATCGATTTCGGCGTCGCGCACGGCCCAGCTCGCCATGCCGGGCAGGTCGGCCGCGACCAGCTTCTGGTAGTCGGCGTCGTCGAGCAGCGCGGTGCCCGGCTCCTGCACCGGATCGTAGGTGAAGAGGGGCTGGCTGCGCGCCGCCTGCACGGCCGGGTACCACACCTCGACCAGCAGCGTGCGCGGCTCGCCGGTATCCTTGTCCGGGCGGTCGTGGTCCTGGATGGTGAAGGTCTGCACGCCGACCGGGAAGGGCCCGGGCTGCATCGGGTCCGGCGCGCTGTCCGGTCCGGCCGGCTCGAAGGGCAGGCCGTCCTCGCCGCCGCTGTCCTCGCCGCAGGCAGCGAGCAGGGCCAGCCCAACGATGCAGGTCAGCGGGATCCAGTTCGTGCGCGTTTTCATGGCCCGCATGATACCCGGCGCTTGCACGGCGGGCAAGACGGTTCGCGGCGAAAGGTGTTTGCCCCGGCGGACGGGTATCGGTTACTCTTCTGGATGTCGAGGATCGGAGGGGAGATGTGATGCGGTCCGCGCCCTGGCTGCTGGTTCTGTTCGCATTGCTGCACGGCTCCACGGCCGCGGCCGAGGAGCCAGCCCCACGGCCCTCGGTGGCGGTGATGAAGGTCGCGGCGATGAAGGGCGTGTCTTCGGACCTGGCCAACCCGGTGGCCGATCTGCTGGCCAACGCGATCCGCAGCCTGGGCCGGTTCAAGGTGATCGGCCAGGCCGACATCGAGACCATGCTCGGCATGGAGGAGATGCGGCAGAAGATGGGCTGCACCGACACCTCGTGCCTGGCCGAGATCGGCGGTGCGCTCGGTGCGAACTACATCATCTCCGGAAACCTCTCCCGCCTCGGATCCACCCTGCTGCTCAACCTGCGGCTGGTCGATCCGCGCAAGGGCGAGGTGACCAAGGGCGTGTCGCGCAAGATCGTGGGCGGTGACGAGGGGCTGATCGACGCCGTGCCCCAGGTGGTGGCCGAGATCTTCGATGCCGAGGCGCCCGTGATCGCGGAGACGCGCACCGGCGATGCCCCGCCTCCGCCGCCCCCGCCCAAGAAGCCGAAGAAGCGAGCCACCGTGACCGTCGATATCCGCACCGACGTCGAGGGCGCCGAGGTCTACTCCAACGGCAGGCTGCTGGGCCGGGCGCCGCTGCTGGCCGAGTTGAAGCGCGGACGGCATCGCTTCACGGCCAAGGCCGAGGGGTATCTGGGCGAGCGCAAGATGCGGATTCGCCAGGCGACCACGGTCGAGATCACGCTCAAGTCGCTGGACCGGCTCCAGGTCGAGCAGGTCTATCGAGTCGACGCCACGGCGCGGTACAAGGAGTGGGAGGCGTCGCCGGTTCGCAAGGAGGGCGTGAGCTTCGCCGAGTACTTCCTGCGCGTCGAGTACCCCGGCGACTTCGAGGACTACCAGCAGTCGGAAGAGGCCGGGAGCGTCACCCTGGCTGCGTACCTCGAGGGCGAGTTCCGGATGCTGCGCAATGTGGGTATCGGCCTGACCTTTGGCGTGGGGCTGTCCGCGGCCGTCGCTGCGGCCACGATCAGCGCCACGGTCTGCCCGAAGAAGACGGACGCCAAGGGCCACAAGACGATCGACGGGGACTCGACCTGCGCCAAGGCGACCGGCTGGACCCTGATTCCGGTCTCGCTCGGCTCGGTAGCCGCCGGGATCGCGATGTGGGTGATCTACGGGCGTAGGGCCGGTCACGCCCATGCGCTGACGAATCCGGTCGAGACTCCTTTGGCGGCCTCGACCGAGCTGGACCTGCGACTGACGCCGGTGCTCGACGCCCGCGGGGTGCCGGGCGGGTTGGGGCTCGAGGTCCGGTTCTAGGGATCCGGGGGCCGATGTGAGCCGCGTTCTGATTGCCATCCCCCTGGTGCTGGCGCTCGCTGCCTGCGACGACTCGACCACCGCGCCGCAGTTCTGCGTGCCGGGCAGCATTTCAGACTGTGAATGCGGAGCGGGCCGGCCCGCGGGCAAGCGGATCTGCTATGAGGACGGTGCCGAGTGGAGCGAGTGCGTCTGCGGCGACGCCGACACTGACGCGGACACCGACGCGGACACCGACGCCGACACGGACACCGACACCGACGCGGACACCGACACGGACACGGACACCGACTCGGACTCCGATACCGACACGGACGCCGACTCGGACACGGACATCGACTCGGACGCGGACACCGACGCGGATACGGACACCGACTCCGACGCGGACACCGACGCGGACACGGACGCCGATACCGACACCGACACCGGTACCGGCACCGACATCTGCGCGACGCTGGTGTGCCCGGGCGTGGGAGCGAAGGACTGCTCGCCGGGCCCGGGCACGGGCAACAACGACACGTGCCACGACTGTCCGTCCTGCTTCTTCAACAAGGTGCGCAACTCGATCAACGGCTGGTGCAGCGACCACGAGCACCTGATCGACCGCAGCGAGGGCCAGCCCAAGGTGCTCGACGTCGAGGCGTACATGAACGGCGTGGTGAGCTACGTCAACAGCCAGGGGCTGTGCGCGTACCGCGACCCCAACGCAGGCGACGAGATCGTGGTCAAGCACGATAACCAGTACTCCGAGCAGTTCGACATCCTCACCCACGACCTGTTCGTGCGCAGCGGCAGCGGGATCTACAACGGCGTCTGCGTGCCGGCCTGGATGCCGTGATGGACAAGCGCGTCAAGGGCGTGTTCTTCATCGACTACGTCCGCATGATGCGGCGCCGGCCGGACATCGAGTGGAGCAAGTACCTGCGGCCCGAGGACCAGCGCTTCCTGACGGAGCGGATCGAGGACTCCGAGTGGTATCCCTTCGAGGCCTTCGAGCGGATGGGCCTGGCGATCATCACCGAGATCGCCGGCGGCGACTTCGAGGGCCCGTACCTCTGGGGCCGGGCCTCGGTGGACGGCCTGTCCGCGATCCACGAGTCGCTGGTCTGTCACGACGATCCGATGGTGTCGCTGATGCGGTTCCAGGTGCTGCGCACGAGCTTCTTCAACTTCGATCCCGTGGTCTTCGAGTCGATCACCGGGAACCGCGCGATCATGAAGATCGAGTACGGCATGTGCGGGATCGCCGAGCACGCCGCGACCGGGCAGACGCTGGGGTATTTCGAGCGCATCCTCGAGCTGTCCGGAGCCTGTAACGTCCAGCACAGGTACCTCGGCAGGATCTGGGAGGGAGACCCCATCACCCGGCTCGCGATGACCTGGGAGGAGGGCTCGGGGCACTGACCCGACACCGATGAGCGAGCACGTCCGCATCGAGAACCAGGTCGAGTCCAGCCCGGCGGACTTCCTGCTCGGCCTGCTCCGGCGACTGCCCGCGATCTGGAGCACCGCGCGCGCCGCGCGCCGGCGAGCCCGCAGCCTGCCTGCGCTCCAGGTGCCGCTCGAGCTGCCGGACAGCGAGGCGATCTTCGGCTTCATCGAGTCGCTGTGCCGCACGCCGCATCGCCGCCCCGGCAGCCCGGAGGGACGGCGGGCCGAGCAGTGGGTCGCGCAGACCTTCCGCGACCTCGGGCTCGAGAGCGTGGCCGAGGACCCGATACCGATCACGGTGTGGAGCGCGAGCCAGTGGTCGCTGCGGGTCGATGGCCGGGCGATCCCGTCCTTCTTCACGGTCAATACCGGGTTCACCGGCCCCGAGGGCGTGCGGGCGCCGCTGGTCGACGTCGGTGCCGGCCGCCCCCGGGATCTCGATCGCGCCGACGTCGCGGGCAAGATCGTGGTCGCCGACGTGCCCTTCCCGCTGCTGCCCACGGGCGCCTTGATGAAGCTCCTCCGCGCCCGGTACCATCTCTGCGATCCGGATGGCGAGCTCGGCCTCGCCGACTGGCAGTACCTCAACTTCGTGCGCCAGAACTTCCTGGGCGGCGCAGCCTCGGCCGACGAGGCGTTGCCGCGGGAGGTGTACTGGCAGGCGCAGCAGCGGGGGGCCAGGGGGATCTGCCTGATCCTCAAGAACCAGCCCGCGGGCACGGACAGCCACTACGGACCGTACGACGGACTGCTCAAGCCGATGCCCGCGCTGTGGATCGGCAAGCGCGAGGGCGCGCGGCTCCACGATCTCGCGAGGCAGGGCGCTACCGCGGAGCTGGTCCTCGACGGCACCGCAGAGCCGGGCGCGATGAGCAACGTGTGGGGCGTGCTGCCGGGCCGGTCCGAGGAGACGATCCTCGTCACCTCGCACCTCGACAGCCCTTTCTCGGGCGCGGTCGAGGACGCGGCCGGCGTGGCCCAGGTGCTGGCCCAGGCCGAGGCCTGGGCCCGGGTTCCGCGGGAGCGGCGGCCGCGCACCCTGGTCTTCGTGGTCGACGCCGGACATTTCTACGGCTCCGAGGGCGGGCACCATTTCGCGCGCGCCCACCCCGAGATCATGCAGCGCACCCGGGCGCTGATCACGCTGGAGCATCTCGGCGGCAAGGAGGTGCGCGAGCGCGGAATGCGCTACGAGGAGACCGGGCGGCTGGCCCTCTCGGTGATGTTCACCACGCCAAAGACGGATCTCGTGGCCACGGCGATCCGGGCGCTGGAGCGGCGGCCCGTGCCGATGACCGCCTGCATCCCGGCCGATCTCATCGCGCCGGCGCCCACCTCGGATGCGATCGGGTACGTGCTGGAGGCGGGCGTGCCCGTGATCTCGTGGATCGGCTGTCCGTACTACCTGCTCGACGAACACGACACGCTGGACAAGGTGGACCGGCGCTGGCTGCGGCCGATCGCCGAGACCGTGGCCGAGATGATCAAGCTCCAGATGGCGTTGCGCTGAGTCCGCCCGTCACGGCGTGAGGCGGAAGCTGTCGAACAGCTCGTCGTCGGGCACAAGGTACACCTTGACGTCGAGGCCGGTGGCGTCGCCCTCGAGCAGCAGGTAGTTCAGCGCGCTCTCGCTGGTCACCCAGAGGTCGGCATCGTTCCCCGAGGGCGGGTCGGGAACGTGCAGGGGCGCTCCGCCGCCGCCGGTGGTGACGTACGGCACGCCCTCGATGTCGAAGCGCTCGTAGCAGTGCTCGTGGCCCCAGAACACGCCGTCCACGCCGTGCTGCTGGAACAGCGGCCGGAGCTTGCTCCGCAGCGGCTTCGACGGCCCGGCGCCGGAGAAGGTGTACAGCGGCCGGTGGAAGAACACCAGCAGGATCGGCGGCTCGGCCCGCGCGCTGACCCGCGCCAGCTCGGCCTCGAGCCAGGTGGCCTGCGCCTGCCCGCGCTCCGAGTCGTCGTAGGGCTTGTCCTCGGTGTCGAGCACGATGCCGTGGACCGGCCCGTAGTCGAAGGCATAGTACCGGTCCGTGCCCGAGTCCGGGAAGGCGCCGATGTAGCTGCGGTACTTGTACCAGCCGTACTGGTACCACTCGTGGTTGCCGAAGACCGGGAAGAAGGGGCGGTCGCGCATCATCTCCGCCTCGATGGTGAAGAAACGGCTCCAGTGCTCGTCCTCCCAGCTGTGGGCGGCGAAGTCTCCCACGTGCAGCACCGCGTCCGGATCCTGATCCACGATCGCCTCGACCACGGCCCTGTGGTCGTCGTCGTTGGTGCGGGTGTCGCCGAAGACCACCATCCGCAGCGGATCGGCCGGTCCGAGCGCCGGCTGCAGCCTGCCGGCCGGCGGCGGTTCCGCGGCCGAGGCGATGCGGTAGCTGTAGGTCTGGTCCGCCTCCAGGCCGCTGACGATCACCCGGTGGCGGAAGCCGGGCGGCGGCTTCATCTCCTCCTCGGTGACGCCCTCGTAGTCTTCCTCCAGGATCTCGCCGACGGCGGTGCGGCTAAGGGCCTCGCCCACGCCCCAGACCACGCGCGAGGAGGCCTCGAGGTCGGTCTCCCAGCGGATCTCCACGCTGTCGGCCGTGGGACGCAGCTGGTACGGGCCGGCCGTGACCTGGGCGATCTTGTCCAGCGGATTGACGGGCTCGCCCGCGTCTTCGCCACAGCCATGGGCGGCCAGCACCAGCAGCAGGCCGGCCAGCGAGAGGCCGAGATGGAATCCAGAGAGGTGTTTCATGATCGCGCTCCTGTCCCAGTCCGGAGACGATTCTGCCACAACATGCGGGCGGAGACAAACCGGAGTGCAGCCGTTCGGGTATCCTACCTGGTGCGGAAGTGATCCGCCTTGTCGCGGAACAGCACGTTGAAAGTGGTCAGCGTACCGTAGCACTTGGTCACGTACCCCTGCAGCTCCACCTTGTCCTGCTCCGACAGCTTGGCGTGGGCGTTGATCTTGGCCTCGAGCACGCGCAGCCGGTCGCGGACCATCACGACCTTGTGGAACAGGGCCTCGATCGGGATCTCCTTGGGCTGGTTGTTCGGGTCGGCCGGCTTGAGCACCAGCGTGCCTTCTTCCCAGCGCGCGCCCATCTCGGGGTAGCCGTACAGCGTCTCCTCCTCGAGCAGCTCGCGCAGCACCTGCTTGAGTCCGTCGCGGTCCATGTCGATCTCTCCTGTGGTGTCGCCCCGGGCGGGGCGGTCCAGGGTTCGCTTGCGGTGGGCCTCCGATGGCGCCGCTTTCGGCGCCGCTGCCCGGCGGCGGCGTGGCTTCGGCTTACTGGGCGGCTCTGCAACCTGGCCCGCCCGCGAGCGGCGAACGCGAAACTGCTCGCAGTGGGGCAGGGTCTCCGGGATATTCGTCAGCTCCGGCCGCAGGCCGCAGCGGCCCACGCGGCGCCCCTGCTCGTCGCGGCCCTCGGAGATGAATCCCACGCAGTCGGCACAGCTGGGTGCGGGAAGGTCGTTCATCGCGGCTCGCTACTTGTTGGCTTCCTTGTCGATCGCGTCGAGGGTCTTGCGCGTCTTGGCCCCGGCCTTGGACGTGCCCTGCTTGGCGTCCGAGCTGTCCGGGCAGGCGCTCAGGCTGAAGACCGCGAACACCGCGAGCGCCGCGAGCACGAGGATACGTTTCATCGATGCCTCCGGTTCCGGTCGCTGGATGACCGTTGGAGTCTAGCAGGGCGCTGACGGAGGCGCCAGCAGGAAGCGCGGGCTTGCCGGATGGGGCCGTAATGGCCGGCCTCCCGTGCCTTGCGGGTGCAGCGGTTTTTGTTTAGTTGTTGCGTGAAGTTACGAACTGATGCTATGCAAGTTCTCCCCGAGTTTCCGTGCCACGGAGGACGCGATGGTAGATAATTTGCCCCTGGCCAACCCGCTGAGCGCGGTGCTGGGCAAGCCGAGCGAGGAGTTCACCCGCGCCGATCTGCTCAAGATCGTGACCGAGAGGCAGATCGCGTACTTCACCTTTCACTACACCGCACTCGACGGACAGCTCAAGGAGCTGCGCCTGCCCTTCGCCGACCTCGGCGAGGCCGAGCACATCCTGGCCTCGGGCGAGCGGGTCGACGGCTCGAACCTGCTGCGAGGCCTCGTGGATGCGGCGGTCTCGGATCTGTACGTGGTGCCGAGCTACAAGACGGCCTTCGTCAATCCCTTTGACGAGCGAAGCCTGGATTTCCTCTGCCGCTTCCTCGACAGCGACGGCAACCTCTCCGCGCTGCCGCCGGACAACATCCTGGCCATCGCCCACAACCGGTTCAAGGAGCGGACCGGCCTCGAGCTCCATGCGCTCGGCGAGCTGGAGTTCTTCCTCGTCGGCGAGGGCGGCCCCAAGTACTACCAGCGTTCGGGACAGACCGGATATCACGCGGCATCGCCCTTCGTGGAGGGCGGTGAGGTGGTCACCGAGATGGTGCGCCACATCCAGCAGATCACCGGCGCCGTGAAGTACGCCCACGCCGAGGTGGGGTACATCGATTCGGTGCGTTCGGATCGGCCGATGCTCGCCGGCCTGCGGGCCGAGCAGCACGAGATCGAGTTCCAGACCCGCCCGATCGAGGAGATGGGCGACTGCCTGGCCCTCGGCAAGTGGCTGATCCGCAACGTCGCGTACCGTCACGGAATGATGGCGACCTTCGCCCCCAAGCTGGAGGAGGGCGTGGCCGGCAACGGCCTGCACGTGCATCTCGAGCTGCTCAAGGACGGGCGGAACGTGATGTGCAGCGAGCGCCGCGGCCTGTCCGAGGAGGCGCACAAGCTGATCGGCGGGCTGGTGCAGTACGCCTCGACGCTCTCGGCCTTCGGAAACACCGTGGCCGCGGCCTTCCTCAGGCTGGTGCCCAACCAGGAGGCGCCGACGCGGATCTGCTGGGGGCACGCCAACCGCTCGGCGCTGATCCGCGTGCCTCTCGGCTGGTCCGGGGTGTCCGACCTGGCGCGCAAGGTCAACCCGGGCGAGCCCGTCGGTTACGACGACGATCGCGGGCGGCAGACCGTGGAGCTGCGCTCGCCCGACGGCTCGGCGCTGTTCCATCTGCTGCTGGCCGGTCTGGTCACGGCCGCCGAATACGGCCTGACCGAGGATGGCATGCTCGAGCTGGCCGAGCGTGCGTACGTGGAAGGCAACATCTTCGACGAGCCGGAGCTGCTCGCCGAACTCGAGCCCCTGCCCGGAAGCTGCGTGGCCTGCTCGCGTCTGCTGGCGGAGCGGCGCGCGATGTACGAGGGATACGGCGTGTTTCCGCCGAGCATGATCGACTACGTGGTCAAGCTGCTGGCCAGCGAGAACGACGAGCACCTGAACAGCGAGTTCGCCCGCATGCCCGCCGAGGAGCGCCTCACCGCGACGCGGCAGGTGATGCACCGCGACATCCACCGACGCTGATCCGGAACCGGTGAGTGATGGAGCTGGATCTGCCCCGTGACTATCGCCCGCTGCTCTCGGTGCTCGAGCGCGAGGCCGCGATCAAGCAGATCAAGGACTTCTTCCAGATCCAGCTGGCCCAGGCGCTGGATCTCGTACGCGTCACCGCGCCGATGTTCGTGCCCGCCGGGTCCGGGATCAACGACGATCTCAACGGGGTGGAATGTCCGGTGAGCTTCGCGGTCAAGGACGCCGGCGCGATCGAGGTCGAGATCGTTCAGTCGCTGGCGAAGTGGAAGCGGCTGGCTCTGGATCGCTATGGCTTCGCGCCGGGGCAGGGACTCTACACCGACATGAACGCGATCCGGCCGGACGAGGAGCTGGACGCGCTGCACTCGATCTACGTCGATCAGTGGGACTGGGAGCGGATCATCCTGCCCGAGGAGCGCACGCTCGAAACGCTGCAGTCTGCGGTGTGCTCGATCTACGACGTGATCAAGCGAACCGAGCTCCACCTCGCCTCGTGCTACCGCCGGATCACGCCGGTGCTGCCTCCGGAGATCTTCTTCGTCACGGCCGAGGAGCTGGCCGGCCGCTATCCGCATCTCACGCCGCTCGAGCGCGAGGACCGCATCTGCGAGGAGCACGGCGCCGTGTTCCTGATCGGCATCGGCGGCGAGCTGCCCGGCGGTGGGATGCACGACGGCCGGGCTCCGGATTACGACGACTGGAGCACCCCGCGGGCGGACGGCGGACGGGGTCTCAACGGCGACATCCTGCTGTTCCACCCCGTGCTGAAGAGGGCCTTCGAAGTCTCGTCGATGGGCATTCGAGTCGACGCCGAGGCCTTGCAGCGCCAGCTCGAGCTGCGCGGGGTCGAGGAGCGCGCCGGGCTGATGTTCCACCGCAAGCTCCTCGCGGGTGAGCTGCCCCAGACCATGGGCGGCGGCATCGGTCAGTCGCGGCTGTGCATGTACTTCCTGCGCACCGCGCACATCGGAGAGGTCGCGGTGGGCGTATGGCCGGAAGCGATGGAACAGAGCTGTGAACGGGCCGGGATCTTCCTGCTCTGATGGTGCTCCTTTGAGATTGACGCGGGTGAGAGTGGCGGAGTAGGAACGGGTAAGCGCTGGCGCTGGTGGGAGTTGCTCGATGATTGCTGCCGCGAAGAGTCCGATCCTGGAGCCGCTTGACGGGCGCCTGCGGGAGCCCCAGTTCTACGAGGAGCTGGGATTCCGCTCCGGCCTGGAGATTCACCAGCAGCTGCTGACCGAGAAGAAGCTGTTCTGCCACTGCCCGGCCGGGATCTACGTCACCGACCACGACGCGGTGATCCTGCGACACATGCGGCCCACGCTCTCCGAGCTCGGCGAGTACGACGGCACCGCGCTGATGGAGTTCAAGACCAGAAAGGACATCGTGTACCTGCTCAACCGCAGGAACGTCTGCACCTACGAGATGGACGATACACCGCCCTTCATGATCAACGAGCAGGCCCTCGACATCGCGATCGAGATCGCGCAGCTGCTGGGCTGCCAGATCGTCGGCGAGATCCACGTCAGCCGCAAGCAGTACCTCGACGGCTCGATCCCGACCGGGTTCCAGCGTACCGCGATCGTGGGCGTCAGCGGTGCGATCCCCTTCCGTGGCCGCGAGGTCGGCATCATCCAGCTCGCGGTGGAGGAGGACTCGTGCCGCGAGGTCTCGGACGAGGGGCACCGCATCATCTTCCGCACCGACCGGCTCAGCATGCCCCTGGTCGAGACCGTGACCGAGCCCGAGATGCGCACGCCCGAGGAGGTCGCCGCGGTGTGTACGGCCCTGGGCCGTCTGGTCCGCGTGACCGGCAAGGTGCGGCGCGGCATCGGCTCGGTGCGCGAGGACGTCAACGTCAGCATCGATGGCGGAACCCGCGTCGAGATCAAGGGCGTCTGCCGGATCCCGTACATCCCGGCTCTCGTGCACAACGAGGCGCTGCGCCAGCGCAGGCTGGTGGGCCTCGGCGAGCACCTCCGCGGCCTCGGCCTGGACAGGGAAAGCCTCGACGGCGGGGCCTTCGAGGCGGCGGGCCTGCTCGAGAGCAGCCGGGCGCCGCTGCTGCAGCGCGCCGGGGCCGCCGGCCACCAGGCCCGCGTGCAGGTGATCCGCGGCGCCCGCGAGGCGCTTCGCGCCTGGACCCAGCCCGGACTGTGTTTCGCCCAGGAGCTCTCGGGCCGGGTGCGCGTGATCGCCTGCCTGGACCAGGAGGTCAACCTGTTCATCCGCGACGAGGAGCACGGCTTCGGCCTGTGCCGGCACGCCTGGGCTCCGCGGGAGGAGCTCCTCGGTCCGTCCGCCGAGGAGTGGGAAGGGCTGGCCCGGCAGGTCGGCGCCTCGGAGCAGGACGGCCTGGCGCTGGTGTTCGGTCCCGAGCAGGACGTGCAGACCGCGACGAACGAGGTCCGTGACCGGATGTTCGAGGCGCTGGAGGGCGTTCCCAGCGAGACGCGCATGCCCTTCCCCTCGGGCACGACAGATTTCGAGCGCATCCTGCCGGGGCCGGACCGGATGTACCCGGACACGGATCTGCCGCCGGTCGCCATTGCCGACGAGCGGGTCGAGCGGATCGGCGCGGCCCTGCCCGAGGCGCCGTGGCTGCGGGAGGCCCGGCTGCGCGAGCGCGGCGCCGCCGAGCAGCAGGCCTGGGCCGCAGTCATCTCGCCGTACTTCGGCCTGCTCGCCGAGATCGCGGACGCCGGCGTAGAGCCGGCCCGCGTGTCCACGATGACCTGGATCGTGGCGGAGCTGCTCAAGGCTCTGCGCCGCAGGGGCGTGCCCGTGGATGCGCTCGGCGAGGCCGACCTGCGCGAGGTGCTCGGCGCCGTGGCCGGGGGGCGGTTGCTGCGCGAGACTGCGGCGTCGGTGGTGGAGCGGCTGGCCCGCCGGCGCGCGTCCGGCGAGCACACTGGCGACAGCGCCGAGGCCGCGCTCGCCGCGTCGCTGGCCGAGGCGCTCCCGGATGCGCCCGACGGCGCGCGCCCCGACGCGGCGCCGGAGGGCCTGGCCCGCCTGCTCGAGCCGCAGCGCGAGATCCGCTTCGGCGGCGAGGCGGCGCGCCTGCGGGCCCTGATGGGCGTGGTGATGCCGAGCTTGCGCGGGAGGGTCGAGGGCCGGCGCATTCACGACGCGGTGGCGGGCTGGCTCGAGGCGGACGCGACGCGGGCGCCGGCAGACGCGCCGCACCGTCCGAGGGGAGGTGCGCGGCCATGAGCGACGACGCGTACAAGGGGTACCGGCCGCCCACGCTCGACGTGCTCAAGGCCCACGGAGTCAAGGTCTGGAGCGACGTGGAGGTGCAGACCACCAAGGGGCTGTTCTGCGGGATCATCCTGCCGCGATCCGAGACCGCGGACGAGCATCACCTCGTGCTCAAGCTGCACAACGGGTACAACATCGGCCTGCGCGCCGACACCGTGCAGGAGATTCGCGAGATCGGCACCAAGGAGGCGCACTACAAGATCCCGGAGAAGGAATTCCCGCGGGATCCGGCGCGGCCGAACGTGACCCTGCTCGGCACGGGCGGCACCATTGCCAGCCGGCTCGACTACCGCACCGGCGCCGTGATCCCGGCCTTCTCGCCGGGTGAGCTGTACGGAGCCGTGCCCGAGCTCGCCGACTACTGCAACTTGACCACGCGCAAGCTGTACGGCGTGTTCAGCGAGAACATCGGTCCCGAGCACTGGATCGCCACGGCGCGGGCGATCGAGGAGGAGATCAAGGCCGGCGCGGCCGGGATCATCATCGGCCACGGCACGGACACGATGCACTACACCGCCGCGGCGCTGACCTTCATGGTTCAGGACGCGCCGGTGCCGATCATCATGGTCGGCTCGCAGCGCAGCTCGGATCGACCGTCGTCCGACGCCGCGCTGAACCTGATTCACTCCACGCACGCCGCGGGCTACTCGGACATCGCCGAGGTGATGGTCTGCATGTTCGGGCCGACATCGGATCAGTACGGGCTGCTGCACCCGGGCACCCGGGTGCGCAAGATGCACTCGTCGTACCGCTCGACCTTCCGCACCATCGGCGATATCCCGATGGCCACGGTCTCGGCGAAAGAGATCAAGCCGCTGCGGCAGGACTACAGGCGGCGGCGCAAGGACCGCGAGGTGACGATCAGCACCGCCTTCGACGACCGCGTCTCGCTGGTCTACTACTACCCGAACATGAAGCCGGACATCATCGACACGCTGGTGGACAGCGGGTATCAGGGCATCGTCATCGCCGGGACCGGCCTGGGGCACGTGAACAAGCCGGTGTACCCCGCGATCGAGCGCGCCGTGGCCAAGGGCGTGCATATCTACATGACGGTCGAGACGCTGTGGGGCTACACCCAGATGTACGTGTACGACACGGGGCGCGACCTGATGAAGCTCGGCATCGTGCCCACGGCGAACATGCTGCCCGAGGTGGCGTACGTCAAGCTCGGCTGGGCGTTGGGGCAGAGCCACGACCGCGAAGAGGTCGAGCGGATCATGCTCACCCCGATCTGCCGCGAGACCACCGAGCGGGAGCCGCACGACGGGTACCTCGTGTTCCAGGGCGGCATCCCCGAGGTGGACCAGATGATGAGCAGGATCTGGAAGTAGGTCTATCGCCCCAGGCGGCGCGCGAGCTGATCCTCGTACAGCGATTCGGGCACGAGCAGGCCGCCGGCCGGTCCGGTCTCGACCCAGTCCTCGGGCTCGGCGCCGGCGCCGTAGATCAGGTGCGTGGTGTCCACGGTCATGTCGCCGGGCTCGATCACGTAGCCCCAGCCGTACGCCATCGATCTGAGCAGCCCGCCGCCCGAGAGGTTCCAGTACGCGCTCTCGGTCACGGTATGGCCGGCGCCCGAGCTCCAGTCGCCGCGGTTGCCGCCGAACCAGCCGTCGCTGATCACCGAGCTGTCGACCAGGTTGGCCATGGCCAGCGAGTGGTGGTACTCGCAGTACCCGGGCGTGCCGATCGGATCCCAGATCTCGGCGAACACGCGGCCCTCGGAGCTGTTGCAGCGCAGGAACACGCAGCCCGTGGTGCCGAAGTCCCAGTTCTGGATGAAGTTGTGCCGGCCGGCCACGGCCGTGCTGTCGCGGATCAGCGCCTCGTTGGTACGTGAGATCTCGAACAGGTACCCGTTGCCCCCGCCGCCGCGGTGCTGGGCGCACTCCATCCGGCAGTCGGCCACGGTGACGCGCTTGGATGAGAGCAGGTAGATCCCGCCGCTCTGCAGGTGGTGGTCGTCCGGATCGAAGGGCGAGTCGAAGCTGTGCACGCTGCGGACCCAGCTGTCCACCGCGTAGCGCATCTCCACCACGTGCGCGCGGTCGTTGTTCCAGGCGTCGTTCCAGTCCACCGCGTTGGACAGGGCCAGGTCCTGCAGCCCGCACTCGCGGAGGTACCCGGACTCGGCGACCACGCCGGCCTCGTCGCGCAGCCTGGCCGGGTAGCGCAGCGGAACGTCGAGGGTGACGATGTGCGGGGAGCCCGAGAGATCGAGGCCCGCGACCTCGCGGTGGAAGAAGACCTTCCACTGGCCGTTGAAGGCCTGCCAGGTCCCGGTCATCCCGTGCTCGGCCACGAACTCGTCGGTGATGCGCCAGCCCACGCCGATCTCGTCGCCGAGCGCGAGGCTGCTCGCGTCGGCCAGGGCGACGGTGAAGGCGCGGTTCTCACCTTGCTCCACGAGCGGGAGCACGGACCCGGTCTGCCTCGTGCCGCGGAAGGTGAGGCTGGCCTTGTTGCTCATATCGGCGCCCCGGGTGAAGTAGATCCTGGTCTGTGACGGCCCCTCGCCGCGGATCACGACCCCGTCCGAGCCGCTCACGGTGAGCAGGCCGTCGCAGCGGTACGTGCCGGCAGGCAGGTGCACGATCCCGCCGCCCGCTGCCACTGCCGCGTCGATCGCGGCCTGGAGCTCGGCCGTGGTGTCGCCGTCGTCCTGGTTGTCCGCGTTGAAGTCGGCCACCGCGTCGAACACCGGACCGGGGAGCGGATCGGGGAGCGGGATCTCGCCCTTGTGGTACCCGGCGTACGAGAAGTCGTGCAGGAAGCGGCCCTCTGCGTCCGTGAACGCGGGGGTCCAGTCCGCGGGGTACAGCTCGCTGCGCCAGCAGTTGAGGCAGGGCTCTTCCGCGGATTCCGACTCGGGCTCTGACTCGGGTTCGGACCCAGGCTCCGGTTCCGGCTCGGGCTCGGGCTCTGGCTCGGCCTCCCATGAGTCGGCGTCAGCGTCCGCGTCAGCGTCGGTGTCAGCGTCGGCGTCAGCGTCAGCGTCGGCGTCAGCGTCGGCGTCCGCGTCCGCGTCAGCGTCGGTGTCAGCGTCGGCGTCAGCGTCAGCGTCGGTGTCGGCGTCGGCATCGGCGTCGGCATCTGCGTCGGCGTCGGAGTCGGCGTCGGAGTCGGCGTCGGAGTCGGCGTCGGCGTCGGCGTCGGTATCCGCGTCGGTGTCCGCGTCCGTGTCAGCATCCGCATCCGTGTCCACATCCGTGTCCGTATCCCCGTCCGCGTCCGCATCGCCGCCCGACCCGGAAACCGTGCCCGACGAGCAGCCGGCCCAGGCCAGTGCCAGGATCGCGGCGATCAGCCAGGGTGCGAGCTTGAACTGCGGTGACATGCGCTCACTGTACAACGGAGACAATCACCTGTCACCACTGCCCGGCTCCATTCGCCGATCCGCCCACTTGCAACCCGGTCCCACATCTGCTTGAGTCGCAGCTGGAGGCGGCAGAAACCATGGGCAGCAAGATCGTGTTCCTCGGCGGCGGCAGCACCCAGTTCGCACCCGCGCTGATCGTGGACTTCATCCTGGCGCGTGAGCTTCACGGCAGCACCATCGTGCTCGTGGACGTGGACGAGCAGAAGCTTCAGACCGTGTACCAGCTCGGGCAGAAGCTGATCGAGGCCGGCGGTGCCGACCTGACCCTCGAGCGCACCACCCGTCGCGCCGAGGCGCTGCCCGGCGCTGACCACGTGATCATCAGCGTGGAGATCGACCGCTTCCGGTTGTGGGAGCAGGATCGCAGGATCCCGGCCGAGCACGGCATCCCCCAGGCCCTCGGCGAGAACGGCGGACCCGGCGGCCTGCTCCACGCGATGCGGCAGATCCCGCCGATCGTGGAGATCTGCTGGGACGTGGACAACATCTGTCCCGACGCGCTGGTGCTCAGCCTGAGCAATCCGATGAGCCGCATCCTGCGGGCCGTGAACGAGCACACCCGGGCTTCGATCATCGGGCTGTGCCACGAGATCAAGGGCGGCAACGAGTTTCTCGCGTACCTGCTCGACCTGCCCGAGGAGCGGCTGGCCGTCCGGGCCGCGGGCCTGAACCACTTCTCGTGGTACCTCGAGATCCACGACGCCGAGACCGGCGAAGATCTGTACCCGCTCGTGCGCGAGCGTGCCGCGGAGCGCCCCTTTGCCGAGCGGCTGCTGGCCGCTGATCTCCTGCGGCGGACCGGCTATCTCTCGATCACCAGCGACAGCCACGTGGGCGAGTACCTGGAGAACGGGCATGTCTGGCGCAGCGAGTGGGCGCCGGATGTCGAGCCGATCGACTTCTTCACGGTGTACAAGGCGCACATCGCCGAGCTCGACGCGCGGTTGGCCGCGCTGGTCGCCGGAGACGCGGCGCCGGGCGAGTTCCTCGAGGAGCCCTCGGGCGAGATCGTGACCGAGGTACTCGCGGCCGCCGCGTTTGGCCGGCGCGCGCGGTTCAACGCCTTCAACCTGCCCAACGACGGGTACATCGGCAACCTGCCGTCAGACTGCATCGTCGAGGTGCCGGGCTGGATGGACGGCAAGGTGTACGGCGGCGAGGCGGCCGGCGCACTGCCCGAGCCGCTGGCCGGCTGGTGCGCGAACCAGGCCGCGATCCACGAGCTCAACGCAAAGGCTGCCATGGGCGGCGACCGCCAGGCCGCGCTGGAGGCGCTGCTGCTCGATCCGGTGGTGCCGGACCGGGCCACGGCCGAGAAGTGCCTCGACGCGATGCTGGCGGCGAACCGGGATCACCTTCCGAGGTTCTTCGGCTAGCAGATGCCCGGGGGGCTTGCCCCCGGGAGCTTCAAACGCGGAGCTCTGAACCGCGGGACTTGCCCCGTGTTCCTAGCTCCTCCGCCTGATCAGCCACAGCACCGCCATCAGCCCCAGCACGGCCGCGTCCTGCGCGGCGCCGCCCGCCGCGTTGCAGCCCGAGCCGCTGTCCGAGTCTGCGTCGGAGTCTGTGTCGGAGTCCGTGTCCGTATCCACGTCCGTGTCCGCGTCGCTGTCCGCGTCCCCGCCGCCCACGGGCATGTGGTCGCGGGCGAATGCCGAGAGGTTGACCTCGCCGGCCGCGTTGTGCTGCAGGTAGCGTCCCATCCAGTACGTGCCGAGCATGTCGCCGCCCGGGTTGAGCCGCATTCCGCCGCCGCCGTTGACCGCGAAGGGATGCGACCGCGAGTCGAAGTTGCTCGGCGGTCGGATCCGCGGGTGCAGCGCCTCGCTGGCCAGCATGCCGCCGCGCTCGCCGTTGCCGATCAGGGTCAGCTCGGTCGCGCCGTCGATCGCTATGCAGTGCATCGCCTCGAGCTCCTGCTCGTCGCAGTTTATCCGCTCGTCGTTCCAGTACGGCCCGAGGGAGAAGCCCTCGAGCAGGTCCGCGGTCTCGTCCACCAGCGCCTGGCTCACGCCCTGATCCGTGCTGGCCATGTACACCATGTGCCACAGCGGCTGCTTGGCCACCCTGGCGGTGAAGATCTCTCCCTCCACGTCCCACAGGCCGGTCTCGAGGTACTGCCGCAGCACCGACGCGACCTCGGCGTCCGGCTCCACGAACAGCGCCACGAACAGCGCCACCGCGGTCATGTCCGGATTGTCGATGTTGGTTGCCCTGCCCTCGTAGATGTAGTCGATCGCCTTGCGCTCATCGAGCACCATCTCCAGGAAGCCGCGGTCGGCGAGCAGCTCCTTGTACAGGTACTCCTCGATCACCGGGTCGCCGGTGACGTGGAACAGCGCCTCGAGCGCGCCGATCGCCAGCAGCAGATTGAAGCGGTTGAAACTGCTCGGCAAGTAGATCGACTCCAGCGAGGCCGGGTTCAGGTCGTGGTACTTGGTGGGCCGACCGTCGGCGTCCATGATGATCAGGTCGTACTCGCCCTCGCCGATCAGTCGCCCCGACCACTGGGTGATGTCCCGCTTGACCATCAGCGAGGCGGCCACGTCGGTGGCGTCCTGCTGTAGCTGCGCCACCAGCGCCTGGTCGATGTCCGGGTCGTCCTTCATCGCCTCGTAGAGCAGCACCAGCGCCAGCATCTGGCCGGTGAACTGGTCCTTGGAGCAGCTGTCCTTCCAGAACCACTCGCCCGCGGGCAGCACGCCGCCCGAGTTGTCCTCGCGGTACTCGCCGTTGTTCTTGGGCTGGGGCAGGGGGTCGCCGTTGTCGTCGAAGAGCGGCATCAGGTCGGGGATGCTCATCGGGATGTTCGGGTTGCCCGGCTCGTCGCCCTTGTAGCGGCGGATGCCGCGGGCCACGATGCCGTTGCCGCCGGTGACCACGTAGAAGATGTGGCGCGCCTCCTCGGCCTGGACCACGCGCTCGCGGGCCCGCTCCAGCTCTTCGGTCGTGCCGCCGTCGCGCTTGAGCACGAGATACTCGAAGGCCGTGGCGGCCAGGGCCACGCCGCCGAAGAAGCCCAGATCGCCGAACTCGCCGTACGAGGCGATGATCTCGTACGGGTGACTGCCGGTGACGGTCTCGAAGTCGTCTGACGCGTCCTGGGCCAGGAACTGGTCGATCAGGTCGCGTGCGTTCTGATCCGCGGCGTGCACGTCGAGCGACCAGCCAAAGGGTCGGGCGTTGAGCGTGTAGAACTGCCGGCCGTGGCGCTTCATGTTGGCATCGAGGGTAGGATACGCTCCCTCGGGGAAGATCGGCGCGGCCAGGGTCGGCGCGGCGAGCAGCGCCGCAAGTGCCAGGGCGATCAAGGATCCGGTGCGGCTCATGAGTGATCCTCCGTGGCTTGTTGACAGCGATCTTCGGCGGATTTGGGGCAACGGTCAAGCTCTGCGTCGCGAGCGGCTTGCCGGTCAGTGCGAAATGTTATTCACTGGTGGCATGCGGTACGTGGGTCTGGTGCTCGTGGCGGTGCTCGAACTGTCCGGCTGCGGGGGGACGCGCAGCTTCACCATCGAAAGCTCGCGGCCGGCAATGATCGTGGACGACGGGCCGGGCTGCCTGATCTGCGAGCGCACACCCTGCGAGCACACCATCTCGTGGGAGACCTGCCGGTTCTTCGACTCCTCCTCCGGGCACGTGCTGATCCGCGCGGTGCTGCCCGATCTGCAGAGCAAGGTCGTGGTGCTCGTGACCTGCGACATCGAGGAGGGCCAGCGGGTGTTCTTAGACTTCGAGCAGGGCGAGACCGAGCTCTCCGAGGTGGATCAGTACCTCAAGCGGCAGGGCGGAACCCGGCGGCGCTGTCAGCCGCCTGGCGAGTGACGTCCCGTGGCTGGCGCCGCGATCTCGCAGGTGTCGCCGCGGCTCCGCTGCAGAGCGCCGAAGGCGCGACATCAATCAGCCCGGGGCGTAAGCCCCGGGACAGTGAACCGGTGTGAAACGTCCGTAGCCCCGAAGGGGCGACACCTACTTCGTAACCGCGATGCGGATCGGGTCGGTCCAGTCCTTGTGCTCGTCGGTGTAGTACAGGTACGCCCGTGACGCCGGCCCGGTGTACTCCCCGGGCACCGTGGCCACGAGGTCCAGCGGCAGCTCGCGGGTCTCGCCGGGCTTGAGCTGCCGCAGGTACAGCACCACCTCGCGCGGCCGCGTCTCGTAGAAGGCGATCAGCTTCTTGTCCTTCAGCTCCTTGAGCTGCCAGGTCTGGAAGGCCAGCCCGCCGGGCAGGCCGATCCGCGCCAGCGTCATCGGCTGACCCTGGTCGGTCTTGTTGCGCACCGTGGCCGTCACCCGCACGTTCTCGCCCATCTTCACCCGCTGCCGCTCGATGCTGGTCTGCAGGTCGGCCACGGCCTCGGCCGCGCTGGCCGGCTTGGCGCTGCGGAACTCCACGGCGAGGGAGTACGGCAGCTCGCCCTTGCCGTCGTGCAGCAGCACGACCTCATTACGTCCCGCCTTGAAGGCCGCGCCGATGTCGGTGAAGATCAGCGGCTTGCGGCGGCCGGCCTTGTAGCCCTTGCGGGCCACTTCCTGGCCGTTGACCTGCACCACCACCGTGCCCGGCGAGTGTGCGCGTCGCATCACCCGGGCGTACTCGGCCATCGCCTTCAAGCCCAGCACCGTGGCCTGCGTCGCGCCCCAGTTGCCGTACCCGCCGCGGTTGCGGCGCAGCCAGCCCACGGCCTTGCGCACCCCGGCACCGTGGCCGCCGGCCCGCAGCAGGGCCATCATCGCCAGCGCCGTGGTCTCGACGTGCAGGTTCTTGCCGCCGCTGCGGGTGATGCTGTGATCGGCCTTGGTCCAGGCTCCGCTCTTCTCCTGCATTCCGGAGAGCCGGTCGGCCGCGGACTTGCCCTCGGCCTTATGCTCGGCGAGCCGGAGCATGGTGTTGGCGGCCAGCGCCAGCAGGTACGCGTCCTGCGTGTCGCGGGCCAGCCTGGCCTGCTTCTCGATCTCACGCTCCAGGTCGCGGTACCCGGCCTCGGCCATGCTGTAGGTGATGTACGCGTCGGTCACCTCAGGGGAGGCCCGGCCGAAGCTGTCCAAGGCGCGCTTGTTTCGCTTGTACCCGCCCTGGCCGTCCCGCCGCGCCAGCAGCCAGGCCGCGGTGCGGTCGAGCATCACCTTGTCCACGCCGCCGTACACCCGCCGCATGTCCGCAAACTCGAGCAGCCCGTACGCGGTGAGCGCCTCGTGGCCCGGATCGCCGCCGAACCACTCGTACCCCCGCTGCTTGCACTCGAACCCGGAGATCTTGCGGTACCCCGAGTCGAGCAGGCGCTGGCTGCGCTGCATCAGACCGACGTCGGCCACGTCGTGCTCCTTGAGGTAGCGCATCACCATCACGTTGGGGTAGTTGCTGCTGCTCGCCTGCTCGAAGCAGCCCGTGGGCTGGCGCAGCATCGCGTTGAGGCCGCTGACCATGGTCGACACCGGGCTGGGGTAGACTCTCAAACTGGCCGTGACCGTGCCGGGCACGGCCTCGCCGAGGTCGATCTCGTGGCCGACCTTCTCCTTGACCTGTCCGCTGCGCGAGGTCTCCTGCGGGAAGCCAACCTGCTCCACGGTGACCGTGCGGTGGAACTCGTCGACCAGGCTGCCCGCGCTGGCCGAGAAGCTGACCTCGCTCTTGCCCCGCGCGCCCTCACGGACCTTGACCTTGTAGTACAGGCTCTGTCGCTCCCCGGCCTTGAGCTTGACCGTGCGCTGGCCGTCGGCCGCCTGCTCCAGGTCGAGCAGCTCGCCGAAGCTGGCGCCCACGTTGACGTCGAGCGGCTTGTTCGTCTCGTTGGTCAGCGTCAGCGGCAGCTCGAGCCGGTCGCCGGCGCTGGTGGCCACGGGCAGCTTGACGTTCATGCTGAAGGGCAGGCTGGACCTGATCACGGTCTCGTCGCGGCCGGCAAAGCCGCCGCTGACACCCTCGGTGAAGATGCGGAAGGAGGTGATCGCGTCCGAGAGGTACAGGGTCAGCGTGGTCTGGCCGTCGCGGCCGGTCTTCACGTCGGGCGCCCAGTGGATCGTCTCGCGGAAATCGGTGCGCGGGCCGTCGTGTACGCCGCCGTACTGCGGCGCCGGGAACACGCGCACCGGAGCCCAGGCATTCCGGGGTCTCTTCCTGGCGGCGCCGGAGCGGGTGGCCGCGCCGGCCCAGTCCTTGTCCGTCTTGGCCGTGCCCACGCCGCGCACGTCGCGGAAGGCCTCGTCCAGGTCCGCGGCCTTGCCGCCACCGCCCAAGACGTCGGGCCTCTCGCCGTTATCGTCCTCGGCGCCGAGGACCTTGAGCAGGCCCTTGTTCGCCACGCGGTCCTGCGCCACGGCCCGCCGCCGGGCGCGGGCCTGCTCCTCCATCGGAGCCTTCTCCTTGGCCTCCTCGCGCTTGGCCCGTCGGGCCGGCCTGTCGGCCGGCGGCTCGGCCTCGGCCACGGCCTCGGGGGCAGCCAGCGCGGCTCGCGGCGGGGGCGGTGCTGCTGGCTCGTGCGCCGCGGGCCTGCGCGCCGCTGGCCTGTGCCTTGCCGGCTTCCTCGGCGGGCCGGCCGCGCGACCGGCGGGTCCTCCTCGGGCGCGCTTGGCCTTCTTGCGCACGCCGCCGCCGTTGCCGCGCCTGGCGTGACGGTCGCCGCCGTTGCGCTTCTTCATCTTGCCCAGCTTGGCGCCGCCCGCGCCGCGGCCCGCACCGCGGCGGCCCAGGCCGCCCTCGCCGCCCTTGGCGATGCCGATGCCGTCTAGCCCGGCCAGCGCGCCTTCCATGTCGCCGAGCCCGGCGCCGCCTCCGGTGCCGATGCTGCCCAGCACGTCGGCCAGGGCCGGGGCCGGGTGCAGCACCTTGCGCCACTCGAACTTGCGCCAGCCGCGGGTGCCCATCAGCAGGTCCATGGCCACGGCCGATTTCTTCTCCTTGAGATCGAAGTAGATGTTCGGCTCCTCGACCTTGTCCTGCAGCTCGGGCTCGAGATAGAGCCGGGAGAGCATGTGCCCGGTCTTGTCGTCGGCAAAGCTGACCACGGTGTCGTCGACCACGGACAGCGCCAGCTCCGCGGGCACGGGCTGGCCGTGGTGATCGGTGGTGGTCACGTTGAGCGTCACCTGGTCGCGCGGGGCATAGGTCTTCTTGTGCGCCTTGACCTTGACCCCCAGCAGGTTGCGCCGGTTGCGGTAGACCAGCCGCTCGGCCAGCGGGTTGAGCTCCTCGTCGAACACGGTGACCCGGGCGATGCCCTGGGCCTCGTTGATCTTGGGATCCTTGCTCTGCAGGTACACCACCGCGTGCTTGCCGCCGCCCGCCACCTGCACGGTGGCCGAGTCGATCAGGTTCTCGCGCAGCATGCCCACCACGTGCACCTTGCGCTGCTCCTTGCAGCTCACCGCGACGCGCAGCGCCCTGTCCTGGCCGTCGAAGTCGTCGAAGCTGGCCAGCGTGCAGCCCTGGTCCACGGCTGCCGGAAGGTCGTACTGCTCGGTGATGCCCACCGGCTTGGTGATCTCCGCGGTGTAGCGGCGGCCCGTGGCCGGGCGGATGTCGAAGCGGCCCATGCCGTGGTGATAGCTCTTGAACGTGGCCACCGTGTTGCCGTGGTCGTCCTTGACCCGACCCTCGACGTCGGCGGGCTTGCCGATCATGTTCTTGGCCTCGATGTAGACCCGGCCGGGCAGGCCCGCGACGAGCTGGCCGCCCTCGGGGAACATCGCGAACTGGAGCTTCTTGAGCACGATCGGGATGCGCTTGCTCACCGATTCGGTGACGCCGCCCTCCTTGACCAGCACGGTGAGCAATCCATCACCGATCTCGATCGTGCCGGGGAGCTTGAACTTGACGAGGCCGCCGCCCTGGTCGTTGGTCTTCAGCCGGACGCGGGGCAGGTCCTGGCCGTCGAGGCGGATCGCGGCGACGAGCGGGTGACGCACCAGCGGCTCGCCGGTCGGGCGCTTGACCTCGATCGTGGCCGTGACCTCGTCGCCCGCGCCGTACGCCTTGCGCACGAACTCGAGCTTCTTCTTGATCCGCGGCGGCTCGTAGCTGCTGACGATGATCGGCCGCTCCTCCTGGTGACCGTCGAAGCTGATCGCGCGGACCTGGTACTCGCCGCCCTGTACGCCCTCGGGGATGACGAAGTCGTTGCTGGCCACGCCGTTGCTCTCCTGGACCCGCTCTTTTCGCAGCACCACCGCGCCCTTGGGGCTGACGAGCTGGTAGCGGATCCCCTTGTTGCCGTGCTTGCCGCCGAGATCCCGGGCCATCAGGTCCCAGGTCTTGATCCACACCGTCTCGCCCGGCTTGTACAGCGGCTTGTCGACCTGGATGTAGATCCGCCTGCCGATGTTGCCGTCGAAGTAGCTGGCGATCTTGTCGCGCAACCCGTCGATCTCGGGCCCGGCCGCGAGCCGCTTGTCCGGCTGCGGCGCCTTGGCCGGGGGCAGGGGAGGCTGGATCTTCTTCTTGCCCGGCGCCTCGGCCTCGGGAGGCTTGCTGACATCGACCTTTTCGATCGGCTTCTTCCCGCCCTCGTCGGGCTGACAGGCGAAAACCAGGCCAAGAGCGCAGACCGACAGAAGAATTCGTCGCATCGCTTCCCTCCTCGTGTCCCTGGGACAGGGCTAATCTACAACGACGCATCAGAAGAGACAACGATCTAAATTCCTTGGTTCCTCTGGGGGCCTACACCGCCTTTTTATTCGAAATATCGCCGTTCCAGCCTCGTATTGCCCCCTGAGGAGTTATTCGCGTAGCATGCTTGCGGTACTCAGCCAGATCGGGACGAGGTTCACGGGGATGGCGGCAGCGGAGCGCCCGGGTCGGCCGGCAAATCCCGAGGCCGAGCTGGCCCGGCAGGCCCGCGAGGGCGACGAGCCGGCCTTCACCCTGCTGGTCGAGCGGTACCAGGGGCCGGTGTACGGACTGTGCTGTCGGTACCTGCGCGGCGCCGATGCCGAGGATGCGGCGCAGGACACCTTTGTCCGCGCCTTCGTCCACATCCGCAGCTTCGACCCGGAGCGTCCGCTCAGGCCCTGGCTGCTCGCCATTGCCCGGCGGGTCTGCCTCGACCGGCTGCGCAAGAAGGCGCCGACGCCCGAGGAGGAGATCGAGCGCCTCGCTCCGCCGGATCCGCGCCCAGACGCCGAGCAGAACATGGCCGCCCGCGAGGAGCTGATTCGGTTGCAGAGAGCGCTTCGGGCGCTGCCCGAGGGTCAGCGGGAGGCCGTGGCCCTGTTTCACCTGCACGACATGCCGTACCGCGAGATCGCGAAGCAGCTCGACGTGCCGATCGGCACGGTGATGACCTGGCTGCACCGCGGTCGAGCCCAGCTGCGCGAGATCCTGTCCGAGACGCGCGGTGCGGTGGATCCCGAAGGAGGTCAGGCATGAGCCACCTCGATGATGAGCGTCTGTTCGAGCTGGGCCTTGCTGGCACGCAACCCACGGCTGCGGAGTCGGCCCACCTCGAGCAATGCGAGACCTGCGCGGCCCGGCTGGCCGAGGAGCAGGGGCTGACCGCGAAGCTCGACGGTCTGAGCTTCCCCGAGGTGCCAGCGGGCTTTTCCGCGGCCGCCACGCAGCGTTTTGCCCGCGCCCGGGACGTCCGGCGAGCGCGGCGGATCGGTGCGGCCCTGGTCGCGGCAATGGTGCTGGGCCATTTCGTAGCGCTGCCGCTGCTGATGGCCGCACTGCAGGGCCTCGGCACCTTCGTCAAGGAGGCAGCGCTGCTGCTCGCGGACGTGGCGACGTGGATCGATGCCACGGTGACCCTGTTCCTCAGTGCTCCGACGATGTCGCTGCTCTCGCTCGCGGCCCTGGCCGCGGTGCTGCTGTTCTGGACTGGAATCCTGGCCCGGCTCGGCCGGCAGAGCGCTGTTGAAATTTCCGGCGCGGTCGGCTCGTAACCTGGGTGTGAGAGGAGGAGAGATGATGAAGACGAATCGCAATACCATCCTGCTGGCCATCGCCGCCGTGGTGCTGATGCTCGCCGCGGCCTTCGACGCGCTGGCCGCCGAGGCGAGCGAGGGCGAGGAGGCGGTGACGGAAGCCGCCGAGGCCGCCGAAGCCGTGGGCGAGGCCGTGTTGCCGTCCGAGGGCGCGGAACCCGAGGCAGCCGAGCCGGCGCCGGCACCATTGCCGCGGCTCCGCGGCGACCTGCCCGCAGAGCCGCCCCGGGTCAGCCTGGAGCAGACCGACGGCACCGTGGCCGAGGCACTGCTGGCGGTGACCCAGCAGTGCGGCTGGGGTTTGCTGCTCACGTCGCCGGCCGAGGGCAAGCTCACGCTGCACGCTGCAGACCGGCCGGCCGACGAGATCCTGCTGATGATCCTCGAGGCGGGCCAACTCGAGGCCGAGCTCGAGGGCGGCCTGCTCAAGATCATCCCGGCCGCTCCGGCGACCGCGGCCGTGGCCGACGACGACGTCGGGGACGTCCACGTCAACTGGTTCAAGGGCAAGTTCCATGTAAAGCACGGCAAGAAGGACCGCGTGGGCGTGGGCGAATCAGTGCACGTGGCCAAGGACGAGACGGTCACCGAGGCGGTCTCGGTGGGCGGCTCGGTCGTGGTCGAGGGCAAGGTGCACAGGGACGCGGTGGCCGTGGGCGGCTCGGTCACGCTCGAGCCGGGCGCCGAGGTCGGCGGCGAGGCCGTGGCCGTCGGCGGCGAGGTGATCGTCAAGCCCGGAGCGCGGCTCGAGGGCAACCGCGTCAGCATCGGCGGCTCGCTGGGCGAGTTCGTCTCCGGGATGGTGGGCTTTGCCGTGGACTCGGCCGGGCATCCGGGTCACTGGATCCTCTTCGGCGTGCTGGCGAAGCTGCTGCGCACGCTGGTACTGTTCGTCATCGCCTTGCTGCTCGTGGCCTTCATGCCCGAGCGTCTGGGGCGCGTCCGGACCTATCTCACCGAGCGGCCCGGCGCGTCCACCCTCGGCGGCTTCGCCCTGGTCGCGGGCTTGATCCCCTTCTGCATCCTGCTCGGGATCAGCTTCATCGGTATTCCACTGATCCCGGTGGCGATACTACTGCTGGTGGCGATGCACCTGATCGGCCTGACGGCCTTCATGACCTGGCTCGGCGACAAGATCCCGCTGTTCAAGGACCGCAAGTCGCCGGTCCTGGCGATGTTCATCGGGCTGGTGGTGCTGTTCCTGGTCGATCTGATCCCGATCATCGGCGGGCTGGCCGTGACCGTGGTGGCCTTCATCTCCGGCGGCGCGGTGCTGCTCACCCGCTTCGGACGCGCGCCCAAGGTTGCCGAGCCCAGCAAGACCTGATCCGAGCTTGCTCTGGCGCGCCGGTACGTATAGAAAAGCTCGATGGATACTCCCCCGAAGCAAGGACATCCCCGCGGTCTGTACATCCTGTTCTTCTCCGAGGCCTGGGAGCGCTTCTCCTTCTATGGCATGCGCGCGCTGCTCGTGCTGTACCTGGTCAAGCAGCTGGCGTACGAGGAGAAGGCAGCGCTCGGAATCTACGGCACGTACCTCGGCCTGGTCTACCTGACCCCGGCGCTCGGCGGGTACCTCGCCGACAAGGTGCTCGGCGCGCGCAAGGCGATCATCACCGGCGGCATCCTGATGGCTCTGGGCCACCTGGCGATGGCCTTCGAGCCGCTGCTGTTCCACGGGATGGGGTTGATCATCGCGGGCAACGGCTTCTTCAAGCCCAACATCTCGACCATCGTGGGCAGCCTGTACGAGGAGAACGATCCGCGCCGCGACGGCGGATTCACCATCTTCTACATGGGGATCAACCTCGGCGCCTTTGCATCACCCCTGCTCTGCGGCTGGCTCGGCGAGGAGATCGGATGGCACTGGGGCTTCTCCGCGGCCACCGTGGGGATGATCGCCGGTCTGCTGGTGTTCGTGCTGGGTCAGGGCTGGCTCGGCACCGCCGGCTTCCCGCCGCACATCACAGCCACGCCCGAGACGCGGCTTCTGGGCAGGGACTGGCGCGACATCGCGCTGTTCGTGACCGGCGGGATCGCGACGGTGGTGCTGGCGCTGCTCGCCTGGGAGGTCGTCGGTCCGGTGTGGAGTCCGCTGCCCTGGTGGAGCAAGGCGCTGCTCGGGCTCGGACTGGTGGCCGCCGTGGTGCTGGCGCAGATGCTGGCCTCGGGCGACCCGGACGTCGAGCCCTTCACCGTGGAGGAGTGGCAGCGGCTGGCCGTGGTGCTGGTGATCTGCGTGTTCGTGATCTTCTTCTGGATGGGCTTCGAGCAGGCCGGCGGCACGATGAACCTGTTCGCCGACCGGCAGACCGACCGCCATGTGTGGGGCGACTGGGAGTTCCCGGCGAGCTGGTTCCAGTCGGTGAATCCGGCGTTCATCTTGATCTTCGGCGTTCCCTTCGCCCTGCTCTGGGCTCGCAACGATCGCTGGAAGCACGGGCTGTCCACGCCGGCCAAGATGGGCGTGGGCATGATCGTGCTGGGCCTGGGCTTCGTGGTGATGTACTTCGGCCAGCAGGTGGCGATCGAGCAGGGCAAGGCCGGCATCGGTTGGTTGATGATGGTGTACTTCCTGCACACCATGGGCGAGCTCTGCCTCTCGCCGATCGGCCTGTCACTGGTGACCAAGCTCTCGCCGACGCGCGTGGTCTCGCTGATGATGGGCGTGTGGTTTGCGGCCTCGGCGCTGGCCGACTACCTGGCCGGCCAGCTCAAGGCGATCGTCACCCACTTCGATCTGCCGCTGTGGGAGTTCCTCATCGGCTCGTCGATCGGCGCGGGCGTGCTGCTGCTGGTGCTCACACCGCTGCTGAAGCGCTGGATGCACGGAAAAGGCTAGGGCGCGATCACGATCAGCGTTTTCGGCACCCGCTTGCCCCTGACCTTGCGGCAGCCGACCTCAGCCCAGTTGAACACCTCGAGCATCGGCTCGTTGGCGATGGCCACGCAGCCCAGGGTCCAGTCCTCGCCGCTGCCGCCGTACCCGTGGATCTCGAGCGCGCCGCCGAGGCGCGTGTTCTGCGGCGGCACGCGGCAGGCGTCGATCGCGTTGACGATCGCGTCGCGCTGGTTCTTGCTGATCAGCTTCGCCTTCAGCCCGCGCTCGGCGTCCTGCTTGTCGGGGTAGGAGAACAGCAGCGCCTTGTAGAAGGTCGAGCGCGGCAGCTTGCGCGCGACGTAGAACACGCCCTCGGGTGTGGCGTTGTCGCCGCGCCTGATCTTGTCCGGCACGGGGCTGCCGCCGAGGTCGGCCTTGTACGTCGTGATCAGCCTGTCGTTGATCCAGATCTCGAGCAGGCGTTTGGCCTTCCGGACCACGATCTTCTTGTTGATGGTCTCGGGCTTGGCCTCGTCGAGGTAGGCCTCGATCAAGTCCTCGAGCTTGTCGCGCTTGGGCCTGGGACTCGCATCGTCGACCACGATCTCGCCGACGACCATCTCGGTTTCGTTCTTCCCGGCCTCGGGCTCGGCAGCGGTCGTCGGGCTGGAGCCGTGCGGGATGAGCAGGGCCGCGGCCAGAACCGCGATCGCTAGGGGCTTGTGCGCGTTCATCACATCCCGGGCGCGCACACGCCGTGCAGGCAGATCTCGTCGGCGTCGCAGCAGACCCGGTCGCATTCGACGTACATGCACTCGCAGTAGCCTGCGATGCACTCCTGGTTATCTCCGGTGCACGAACCGCAGTCCATGGTGCCGCCGCAGCCGTTGCCCGTGATGCCGCACTCTCTGGCCAGGCATGTTTCGAGGGTGCAGCAGTTGTCGCTAGCATCGCAGACGTCGTTCTCCGCGCAGCACGTGTTGTTGCACTCGGCCCAGTCGCATTCACAGATTCCCGACACGCAGCTCTCGTTGGCACCGCAGCCGCCGCAGTCCACGGCGCCGCCGCAGCCGTCGGCCCTGATCCCACACTCGTCGGCGCCGCAGGCCGCGGGGGTGCAGCAGCTGTCGCCAGGGTCGCAGACATCGCCTTCGGGGCAGCACACGCCGCCGCACTCGGCCCAGTCGCACTCGCAGATCCCCGAGACGCAGGTTTCGTTGGTACCGCAGCCTCCGCAGTCGACGCTGCCGCCGCAGCCGTCGCTCTTGCTGCCGCACTCTCCGGTGCCGCAGGTCGCGGGGGTGCAGCAGCTGTCGCCAAGATCGCAGACATCGCCTTCGGGGCAGCACACGCCGCTGCACTCGGCCCAGCGGCACTCGCAGGACCCCGAGTTGCATTGCTCGTTACCGGCGCACCCGCCGCAATCCGTGGTGCCGCCGCAGCCGTCGTCGATCTCGCCGCATTCGACGGTGCCGCAGTCGTAAGAAGTCGTGCAGCAGTCACCCGTGATGGCGTGGCAGACCTGTCCCTCGGCGCAGCACACGTCGTTGCAGCACAGCGTGTCACAGCCCGTGGCCGGCAGCGTGCACTCCACGTCGCGGGTGTTGTCGCAGTCGTCCTCCTGGGGCTTGGTTCCGGTGCAGGCCGAGCACGGGCCGGGGGTGCAGCTGCAGGATCCGGTGTCGTGCCAGTTCGGATCGCAGCACTCACCCGTGCTGCCGTGGCAGGTCTGGCCCTGGCCGCAGCAGCCGACGGCGCAGCAGGGCCCGTCGCAGCCCGTGGGATCGCGGTGACACGACCGCGTGCGAGTGTTGCCGCAGCCGTCCTGCTGAGGCCGGCGTCCGTCGCAGCCCGAGCAGGCCGAGGCCGTGCAATCGCAGCCGGCCGTGTACTCCCATTTCGGCGAACAGCAGTTGCCGCTGTCCTTCTCGCAGATCTGGCCCTCGTCGCAGCAGGCCAGATTGCAGCACTGGTAGGAGCAGTCGTTGTCCGGGCAGGGATTGCCGCAGCCGTCGTCAGCGCCCGCGCACTTGCCGCTGCAGCTCATGTCGCATCCGTACACGCAGGTGCTTCCGCTGCAGGACCAGCCCGCCTGGCAGGGATCGCCGCTGCCGCAGGCGCAGTTGCCGCTCGCATCGCAGCCGTCCACCCGGCTCCCATGGACGGCCGTGCAGTTGATGCAGGTGCCGCCGCCCGCGCCGCAGTTCCGGTCCGTGGTCGGCGAGATGCAGGTGACGCCGCTGCAGCAGCCGTCGCAGCGATTGGCCGAGCAGGTGCCGCCACAACCGTCCGGCGCGCCAGGGCACGCGTTCAGGCAGTCCGGGATACAGGTGTCCGTGTCCGAATCCGTGTCGGTATCGCCGTCCGAGTCCGTATCCGAATCCGTGTCGGTATCGCCGTCCGAATCCGTATCCGAGTCCGTGTCGGTATCGCCGTCCGAGTCTGTATCCGAGTCCGTGTCGGTATCGCCGTCCGAGTCCGTATCCGAGTCCGAGTCGATATCCGAGTCGCCGGCCCGATCCCGGACGCAGACATCGTCTGAGCAGCGGTAGCCCGCCGGGCAGGGATGCTCCATCTCGTCGCAGGACTTGCCCTCGATGTCGAGGTCATACGCGCAGCCGGCCAGGCCGACGAGCAGGCACAGCGCGGCGAGAATGCCCAGCAGACTGGGTGGGGTGACTCTCGATGTTTCTTGCCTGGTGTCCATTGGTTACATTGTGTCGGTCCGGGAGTGGGCTGTCAACCTCGGCCGGGGGGCGCGCGGCGATTCAGGATCCCACCGCAGCCTCCCTGACTGCGGCTCGCCCGATCGTTGCCCGTCGGTGCTGCGACTTGCGAGTGGGGCGAATCACGAGTAACATAAATAAGTTCTGTGCGGCGACGAGAAGAGGAGCGTGAGGATAAATAAGTCGTGGCCATAGCACTGGGTAAGTACAAGCTCGAACGAAGACTGGCCATCGGCGGAATGGCCGAGATCTTCCTCGCCACCCATGTCGGCCCCGAGGGCTTCAAACGGACCGTCGCGATCAAGAAGATCCTCGATCATCTCTTGGTTGACCGTGATTTCGTGACGATGTTCCTCGACGAGGCCCGGCTGGTGGCCCGGTTCAGCCACCCCAACCTGGTTCAGATCTTCGACCTGCACGAGTCGGAGGAGAGCTACTACCTGGCGATGGAGTACGTGCACGGCGCGAGTATGGACCAGGTGACCTGGGCCGCCGGCGAGAAGAGGATCCCGCTGCCGCTGGACTACGCCGTGAAGATCGTCAGCCAAGCCTGCGAGGGCCTGGATTACGCCCACAACTACCGCGACGCCGACGGAACGCAGCTGAACCTGATTCATCGAGATGTCAGCCCGCAGAACATCATGCTCAGCTACGACGGCCTGGTGAAGCTGCTCGATTTCGGCATCGCCAAGGCGGCGAGCAACATCTACAAGACGCGGGCCGGGATCATCAAGGGCAAGGCCAGCTTCATGTCCCCCGAGCAGGTCGCGGGCAAGAAGGACCTGGATCGGCGCGCCGATATCTTCTCGCTCGGGGTGGTGCTCTACGATTTCGTCACCGGTGCGCGGCCCTTCAGCGGAGAGAACGAGGCCGATATCCTCCGCGCCATCGTCAACGCCGAGGCCGAGGATCCGCTGAAGCACAACCCCGACCTGCCAAAGGAGCTGGTCGAGATCCTGGGCAGGGCTCTGCAGAAGGACCGCGAGCAGCGCTACGAAACGGCGCGCGAGATGCGCGGCGACCTCGAGCGGTTCCTCTTCGGTCGCCAGGTCCTCGTGGACAGCCACGCCCTGGGCAACTTCCTGCGGGAGGTGCTGTCTCCCGAGGAGATGGCCGCCGGGTACCTGCGGTCCACGCCCTCCGGGCGTTCGCGGGCGCTGGAGGGCGACGAGGTGCCGCCGACGATGCTCACGCCGAGGCCGATCACCAGCCCGTCGTCGACGCACACCCCGGAGGACTCGGGGCCCAAGAGCGATCCCACGCGGAAGAAGCCGAGCCAGCCCGTCGTGGATTCACCGCCGGGGAGCGACCCCACGCGTAAGAAGCAGAGCCTGCCGGTGAATGGCTCGCGGCCGCGGACCGATCCCACGGTGCGCATGCCGAGCTCTCCGGAAACGGCTGCGCCCAAGGACCTGTTCGACCGCGCTTTATCCTCGAGCGAGCCGAGGAAGAGGGATGCGGGCGTCAAGGTCGAGCCGGTCGAGTCGGTGCGTGCAGCCGAACCCTCGCAGCCGGCCGAGCCCGAGCAGCAGATGCTCGGGCCGCTGCCTCGTCGGGTGGTGCTGGGGCTGGCCGGTGCGGCCGCCGCGCTGCTGGTGGTGCTCGTCGGCATCCTCATCGCCTCGGGGGATGGCGAGCAGGAGCGAGGCGCGCCGCCTCCGGGTGCGCCGGCCGCCGTCGTGGATGACGCGGAGCCCGCAAGGCCCGCTGCCGAACCCGCGGTCGCGGTCGACGACCCGACCGGGTCCGACACGGTCGCCAGGACCGCGTCCGGTACCGCAGACAAGGGCGCCACGGACACGCTCGCCGAGGTCGAGCCCGAGCCCGCTGCCGAGGACGAGCCCGCTGCCGAGGCCGAGGTCGCCGAGGACGCGCGCGAGTCAGGCCGCAAGATACCGAGCGTACTGGAGCGCTTGAAGGCCAGTCAGAGCTCCCGCAAGAAGCGCGCCGCGGCGCGGACGCCCCGGCCTCGCCGGCGTCCGCAAAAGGCGAAGCGGGCGACCGCGGCCAAGACCGCCGCGTCGGTGAAGACCAAGGGACGGCTGCTGGTGTTCAGCAAGCCCTGGACCCACGTGTTCGTGGACGGCAAGACCCGCGGCAGCACCCCGGTGGAGGATCCGATCGAGCTTACGCCGGGCGTGCACGTGCTGGAGCTGAAGAACAAGGGGCTCGGCATCCGCTATCACGAGAAGGTCACGATCGACAAGGACAAGGAGCGGTCCTTTCGCAAGACCTTTGGCAAGGGGCGGCTCCAGGTGTTCGTCAAGCCCTTTGGTGATGTCATCGTCGACGGCAAGCAGCGGGGACTGACCCCGCTCGAGAGCCCGATCGAGCTGTACGAAGGCAGCCACCGGATCAAGGTGACCTGCAGCCGCACCGGCAAGAAGCACACCCGCGACGTGGTGATCGAGGCTGGAGAGACGAACACGGTCAAGATCGATCTGCGCTAGAATCTGAATGATGCGGACGCGCTCCCGGGAGTGATCGCGAAGCCGGTCAGGCGTGAGTCCTCCCGCTCCGGCTCGTCCGCGTGGCCCTCGACGAAGAACAGCACCACCGCGGCGGCCAGGGCTGCACCGCCGAGCCCGAAGAGCACGTTGGCGGCGGTGCTCTTGCGCTCGATGTCGTCCTCTAGTCGGGCTGCCCGGTCGCCCCATTTCTCGTCGTCAAAAGCCTTCTTTTTCTGGTGGGCGTCGATGCCCACGGCGCTACCCGTGATCAGCAGCGTGCCACCCACACCCGCGGCGATCCAGGTCCAGAGCTTTCCCGAGAAGATCGATGGCTCGGCCGGCTCGACCGGCTCGGCCGGCTCGGCCGGTATGCTCGCGGCCTCGTTCGCTTGCTCGGGCGCTGCCGTGTCCGCGGCCGCCCCGGCCGCCTCGGCCTCGGCGGTCGCCTCGCTGTCGGCGGTCGCCTTGCCGTCGGCGGTCGCCTCGCCGTCGGCGGTCGCCTCGCCGTCCGGGGTCGCCTCGCCGTCGGCTGTCGCCTTGCCGTCGGCGGTCGCCTTGCCGTCGGCGGTCGCCTTGCCCTCGGCTGTCGCCTCGGCGTCCGCGGTCGCCTCGCCCTCGCTGGTCTGCTTGCCCCCGGCGGCTACCACGTCCGCGCCCAGCTCCCCGAGCAGCTGCGCCTCGACCTCCTCTACATCGGTACCGCTGTCGGCCGTGCTGTCCCACTGGTCGGCCGGACCCGTCTCCTCTGGGCCTTTCTTTCCCGCCTCGATGCTCTTGCGGATCTTGTCGAACACACCCGTGATCTTGGGCGACGTGTCGGGCGGCAGCTCGATCTCGCGGTCCAGCTCGATGGCCTGGCGGAACTCCACCTCGGCCAGGTCCTTCTCGCCCAGGGTGAATCGCACCAGGCCGAGGTACAGGTGCACCTCGGCGCGCTTGGCCGTGGGGAGCTTCTTCTTGAGCAGGGCCTGCTCGAGCAGGCGCAGCGCCTTCTTGTACTCGAAGTCGTCGTACGCCTCGATCCCCTGGACCCGCAGGGATTGGCCGGCCCGGGCCGGCGAGTCTGCAGCGAGCGCCGCCAGCAGCACCGCGGCGCCGCAGAGCAGCCCTTCCAGGCGTGGCAGGCATCGGTTCATGCCCAGAGCAATAGCATGGCAGCTTGCTGCGAGACAAGCTCGGGCAATCTCCTCGCCGCGGAGCGCACGCCAGGTTCCCATCCGAGGGCCGATCGGCTAGTATGCCGGCCGCAGAGCGAGGCGTATCGTGGCCGATGGATACGATCGACGGAGGCGAGCATGAAACCAGCTCACGGTGTGCCAATGGTCCTCGCCTGGCTGCTGCTCGGGCTGTGGGCGATCGCCCCTCCCGGCTGCGGCGCGGGCGGCGGGGACTCGGACGCGGATAGCGATCTGGATCTCGATCTGGACTCGGACAGCGACCTGGACCTGGATTCGGACCTGGACCTGGACACGGACGCGGACACGGACGCGGACACGGACGCGGACACCGACGCGGACACGGACAGTGACACCGATCCCCCGTGCCCCGGCGGCCAGCGCCTGTGCGACGACCTCTGCGTGGACACCCGCGCCGATCCGCGGCACTGCGGCCGCTGCAACAAGGCCTGCGATCCAGGGCAGGTCTGCCAGAACAGCGCCTGCCAGCCCGGGCCGGACTGCAGCGCGGGCGGGACCTGCCCCGAGTTCACGTACTGCGATCTGGGTACGGGCCACTGCCTGCCCGGCTGCCTCGTGGACAGCCAGTGCGGCACCAACGAGCGCTGCGAAACGGGTGCCCGGGAGTGCGTGTGCCGGGCCGGGACCCTGCGCTGCTTCGGCCAGTGCCTGAGCGGGTACCATCTCTGCGGCGGGGAGTGCGCGGACGACCACTCGCCGCTGACCTGCGGGAACCGCTGCGATCCCTGCCCGACCGACGCCCACGGCCAGGCCACCTGCGACGGCGTGAGCTGCGGCCTGGGCTGCAGCGCGGGCTATCACAGCTGCGGCGGGAGCTGCATGGCCGACGACTCGGTCGAGCACTGCGGCACCCGCTGCGCGCCCTGTCCCACGGACCCGCACGGCACGGCCACCTGCGACGGGCAGAGCTGCGGCATCGACTGCGACCACGAGTACCACTGGGCCGACGGCGCATGCTGCCGGCCGACGAGCTGCGCCGAGCAGGGCAAGAACTGCGGCACCCTGGCCGACGGTTGCGGGGTCGATCTCGACTGCGGCGAGTGCACCGAGCCCGACACCTGCGGCGGCGGCGGCACCGAGCTGGTCTGCGGCGGCGGCTGTGAAGAGGACGCCTTCGAGCCCAACGACACCGAGGGCGAGCGCCATACATTCACGGTCAACCTCAATGACGGCCGGGTGTGCTGGGAGGACATCCTGGTCTGCAACAACGACGAGGACTATCTGCGAGTCCGGTTGCACTACGGTACCGATCAGTATGACGGCAAGAAGGTCAGCTTCAGCGTGGTCGAGGCGCCGGACACGGCCGAGACCACGGTGGTGTACACGCCCGAGTTCTACGACGACAAGACCGAGGTGATCTCCGGCGCGGGCAGCTTCAATCTCGTGTACGAGATGTCCGGGACACTGTGCTCGTGGAGCTGCTCCGACGACGACTTCGACATGCACGTGACCACGGTCTCGCCCGAGCCGGTGCGGATCACCGTCTGCGGCGAGATCTTTCCCTAGACAGAAGTTCCCTCTGCCGCAAGACGTACTTATCCATTGATGTTCGGCATATAAGTCAAATTTGAAATTCACGGCGCTGTCTACGGCGAGATCTGCTCCAGCAGACTCAGCACGCGACTCT